>Ga0335081_10016160_pt1 | contig 12076 bp, 10 predicted proteins | sample Lox_Sample_35_FD_206713 | JGI IMG/M metagenome (GOLD analysis project Ga0335081, IMG submission 206713) | Soil microbial communities from Loxahatchee National Wildlife Refuge, Florida, United States - Lox_Sample_3.5 | ecosystem: Environmental > Terrestrial > Soil > Wetlands | place: USA... | reverse complement strand
CCCAGCCAGCGCTTGTCCGGCCGGGGTCGATTTTCGTCAGCAAAGTTATACTTTCGTAACGTTTGCTGCTTGCAGACCCTTGGGCCCTTTTTCCACGTCGAACTCGACTTTGTCGCCTTCATTCAAGGTCTTGTAGCCTTCGCCGACAATCGCCTTGAAATGGACGAACACGTCTTCGCCATTCTTCCGTGAAATGAAGCCATATCCCTTGGCCGCATTGAACCATTTAACGGTTCCTTGTTCCATGAATGTATCCTTCCTCCGAAGGTTCTCTTCGGAAAATTGTGTTGATAGAAGCGTACCCGAGGCTTTGCGCCAGATCTTTTTGGCTTTTAACAGATTGCTCTGTGTGGATTCAGTGGAAAATACATCCACAATCGCACTTCTGCTTGCAACTTCAGGCCTCGTGAGACATCCATGGAGTGAATGGGACACGGGTCTTGCAACTGCACAAACAAACTATTAAAGCATGGCTTCTTTTGAATAAGCCATCCCTTAGGGACAAAAACGGCGTACTTTGAATTGCGGGGTATAGTATAACGCTATTCCACTTCAGAGGCAAGCGAAATGTCGCCTAAGGAGGACATCTGGATCTGGCCAATCTCCAAGCACATTCTCAGAATTGACCATTTTATTGTACGCTTTCTCCTGGTGTACCCCATAGCAGTTGGCGCCGTCATGGTACAGCCCACCCAAGATTTCGCAGTTCACCTGGCTATTTTTGCTCTCCCTCTTTCGCTCCTTGGAGGGGAGTCTGGATCGCGGTTGGAAGTTTGAATCCGACCTGCCGAGACCCTATCTGAACGACGAGTGAGTCGGGCCTGATTTCTTCCATTTGGGCTTTTCGAACATCTTGCTCATCAAACAGGGTGTCGAGATACATCGTCAGGCTTGTGCCACGATTCGATAACTGAACGTAAGCCTGAATTGCGTTGCTACGTTCTTGGTGTTGTTTTCGTCTCTCGGGCGGAAGTAAATTGATCTGCAACTGCTGAATGGAAATCCCATTCTCCTGGTAAGTCTCTGCAGAGTTCTGTCCTTGCCCAGTCTTCGTCTTTGGCCTTGCAGCCATCATCATTTCCTTTTCACCCGCACCCCCCTGACCCAACGATGCACGTTCCGATGGTAGCGTTTCCCCATCGCGGAGTATTTCTCCTTCGACCCAAAATCGTGTAATTCCAGGTTGAGCGATGACCATTCGATTCCCCATGCTCCCCTGCTCCTTGTTAACGGAAACCATACCTCCGGCGTGAGGTGCAGATACCAAGTCCTCCAACTTTTTCGTTGGTTCATTCCGCCCGGTCGGGACCTTATGGGCAAGCGCGAAAGACTGTGTCTGCTGCCCTTGTCCGGTCTCAACCTTTTGAAGCGATTCATCGCGTGAAGCCACGTTTGGACCGACATTGTTTTCGTCTATTACCGGTTTTTTCTCCTCTCGTTGCATTGCTTTCCGTTCATGAGCAGTCAACGTGTCCCGCAGTTTCTGGGTCTGGTCTGCCGTGGAAACACTTTTATTCGCTCCCCAATCGAACCAGTGATTGTAGATTCCAATCCCGGCAACCATCACTACCACAGCAGCTGCACTGAGCGCGCGTTGCCATGTGATACGTGTCGCGCGAGAACCGGCGTGCAGGGCCAGCCGATTCTTGAGTCGCATCTTCAGCTCTTCGCGTCCATATTGACGGACACCGGCAACCATCTCCTGTTCTTGACGTACTGCTTCCCTGCATCGGGAACACGACCGAAGATGCGCCTCGAGCTGTCTCTGATCCTCTTCGGACAGTCGACCCAAAACATACTGTGTGAGAAGATCGTCGTCTTCGGTCCAGTGAAGATTTGGATTGTCAGGCATATCGATCCATTGTTCGCTTAATGAATTTCTCCAGAGATTTCTTGCATTGGTACTTCTTTGATTTCACTGTCTCGGCATTGGCAAAGCCCATGGTCCGAGCGATCTCTTCCATGGAACGTTCCTCCCAATAATAGAGAAGCAGGAGCTTTTTGCACCGCTCCTCGATTTTTTCGAGGGCCTCACGCACAGCCAAAGTCTCTTCGTTTTCGATCAATGCATCCAGCGCGGAGGCATCGGGATTGGCATGATTTTCAGTCTGTAAGTCGGTCGGGATCTCCCTCTTTGCCTTCGCCAGCCTCCTGAGCCAGATATTCTTGACTGTCCCAAACAAGAAAGTGCTGAGTTTTGACGAATACTCGAACTTTCCCGCCCTGACCCGCTCCCAGAGCACGACCAGTGCCTCTTGAATCATGTCCTCGTAATCGTCGTGCGTTCCATTATTTCTCGCTATAAACGAGGAAATCATCTTCCTGTTCGCTTCATAAAGAAGAACGAGCGCCCGCTCATCCCCCTCACGAATCATGTTCAAGATTCGCGCGTCGTCGTTCAGGAACAGGAGCCGCGGATTCATTTACCTTTCATAGATGAATGACATTTACGGACAACAGGTGAACGTTCAAACTTACAAATAACCAAACCATATATCAAACAACCCAGGAGGGTCATGCCATGAAAAACATCCTGTTTGCCGTCGTGACGGCCGGTCTGCTGGTTCTCGTGTCATATTCGCACGGAACAGCATCCGAAACACCTAACAGATCCATCATTCTGCAAGGGCGTTTGAACACCCCCACCATTTCAACCAGCGGCGGCGTGGCATATCTGCAGTTGACGGTTACCACACCCTCCGTGGAAAACCCGCAACGACGTCCTTTGAATATTTCCGTCGTGCTCGATCGGAGCGGATCCATGGAAGATCAGGGAAAAATTGATTATGCCAAGACGGCCCTCCGAAAACTCGTCGACCAACTCGGAAGCGAGGACATCCTGTCGATCGTGATCTATGACGATGTCATCGAAGTACTGCGGCCTGCACAACGCGTGGGTAGAAACAGGTATGCAATCAAACATCTCATCGACGAAGTGTACCCTCGCGGCTCGACCAACCTCGGCGGTGGAATGCTCGAAGGACTCCGGCAGGTCGAACACAATCTCAGCACAGAGTACGTAAATCGGGTAGTCCTTCTTTCCGATGGCTTGGCGAACCAGGGCATCACCGACCCGCGTGAATTGAACCGGATAGCACGGAGGTACCGGGACAAGTGTATTTCGCTGTCAACGATGGGGGTCGGGTTGGATTACAATGAAAACCTCATGGTGGGGCTTGCAAATAATGGAGGGGGGAACTACTACTTCATCGAAAGTCCGAACAGTCTCGCCTCCATCATGAACAAGGAATTCAATACTCTCACGGATGTGGTTGCACAGAACGCATCGATTGAGCTTTCCCTGGGACACAATGTTTCGATACGAGATGTGATCGGGTCCGACTTTCACGCTCAAGGCAGCTGGTACGTCATTCCTGTTGGGGACCTCTACGCGAACGAGTGCCGTGAGCTCACCGTCGAACTTTCTATTCCGGAAGGGACGGGCTCGCTTCCGGTAGCGAACGGCACATTGCGGTACGAAAGCACCCGGCACTCGGGCGACGGTTTCCCATCGTTTTGTGTTACTATCCGCTACAGCAGAGACGTTGCCGTGATAGAACAAAACCGTGATCTCAAGGTCCAGGCCAAAGCCGATGTTGCAGTGTCGACTCGCACCGTGGAAAACGCGATGAAAGCCCTTGACGAAGGAAAGGACGACGAAGCAGCCGGGTATCTCCGGCAGGCACAAGACGCCCTCCACGCTTCACCCGCTGCGTCCGCAATGGGCGCTGGAGGCGCAGAGATCCAGGAGCAGTCCTCTCGTTTGGATTTGTACCAAAAGTTCTTGAAAGACAGCACCGGCAACTTGGGCAAAGCAAAAAAATCGATACAGTACGACAACTACAAGGCTCAGAGAAACAAATAAGCAGACCGCCCTTTTGCGCGGCCAGCGACTGCTTTCAAACGACAGAGGCTCTGAAATTCTTCAGAGCCTCTGTCCATTGTGGAAGCCGCCTCAAAAACTTGCGAAGAGTATTCCTGAGCTGTCTCGCGGCGAAGCATCTAATGGTTCCGTCCAAAGATGTGCGAGATTCTTCCTGCCGGCCTCGTCGATTTCCAAGAGGCAGGTGGGCGCTTCGCTCAGGATGACACCAAAGAAGGTTCTTCAGATGATTTGCAGTGTCCTCTCCAAGAAATACGTTTCCGCTTGTGTCCGATACCCTCCGGCGATGCTTTCGGCTCCCCGGTATGCAATTCCCCTTTCATTTCGTGTCGATGCGGCGTCAATCTCAGTCCGTGCGCGGGAGGATCGCTTGATCGACGCGCAAGAAGTTCATTGGGTCAGCGCGGGCGGCGTACGATGCAAGGCTGAGAAGCTGCGTGAAGGATGCCGTCTCAATTCCCTTTTGATTTCAGGAAATCGGAACAGTCATATCCGACTTTGGCCATCTGTTCTTTGTGCTGTTCGAGGAAAGATCTCACAACCTCTGCTGGAATGCATTTTGTCACGCCAGTTTCAAGATCGGTTCTCTTTCGGACAAATGCGCTTCCGGTGTATGGAGCATGTTCGTCATATTCTTTGGCTACACTATCTCCTGGCGCCAGAAAATACGTTATTCGTGCCGGCACAACCCTGACTATTCCTACTATTTCGAAGTTGGGAACTCCGTTGCGGAGTGCAAGCACAATTCCTCCGCTTGTCCCCGGACTTAATACGCCGTCAATGTAGAACGTGCCCGCTGCGTCCTTCCGCGGGCTGCTTACAATGGCGCTGGTAACCATCTTGATTCCTGCGGGATAACTGAACACATAAACGAACGTACCCCATCCGAGCTCGTCTGCATGCCCCAGACTGTAATGAATTGGGGGAAACCCCCTTCCAAGCTCCGTCTGAAGCATTTTCCCAACGACGGCCAGATCTTTTTCCCGATCAAGGGTGATAATCTCTACGGATCCGTCTTCGGGAAAAGGGGAGATGAAATTAAATTGTTTCATCTTTACATCCACACTACGGATGTATTTTGTGGCTCGTCCGTCGGGTTCCGTACGGAATTCAATGGCCGTGTCCGGAAACTCAACCACGTGAGCGCACGTAAGGAAGCCAATTCTCGTTCCGTCGTTGGTTATAACGGTGGCCGTCCCTCTTACGGAATTGTCCGAGAAATATGCGGATGCCGACTTCCTTTGAAGCAACAGATCGTTCACATCCGACCGCACGACGCGTTCGGTGTCGTCGAATGGGAACACTTTGTAACTTCCGATACAGGTGATAGTGCACACGCTTTGGCTGATCGATTGTAACTCCTTGGAATCTGGTCTGCTCGGGAATTCAGTATCGTATGCTTCATCCCGCTCCGATGTTTTGGACTCCTTGAACGTTCGCGTAGAACAAGAGCCCACCATCAGTGCAGCCACAAGAATTGCAAGGACAGAACTCATAGTTGGTTTTTTCACAAATTCCTCCTCCCGTCTTACGAGTGTCGGGACTCGAACGTTGCAGCAAAACGACGGTTCGAGCCATCGACTGTAAGGTTCCGACGTGCGTGCTTTTGTCGCAAAGTACGCATCATTGCCCGGAAAGCAAAAAAGGACCTGGTGTTCTTTGAGTGTCGATGCTTGTGTTGGCAGAACGACTTTTCAATAATGAGAACCCAATGCCGACTGTGGTTTGCTTTTCACCCATCCGATGAGGAAATTCTTATAGAAGAGACCAGCTGACTTTGGCAGCGGGGTCGTGAGAGCACTTGTCGTCTTTTTCAAACGGACAATGTTTGGCAAAAAGGGTGTTACCATGAAACTGAACCGCTTCGTCAACTTCGTCCTCATCACATTCCTTCTCGGCATTTCGTACGCGTGTTCGCAGAACGTTCAATCGGACAGACAACCTGCCGTTGCAGGACAGTTTTATCCTGCAGACAAGGGGGCGCTGTCCGCAATGCTCGAGGATTTGTTCAAGGAGGCCGCTCCTTCAAAAACGATAAACAGCATTCGAGCTATCATTTGTCCTCATGCGGGCTACGTCTACTCCGGCCAGGTGGCAGCGTCAAGCTACAACCAGATCGACACGACGGCAACGTATGACAACATTTTCGTGCTCGGTCCAAGTCATTACGTCGGCTTTCGTGGTGCGTCCATCTACGACGAGGGGAACTTCATCACACCGCTCGGCACTGTGAAGGTCAACACGGAGTTGGGGCGGGAGCTCATCAAGAAGAACAGCGTGTTCAGCGACCGAACGGATGCTCACAAGCTTGAACACAGTGTTGAAGTCCAATTGCCGTTTCTCCAGTATCGGATGAAGAAGCCGTTCCGCATTGTCCCCATTGTGGTTGGTGCCAGCACTCTCGACGGATGCTCGGAAATCGCCAAAGCCCTTCAACCGTATTTCAATTCCCGGAATCTCTTCGTCATCAGCACGGATTTTTCGCATTATCCCTCTTACAGCGACGCGAGGAATGTCGATAAAGCTACCGCTGATGCAGTACTTTCGAATTCGGTACAGAACTTTGTCAGCACAATCGGGGCAAATGATCGCAAAGCCGTCCCGAATCTGGTGACATCGATGTGCGGATGGCCGTGCGTGCTGACTCTGCTTCTGATGACACAGAACAATCCGGATGTCGCATACACTTCCATCGAATACAGAAACTCCGGCGACAGCAAGGCGGGGGATACGTCGAGAGTCGTCGGCTACTGTTCCATCGTTGTGTCTGAAAAAGAAGCGGAGCACAACGAAGGATTCAACCTGAACGACCAGGAACGAAAGAGCCTTCTGGCCATCGCGCGCAAAACACTCGAACAACAGACTGAAGGAAACGGCATACCGGAAGTCGATACGTCAAGTCTGTCTGAGAACTTAAAAACGCGTTGCGGTGCATTTGTGACACTCAACGAGCACAACGAATTGCGCGGCTGCATCGGTCGCTTTGATGCAAAGGAGCCTTTGTACGAGGTCGTGCAGGAGATGACAGTTGCTGCGGCCACACAGGACTACCGATTTCGAAAGGTTCGGGAGGACGAGCTCAAATCGATTGAGATCGAGATTTCCGTCCTCACGCCTTTGAAACGGATCAAATCCATCGACGAAATTCAGCTGGGCAAGGATGGCGTCTACATCAGGAAGGGGCCTCACAGCGGCACGTTTCTTCCCCAGGTAGCGACGCAGACGGGATGGACGAAGGAGGAATTCCTCGGTCACTGCGCACAGGACAAGGCAGGTATCGGATGGGACGGTTGGAAGGACGCGGAACTGTATACCTACGAAGCCTTGGTTTTCGGTGAAGATGATGCCGACAGGCAGAAATGATCTCAACGTCGTTCGACAGTCGCCACCGTCAGAGCGATTTCAAACTGTCGGACAACAGAAGTTCAAGCAAGTAAGCACCTTGTGCTTCTATGCCCCGTGATCGGACAAACAGGATCCTGGCTCTCGCGGTAGCCGCGGTAGGCTTCACCGCAATCGTAACGCAGACAATCCTCCTCCGGGAATTCTTGTCCGTTTTTTACGGGAACGAGCTGGTGATCGGGATCGTGCTGGCCGTTTGGATGATCCTGACCGGAGGCGGCTCTCTTCTCGGACGATGGATATCAAAAGCAGAAGACAAGATCCGGGTTGCACTGCTATTCTTGTTCCTGACCTCCCTCCTCCCGCTCGTCACTGTGTTTTTGCTGGACACTCTGAGGAATATTGTATTCCCCATCGGCGCTCTGATCGGCGTCGTGGAAAGCTTGTACTCTTCGTTTATCCTGCTGGCACCTTACTGCCTTCTGTCGGGTTCCCTTTTCACGCTTCTTGCCGCAATCGTGTCGGAACAAACCCGGTCGAATCGCATTCCCGAGGTCTATGCCCTCGAAGCAATTGGGGGCGTCGTTGGCGGCCTCACCCTGAATCTGTTCCTCGTCTTCGTTCTCTCGAACTTCCAGACACTTTGCCTTCTCGCCTTGATCGACCTGGGGATCTGTCTCTATCTTTCGGTGCAACTGGCAAAAAGGACCTATCAGATCGCCGTTCTCACCGTTGGAGCGGTACTATTGCTTGTCACTGCGCGGCTGGACCTGGACAGAATGGCGAAAGAACAATTGTTTCCGGGCCAGGAATTGCTCTTCCACAAGGATACACCCTACGGGAATCTTGTAATAACGCAGGTAGGCACTCAAAAGAATTTCTATGAGAACGGATCTCTCCTGTTTGTCACGGGAGACCCAGTTTCGAATGAAGACGCTGTCCACTACGCGATGGTTCAGCATCCCCACCCCCGGAACGTCCTTCTGATTGCCGGTGGGATTTCCGGCACGACAGATGAAATCCTCAAGTACGGAGTCGAGCACGCGGACTATGTCGAGCTTAATCCCTCCATCATTGATATAGGCAGGAAGTATACGCCAGCTTTGGACGACCCGAGGATCGATGCAATCAGCGAAGATGGCCGCCGGTTCGTGCGAAATGCCAAACGCATGTATGACGTGGCGCTCATCAACGTTCCGGACCCATCAACGGCCCAAATCAACCGCTACTATTCAGTCGAATTCCTGCAGGAACTTAAGAACGTCGTCACACCGAATGCAGTCATTGGTATGAATCTTCTGGAATCCGTTGACTATATGAGCGGCGAAGCTCGGCAAATCAGTTCGGTGATTTATAATACCCTCAAGTCACAGTTCAAGCACGTGCTCATCATCCCCGGATTGCGCAATCATTATTTGGCATCCAACCGCGAGCTCACAACGGACATTGCAGGTGCAGTTGCGCGCAGGAATATCAGCACAATTTCCGTCAACCGGTACTACGTTGACGATCAGCTGCTGGGTCGGCGAAGCAGCGAAATCATGAGCTCCCTTGACACAAGCACAGTCTTGAACAGAGATTTCACTCCCATAGCATATTTCCGCCAACTCCAATACTGGCTCAGCTACTTCGGATTGAAACCGTGGCTGCCGGCAGCGATCGCAGGCGTCATCTTTTTGGCGATCGTGGCGAGACTTAACGTCATCAGCCTCGGAGTGTTCACGGGGGGATTTGCCGCCTCATCAATCGAAGTGGTCCTGCTCATCGCTTTCCAGGTCGTGTATGGATATGTTTACCAGGCTACGGGGCTCGTCATCACCGTTTTCATGGCAGGATTAGCGGGAGGCTCCTTCCTCGGGCGCAGGATCTTCAAGCCCGTCGGCTACGCAACGTTCGCCGGTATCCAAATCGCCTTGGTAGTGTATTCGTTGCTCCTCCCCGTCATTCTCACAATGCTCAAGGGATCGGCGGACAGCGATGTGGTCGTCTGGGCCGTCTTCTTTCTCCTGACGCTGGTCATTGCCGCACTCGTGGGCGTTGAATTCTCTTTTGCCGTGCGATTGACAAAAGTCGGAATCACTTCCGCCGCTTCGACTTTGTACGGCGTTGATCTGATAGGTTCCGCTCTCGGTGCCCTCGTGCTTTCGATTTACATATTGCCGCTGTTCGGCATCACGCTCTCGGGCATCATCATCGCACTGGTGTGCCTTGCAAGCGCAACAACATCGTTGATAGCTGGAAAACGCGGTTTGGTTCCTTTGGAAGGAGGTAACTCGTATGCGTGACACTCTTCAATTGCCGCCAATGAACAAACGTGAGTTCATTCGAACGTGTTTCCTTGGTGCCGGTGGATTTGTCTTGGGATCAAAGCACCTCCACCCGCTGAGCGATATGATTCTGAATTATGACCCGTCAGCGCGTGCGGGCGAACAACCGTGGAAATGGAGCAAGGAAGCCTTGTTCTACGAGCAAACTGACGCGGGCATACGTTGCTTGAAATGCCCGAACGAATGCGTGTTGGGACTCAACGAAACGGGTATCTGCCGGAATCGTGTCAACTACGGGGGAAAGCTTTATTCAATCGCGTACGGTGATCCGTGCGCCGTCCACATCGACCCGATAGAAAAGAAGCCGCTTTTCCACTTCCTTCCTTCGACAAAAGCGTTCTCGATTGCCACAGCCGGTTGCAACCTCCGGTGCCTGAATTGCCAGAATTTCCAGATCTCGCAGGTCGGACCGAAAGACACCGACAACTATGATCTCATGCCCGAATCCGTTGTCGAACAGTGTCTCAAGAACCGCTGTGAGTCGATCGCGTATACGTACTCGGAGCCGACAACATTCTACGAGTACATGTTGGACACTTCGATTATCGCGCGGGAGAAAAAGATCAAGAACGTGCTGAAGTCGTGCGGATACGTCAATGAACAGCCCCTCCGGAAGCTCGCCAAGCATCTCGACGCAGCCAACATAGATCTGAAGAGTTTCGAGGAGTCGATTTACCGGAATCTCAGCCAGGGACACCTCGCCCCAATCCTCACGACACTCAAGGTCTTGAAAGACGAAGGAGTGTGGCTTGAAATCACGAACCTTGTCGTGCCAAGCTGGACCGATGACTTCGATATGATCAAGCGAATGTCCAATTGGCTCTGCGCAAACGGACTTTCAGAGTCACCCCTCCATTTCGACCGGTTCATCCCACTCTACAAACTGACGCAGCTTCCGACAACCCCAGTCTCAACGCTGGAGAAAGCAAGAGAAATCGCGATGAGTGCTGGCGTGAAATTCGTCTATATTGGGAATGTTCCCGGGCATCAAGCTGAGAATACATATTGTCCGAAATGCAAAAGAATGATCGTCGAACGACGTGGATTTACGATACTTGGGAACCATATCGTCAACAACCGGTGTTCGTTCTGTAGGGAACCGATTCCCGGCGTCTGGTCATAACCACTGCTGACGGCGAAGATTGAAAGGTTACACCCACATGGTCAGACGAGGGATATACCTCTTTCTTTTTGCAGCGGTTCTTCTCGAATCAGGTTGTGCTTCTTCCCGGACAACATTTGATCCACCCAGGACATTGACAGGACAGATCATTGTCGTCGGCAACGTGCCGTTCACGCGGCTCGCCGTCAACGTCGGAGAGAAGAAGACGTACCTCATACGGTGCAGCGAAAGCACAAAGCAGCTTCTCCTCTCGAACCAAGGGAGAATTGCCGTGCTTACCTACAATGAAATTCGCGAGACGAAGAGCGGGGAGGAGATCGAGGTCCTCAGCGCCACAATGAAGTCAAACTAAAACCAACTTGACTCAAGGGATGCTATGAAACCGGCAACACTCGTATTGGTGTTGATCTTTTTTTCTGTACAATCGCTCGGCCAAACGATCCACAAGGCTCCGATCCGGGACCACGGATTGGCAAAGTCATATCCGATTGACGGAACTCCGTTCCTCCAGAAACAATATGAGGAGGCAGCAGAGTATGTGCGAGCTCATCCCGATTTTGAGAACCGAAGCAGACTTCTGAAGCAGGCTTCTGCAGGTGACACTCTTGGGAGGCAAAGAAATCTGTATGTTTTCAGCTTTTCGTCGAATAGTTACTATCAAACCCCCTCAACCTGTCGAAAAGTCGGCACCCATTGCTATATCTTTGTCGAAGATTCTCTCTGGACAGATGGGCGGGCTGGTCAGTCTGCCGTGGATTCTATCGAGAATGACTTTGACAACAAAACACCGGCAAATCCCAGCGAAGGCATTTACGATATGGATACGGGGGCTTTTGGCAATCCTCCGGACGTAGACTCCGACCCAAAAATCTTCATCCTCATCTGCAATGTCCAGGAAGGTTATAACGGAAGCGGTGGATACATTGCGGGATTCTTTGATCCCAACCAGGAAACAGGCTACAACAACATGGAAATCTACTATGTGGATGCGAATCCAACGGATCTCACAACCTCCGATGGAATAGAGCTTGCGATGTCGACTGCTGCGCACGAATTTCAGCATATGATCGCGTGGAATTATCACAAGACCAGCGTTGAACCCACGTTTGTCAATGAGGGCTGCTCGATGCTTGCAGAGCTCTACTGCGGATATCCCCCTGAGGATCTGTCGCTGTACGCCAACGAGACGAACATCTACCTCTTCAATTGGAGAGATAACAATGACCCTCTGGTGCTGAATGACTACGCCCGCGCACAGCGGTTCCATCTTTATCTTTGGGATCGGTATGGGATCGGACTCTTCAAGTACATCGCCCAGAATACCAATACCAATCCCGTCACGATGCTCAACAGTGCGCTTTCAAGCTATGGCGTGTCGGAAGATTTCAATCATATCTTCTC
>Ga0335081_10016158_pt1 | contig 12076 bp, 12 predicted proteins | sample Lox_Sample_35_FD_206713 | JGI IMG/M metagenome (GOLD analysis project Ga0335081, IMG submission 206713) | Soil microbial communities from Loxahatchee National Wildlife Refuge, Florida, United States - Lox_Sample_3.5 | ecosystem: Environmental > Terrestrial > Soil > Wetlands | place: USA... | reverse complement strand
TCGCCCACGCCTTTGAAGTCGAACATACGACAGCGGTCTATTCAGGGCTGTTGCGAATGGCGGATTTGCTTGCACTCCAACCTAATATGGACATTCGATTGCATATCGTTGCTCCAAACGACAGGCAAGAAAAGGTCCTGCGCGAACTCAAGCGTCCGGTATTCTCACTTCTCGATAAGGGGCCGCTGTATGAAAGCTGCTCGTTCCTTCCGTACTCTGCAGTTGATGAAATTGCCAAGATTGGCCACTTGAACAAAAATGAAGGACACTATCATCGAAGATTTTGAAATACATGCTCAGGAGGAATGAGGAGTTGGTGAGCTTGCCCTAAAGGCGTCTGAGTTCACAAAAGTCCGGCGCGGAGGACGCGAAACAAAGGCGTAGGGAATTTGCCCGGCGGCAGCCTCACCTGCAACCTGCAAACGGGCTCATAAGCGGTGCCAGACCGCTTTGCCACTTAACAATTCATAGTATAGTTAGCCTTGGTGGATATGTACAAATCACTTCTTACACCGAATTCAAAGTACCTCCCCCGATACGGTTGGTATCTATGTGATTTCGCCAACTCAATTTTGATTATAATGGCGGCCTATACTTTCCACAGTGGATTGTGAAGTCTAATGGCGTAAGTGACTTCACTTACAATCTTATGTTCGTGTTGCGGCGGCGACAAGAGCACCAGGTGCTTCGTTTCTTGCTCCGCCGGCGCGCATCGTACAAGCTTAGCGGTACGTGATAATCGAAGCGTTAGCGCTACCGCTACAATTTTTTGCGACTTGGTTTTGCGCCACCGGACATTGTACGAGAAGTCCTTGGCGTCGAACCGGGAGCGCTCACGCCGCTTGCGCTGATTAATGACGGCAATCGTTCTACGACGGTGGTGCTTGACGCTAAAATAATGAACGACGCTCAGTTGAATTTTCACCCACTCGTCAATACGCAAAGCATTGGCCTGTCACCTGCACAACTGCTGCGATTTATCGCCGCAACAGGGCACGAACATATTGTTGCTGAGCTCGATAATTGAAATTTCAAACTTGAACGTCAGGCGTGCTCTCCGCGGCATTTCGCCTAGCGCGTAAAACAGGCGCCCAAAAGTGGCTGCACGATCCGGCCTCACTGAAAGCAAGGGTAGACAAGTGCCGGCCGGCAACGATCTCTTTCAAGATCGGCGAAACCGCAGCACCATCGCGCGCAGCGCCTATCGTCGCCGCAGCGCACCCGTGCATGAGTAGACCATTGCGACGGAGGCAACCGCTTCGGCGAGCGCGCTGACAATCGCTGCAAACGTACGGGGTCCCGAGAGCGGATCCGCCAATGTCGGCGGGCAACATGATGCCGAGAAGTCCGGCGGAGCCAAGTGACTTTATCGGCTCCGGCGAAAACTTGGCTTGCTTGTCGTTTGCGCGTGCCGCCGCAGCCATTCGCGACCGGCAATTTCTTTCACGCTCGAACCAGCAGTCTCGTGGTTCATCCTGAGCCCCGGCATCAAATCATTTTTCAAGAAACCATAGAAAGAACCGGCGTACCCTTGCGGGATTCAGTCTCGCGCCGCCGAAGGAGGACGTCGACGCCGAGGCTGCGCCCAGGCGGATCGATGAGGAAAAGCAGCTGAATGACGACCAGGAACATGTAGGTCCACGGCCATTCGCCTGGCGCGTTGTAAAGCCCCAACCAAAGATTGATCGCCATGAGTGCACCTAGCGCCGCGCCGAACCGTGTAAACAAGCCGAGGATCAACGAGGCCCCTATCGCCACTTCGATTGCATAGACCAGCGGCCCGAACACGGCGATGTTGGGCAATACCAGATCGCGCACCAGCACGCTTTGCAATTTCGTCGAAGCATGTTCGACCATCTCCTGCATCCAGTGAATCAGTCCCCAATCGTAATGTGGTGGTATCTTCCACAGCGACTGTTGCCACCACATGCACCCGACGATGAAACGGAGGAGACCGATACCGATGTGTCGTGCGCTGCGTTGCGCCGGATCGGTTCGCCAAGCCTGCAGAGCGATCACAGCGCTGCCGAGGAGCAGGAGCCAGAAGGCAATCGTGAACCAAAGCTTGTCAGTTTCCACGAGGAACGCCAAGGCGTCCGTCAGAGGATTTGGTCTCATACGTAAAATCTCAATTCATGCGCTCGGGTTGACTGAAGATCGCGCGGCTCGATACCCGTCGCACCAGCCTTTGCAGCGCTACCGCGAGTATGCCTCGTTCGATGGATTTATCGGCTCGGTGCTGACGGTCTGCCGAGCACAGTAGCGCAGGCGAGCGACGGAGCTTGTCAAATTGCCTATCAAGTATTGGTGACTTGTATTGGTGACTTCGCTCGCAGCCGGAATTTCGACGACCTTAAAAGTCGTTGGGAGATAACTGATATTGGCAGAAGCCGAATTGACGGAATGTCCGCTTTTGCGGTGCCGTTGGGTGGATAGCGGACATGACGCAGACATCGGCTGATGACCGGCTTCGACCCGCAGCAGACATTTGGACCCGGTTGGCATATCCTTGGCGCATGGCAGACTTATGTGCCCCGCCACCGCTTCTTCTTCCGCGAATTGATCGGCTCCCGCTCATACGCGAAGCCTTCCGGCTCGAATGGTTGACAATTGGATGGATGACGATTGAAGCCGTTGTCGCCATCTCGGCCGGTGCAGCCGCCGGGAGCCTTGTGTTGGTCGCCTTCGGCCTCGATAGCGTGATCGAGTTGGCGTCGGCAGGCTTGCTCATGTGGCGCTTATCCGTCGAGCTTCGCCACGGGCAGAAATTTTCCGAGCAGGCTGAGCGCATCGCAGGTCGCATCGGCGGAGCGTTGCTGTTCGCCTTGGCGGCCTACGTTACGACAGCGGCCTTATGGCAACTGTGGAACAGAACCGGCGAAGAATTCTCATGGCCGGGCTTCACTGTCGCCTTAATCGCCATTCCGGCCATGCGTTATCTGGCGCAACGCAAGATCGCCATTGCCGAAAAGATCGGAAGCCGCGCGCTCCGGGCTGACGCGATGGAAGCCGTAACGTGCGGATGGCTATCGTTCGTGGTCGTTATCAGCCTCGCCGCGCAATGGCTTGTAGGCGCATGGTGGATTGATGGTATCGGTTCGCTGGCAATCGTGTACTTCCTCGTAAAGGAAGGCCGCGAAGCATGGTCCGGCGACGAATGCGAATGCTGTTGTTGAGAGTAAGAGCCGAACCTATCTGCAATTGGGGGCAAACTGGACTCCTCATCGACCGTCCTGAGCGAGCGCTGTTGACCCTGAGCGGACCTGAGAGACTCTTGACCAATAGGGCAATCACCGCGGCGCCGACCTGACCTCCTCGTTCACAAAAGATTGGACTGCCTCGGCGACAAGGGCGGGGAATTCCTCATGAACCGCGAGCTTGCCGACGGGCAATTCAACGGATTGAACGTTCGGAAGACCTCGTAACGCTTCGATCTCAGCCTTTGAGCGGCTCGGCGTAGCCGACCCGTAGACGACGAGAATGGGATCGGTGACCAGACGCGCAGTCGTGATAAACGATTCGCGCGTGGGCATAGGATCGAGTTCACCGGTGACAAAGCGGAAGGAAGCATGCCGAGCGCCCGGCGCATTGGTCACTGTAAGTTTCTCGGCAAGGCGACGCTCGTCGAGCCAGGCAGGATCGGCGTAGACGTGTCCACGGCCCATCAGGCGGATCATCGGCCGGTTCACGTTCAGTCTGTACAGGGCGGAACCAATCGCTGGCAGATCGACGAGTCGGGATATGTACCGGAACACGGTCCGCTGTCCGCCCATCATCGTAGGCAGCGGCCCTCGCCAGGTCGGCGCAACGAGACAGAGCCGCCCCGCGGAGCCAGGCTGCTCGGCACCATGGCAAAGCAGGTAGCCAGCAGCATGACCTGCTGCAACTGTGGCCGTTGGTCTCGGCAACTCTTGTAAGATCTGCGCTAGGAATGCCCGATAGGCGTCCGGCTCCCAAGCAACTGACGGCCGCGGTCGGTCCCCGAATCCAGGCCAATCGATTGCGATGGTCGTGAAGATGGATGCAAGCTGCTCACCTAAGGGGCGCATTTCGGAGCGCGTCGAAATGGAACTGAGCGCCGGGAGCATCAAGATTGTCGGTCCCTGCCCGCGGCAGTCCATGCCAACGTGGATCGTCTTGTCGCGCCAATTGAATTCGAGACCATCCAACGTCATTTGCAGCACCTATCGATGCTGACAATATCATCAGCCTGGCATTCTCACAGGTCCGGATTTGGCCCGTTTCGACGTTCGCCGCGACGCAGCGATGCTTCCGGAGTTGGGAGCGAAGCCGACATCGCGCGGACATCGTGAATGTGTAGCGATTGACCCATTTCGCCCGTCCCGAGGCTTACTTTGCTGCGCTGCAAACCAACCCCCTGATGTACTGGGCTGCTTGTGCGATCCGACGGCCGGGGAGCTTCTTCCGCACTGGCCTGGTCGTCCGGTTACGGCTGACTGGCGTTATCCCGATCCCGAGAAGCTAGGGGCGAAAAATGGCAGCGCCGCAAGGCACTCGGTGCCATGCTCGCTGGTTTTAAGCGGCAGCTTAGGGCGTTCATGCAGCTCCCTTTCCGATCGCTTGACAAGATCAGCCTGCGCGAGCGACTGCGCGAACTCGGCCAGGGCGCTGGGGTTGCCTAATGCGCCGAGATCAAACAGGCTATCGCCGATCGAAAGGAGTCCTCGTACCGTTGCAATGAGTTCTTCGATCGAACAAGCCCCACACTGCAAACGACGCAATGCGACGGGTCAAGAATCGCCAGCCGTCTGAGTTATCTCTTCCATTTCCGGCGTTGCAACATCGTCTCGATTTCCACGGCTTTCTCCATGAGCTCGTGACCGGCGGCGTCAAGACCCCTTGCGCAGCGAAAGCAGTCCTCCGCCTCGCGCAAAAGGTGTTCAGCGTCGGCGCTGTTGAGATCGTGATGGTCCCTGAAGGGATCAAGCGCCGTGTTTCGCAATAACGTAGCGGCCAACGAGACTATCGAATCGCGGATGCGCTGATGTTGAAAGCGAAGAGTCTCGATAGTCGGCGACGTCGCAGCCGATGATGTAACGAAGGTGCGCGTGCGAAAGGTCGGGACATAAGTTCCGCGCGGCAGATCGATTAGCAAAGGATCATTGGCGCCGGCCCCTGCGTAATAGCGCGCGAGCGCGACCCGTAGGCGCCCTGCTTCGACGCGCACAATCGCGTCGGCCTCTGGATCGAAGTCGCTGCCGCGCCCCAAAGCCTCGATGGCGATAGTGTAGGCCTTAATCGTGTCGGCCTTGCCGGCTAGCGTCGCTTCAACCACGAAAGTAAGAAAGCGCACCAGCCTGAGCGAGTTCCGAAATGCCACGCTTCCCAGGATTCGGGTGAGTTCGTCGCGGACTTCATCAGCGTGCGGCATATCCAGCGGCGTGTGAAAGTTCCCAATGCGCGCCACTGAATTCGCGGCCGATATTTGGTGACGATCACGCCACCGAATCTGGCGACGAAGGCCTTGGCATCAAAAGGCACGGCTTCGCAGTGTGCCATCGCGAGCCCCTGTCCGTTGGCACAATTGCACTCGCGTATCGGACCTGGCGATGATTCGATACCGAGGGCATTTGAATTGTCGTGCAATTGTCAAAAACTGGAAATCGATAGTTATGACATTGTTATTTGTAACGGTGAGGCGCGTTGTCACACGTCGGTGACGCGCTCGTGAACCGCGATGCACCTATTCAAGTGTGCCGATGCCAATCTGAAATTAAGTCGGCAATCGGAACCGCATTCCATCAAGGAAAATTCTTGCCGATCAGCCTTTCGCGCAGCGCGGTGGCGACGGCCTGCGTCCTGTTGGCGGCGCCGAGCTTGCGAGTTGCCCTTTGGGTGTGCTCGTCAACAGTTCGCTTGGAAATATGGAGAATTGTACCGATTTCCCAGGCCGATTTGCCCTGCGCTGCCCACCACAGAACTTCGCGCTCGCGCGGCGTCAGCGAATAGCCTCTCGCCGTTGTCGGCGCGGGTTCAACGAGTTCCCAGTCGCCTTTTCGCCGCGCGACTGCAAGCTGGTGAGCCCGTGCCACCTCCACCGCTTCCGCGGCCTCACTCGCGACAATCGGATAGCTGCACAATGCCGTCACCCGCTTGCCATTAATCCACTTTTTGAAGTCGCGCTCGTAGTCGTAAATGTCCTTCCAGTGCTCAGCGCCCAGCCAGAACGGGGAGCCGCTCGCTCTCATGCCATCGTAATCTTTGGCCAACGCGCCGCGCAATTTCTCGTCCCAAGCTCTGAGGATTCTTTGGTAATCAAACCGACGACTCTTGAGATACCACTCGCGACCCGGAATGATTTCAATATCCCCGGCGGCCAGATGTTGATCGAAATCGGGGATGCTCCGGTGTAACGCCGTCCTCGCTTCTTCCACGGTCAGTGGCTCGGAGGGAGCCCACAGGCAAAATTCATTGCTTTCCAATCCGGCCTTGAAATAAGGGATTACGGTATCGAGCAGGTCATCTTTCGACTCGTAAAAGATACAAACATGCGATCCCCAGGGCATGTCGCCGAGGATATTCACGCCGGTCTTTCTCAAGGCGGTACTCATCGCGGCCACCTCGCGAAAAAACGACTCGGGCAAGGTCGCTTGATTTGCAACTCTTAAGCGCTTCGCTTGGATGTTTGTTATAATTAAAGAAAATGCGCTTTTGCACCTTAGCCGATCGTAAAATGTCATTGGCAAGGTTACACTTATGGCTTGCATTCATACAACGACTAGTCGAGCCACAAGTTGCTTGACCATGGCGGGGAATGTCGGGAATGGCCCCGTTTCGACGCTCTTCTGCGGTGCACAATTTCACTTCTGGCCCCTTTCGAAGTTCAGCGCGACGCAAAGATATGTCCGAAGTCGGGGGCAAACCGGAAGTGCTCGTTGCAAGCTCAAAACGACGTAGATGACCCAAAGGAGACCAAGGTCCAGAGGCGTTTATCCGTTTCCGCCTACAGGATTTTGCCTGGATTCATAATTTCCAGAGGATCGAGCGCACGCTTGATGGCGCGCATCGCTTCCACAGCAGCCAGACCATGCTCTGGCTCAAGGAAGCGCTTCTTGCCTTGGCCAATGCCGTGCTCCCCGGTGCACGTTCCTTCCATGGCGAGCGCACGCTCGGCGAGCCGCTCGATGAAGGCTCGCGCGCACGCGACTTCTTCTGCGTCATCCATCATCACTGCGACGCCGGCGTGAAAGTTGCCGTCACCAGCGTGACCGACGATGGGCGCAACCAGGCCGCTCTCCCTAATGTCTCGTTCGGTCTCGATCACGCACTCGGCTAGGCGTGAGATCGGCACGCAAACGTCGGTGATGAGGAGGCGAGCACCTTTCCGAAATGACTGCATCGCCGAAAAGAGATCGTGTCGAGCTTGCCACAGCCGGGTGCGATCCTCCGGCTTGGACGCCCATGCGAAGGCGCTTGAGCCGCATTCGCCCGCAATCGCGCCGAAACGTTCGGCCTGCTCGGCCACGCCTGCATCCGTTCCGTGGAACTCCACAAACAACATCGGCGTTTCCGGCAGGTTCAGCTTCGAATAGGCGTTGCAGGCGCGCACCATCACGTCATCGAGCAGTTCGACCCGCGCCATGGGAAGGCCAATCTGGATGGCAGCGATGGCGGCATCGCAGGCCGCCTTGATTGTGGCGAAGTGGCATACGCCCGCGGAAACCGCTTCCGGTATGCCATGAAGCTTGAGCGTCAGCTCGGTAATGACGCCGAGCGTACCCTCGGCGCCAACGATGAGGCGGGTCAAATCATAGCCGGCGGATGACTTGCGTGCCCGCCCGGCTACGGCTGCGCGGCTTGAGCGGGGCTAAAGATGAGGTGCTCCTGACCGCCACCGCGCAGAACCTGCGGCGCCTCGTCAAGTTCCTCTGCCGCCCGCCGCCATCACCTGCAGTCCCCCGTGCCGCCTAGCCGGTTTGGACGCTCTCAGCCGAGAAACACCACAAGATGACCAATGCTCCGACCCAAGAAACCTTCCGAGTTCTGCAACACAATCGTTCCATAACGGACGGCGGTCGTGCCGGAGGCACGGGTCGAAGCCATGCCGCCGAGCGACGCGTCGGCGCCCGGATCAACTGGAAAGAATAGCCCCTGATCGCGCAAAAAATCGTTCAGTTGCTTGCGCGTGACACCCGGCTCGATCACGCAATCGAAGTCCTCGGCATGTACGGCGAGCAAGCGGTTCATGTCTCGGAACGCGACGCACACGCCGCCCAATGGCGCGTTCACGTGACCCTCAAACGAGGTTCCCGTACCGAATGGAATAATGGGTGTGCGATGCCGTGCGCAGATGCGTACAATGTGTTGGACGTCTTCGGTCGATTGCGGAAACACGACCCCATCCGCCGGTTCCGCTGCAATCCAGGTCGTGGTGTTGGCGTGTTGCTCGCGCACGGCGCGCGAGGTCACGAGCCGGTTGCCGAAAGCGGCCGCCAGCTCCGCGATGGCATCCCGAACGGCAGGGGCCAGCCTGCTGTTGCGGTCGATATTGTGCATTATCGATCTCCCGATCAGACACGGCATCGCGCGTTACGGGAGGGCTGACGGCACGCTGATCGAGGCGTGGGCCAGCATGAAGAGTTTTGTGCCGAAGGCCGGCGGCAAGCCGCCATCGCCGGGAGGCGGTGGGGCGCAACGCCGAGCGCAACTTCCGTGGCGAGAAACGCACCAACGACACGCATTCTTCGACCACAGACCCTGATGTCCGGTTGTTCCGCAAAGGGCTCGGCAAGGAGGCCAAGCTCTGTCACATGGGCCATGTGATGGTCGAGAACCGGAACAATCTCATCGTTGATGCAAGGCTGACCGAAGCCACCGGCACCGCCGAGCCCGCCACCGCGCTCGACATGATTGAGGACAATGCCAAGCCTGGCAGTACGGTGGGGCCGACAAATTCTATGCTCACAAAGCTGCCGACGCCAGCGAAATAATTGGCTGCTGTGGATCCCGGCCGCACGCGCCACCTCGGAGGCAACCGCGCCGGGCTCCACTGCCGCAGCCACAATCCGTTCCTTCTCGGCGCGCGACCATGCCGGCGCCGCTGCACCGATGTGATCACCTCAACCCGCGAATTGGTCATGGGAGTAGTCCTAGGATTAACACTAGGACTTGATCAAACAACTTATCTCCGCAAGGCGGCCCTCACCGGATGCGTACATAACAACCCGCAATTCTTGACAACGACCCGCAATTAAAGGGCCGATTGACAGCTTGCGATTTCGCATGTTTCCCGCGCCAGCGGGGATAGCCAAGTCTGAATTATTGGGTCGGCCGTGAGGCCCGCGATCGCCTATCCGAGATTGATTTAACGCACTTATTCGCGCGCTCACACTTGAGCGAGTCGAGCAAGATTCGGCCAAGTTCCAGGAAATCCGCCTTGCGAGAGGAGGTCGGTCGCCAAGCCAATCCGATGCTGCGCTGAGGTTGCGGCTCAACGAAACGCAGCAGCTTCACGCGCTTGTTACGCACCTCGACGTTGATCGCAACTTCGGGCAGCAACGTTACGCCATAGCCGCTCGCCACCATCTGCAAGACAGTAGCCAAGCTAGTTGCACCAAGTCGGGTACGTTCGCGGCCAACCTCGCCGCAATAAATCAGGGCCTGGTCGCGCAGACAGTGGCCTTCCTCTAGCAGTACCAACTGGCGCGCCTTGACGTCGCGCGTGGTGACCCTCAGGCGTTCAGGCAAGGGATCGCCGGCCGGCACGGCAAGCAGAAAACGGTCATCGAACAGAGCAGTCGTTTCAAATTCGGCTCCCTCGACCGGCAGCGCCAGTGCCACCACGTCTAAGGCCCCGTGACAAAGCTCGCTCACCAGCGTCTTTGTCTGAGATTCGATTAGGTCGAGACGTAGGTCCGGGTAATGACGGTGCAGCGCCGGCAGCAGCCGCGGAAGCACGTAGGGCGCCAACGTTGGAATCACTCCAAGCCGTAACTCCCCGCTGAGCAATCGTCCTTTGCGACAAACACACTGAGCGAGGTCCCGTGTTGCGCCGAGGATCAACATAGCACGCCGAGCAACCTCTTTGCCGGCTTCGGTGAGCACTATCGTGCCATGGCGCCGCTCAACGAGCTCCGCCCCGAGTTCCTGTTCAAGCTCGCGGATTTGCATTGAAAGCGCAGGCTGACTTACCGCACATTCTTCCGCTGCCCGACCGAAATGCCCATGTCGGGCGAGTGAGTCCAGGTATCGAAGCTGGCGAAGCGTCAGCATGTCGAACAAGTATAGTGCCCATGGGATTCATCCCAACCATCAGAATTTCTTATTCAGCCATAGGTTCTCTTGCGTCAGGACAGTCACTTCGCTGCAAGCGCGCACGTTAAAGTCGGTCCAAGAAGTTAGGATTCAGGAGCAAACAGTTGGTCGGGCATGGAGGGCCGCTGTCTTCGGGCCCTAATACCCCGAATCGGCGAAGATACGCTCGATGAAGGGGAAGAAGTGGCCGTGCGTCGAGCGAACACAGAGTGCGCCGTCGCGATCCTGCACAGCAGCCGAGTGGACGACGATGTTCAAGAGCCGGCCGAGCGCGTCGACCAGGATATGCTGTTTGCGACCCTATGACCTTCGTGGCCGCATTGAAGCCCTGCGGGTCAAGCGTGGAGCCCCCTTGTGAGCCGCTTGGCGCTTTGACTGTCGATCATCGCGGCCGTTGGTAACGCTTCCCGGCCAGTTCGCGCGTGGCGACATAGAGGGCGCTCGGATATCGCAGACCGCGCCGCTCAGCGGCTCGGCGATGTTCAGGCTTCCACGTCTCGGCCACCCCCAGTCGACGATTCGGGTGCTACACAAGGAATCACAAACGATTCATCCGACTCAATAACTTTCTGGATCGGCTCTTAAGCGGCAGTCGCAACTTTTGCCAGACATCGAGGAGCGCTTCGGCCAGGCGGTCGATAAGCGCGTCGTCATGGTAGGGACCAGGCGTGATGCGCAGCCGTTCCGAGCCCTTCGGCACCGTCGGATAATTGATCGGCTGGATGTAGATGGCGTGCTCAGAGAGGAGAAGATCGCTCGCCGCTTTGCAAAGCTGGGGGCATCCAACAAAGATGGGAACGATGTGAGTTTCGCTCATCATGACCGGGAGTCCCGCGGCGGCGAGCACGGCCTTGGTGCGCGCGGAGCGGTCTTGATGGCAGTCGCGTTCCCATCGCGAGGTTTTGAGGTGCCGGACCGCGGCGGTTGCTGCCGCGCATACCGGCGGCGGCAGCGCCGTAGTGAAGATAAAGCCCGGCGCGTAGGAGCGCACCGCGTCGATCAGCATGCGGGTGCCGGTGATGTAACCGCCCAGGCAGCCGAATGCCTTCGCGAGCGTGCCTTCGATCACGTCGATGCGATCCATGGCGCCTTCGCGCTCGGCGATACCGCCGCCGCGCGCGCCGTACATGCCTACCGCGTGGACTTCATCGATGTAGGTCATTGCGCCGTAGTGCTCGGCAAGGTCGCAGATGCGGTTAACCGGCGCGACGTCGCCGTCCATGGAGTACAGGCTCTCAAAAACGATCAGCTTCGGCCGGCGCGGATCGGCGGCGGCCAGCAGCTCTTCCAGATGTGCTGTGTCGTTGTGCCGGAAGATCTGTTTCTCGCAGTGTGATTGACGAATGCCTTCGATCATCGAATTATGATTCCACGCATCCGACAGGATGAGGCAATTTGGCACCAGCTTGGCCAGCGTGGAAATGCCGGTCTCATTGGAGACATAGCCGGACGTGAAGACGAGGGCCGCTTCCTTGTGATGCAAGTCGGCGAGTTCGCGTTCGAGTTCGACCAATGGGTGATTAGTGCCGGCGATATTGCGGGTGCCGCCGGCGCCAGTGCCCATGCGAGTCGCCGTCTCGACCATGGCGCCGATCACCTTGGGGTGCTGACCCATGCCGAGGTAATCATTTGAGCACCAGATGACGACGTTCTTGGCTCCCTCCGGCGAATGCCACACCGCGTATGGGAAACGTCCGGCCAGACGCTCGAGGTCGGCGAAGACACGATAGCGCCGCTCGTCCCGCAGCCGATTCAGGGCATCCGCGAAAAAGGAGTCACAGTTCATGGCCTCTCCCCCCGG
>Ga0335081_10016157_pt1 | contig 12077 bp, 12 predicted proteins | sample Lox_Sample_35_FD_206713 | JGI IMG/M metagenome (GOLD analysis project Ga0335081, IMG submission 206713) | Soil microbial communities from Loxahatchee National Wildlife Refuge, Florida, United States - Lox_Sample_3.5 | ecosystem: Environmental > Terrestrial > Soil > Wetlands | place: USA... | reverse complement strand
GCGGCGGCAAGCTCCTGTGCCCGCGCGACCTGCTCGGCGGCCAGTTCCGGGGCGGACCCGATCGTGTCGGCCGCCGCGGACAGGTGGAAGAAGAGGCTGACGATCCGCTGGCTGATGCCGTCATGGATCTCGCCGGCCAGCCGGCGCCGCTCGTTCTCCTGCCACTCCATGGTCTGCTCGGCGAACCGCTCCAGCGCCTCCTCGCGCTCGGCCAGCCGCTGGTGCAGCCTGGCATTCTCGATCGCCCCGGCGACCAGCCCGGCCACCGAGCGGAGCAGGTCCACGTCGGCCGCGGTGAACTCGCGGCGCAGCAGGGTGTGCACGTTGAGCACGCCCACCAGGTGACCGTGCGGGGTGACCACGGGTACCGACACCATCGAGGTGTAGTCCTCGCCGCGCAGGGCCGGGATGTAGCGGTACCGCGGGTCGTTGTTCTTGTCGCCGACGATCACGGCGGGCTCGCCGTGATTGGCCACCCAGCCGGACACGCCCTCGCCCACGGCCAGCTCGATCTTGCCGACGAGCTGGTCGAACGGCGGCGTGGCGCCGCGCAGCCGCAGCTTCCTGCCGTCCTCGTCGAGCAGGTGCACGAAGCACACGTCGGTCTCGGTCGTGTCGGTGACCAGGGTGGCCACGCCCTGCAGCATCCGGTCCAGGTCAAGGCCGGCCGAGATCGTGTCGATCACGCGGGAGAGCAGGAGCGCCTCGCGCTCCGCGTCGCCGCCCATGAGCTCGGTCAGTGGAACACTCCTTCCCGCAGCGCCACGGCCACCGCCCCGGCCCGGTCTGAGGTGCCGAGCTTGCGGTAGATCGCGCGGGAGTGGGTCTTCACGGTCTCCTCGCTGACCACAAGCCGGGCGGCGATGGCGCGATTGGACAGCCCGGCCACCAGCAGAGCGAGCACCTCGCTCTCCCGCTGGGTGAGGCCAAGGCTGGCACCCGGCCAGAACTCGCCGCTCTGCACCCGGGCGGCGGACAGCGCGACGCGTCCGGCCAGCGCCGGGTCGATGAGCACCTCGCCGTCGCTGATTCTGCGCAGGTAGTCGACGAGCTCGGCGCCGCGGATCCGCTTGAGCAGGAAGCCGGCCGCCCCGGCGCGCAGCGCCTGGTACAGGTACTGCTCGTCGTCGTAGACGGTGAGGAACACGACCTTGCACGCGGGCAGCACCGCCAGGATCTCGCGGCACAAGTCAAGCCCGGACGCGCCGCGCAGGCGGATATCGAGCAGCACGGCGTCCGGCCCGACCTCGGTGACTACCCGCAAGGCGTCGGCGGGCTCGCTGCTCTCGGCGATCACGTCGACCTGCTCGCGGTAGGGGCCGAGCATGGCACGCAGCCCGTCGAGCACCATCTGGTGATCGTCGATGATCACGAGCCGAAGCGGCTCGGTCCGCGCACCCATGGCACGAACGGTACCCACCCGCCGGGCTGGCGTCTGCTCGTCGTCGTCCGCCGGCCCTGCGCTCACCCGCGGGCCTCGAGCAGGTGCCAGAGCAGCAGCAGCTGAGCGATCGCCAGCGACTCGCTGCGGGTGCCTGGGGCGACCTCGCCGAGGCTGTCCGGTGGCATGGTGGCCTGGTCGATCGACAGCTGCTCCCAGATTGCCTTCTCCACGATGTAGCTGTCCTCGCGCGGCGCGTACCCGTGTACGTGCAGGGCGTCCACGGGCCGGCCGTCGCTGTCCCTGATCAGCTTGAGGTGGACGGTCCTGTGGTCCTCGTCGGTCAGCACGTGGGACAGGTCAGGGTGCACGACTGTGGGCCGCAGCAGGATCTCCGCCGACAGCGAGGTGTCGAGCACGGTCCCGTGCCCGGCCACCGGCGCGAACCTGATCGCGATGTCGGCCCACTGCCGCTGTGGCCTGATGAACTTGGCCGACTCGGGCTCGCGCCGCTTGAGTTCGGCAAGCACCTGGTCGGGGGTGTAGCCCCGCTCGCGGCAGTCCCGGCGCAGCTTCCACTCGTGGCGGATCTCCTCGGGCGGGTCGAGGTAGACGGTGATGTCGAAGCAGGCCCGTGCCAGCTTGGTATGCAACGGCAGCAGGCCCTCGACGATGACAAACTCGCGCGGCTCGACCAGCACCGGCCGGACGAGCTTGCCGGTCGCATGGTCGTAGACCGGCTTGAGTATCGGCCTGCCCATCGCCAGCAGCTGCAGGTGCTGCTCCATGATGTCGATGTAGTTGCAGTCCGGGTTCAGGACCGTGTACGGGAGGCTGCGGCGTTCGTCGCGGTCGTACCTGTGGTAGTCGTCGGCGCAGACCGCGGTGGCGCGGTCCCGGCCGAGTGCCTCGGCGATGCCGCGAGTGAGGGTGGTCTTGCCGGCCGCGCTGTCGCCGGCGATCCCGATCATGACGGGGCGGCGGCTGCCATCGGGCTCCTGATAGCGGCTGAGGCGCATCAGCTTGTCGGGCATGACCGCCTCCTTCCCCCGGGTCGGCCACCGCGGCGGGCTGGCCAGAACTGGACCGGCGCCCGCGGGTAAGCGTGGACTCCCACCACCGTATGCCGCGCCCGCGGCGACGCCATCCCCCGGCCGGGTGACCGGGCGGGTGAGATCGCCCGGAAGGGGTGACGTTCCTCCTCCCGGTGCGGGGAAGCATGGCGCAATGAGCAACAAGCAGCTTCGCGGTGCTGGATGGAAGGTCGCGGCTCTGGCATTCGGCAGCGCCGCGTTGATCGCCGCCTGCAGCTCGGCCAGCACGTCGAGCAGTCCGAGCGCCACGCCGACCTCGTCCATGCCGGCCGCGACGAGCCCGTCGGTGTCGGCCGCTGCCTGCAAGCACGTCGACTCACTGCGTGGCTCTCTCACCAGCCTCACGCACGTGCAGCTGAACGCCAGCTCGGCCAGCCAGATCAGGACTGACGTGACGAACATCAACACGCAGCTGACCGCGCTGAAGGACGAGCCAGGGTTCTCGGCGCAGGCCAGCCAGCTCAGGAGCTCGGTCGACCAGGTCACCAATGCCGCAAAGAAGATGTCGAGCCCGCCGACGTCGGCCCAGGTGCAGGCCGTCATCACCGCGCTATCTCAGCTGAAGGCGAAGTCGTCGGGCATGATCGCGGGGATGAAGGCCGCCTGCCCGTAACCGCCGGCGGCAAGCTGGCGTCTCAGCCCAGGCCAGCGGCTCAGCCCGGCTCTGACCGCGGCTGCTCGATGATCTCGGCGGCGTCGAACTCCCAGTACGCGCGCAGCGCGGCGAGCCGCCCTGCCCCGTCTGCCCGGTAGGTGTAGACGCCGCGCACGACCACCACGTGGCTCCCGCCGGGCAGCGCGGTCCTGATGATGCCCACGTCGGCGACTTCGTCGCCGCACAGGTAGGACCGCTCGATCTCGAAGCTGATCTGGTCGTTCGGCGCGATCACGGTGTCGTAGAACGCGGCGATGGCGGCGAGGCCGCGGTGGCCGTTGCCCGCCGGGTCGAGTGGGGAAAGGCCGATCGGGTCGGCGACCACGGCGTCCGGCGCGAAGAGGTCGAGCCACGCCTGCCGGTCCTTGGCATGCACCGCGGCCTGGGACGCGCGGGCGAGGTCACCGGCGGTGCGCTGGCCCTCCACCGTGGTCAGCCCGTCGCCTTCGCGATGACTTTCTCGGCGAAGGTTTCCAGCGCGCCGATCTTGTCCGCCAGCGGCTGGGTGTCGGGCGCGGTGGCGTAGGGCCACCGGAAGCCCACGATCAGATCGGTGACGCCGAGGTCCTCCAGCCGCCGCACCCCGTCCACGCTGAACGCGTCCATCGAGATCACGTGTACCTCGAATGGGCGGCCGTCGGTCCCCTCCTCGCACCGGAGCTCGGCCAGCCTCGCCAGCAGGCCGGGCAGGTGGGCAGGGTCGCCCCCGCCGTGCATCCAGCCGTCGCCGGTGCGGGCGGCCCGGCGCAGCATCGCGTCGCCGTGCCCGCCGAACAGGATCGGGATCGGCTCGGTCGGCACTGGCGAGATCTTGACCGGCGGGATCTGGATGAGCTCGCCGTCGTAGCCGAAGTAACCGCCGGACATCAGCCCCCTGATGACGGCGACGTCCTCGTCCATCCGCCTGCCGCGCCGCTCCCACGGTACGCCGAGGATGTCGTAGTCCTCACGCCACGGGCTGGTCCCGACCCCGAGCAACAGCCGGTTGCCGGTGAGCACCGCGGTGGACGTGGCCTGCTTGGCCACCAGCACCGGGTGGCGCACCGGCAGCTTCAGCACGAACGTGACGAACCTCAGCCGCTCCGTCACCGCGCCGAGCGCCGGGATCAGCGAGAACGGTTCGATGAAGGGCTTGCCGTCGAGGAACGCGCGGGTACCGTCCGGGCTGTACGGGTAGGTGCTTGTCGCGTGCTCGGGGTAGCAGATGCTGTCCGGGATGACCATGGTGTCGTACCCGGCCGCCTCGGCGGCCCTGGCCAGCGGGGCATAGTACGACGGGTCGGTCATCGACTCGGCATAGGAGAATCGCACGGGTCCGATCCTGCCAGGCTCGTTGGCGAAAAGGTAGAACAGGTTCTAGTGCGGGAGCGACAGGTCGGCTAGGTCGGCGCGGATGTAGTCGGCCATCGCCGCCGGCAGCGCGGCGCGAAGTTCGGCCGGAAGGAGCTCGCCGACCTCGGTCAGTTCGTCGGCCAGCCTCCGAGCCGCCCGCAGCAAGCCGCCGTGATCCAGCTGGCTCACCGTCCGCGCCAGATCCGCCGGCACCGCGTCCGGCGCGAAGTCAAGCAGGCTGGTGATCCCGAACTGCGGGTTCGCGACCTCCGCCGCGGTGGCGAGCAGCCGCCAGTACTCGGCCCTGGCCTGGTGCAGCCGTTCCAGCGCCTCCCAGGCCGAGCCGCGGCGCAGGTACTTGCCGACGTCGGCCAGGCAATTCCAGCCGTTGAACGCCCACTCGCGTGCCTGCGCCGGGGTGACCGGGCTCGGCTCGAACCTGACCGTCCTCCGGCGGTCCGGATCGTAGAGCACGACCTCGTCCTTAACGCCGCCCCAGGTCTCGGTGACCGGGATCATCACCAGGTCGACCTGGCACCGGTTGGCGTACTGGGCGAAGATCCGCTCGTGCGTGGTCGTGATGCCGGCGAGCTTGTGGTGATAGCTCTCCACCAGGCCAGGCAGCTCGTCGATGGCCCGGCCGACCTCGGTCACCGCCGCATCGAAGTCCTCGGCGGCGACGCCCATGCCCATATCGAGGTCGGACAGCCGGTCACCGGCGCCGCGCCCGACCGAGCACGCCACCACGAGGAACCGCACCAGCTCGCCATGCTGCGACCAGTCAAGCAGCCTGAGCATGATCTCGCGCTGCCCGGCCATCTCATCGGGCAGGCCCTCGATCCACTGCCTTCCGTCTTGGGTCATGTCCCGATTCTCGCCGAGCCCAGTGCCGCGCCCGCCGTCCGCCCGCCGCCCGGCGGCCGGACTGCCTTGCTCGCTGCGCTCTTTGCGAGGTAGAACATGTTCTAGTATCGGGCGGGTCGCCGGGAGTGGCGTCGCCGGGACGGCTGGTCGCCGGGAGGGCTGGGCAGATGGACCTTGTCGAGATCGAGAAGATCCGCCGGCTGAAGTACCGCTACCTGCGCTGCGTCGACCTGAAGCTGTGGGACGAGATCGAGGACGTGTTCACCCCCGATGCGACGGCCGACTACGGCACGCCCTCGGCCGGCCGGCCGCTGAACCTGCGCAGCAGGGACGAGATCGTCGGCTACCTGCGGGACAGCCTCGGCAACGGCATCATCACGCTGCACGCCGCCGGCCAGCCGGAGATCGACATCGACGGCGACGAGGCCACCGGGACCTGGCGGTTCACCGACACCGTGATTGCGACCGAGTTCAAGGTCGTGATCGCCGGAGCGGCGTTCTACGAGGACCGCTACCGGCGCTGCGAGGACGGCCAATGGCGGATCTCGCACATCGGGTACCAGCGGATCTTCGAGTCCAGCATGTCGCTTGACGACCTGCCGAGCTGGCGGCTCACCGCGAACCGCTGGACAGGTTGACCGGTGCAGCAGGGCGAGCCGGCCGGGTCACCGGGAGGCGGGCGGGCAAGCACCGTCACGCAGCCGTTCGCCGATGCGGTGCTCGAGGCCGAGCAGATCATCGCCGGCGCGCCGCACATCAGGACCGATCAGGATCTCGCCGAGGGCTATGACTACCTGGCAGGCTCGATCAGGGCCTCGCTCACCATGGCCTGGGCATACCAGCGCGACTTCCCGTTCTTCGTGGCTTCCACCGGCCCGTACACCAAGCTGGGTCTGGACAACCCGGACACCTTGTACCTCCACGCCTATCTGCGCGACGACGCCGAGTACGTGGTCACCGGCCGGCGCGGCAGCACGGCCGACCTCAGCTTCCAGGTGCTCGGCGGCGACTACTCGCCGGTCAACGTGCCGGACAGCCTCACCGCCTTCGATGACCGGGCATTCGACATCGCCGCCGACGGCATGTTCGAGCTGCGCTTCGGGCCCGCGCGGGCGGACCGGCCAGCCAATTACTTCACGCTCGGGCCCGGCTCGGCGATGCTGGTGGTCCGCGAGGTGTACAGCGACTGGACGAGCGAGCAGCGCGGCATGATCGCGATCCGGCGCGCCGACACCGCGGGCTCAGCGCCGCCGGCGCCGGACGTGAGCGCGCTCGCCAAGCGGTACGGGGTGGCCGGGAAGATCCTGATTTCGCGGCTGCGGACCTTCCTAAAGTTCCCCGAGTGGTTCTACCTCACGCTGCCGGTGAACACGCTGACCGAGCCGCGCTCCACGCCAGGCGGGCTGACCACCCAGTTCTCCTCGGTGGGGCACTACGACCTCGACGAGGACCAGGCAATGATCGTCACCGTGCCCTTGGCCCCTAGGGATGTCGCGCCGTACCAGGGCATCCAGCTCGGCAGCATGTGGTACGTCTCGCTGGACTACATCAACCACCAGACCAGCCTGACCGCCGACCAGGCCAGGGCCGATCCCGACGGGATGCTCAGGTTCGTGATCAGCGAGCGCGACCCCGGCGTGGCGAACTGGCTGGAGACGACCGGGCACCGGCGCGGCTACATCCAGCTTCGCTGGCAGCGGCTGTCGCGGGATCTACGGCCGCAGGACGGCCCCGCGGCAGAGGTGCTGCGGGCCGACGAGATCCCGGGCAGGCTTGCGTTCTACGACCAGGCCAGGATCACGCCCGGGCAGTACACCAGGCGCATCGCGGACCGGCAGGCCGCCGTGGCTCGGCGGATGCTCGGCTGATGCGCACCGCACCCTTCCCTGACCCGTTCCCGCCGCGCCGGAGTAACCGCTGATGCGCACCGCCCCGTCCCTGACCCGATCCCCGCGCGTGAGGAATTGCTGATGCTGCTAAAGGACAAGGTTGTCATCGTCTCGGGGATCGGCCCGGGACTTGGCCGGTCGATCGCGGTTCGCAGCGCAGAGCAGGGCGCCGATGTCGTGCTCGCCGCTCGCACCGCGTCCCGCCTTGACGAGGTGGCCAAGGAGGTCACCGCGGCCGGCCGCCGCGCCCTGGCCGTGCCGACCGACATCGCGGATGCCGATGCAGCGCAGCGGCTGGTGGAGGCCACCCTGGCCGAGTTCGGCCGGGCTGACGCGCTGGTACACAACGCGCTCGCGATGCCGCCGATCAAGGACCTTGGCGTGGTTGACCTAGCCGCCGTGCGGGCGGCGTTCGACGTGAACGTGCTCGGAGCGCTGCGGCTCACCAGGCTGTTCATCCCGGCGCTCGCGGCGTCCGGCGGCTCGGTCACGATGGTCAACTCGATGGTGGTCAGGTTCTCCCAGCGGACCATGGGCCCGTACAAGGCCACCAAGGCCGCGCTGCTCGCCGTCGCGCAGTCGCTGGCGACCGAGCTAGGTCCGCGGGGGATCAGGGTCAACTCGGTGGCGCCCGGCCACATCTGGGGCGACTCGCTCAAGTGGTACTTCGGCTACCTCGCGCACAAGCGAGGCGTGGACGCCCAGGAGATCTACGACGAGACCGCGGCCAACACCGACCTGGGTCGGCTGCCCGAACCTGATGAGGTCGCCGACGCGGTCATCTTCCTCGCGTCGCCGCTGGCCAGGGCGATCACCGGCCAGTGCCTGGACGTCAACTGCGGGGAGTACCACCATTGACCAGGCTGCCCAGGATGAACCCGCTGCTGGCGAGGCCGCAGCCCGCAGTACCGGAGCCGGCCGGCGGCGAGCCGGCCGGTCCTGGGGCCAGCCCGGCCAGGCCGGGCGGCGTCGGCACGACGGATGACCTGCACGCGTCGGCGACCAGGCTGACCGGGCTCGACGACTTCGGGTCCGACGAGTATCGCGACGGCCTCGCGGTCCTGCTCGAGTCCTACGCGCGGGACGAGGACCTGACCCCGCTCGGCTCCAAGATGAGCCGGGTCTTCCTGCGCGATGCGCTGGTTGCCAGGCTGCTCAGCGAGTCGGCCTGGCGCCGGTATCCCGAGCACGCCGCCGTCGGCATCCACCGGCCGATCTTCGTCACCGGGCTGCCGAGGACCGGTACCACGGCCCTGCACCGGCTGCTCACCGCCGACCCCGCCCATCAGGGGCTTGAGCTCTGGCTGACGCTCGCGCCACAGCCCAGGCCGCCGCGCGAGTCGTGGCCGGGCGACCCGGTCTTCGCGCAGATCCAGGCGGCCTACGCCAAGCACCACGTCGAGCACCCCGAGTTCATGGGCGTGCACTACATCGCCGCCGACCAGGTCGAGGAGTGCTGGCAGCTGCTGCGGCAGTCGATGCGCTCGATCTCGTTCGAGTGCCTGGCACACCTGCCGACCTACTCGGCGTGGCTGGCCGGCCAGGACTGGACCGGCGCCTACCGCAGGCACCGGCGCAACCTCCAGCTGATCGGGCTGAACGACTCAGGCCGGCGGTGGGTGCTGAAGAACCCCAGCCACCTGTTCGCCCTCGACGCGCTGCTCGCCGTGTACCCGGACGCGCTGGTGATCCAGACCCACCGCTCGCCCAGGGTTGCGATCGCGTCGGCGTGCAGCCTGGCGGCTCACGCCACCGACGGCTGGTCGGGCAGGTTCACCGGTGCCGTTCTCGGCGCCGACCAGCTTGAGCTGTGGGCTCGCGGCCTCGACCTGTTCACCCTGTCCAGGTCGCGGCACGACCCGGCAAGGTTCTGCGACGTCAGCTACGAGGACTTCGTCGCCGACCCGGTCGGTACCGTCGAGTCGGTGTACGGACACTTCGGGCTGGAGCTGAGCGGTGCGGCGGCAGACGCGATGCGCGCCGTGCAGGCTGGCAGCGCCGCGCGCGACAACGCCCCGGCGCATCACTACGCGCTGGCCGACTTCGGCCTGACCGGCGAGCAGGTGGACGAGCGCTTCGCCGCCTACCTGCGCGCCTGACCGGCCGCCCACTCCCGGTCGAGCAGCGCGTAGAGCAGGTCGTCGGTCCACTCGCCCTTGGCCCAGGTGCTCTCCACCAGGTGACCCTCGCGGCGCATGCCCACCCGCTCCAGCAGCGCGGCAGATCGGGTGTTCCGCGGGTCGCAGCTCGCGGTGACCCGGTGCTTGGCGCGCTCGCCGAACAGGTAGCCGAGCAGCGCGAGCACAGCCTCGGTGGCGTAGCCGGCGCCCTGGTGCTCGGGTGCCAGGGTGAACCCGATCTCGGCCTGACGCGGGTCGTCGGCGCTGATCAGGGCGCCGCAGTCGCCGGCCAGCCGGCCGTCGGGCTCGATCGCAATGGCGAACTGGAACCACTCGCCCGGCGTGTCCGGGTGCCTGCCGAGCATCTCGCCGATGAGGCGCTCGCCGTCCGCAGCCGGGTACGGCGAGTCCCAGCCCTGGAAGCGGGCCACCGCGGGCTCGGACCGGTACCTGACCAGTGCCGCCAGGTCGCCAGGCCGCAGCCTGCGCAGCACGACCCGACCGGCGGCGAGCTCGGCGAAGCGCTCGTCAGGCACCGCTCCTCCTTCCGCTCCTTCGGCGCGCCCGCCGGGCTACCTGGGCCGACCGTCGGGCAGCTCCGACGGCCCGACGTGGGCGTCCAGCCAGTCCGCCAGCGGCGCGGTGGCGACGAGGAACTCCCTGACGTGGTCCTTGGCCGCCGTGGTGCCGAGCCACCGCTCGACGGCCCACTCGTGCCATGCGACGAGGCCCTTGTACCGCAGCAGCCCGATCCGCGGATGGTCGGGCGGGTAGCCGCGCGGCGCGGTCCGCAGCATGTCGTGCCCGGTCAGCGAGATGCCGCCGGCCGACCGGGCCGCGAGCGCGGTGGTGATCTGGTCGAGTTCGGCGCCACTGCGATCGGCGGCGACCGCGCGGCGGTACCTGTCCAGCTGGTCGGGAGCGAGCAGGTACATGCCGTTGCCCGCGGCCAGGCCGGCGGCCGAGAGCCTGATGTACCCCGAGCCGACTGTCGCGCCGATGTCGGTCCGGTACGGGGACTTGTCGGCGCTGAACCTGACGTCGCGGTACGGGCGGAAGATCCTCGGCTCGCCGAACTCGGCCGCCAGCTCGTCGGTGAGCGCGGTCATCGGGCCGAGCACGCACTCCTCGTAGACGGCCTTGTGCGCGGTCCAGTAGGCCCTGGAGTTGTCGCGCTCCAGGCCCTCGAAGAAGTCCAGCGCTTCTTCCGGCCAGCCGCGGAACGTCATCGGTCACTCCCGGCGCGGGCTGCCTGGTGTCGGTGTGGCGCGCTCAGGGGATGCTGAGCCCGCTAGCGACCGGCTGCACGCGCATGAATACCTTGTTCTTGCAGACCGGGAAGGTGAAGCTGTCGATCGGCTGGAGCGCCGACGAGCCGGGCAGGCTGACCTCGAGCCCGGCGGCCGTCGCGTTCTGGCAGCCCGCGATGAAGCCCTTCTGGACGATGCCGAGCAGGGCGTGCGCGGTCTGGCCGGGCTGCAGCGTGATCTTGCGGCCCGAGCCGCCGCTGCCCGCCTTGGGGCCGAGCTTGCCGTGCGAGGCGGTCACGGCCCAGACCGTCGGGCTGCCCGAGATCCAGCACGCGTGCGTGCCGACGCCGACGTTGCTGAACTCCAGCGGGTAGAAGGTGGTGCCGGCCGCGGCCCCGTCCGGGTTAAGCCCGAGCCATACGATCACGTTGTTGGGCGAGCGGCACTCCGGCGTCGCCGAGCGCTCGGCGCCCGATCGGGGGGCGGCGGACGCGGCGGAGACGGAGATCACGGCGGCGGGCACCGCGAGGGCGGTGCCCAGGGCCACCGCGATGATGATCCGCCTGGCGCGGCTGGTCAGGTCCATGGTCTTCGTTCCCCTCTGAAGGGCAAGTCGCTGCGGCGAGGCCGCACCCTGCGAGTATGGCAACAGGGAACAGCGCTGTCATCGGCGCCGCGCAGGGCGGCTCAGCGCCTGGCCGGTGCTGGCGCGGGGGTCAGGGCCGTCGCCGGGCGGCCTGGACCGGCCGTGAGCAGGCCGGCCGCGACCAGGCCGGCGCCGCCGAACAGACCGATGATCAGCAGCAGCCCGTGCCGGAAGGTGCTGACCGGATCTCCCGCCGCAGGATGAGACAGGATCGCGATCAGCCCGGCGACTCCGAGGACCGTGCCTATTTGCCTGGCCATGTTCAGGATGCCGCTGCCGGTCCCGAACCTGGCCGGCGGCAGTGACGCGCTGCCGGCGCCGAGCAGGGCGGGGATCGCCAGGCCGACCCCGGCGCCGCCGAGCAGCTGCGACGGCAGCAGGTGGGTCAGGTAGGCCGGGCTGCCCTGGATCCGGTCATACCAGAGCAGGAGCGCGCCTGCGTTCAGGAAGCAGCCGATCACGGCCACCCGGCCGGGGCCGCCGAGCGCCTTGGTGGCAAGCGGCGCTACCACCCTGGCGAACGGCAGCACCATCAGCGGGCCAGGGGCGATCGCCAGGCCCGCCAGCACCGCGGAGTAGTGCCACACCCCGGTCAGGAACTCGACGAAGTTGAGCACGAACGCGCCGAACGCCGCGTAGTACAGCACCGACGCGGCGAACGCGCCGCTGAACGTGCGCGAGCGCAGCAGCCCGAGCTCGATCACCGGAGCGTGGTGCAGCCGCGAGCGGACCACCACGGCCACGCCCAGCGCGAGCGCCCCGGCCAGCGCGCCGGCGAATCTCGCCGAACCCCAGCCCCAGACCGGAGCCTTGACCAGGCCGAAGGCGACCAGGCCCACGCAGGCG
>Ga0335081_10016155_pt1 | contig 12077 bp, 10 predicted proteins | sample Lox_Sample_35_FD_206713 | JGI IMG/M metagenome (GOLD analysis project Ga0335081, IMG submission 206713) | Soil microbial communities from Loxahatchee National Wildlife Refuge, Florida, United States - Lox_Sample_3.5 | ecosystem: Environmental > Terrestrial > Soil > Wetlands | place: USA... | reverse complement strand
GGGCGGTCCGGGCATCATGTCCGCCGGCATTACGACCGGCGCGCGGGGTGCGTCGCTGGATGTGGGTGAGGCCGTCGGCGGAGTGACCCCCGCCCCGTGATGGCTCCATCCACGAAACCTGGCCCGGATCGCACCAAGGGACTACACACCCCTTGGGAAGAGCCGTGGTGGAACGCCGGAAGGCGAGCTGTCCTCTTCCGTTCAGAGGACGGCGCCGCACCGTAAAAGGTGCGGAGGTTGTGACTCAGCGTCCTTTCCGGCGTTCCGCGTCCTTTCTTTTATTTTTGCGAAGCGAGACAGCGAACAGAGACAACGAGGTCAACCACCCCTCGTCACTCGATTTGCTCCCGCTTCGCGCTTCACGTGGCTGAGATTTGAACACCCGCAGGCGAAGCCGCGCGCGGGAACGGGTGGTCTTTACCGTCACCCTGAGGTGGCCGCGAAGCGGCCCTCGAAGGGCGACGGCGCGGGCGCCTCGGCCGTCTCCTTCGAGGCGCGCCGTTGGCGCGCACCTCAGGATGACGGAATGCAACGAAAGCAAAGCCGCGAGTCAGATGCCCCGCCCACCCACTTCGTGCGGTCCCCCTCCCCGCTTTCGCGGGGCGGGGATGCGGGGCGTTGCGCACTCCGCTCCGGCATGGCTTTATCCGCCCGCAAAAAGAGGAAAGTCCCACGTGAAAACGGTTGAAGCAGGCGTGATCGGGGTCGGCTGGATCGGCGGCTTGCGCGCCGACACGCTGTCGCGCACCGCGCTGGTCGACAAATTGCATCTGTGCGACATCAAGCCGGACCGGCTCGCCGAGGTGACGAAGCTCTACAAGCCGGCGACCTCGACGCCCGACTACAACGACATCATCAGGAACGACGCCATTCGCGTCGTCTATATCTCGACCACGCCGGAAGCCAATCATTATCCGATCGCGCGCGACTGCCTGCGTTCCGGCAAGAACGTCATGCTGGAAAAGCCGATCGCGCTCGAATTGTGGGAAGCCGACGAGCTGATCCAATTGGCCAAGCGCAACGGCCTCAAATTCACCATCGGCTATTCGCAGCGCTTCAATCCCAAGGTCGCCTACGCCAAGAAGAAGATCGTCGACGGCACATTGGGCAAGGTGGTCTCGGTGCTGGTCAGCCGGCATCTGTCGCGCGAATTGGGCAAGAAGATCGCGAGCCGGGTACGGCTCTCCCCGGTGGTGATGGAATCGACCCACGACCTCGACTTCGTATTCTGGCTTTTGGAGCCGGCCAAACCGGTGCGCGTCTACAGCCAGGGCGCCTACGGCTATATGCAGCCGATCAACGGCTCGCACGACGTCATGTTCACCACCGTGACCATGGACAACGGCGTCGCCGTGATGATCGGCGGCGGCTGGAATCTGCCGCCGAGCTTTCCGAATTATTGCGCCACCTGGATCGAGATCACCGGCACCGACGGCTCGCTGTTTCTCGACGACACCCAGCGCGACAACTGGCTCAACACCGAAAAGCGTCACCAGGAATTCCCGATGTCGACGATGCCCGGCGAATGGGTCGATCACGTCTATGCCGGCGGGCTGGGACCGGAGACCATGCATTTCCTCGAAGCCTGCATCCGCGATACGCCGGTGATGGTGACGCCGGAAAGCGCGCGCCGCGTCATGGAAACCTATAGCGCGGCCGATCTGTCGGCCGACCGCAACGAACCGGTCGACCTGCCGCTGTCCAACGAGACGATTTCCGGCATCGCCGAGCTGAAAGCCAAGAACCGCGCGGGGCTGAACGTATGAAGATGCGGCGGAAATTTCGCAGTTTCCTCGTCATTGCGAGGAGCGAAGCGACGAAGCAATCCAGAACTGACCCGCTCGCTGGATTGCTTCGCTTCGCTCGCAATGACGCAGTGCGTTCGTCATGAAAAAATCCGCCAAGGGCATCGGCCTTGCCATCATCGGCGCCGGGCGCGTCGGCCTGTTCCGCGGCGAGGTCGCGGCGCGCCATCCGGCGGTGGAATGGATCGGCATCGCCGAGCTCAACCACAATCGCGGCGGCGACGTCGGCGCGCGCATCGGCGCCGACTTCATCACAACCAGCCACCGCGAACTTCTGGCGCGGCCGGAAGTGACTTGCGCCATCATCGCTACCGACGAGCACCTGCATGTCGAGCCGGTATTGGCCACCGTCGAGCGCGGCGTGCCGATGCTGATCGAGAAGCCGCTCGCCACCGATCTCGCGCAGTCCGCCCGCGTGCTCAAGGCCATCACCGACGCCAAGCTCGACGCCGTGGTCGGCTACACCCAGCGCTTCCGCCGCAAATGGCTCAGCGCCAAGGAGAAGGTGCGCAACGGCGCGCTCGGCGACGTGACGATGGTCTCTTCACGCGCCTTCATGAATCGCCTGGTCGCCATCGACAATTACAAGCGCACCGACGATCCGGCGACGATCTCGCCGATGGTGATTTCCGGCACCCACGCGCTCGACATCGTCATGTGGTACCTCGAACAGAAAACGCCGGTCGAATGCTATGCGCGCTCGGTCGACAAGGTCTTAGGCCCGCTCTACCACGGCATCGACGCCACCGCCGGCATGATCATGTTTTCCGACGGCACCGTGCATACGCTGTCGATTTCCTGGGCGCTGCCGGTGACCTGGCCGGGCGCGGTGTACAGCCTCGAAGTCGGCATCAACGGCACCCACGGCGTGCTCACCATCGACGACACCCATCGCGACATGGTGCTTGCGGTGTCGGCGCCGCAGAGCGAAGGCTATGCGCCGGACACCAGCCGCCTGGTCGACTTCATGGGCTCTTACCCGCCGGGCGACATGGTGCTCGGCGAATTGCGCGGGCCGATGGCGGACGAAACCGTATCGTTCCTCAACCGCGTCTCGCTCGGCCTGCCGACGCAGGCCGCGACCGCCGCCGAAGCGCATAATCGGCTGATGCTGACCAAGGCGCTCGATCTGTCGGCAAAAACCAAACAGCCGGTGAAGCTGCCGCTCGCCGCCTGATCCCAACAGTTCCATCGGCAAAGAAAATCTCGGAGGTCAAACATGCCGGTTTCACGTCGTACGCTCATCGCAGGCTTTGCCATCAGCCCTGCGGTCACGCTCCTGTCCAAGACCGCTTTCGCGGCAGGCTATCCCGACCGGCCGATCCATCTGATCGTGCCGTTCGCGCCGGGCGGCAATGCCGACATCGTCGGCCGGATCGCGGGCCAGATCATCGGCGACGGACTCCATGGCACCGTCGTCGTGGAAAACCACGACGGCGCCGGCGGCAGTGTCGGCGCCGGCTATGTCGCGCACGCCAAGCCCGACGGCTATACTTTGCTGGTCGGCTCGAACGGCCCTCTGACCATCAATCCGATCCTGCACAAGGATCTCAGCTACGATCCGCTGAAGGATTTCGTGGCGGTCGCGCTGACGAGCTACGTGCCGCACGCGCTGATCATGAGCAACAAGGTCGAAGCCAAGACGCTCGCCGACGTGATCGCCGCCAGCAAGAAGACGCCGGTCACCGTGGCGACCAGCGGCGTCGGCAGCGCGACGCATATGACGCTGGAGCGGCTCAAGGCGGCGACCGGGGCGGACTTCACCCATGTGCCCTATCGCGGCGGCGGTGCGCTGATTGCCGACCTGATCGGCGGCAGCGTCGACGGCGCGATGACGGAGTTCTCTACCGCGCTGCCGCTGCACAAGTCCGGCAAGGCGCACATCATCGCCATCGCCTCGGCGCATCGCTCGGCGCTCGCGCCCGACATCCCGACCTTCGAGGAAAGCGGGGTGAAGGACCTTGTCGCGCAAAGCTATGTCGGCGTCGTCGCGCCGGCGAAGACGCCGCCGGACATCGTCACGCAGCTGCAAAACGCCCTCGCCGCAGGGCTGCAACCGAGTTCGCCGGCGGCGACACGGCTGCAGTCGCTCGGCTCGGAGCTCGCCACGCCGGAGCAGATGACGTCGCAAGGTTTTGCGGCTTTCATCCACGCCGACTACGACGCCATGCAGGCCGCGGCAAAAGTCGCGGGCCTCAAGCCGCAATGATCGCGGCCTGGCGTCGCCGCACGTTACCCTTCGTTGGCGAAGCCGACGCCTCGCTAGCCGAGCGCAACGAGCAGGACCGCGACCTCGCCGGCCTGCTCGAGCGCGCCCAGGACATCGCCGGTCTGGCCGCCGATTTGCCGGTTCGCGAGCCATGTCATGACTGCGACGATCACTGCGAGCACGAGCAGCGCCAAAACGCCGCCGCCGAAATGCAGGCTGAAGACGAGAATGACAAAGCCGATCGCCGCCGCTGCGGCGACGGCTTCGCCCGGCGGCCGGCCGGCGTCGTGGGACAGTCCGTCGCTCCGCGCCGGCGGCAACATCAGCATCAAGGCCGGCATGGTGGCGCGCGCGGCCGTGTGCGAAGCGATCAGCGCCCACACCACCGCATGGGCGCTTGGCAGGCTCGCCAATGCGCCGACGCGCAACAGCAGCGATACGACCAAGGCGCAGACGCCGTAGGTGCCGATGCGGCTGTCGCGCATGATGGCGAGTTTTTGCTCGCGGTCGGCGCCGCCGCCGAAGCCGTCGGCAGTGTCGGCGAGGCCGTCCTCATGCAGCGCGCCGGTGACGAGCATGGTCGCCGCAACGGCCAGCGCCGCCGCCGGCCAGGGCGGCAGCCCGAATTTATGAGCGAGCGCGTAGACCACCGCGCCGATGAGGCCGACGACAATTCCCGCAATGGGAAACGCCCATGCCGCCTTGGCAATGGCCCCGCCGGCGATCGGCGTCGCGCGCAGCAGCGGCAGCCGCGTGCAGAACACGATGCACGCCTTCAATTCTTCGGCGCGGTCTTCAAGCCACGTGGAGGGAATCGTCGTCATGGCCGGCCGGCGGTCAATTTGCTAGTCTCGAGCTTGCGCCATCCGGCGCGCAACAGCAAATCAGCATGATAAATTTTACCTCATTTTCCGTTCTGCGCGCAGCCTGTCTCGACCTGCCGAGCGGGCATCCCGCGGCCAGCGTCGCCGTCGCCCAGCGCGAGGCGGTCCTGACCAAGCCGCCGAAGAGCCTCGGCCGGCTGGAAGACCTGGTCGCCTGGCTGGCGCATTGGCAGGGCCACGCCCCGCCCCGGCTCGACCACGTCGAAATCCTGGTCTTTGCCGGCAATCACGGCGTGACCCAGCAAGGCGTCTCGGCCTATCCGGCCGAAGTCACCGCGCAGATGGTGGCGAATTTTTCCGCCGGCGGCGCCGCAATCAATCAGCTTGCGCGTGCTGGCGGCGCGGCATTGCGCGTGATTCCGCTGTCGCTGGAAACCCCGACTGCGGACTTCACGCAACAGCCCGCCATGAGCGAACAGGAATTCCTCGCCGGGGTGGCGACCGGCTACGGCGCGGTGGCGGCGGATTGCGATCTGGTCTGTCTCGGCGAAATGGGGATCGGCAATACCACCGCGGCGGCCGCCATCGCCGCGGCGCTATTCGCCGGCGGCGGCGAACGCTGGGCCGGGCGCGGCACCGGCGTCGACGAAGACGGCTTGGCGCGCAAGCGTGCCGTGATCGATCGCGCAATCGCGCGGCATGCCGCCACGCTTTCTGATCCGCTGGCTGTCGCGGCCGCGCTCGGCGGCCGCGAGCTTGCCGCCATTCTCGGCGCCACGCTGGCGGCGCGGCGGCAGCGCATTCCGGTTCTGCTCGACGGCTTCGTGTGCACCGCCGCGGTGGCGCCGCTGTTCAAGCTGCGCGCCGACACGCTGGCGCATGCGCAAGCCGGCCACGTCTCCGCCGAGGCCGGCCACCGCATGCTGCTCGACGAGCTTGGATTTGAGCCGCTGGTCGATCTCAATATGCGGCTCGGCGAAGCCTCCGGCGCCGCGGTCGCGCTGCAAATTTTGCGCGCCGCTTTGGCTTGCCACATCGGCATGGCGACTTTCGCCGAGGCCGGCGTGTCGGACAAACCGGCCGACGCGGCGGAGCCGAAAGCGGCGGGCTGACCGATGCCCGGCACCGGCGGACAAGCGATCTGGTTGGCGGCCGGCTTGCGCACACCGTTCGTCCAAGTCGACGGTCCCTTTGCCGAGCGTGACTCGCTGAGCTTGTCGGTGCCCGTCGTCCAAGCCATGGCGCAGCAGGTGAACGGCCAGATCGATTTCGGCGTCTGGGGTGCCGTCGTCGGCAATCTCGCCTATTCAAATCTGGCGCGCGAGATCTGGCTCGACAGCAAGCTCGATCCGCATGTGCCGACCTTCACCACCGTGATGCAATGCTCGACCAGCATGGTCGGCGCCTTCGAGGCCGCCGGCATGCTCGGAGAGCGGCGCGGCGCGCTTGCTTTGGTCGGCGGCGTCGAAAGCATGAGCCGCGTCGAGTTCGGCCTCGGCATGAACTTGTCGGTCTGGCTGCGGCGGCTGTTTCAAGCGAAGAGTACACGCGACCGCTTGCGCGTCCTGCGCCGGCTGCGGCCATCCGATATTCGCCTTTACGTCCCGGAGGTGAAGAACCGGGTCACCCGCCGCAGCATGGGCGAGCATACCGAGGACATGGCGAAGGACTGGAACATCACGCGCGAGGAGGAAGATGCGCTGGCGCTGGAGAGCCATCGCCGCGCCGTTGCCGCGCAGGATCGCGGTTTCTTCAACGAAGAAATCGTTCCGCTCGACGGCGTCGCCAAGGATCACTTTCCGCGGCGCGACACATCCATGGAGAAACTGGCCAAGCTCAAGCCGGTGTTCGATCGTATGAGCGGTCGCGGCACCATCACGGCGGGCAATTCATCGCCGCTGACCGATGGCGCCGCCGGGCTCTGGGTCGCGACTGAACGAGGTCTCGGCCGCCTGCCGACGAGCGTGCCGCGCGTGCGCCTGGTCGATTTCGAAATGGCGGCGGTCGATATTTTCCACGAAGGTTTGCTGATGGCGCCGGCCACCGCCATTCCACGCCTGCTGGCGCGGCACGGGCTGAAATATGACGACATCGCGCTGTGGGAAATCCATGAGGCATTCTCGGCGCAGGTGGCCTGCCATATCAAGGCGCTGCAGGATAAGGACTTCGTCCGCGCGAAAGCGGGTGTTGAAAACATCTTTGGACAGTTTCCGCTCGAGCGGATGAACCCGAACGGCGGCAGCGTCGCGCTCGGCCATCCGTTCGCGGCAACCGGCGCGCGGATATTGAGTCAGGCGGTCAAGGAGCTCGCCGCGATGGCGCCGGGCAGCCGCGCGATCGTGAGCATCTGCGCCGACGGCGGGCTCGGCACCGTTGCGCTGCTCGAATGCTGAGCTTATCCCGCCGCGATGGCATGAAAGAATGTGCCGGTGACGCGGCCACGCCGGCCGCCGGCCTTGCCGAGCATGCGGCCCTCACCGTCGCTGAGTTCGGCAAATGAGTCGTCATCACCCGCCGACACGAGTGACGCGTAGTGGAATTCATGTCCACGCACGGTGTTACCCTTGGTTCCCAGCACGCCGTCGGAAAGAAGCCGCGCGGCGCGGTAACCGAGATGCAGTTTGCGTCGAGCGAAGCTCGTGGAGTGACCGAGCAGGCCGGCCATCGCGTGCTTTTTGCCCGCGGCGTCTTCAAGGCCTTCGCCGAGCACCATGTAGCCGCCGCACTCGCCGTGCACCGGCCTCGTTTCGGCAAAACGCCGCAAGCCGGACTTGAAACGATGCGCCGCGGCGAGCGCATCGGCGTGAAGTTCCGGATAGCCGCCGGGCAGCCAGCAGCAATCGGCACGCTCGGCCGGCGCCTCATCGCGGAGCGGCGAGAACGGAATGATTTCCGCGCCGGCGCGGCGCCAGGATTCGATGAGATGCGGGTAGACGAAGCTGAATGCGGGGTCCTGCGCCAGCGTGATGCGCTGGCCTGGCGGCGGCAAAGCGGTCGCACCCTTATTTGCAGCGCCGGCGCGCAACGGCGCGGCATTGCCGATCAGCGCGTCCAGATCGATATGCCGTTCGGCCGTCGCGGCAAGGCGATCGATCAGTCCGGCGAGATCGGCATGCTCGCCGGCCTGCACGAGGCCGAGATGCCGTTCCGGCAAAGCCAGCGCCGCTTCGCGCGGCACCGCACCGAACACCGGCATGCCGAGCGCCGCGATGGCGTCCGCGACCAGCGCGCGATGTTTCTCGCTCGCCGCGAGATTGAGAATGACGCCGGCGATCCGCACCGCGGCGTCATGGGCAGCAAATCCCCGCACCACGGCAGCCGCCGACTGCGCCTGCCGCGCTATATCGAGCACCAATACGACGGGAAGCCCGAAATACGCGGCAAGGTCTGCCGTCGCGCCGCGCCGACCCGCCGCGCCGCCGGCGCCGTCGAACAGGCCCATCACGCCTTCTACGATGAAAATATCCGCATCAGCCGCCGCGCGCGCCGCAGTAGCGTCGAGCAGTGCGGGCGACATGGCCCACGAGTCGAGATTGACGCTGGGCGCGCTGGTGGCAGCGGCGTGAAAGGCCGGGTCGATGTAATCCGGCCCGGCTTTGGCCGCCCGCACCCTGACGCCGCGCCGCGCCAGCGCCGCCAGCACCCCGAGCGTGACCGTGGTTTTGCCGGCGCCCGAACTTGGCGCCGCAATGATGAGACCGCGCGCCGTCATCGACGTTCCTTTGCGGGCGCGCGTTCGCCAAGAAGCTTCGCCCGCATGGTCACGATATCGCCGATGACGACGATCGCCGGCGGCTCGAAGTCTTGCGCGTGCGCGTCGGCAGCAAGCTTGTCCAGCGTCGACACCAGGACGCGCTGCCGCGGCGTGCTCGCCGACGCGATCACCGCCGCCGGCGTCGCGCCCGAGAGTCCGCCGGCCATCAATGCGCCGGCGATCCGCTCAAGATTATGCATCACCATATAGAGCACGATCGGCTGGCCGCTGCGGGCGAGCGGAGCCCAATCGAAATCCTCGTCGGCGCCATGACCTGCGGCGAAAATCACCGCCCGGTTGACGCCGCGCAGCGTCGCCGGGATCGCGGCGGCGGCAAGCGCCGCCAAGCCCGCGGTCACGCCGGGAATGATGCGGAAAGGGATGCCGGCCGCCGCGAGCGTCATCGCCTCCTCGCCGCCGCGGCCGAATACGAAAGGGTCGCCGCCCTTGAGCCGCAACACGCGCCGGCCTGCGCGCGCCAGGGCGACCAGCCGCTCGCTGATGTCGGCTTGGCTCGCCGACGGCTTGCCGCCGCGCTTGCCGGCAAATTCGAGCCGTGCCTGCGGTCCGGCCAGCGCCAGAATGCGCTGATCGACGAGTGCGTCATGAATCACGACGTCGGCCTGTTGCAGACCGGCCAGCGCATCGAGCGTGAGCAGGCCCGGATCGCCCGGTCCGGCTCCGGCGAGCCAGACCTGGCCGGCCTCGAAGACCGGAATGCCCGCGCGCTGCGCAGCCAATGCGTCCCATGCCGTCATGACACACACCGATCGTGACGCCCGCGCCCGGCGGGACTAAAGCTTGGCGCGAAGGAAGCACGATGGCCAGGCAGGTGATGCCATTGCGCCGGGGCTGGACCACCGGCACGTGCGCCGCCGCGGCGGCGAAGGCCGCTTTCGCGGCGCTCGTCACCGGCGAGTTTCCCGATCCCGTCGTGGTGACGCTGCCGCGCGGCGAGCGGCCGAGTTTCGCGCTCGCCATGACGCGTAAAGACGAAGGCTCCGCGACGGCCGGCGTGGTCAAAGATGCCGGCGACGACCCCGACGTGACCCACGGCGCGCTCATCTGCGTCACCGTCCGCCTCGGCGCCCCGGGCACTGGCGTCTCGTTCCGGGCCGGCGAAGGCGTCGGCATGGTCACGCGGGCAGGCTTGCCCGTGGCGCCGGGCGAGCCTGCCATCAATCCGGTGCCGCGCCGCATGATCGCCGACGCCATCGCCGAGGTCGCCGCCGCGGCCGACCGGCCGGCCGATGCCAACGTCGAGATCTCGATTCCCGGCGGCGAAGCCTTGGCGGCGAAGACGCTCAACAGCCGCCTCGGCATCCTCGGCGGGTTGTCGATCCTCGGCACCACCGGGATTGTGGTGCCTTATTCGTGCTCGGCGTGGATCGCATCGATCCATCAAGGCATCGACGTCGCGCGCGCCGCGGGATTGACCCACATCGCCGGCGCCACCGGGGCGAATTCGGAGACCGGCGTGCAAAAGCTCTACGGCCTGCCGGACATCGCGCTTATCGACATGGGCGACTTCGTCGGCGGCATGCTCAAATATCTGCGCGGTCACCCGGTGCCGCGCGTCACCATCGCCGGCGGCGTCGCCAAGATGACCAAGCTGGCGCAAGGCCTGACCGATCTGCATTCCAAGCGCGGCGAGGTCGATCTCGTCGAACTGGCCAATCGCGCAGCCGCGAGCGGCGGCTCGGCCCGGCTCGGCGAACGCATCGTGGCGGCGAACACCGCCGCCCGGGCTTTCGAGCTGGCGCGAGACGAGGGCATCGCACTCGGCGACGCCGTGGCCCGCGCCGCGCAACGAACCGCGGAGCGCGTTGTCGCAGGCCGCGACATCGCCATCGAGACCGTGCTGTTCGACCGCGACCAGAATCTGGTCGGCCGCGCGCCATTCAAATCTCGACCGGCGCCTCACGCGGCGCCTCCGCGGAAACGGCGGCGATAATCCGCGTCATAGAGCGCGCTGTCGCGGAAATTTTCCGCGGCAAGCGCAGGGCCGACGACGACAAGCGCGGTGCGCTCGATCCGCGCTTCGGCAACTTTCGCGGCGAGGTCGGCGAGCGTGCCGCGAATGATGCGCTGGGCGGGCGTGCTCGCCTGCACGACGACCGCCGCGGGACAATCGGCACGATAAAACGGCGTCAGTTCATTCACGATCCTATCGATGGCGTGAACGGCAAGATGGATGACGAGTGTCGCTCCGCTTGCGGCAAACGTTTCCAGCCGCTCGCTCTCCGGCATGCGCGAGGCACGACCGGACACGCGCGTCAGCACCACGCTCTGCGCGACTTCCGGTACGGTGAGTTCACACTGCAAGGCCGCAGCCGCCGCGGCGAAGGCCGGCACGCCGGGCGTCAACGTGAAAGGAATGTCGCGCCGTTCCAGCCGGCGCAGTTGTTCGGCGAGCGCCGAGTAGATCGACAGATCGCCGGATTGCAGCCGCGCCACGTCGAGACCCTTCGTATGCGCGGCGACAAACTCCGTCTCGATCTCGTCCAGCGACAGCGGCGCGGTGTCGACGATGCGCGCGCCCGGCGGACAATAGGTCAATAATTCGCGCGGCACGATCGAACCGGCATAAAGGCAGACCGGACAGCGCGCGATCAGACCGCGGCCGCGCACGGTGATGAGATCGGCCGCGCCCGGCCCGGCGCCGATGAAGTGCACAGTCATGCCGATGCACTCATGTTAGGTGCAATCATGGCTTGGTCCATGACCATTGCGTCACCGGCATCGCCGCCCGCCAGCCGGTTTTCTCGCCGACCGGCGCGGCGCGCGATAACGCGATGCGGATGAGTTCGCCGCCGAGCGTGGCGTGGCGCGCGAGCAGCATCGCTTCGGTCTCCAGCGTCACCGCATTGACCACGAGCCGGCCGCCGTGCGGCAGCGCCCGCGCCGCCGCATCGAGCGTGCCCGGATCTCCGGCGCCGCCGCCGATAAAGACGGCTTGCGGCTCCTCCAGGCCCGACAACGCGGCTGGCGCCGCGCCTTCAATAATATCGAGCTCTGGTACGCCGAACGCCGCCGCATTGCGGCGGATGCGCGCCGCCCGATCGGCGTGCCGCTCGATGGCGATCGCCCGCATCATCGGGTCGGCCAGCATCCATTCGATGGCGACAGAACCGGCGCCAGCGCCGATGTCCCACAGCAGCTCGCCCCGGCGGGGCGCCAACGCCGACAGCGTCACGGCGCGGATTTCGCGCTTGGTGATCTGGCCGTCATGCTCGAACAAATCGTCGGCAAGACCCGGCGTCCGCGCAAGGATGCGCGCATCAGGCCCATCCGTCACTTCGATGGCAACGATATTGAGCGCGTTTGTCGCAGCGAGATCATAGTTCGCGGCCGTGGAGGCGCGGATGCGCTCGCGCGGGCCGCCGAGCGCTTCGAGCACGGTCATTCGCGATTCGCCGAAACCGGCTTCGACGAGAAGCCTCGCCAGTGCTGCCGGCCCGTCGCCGTCGGAGGTCAGCGCGAGA
>Ga0335081_10016154_pt1 | contig 12077 bp, 11 predicted proteins | sample Lox_Sample_35_FD_206713 | JGI IMG/M metagenome (GOLD analysis project Ga0335081, IMG submission 206713) | Soil microbial communities from Loxahatchee National Wildlife Refuge, Florida, United States - Lox_Sample_3.5 | ecosystem: Environmental > Terrestrial > Soil > Wetlands | place: USA... | reverse complement strand
TCGGGCGAGATCACGCTGTAGATGGCGTGCTCCAGCATCAGCACGCGATTGGCGGTGGCGATGGCGATGGCGCCGCCCGAGCCGCCCTCGCCGATGATCGCCGCGACATTGGGGACGCCGATTTCGAGGCAGGCTTCGGTGGATCGCGCGATGGCCTCGGCCTGGCCGCGTTCCTCGGCGCCGATGCCGGGATAGGCGCCGGCGGTGTCGACGAGCGCAATCACCGGGATGTCGAAGTGGTCGGCCATGCCCATCAGCCGCGCCGCTTTGCGGTAGCCCTCGGGCCGCGCCATGCCGAAATTATGCTTGAGCCGGCTCTCGGTGTCGGAGCCTTTCTCGTGGCCGATCAGGCAGACCGCTTCGCCGCGAAAACGGCCGAAGCCGCCGACGATCGCTGAATCCTCGCCATGCTTGCGGTCGCCGGCGAGCGGCACGAAGTCCGTAATCAGCGCCGCGATGTAGTCGACGCAGTGCGGCCGCTGCGGATGGCGCGCCACTTGCGTCTTCTGCCACGGCGTCAATCCGGCATAGAGTTCCTTGAGCGATTGCGCCGCCTTGCCTTCGATGCGGGTGATCTCCTCGGCGATGGCCTCGCCGTCGCTGTTGAGCGCGCGCAATTCGTCGACTTTGGCCTCAAGCTCGGCCACCGGTTTTTCGAAGTCGAGATAGCTACGCATACGTCGGGAACTTGCAAAAAAGAGTTTGAACGGTTTGTGCCAAGGCGGGGCTAACTCGCCTGCACATCACGCCTAAGTCAAGATAAACTGCCCTGTCTTAAGTCATTCCTGCGCCAGCGGATGCAGGTCCCGCACCAGGCTTTTGAGCCGCTCCTCCAGCACATGGGTATAGATCTGCGTGGTCGAAATATCGGCGTGACCGAGCAGCGTCTGCACCACGCGCAGGTCGGCGCCATTGTGCAAGAGGTGACTGGCAAAGGCGTGGCGCAGCACGTGCGGGCTGAGCTTCTCGGCGCGCAAACCCGCGGCGCCGGCCAGTGATTTCAATTCGCGGGCAAAATGCTGGCGGGTGAGATGGCCGCTTTCGCCGAATGAAGGAAACAGCCATTTCGACGCCGCCGCGCTGCCGGCTTCGGCAAGCAGATCGAGATAGGCGGCCATCGCGCGCTTGGCGGCATCGTTGAGCGGCACGAGCCGCTCCTTGTTGCCTTTGCCGCGGATGACGATGACGCGCGCATCCTTGCGCGCGGCGGACTGCGGCAGCGCCACGAGTTCGGAGACGCGCAGCCCGGTCGCGTAAAGAACCTCGAGCAGGCAGGCGAGCCGCGCGGCGCGCAGCCGTACCGGCAGGGGCGCCGCTGCATCGCATTGGCCAGCGGCGGCAAGCAGACGATCGACTTCGCCGAGCGACAGCGTTTTGGGCAGCGCACGCTCGCGCTTGGGGCCTTCCAGCACGGCGGCGGGGTCGTCGCCGCGCTGACCTTCGGCATAGAGGAACCGGTAAAGCTGCCGGATCGCGGAGAGCCGCCGCGCCACCGTCGTCACGCGCAGCCCGCGCCTGGAAAGCTCGCCCAGATAGCCGCGCAGATCGGCGGTGCTGGCTTTGGCGACGGTGCGGCCGGCGTCTTTGAGATAAGCCGAAAAATCTTCGAGGTCGCGGCCATAGGCCGCAAGCGTGTTCTTGCCGGCGCCGCGTTCGGCCGCGAGCATGTCGAGATAGAGCGCCACCAGCCGGCGGTCGGACTGTCCCCCGTTGCCGGAAGTTTTTCGGACCGTCGCGCGTGTCGTTGCACGAGCCATCGCCGGCCTCACTGGTCCTTGAAGAACTTATCCGGCGGTATCGTCACCGACATGTCGCGCGGGTGCGGATTGACGAAATGCGCGAGCGCGTAGAGGCCGCCATAGACCAGGGCGCAGATCAAGGCGATGATCGACAATAAACGCAGCAGGCTCGGCATCTTGAGGTATCCGCGCGCTCATCCCATTGGTGCCGACGAGAGGGACCGAGTACGATCATGTTCGGCCCGAACTGGCAAGTGATCTTGGGAAGTGATTAGAAGCTGCCGAGCGAAGGCGGATTGGAGGCCGTCGCCGGACCGCATGCGGCTCCGCAGGACATGATCTAAATGTCTGATATTGCGATAAAAACTATTACCAACGGGATGGTTTCAGCAAGCGCCATCCTGCCGCGTTTGGGCAGCCGCTCGATCGTGCTCGTTGGCATGATGGGAGTTGGCAAGTCCTCCATCGGCCGCCGGCTTGGCGCCCGCCTCGGCGTGCCCTTTGTCGATGCCGATGCCGAGATCGAGAAAGCGGCCGGCATGAGCATCGCGGACATTTTTGCGCGGCATGGCGAGGCCGATTTCCGCAGCGGCGAGGCGCGCGTGATCGCGCGGTTGCTCGAAGGCGGACCGCAAGTGCTGGCGACCGGCGGCGGTGCCGTCATGAATGCCGATACGCGTGCCGCCATCAAGACAAGGGGCGTCTCGATCTGGCTGTCCGCCGACTTCGATGTGCTGACGCGGCGGATCAGCAAACGCAAGAACGATCGGCCGATGTTGATGACCGCCGATCCGGCGGCAACGTTGCGTCAGCTGCTCGCCGAGCGCGAGCCTGTTTATGCGCAGGCCGATATCACCGTGCAGTCGCGCGAAGTGCCGCACGATGCGATCGTCGCCGAAATCATGCACGCGCTCGCCGATTTCCTGAATGCTCACGATCTGCCGGCGGCGAACGACGGCCCCAAGGGCGGCCTAAAAGACGGCCTAAAGGACGAGCAATGACGGCGACGGTTCGCAGCGACCCCACGATTGTCGAAGTCTCGCTCGGCGCGCGCAGCTACGAGATCGTCATCGGGCGCGGCATTATTGGCGCGCTCGGCACGCGAATCGCGGCGCTGCGGCCCGGCGCCAAGGTTTTCATCGTCACCGACGACAACGTCGCGCGCTACGTGCTCGCGACTGCCGAGGCAGCGCTGGCCGATGCCGGCGTGGCGCGCCACCGCGTCGTCGTGCCGGCCGGCGAAGCCTCGAAAAGCTTCGCGGTGCTCGAACAGGTCTGCGAGGCGATCATCGCGGCGCGGATGGAGCGCGGCGATCTGGTGATTGCGCTCGGCGGCGGCGTCATCGGCGATCTCGCCGGCTTCGCCGCGGCGGTGGTGCGGCGCGGGCTCGATTACGTGCAGGTCCCGACCACGCTGTTGGCGCAGGTCGATTCCTCGGTCGGCGGCAAGACGGCGATCGATTCCGGCCACGGCAAGAATCTGATCGGCGCTTTCCACCAGCCGATCCTAGTGCTGGCCGACACCGCGCTCCTCGATACGCTGCCGGAACGGGAATTCCGCGCCGGTTATGCGGAAGTCGCCAAATACGGCCTGCTCGGCGACGCCGGCTTCTTTGCCTGGCTCGAGGCGCATTGGCGCGACATCTTCTCCGGCGGTCCCGGCAGCGCGGCGCGCGAGCATGCCGTTGCCGTCTGCTGTCGCGCCAAGGCCGCGATCGTCGCCCGCGACGAGCGCGAGACCGGCGATCGGGCGCTGCTCAATCTCGGTCACACCTTCGGCCACGCGCTGGAGGCGGCCTGCGGCTTTTCCGATCGCCTCCTGCATGGCGAGGCGATCGCCATCGGCATGGCCTTGGCCTTCGAGTTTTCGGCACGGCGCCAGGGGCTGGCATCGAAGCCAGAAGCCGCACGCGCCATCCGTCATCTCGCCGAAGTCGGGCTGCCGACGCGAATTGGGGACATTCCGGGCGGTCTACCGTCCGTTGACCAAATGATGGATTTGATCGCGCAGGACAAGAAAGTAAGGCGCGGGATGCTTACATTTATCCTGGTGCGCGGCATCGGTGCGGCTTTTGTCGAGACCGGCGTCGACGCGCGGGAAGTGCGGACCTTTCTCAGCGAGAAGCTTGCCGAACGATGACTTTGATGGATTGGCTCACGGTGACGGCGGTCGCGATCTGCCTCGTCATCTCAGCCTTTTATTCAGCCAGCGAGACTGCGCTGACCGCCTCCTCGCGCGCCGCCATGGCGCGGCTGGAAAAGCAGGGCAACCGCGACGCCAGTATCGTCAATCGGCTGATGGCGACGCGCGAGCGGCTCCTTGGCGCGATCCTGTTCGCCAACAACTTCACCAATATCGCCGCGTCGACTTTGGCGACCGGTCTGATGCTCGCCTTCTTCGGCAAGACCGGCGAGATTTACGCCACGCTCGCCATGACCGTTCTGATCTTCGTGGTGGCCGAGGTGCTGCCGAAGACCGTTGCCTTCAATGCTCCGGATCGCATGGCGCTGTTGGTGGCGCAGCCGGTCGCCAGCACGGTGCGCCTGTTCTCGCCGCTATTGCGCGCCGTCGAATGGCTGGTGCGGATCATCCTGCGCGGGCTCGGCATGCCCCTCGGCAGCATCCAATCGATTCTGTCGCCGCGCGAGGAACTGCGCGGCACCGTCGATCTGATGCACCGCGCCGGCGTGGTGGAAAAGCTCGACCGCGACATGATGGGCGGCCTCCTCGATTTGCGCGAGCTCACGGTGTCGGACGTGATGGTCCATCGCACCAAAATGGTCATGCTCGATGCCGACGAGCCGCCGCGCGACATCGTCGAGGCGGTGCTGTCGACCGGCATCACGCGCCTGCCATTGTGGCGCGGCTCGCCGGATAACGTCATCGGCGTGTTGCATGCCAAGGAATTTTTGCGGGCGCTGCATGCGGCCAAGGGTGATCCGGCAAAGATCGACATTCCGGCCTTGCTCAAGCCGGCCTGGTTCGTGCCCGACACCACGCCGCTCTACGAGCAGCTCAAGGCGTTCCGCAATCGCAAGACGCCGTTCGCGCTGGTCGTCGACGAATATGGTGAGCTCGAAGGGCTGGTGACGCTCGAGGACATCGTCGAGGAAATCGTCGGCGACATCAGCGACGAGCACGATATCGCCGTTCCCGGCGTACGGGCGCTGCCGGACGGCTCGGTCAATGTCGACGGCGCGGTTCCGGTCCGCGACCTCAACCGGGCGATGGACTGGAATATTCCCGACGACGAGGCGACCACGATCGCCGGCGTGGTCATCCACGAAGCACGGTCCATTCCGGAGCCGGGCCAGAGTTTCACCTTTCACGGTTTCCGCTTTCAGGTGCTGCGCAAGAACCGCAATCGCATCACCGCGCTGCGTGTCGCGCCGCTGGCGCGCAAGATAACCGCCAAAGCGAGTTGAAGCGAGGCGCGACATGGCAAATGCTCCGATCGATCCCGGCGTCCGCATCGGCCACGTGCATCTCAAGGTCGCCGATCTCAATCGCGCGCTCAATTTTTATTGCGGCGTGCTTGGATTCGAGCTGATGCAGCGCGTGCGCGGCGCGGCGTTCATTTCCGCCGGCGGCTATCATCATCATATCGGCCTCAACACTTGGGAGAGTGCCGGCGGTTCGCCGCCGCCGCTTGGTTCGACCGGCCTCTATCACGCCGCCATCCTTTATCCGAACCGGGCGCAATTGGCCGATGCGCTGCGCCGTCTCATCGCGGCCGACATTCCGCTGGAAGGCGCGTCCGACCACGGGGTGAGCGAGGCGCTTTATCTGCGCGATCCCGACGACAACGGGGTCGAGCTCTATTGGGACCGGCCCAAGGAGCAATGGCCGCGCGAGGCCGACGGCAAGCTTGCGATGTTCACGCGCCGGCTCGATCTGGCGGGATTGCTCAAGGAAGCCGAAGTGGCGCGGCAGCCGCAGGTGCCGGAAGCGTTGGCGCAATCCGTGCCGGAGCAGCCCTGAGCGGCATGGGCTAATGCTTGCCGGGGAAGCCGCCCAGGCCGTTAAACGTCATGTACAGCGAATACGCGCTCACCGCGATGGCGATCGCCATTTCCAATACAAGGACGGCGATGCCGTATTTGTACCAGGGCTCGTGAACGGCGGGCATCTCAACGGGGCTCATCATGCGGCTCCTCCCTCCATGTTTGACGAGAATGCTTGATCGCGCTCAGGCCTCCTGGCCGGCCAAGCCGCTTTCGAACAGCCCATGCTCTTCAGGATGGCGCTCGTAACGCGCCGCCCAGAAGTAGAACAGCACGAACGGCACGAACAGGTAGAGCGCGACGTAAAAGTAACCCATGTGAATGTTCGCCGAAGAGGCGAAAATCAGCGGGTAGACGATGCCGCCCGCGGTCGATACGCCACCGATGAAGCCGGCGGCAATCCCCGGACGATCGGGAAACAGCAGCGGAACGAGTGCGAAGGTGCCCCCGGTACCAAACGACAGGAAGATGCCGAAGGCCACCAGCACCGCGACCGACCATGGCAGCGAGCCGGAAAGTCCGGCCACCGTCAGCCCCGCCATCGCCAGCGTGATCAGGATCAGCGCGATGCCGAGCCAATGCAGGCGCGGCGCATAAGGCAGCTCCTTGGCGATGAACGGCAACGGCGTCCAGCCCTTGCGCTGGAACAGGTCCGACATGAATCCGGCGAACGGCCGAAACAGCGAGGCGTTGAAGGATTCCACCGCCGCGAATGTGCCGGCGGCAATCTGCAGCCCGGCGACGCCGGAGAAGCCAAGCCCCAGAATGGCGTCGTGGAAGCCGCGCGTGAAATAGCCCGGCAGCCAGGCATTCATCGCGATTTCAAGGCCGAACGACATCGCATAGGCGAACATCAGCGCTATCGCGATGAAGCGGCTCCAGACGAAAATCGTGCCGCGCCAGTCGCTGCCGCGGCGCGCGGCGCTGCGCCGCTCCACGGTCTTGGCGGCGCTGCCCCGGACCAGGTACCAGGCCGCGATGGCGAGCGCGATCGCGCCGAGCCAAAGGAACGCGCTGTGGTAGTCGGTGCCGAAGATACGCGGCAGCAGCAATGCGCCGACGCCGGCGCCGACATTTCCGGTGCCGGCATAAAGTCCCTCGGCGGTGCCGATCTCGTGCGAGTCGAACCATTGCGCGACGTGCTGGATGCCGACCACGAATGAGACGCCGGCGATGGCGACGATGACTCTTTCGGCGAACAGCAATTCGTAGCTCGTCGTGTAAGCCGAGGCGATCGAGACGGCGCCGCAGCCGGCCAGGATGCAGGCGAAGGTGCGTGGCGCGCCGAAACGATCGGACGCCCAGCCGGCGACGATCCGACCGACCGGCGCCATCCAGATCGCGGAGCTCGCAAGCAAGCCCAGATCCTTGATGCTGAGGTTGTATTTTGCCGCGATGCTCGGGCTGAATGCGGCCGTCGAGAACCACATCAGGAAGCACCAAAAAAAGCCCACCGTCGCTATGACGAGCTGCTCCACCTTGTTGGAATTCATGTGCTTCGCTCCTCTGAATCGGACCGCCGACATTTCGCCGTGAGGCGATTCAAGTCCTTCACCGAGCAAGGCCTGTGCCAACGCATCGGCGAAGCGGATGAGCAAAAGCGCGCATCGCCATCTATTTTTTTCTGGATACATTGGTGCGGAAATGCCGCCGGCGCACGCAATGCACGTGCTTTGGGCATTCTGCTGCGATGTAGATCTTCGTCGACGATTACATCCGAGGCATAACGGCGAGAATTTAGACTTGGCCGATATATCCAGTTTTGAAGCGGCGTCGAATCGGGCATGCGACCGGGAACGAGAAAGCCGGACGCTATTTCGGCCTCCTCAACGATCATTTTTTCAATGCATAGAAATTCCGCAGATGCGGTCTGAATATGCATGACCATCGTCGCCGCTGCGATCGCCATTCACAAAGCCGTTGCGACGCAGCCACTTCCACCGCCCGCAAGCTGGCACGAACCTTGAATTGCCGGTGAGCGGGGCGCCGATATTTGGTCCAACCGCAGTTGCACAAGGTCGCGGGCCGAATAGCAACGATGAGAACCGTGCTTGCTCTCTTCGGCGCCAAGAGGCGGACATGAACGCCGCAGTTTCGCAACCAATCGTCGTGCGTACCACCTGCCCATATTGCGGGGTCGGTTGCGGCGTGCTCGCGGCACCGGACGGCATTGGCGGCGCCAGCATCTCGGGCGACCCCGCGCATCCTGCGAATTTCGGGCGGCTGTGCTCGAAAGGCTCGGCGCTCGACGAGACGCTTGCGCTCGAGCAACGGCTCTTGCATCCGATGATGCGGCAGGCCGACGATTCGCTCGTTCGCGTGAGTTGGAATATCGCGCTCGATGCCGTGGCGAGGCGCCTTCGGGCGATCGTCGATCGCGACGGACCGGGCGCGATCGCGTTTTATCTGTCGGGTCAGTTGCTCACCGAAGATTATTACGTCGCCAACAAACTGATGAAAGGCTTCATCGGCTCGTCCAACGTCGACACCAATTCGCGGCTGTGCATGGCCTCGTCGGTCGCCGGACACAAGCGGGCGTTCGGCGCCGACACCGTGCCTGGCATCTACCGCGACATCGATGAAGCCGACCTGATCGTGCTGGTCGGCTCGAATGCGGCATGGTGTCATCCGGTGCTCTACCAGCGCATGATCGCCGCCAGACAACGGCGCGGCGCCAGGCTGATCGTCATCGACCCGCGCCGTACCGCAACGGCGAAAGACGCGGACCTGTTTCTGCCGATCGCGCCCGGCATGGACAGCGCGTTGTTCTGCGGTCTCTTGGTCGCGCTCGCCGACGCGCAAGCGCTCGATCACGCCTTTATCGATCGGCACACGACGGCTTTCGCCGAAGCGCTGGGGCGGGCTCGCGACATCGCGGCCGACGTCGCGGCGACTGCGCGCGCGACCGCTCTCGAAGCAGCCGCCGTCGGCCGCTTTTTCGAATTGTTCCGCGGCACCGATCGCGTCGTCACCTGCTTCTCGCAGGGCGTCAATCAATCGGCGCAAGGCACCGACAAGGTAAACGCCATCATCAATGTTCATCTCGCCACCGGCCGCATCGGTCGCCCCGGCAGCGCGCCGCTCTCGCTCACCGGTCAACCTAACGCCATGGGCGGTCGCGAGGTCGGCGGGCTTGCCAATCAGCTCGCCGCCCATATGGGGTTCTCGTCCGCCGAGACCGACCGCGTGCGCCGGTTCTGGGGCGCGCCGCGCATCGCGGCGTCCGAGGGCCTCAAAGCCGTCGACATGTTCACGGCGATCGAGCGCGGCACCGTCAAGGCGTTGTGGGTTATGGCGACCAATCCGGCGGTGTCGCTGCCGCGTGCCGGCACGATGCGGGCGGCGCTGAGCAAGCTCGAACTGTTTGTCGTCTCCGAGAACGTCGTCAGCAACGATACCGTCGCGGCCGGCGCCCAGGTCCTGTTGCCGGCTGCCGCGTGGGGCGAGAAGGACGGCACGGTGACCAATTCGGAACGGCGCATCTCCCGGCAGCGTGCTTTTCTGCCGGCGCCCGGCGAAACGCGGCCTGATTGGTGGATCGTCAGCGAGGTGGCGCGGCGCCTCGGCTTCGGCGCCGCGTTCGACTACCGCAGGCCGGCCGACATATTTCGCGAACATGCTGCATTGTCCGCCTTCGAGAATGGCGGCCATCGTGACTTCGACATCGGTGCTTTGGCAACGCTCTCCGACGCCGCCTATGACGGGCTCCAGCCGGTGATGTGGCCGGTCCGTGCTGGCGAGACGCAATGCGAGCGGCGGTTCTTCGCCACGGGAGATTTTTTCACGCCCGACCACCGTGCCCGCTTCGTCGCGCCGCAAGCGCCGCGCCCGCACGCCGCGACGAGCGATGTTTTTCCGTTGCGCCTCAATACCGGACGTGTGCGTGATCAATGGCATACCATGACGCGCACCGCGATGAGCCCGCGTCTATGCGCGCATTCACCGCAGCCGTTCGTCGAGATACATCCGGACGACGCGCAGGCAGCAGGGCTCGCCGACGGCGGCCTCGCCAAGGTCACGACGCAATACGGCAGCGCAACGCTCAAGGTCTTCTGTCACGCGGGGCAGCAGCGGGGCTCAATCTTCGCGCCGATCCACTGGAGCGATGCCACCGCCACGCAGGCGCGCGTCTGCGACTTGGTGGCAGCGGCAACGGATCCGATCTCCGGTCAGCCCGAGCTGAAGGCGACACCTGCCCGCGTCGAGCCCGCCAGCTTTGGCTATCGCGGCTTTGCCTTGCTGCGCCGTCCGGTGACGCTGCCCGAGGGCACCTGGTTCGCCCGGCTGGCGGTTACCGGCGGCGCCGGCGTCCTGTTCGCAACAAACGAGCCGCCTGCGATGTGGCACGATCTCGTGCGCCGGCTACTGCCCGAAGGCGCAGAACTCGCCGCCTATAGCGACCGCGCGCGTGGAGTGGGGCGTTTCGGTTTTTTCCGCTCCGGCCGGTTTGATGGGTGCTTCTTCATCGGGCCGGCACATCGGCCGCCGCAATGGGACGCCATGCGCTCGCTGTTCGAGTCCGGCGCGGTCGCGGCGCCGGCGCGGCGCATTGTTTTTGCCGGACGCGACGCGGATGCGACGGTCGAAGCCGGACCCTTGATCTGCGCCTGCTTCGGGGTTCGGCTTTCGGCGATCCGCGACGTTGTTGCTGCCGGCGGTGCAGCGAGCGTCGCCGATATCGGCCGCGCGCTGCGCGCCGGCACCAATTGCGGATCGTGCCTACCGGAACTGCGGGACATCGTCGAGGGCGTCGCGCAGAGCGTTTGACCGCGCCGAGGCCGCGCTTACGGGCTCTCGCCCGGCGCTTGCGCGTGAATGGCGAGCGCATGCACGCGCGATTTGAGCTCGTTCGCCAGCGCCGCGTTGATCATGCGGTGGCGTTCGAGCCGGCTCTTCCCGCGGAAGGCCTCAGACACGATATAGAGGCGGTAATGGCTCTCGCCGCCCGGCCGGTGTCCGGCATGTCCTTCGTGCAGATGCGACTCGTCTTCGACGTGCAGACTCTCCGGCGCGAACGCCGCCACGAGCTTAGTGGTGATGATGTCCTGCATTCCCATGCGGCTCGATTAGCGAGAATGGAGCATTAAGGTCAACGACCGCGAGATCACGTTTTGATTCTGTCAAGTCTTGAAGCTTTAATCGGCGCCGCCGCATAATCGCACCAATGAACACCAACTCGCCGCTGTTCGATCGGATCCGGGTCAAGCCCGATCAGGATCGCCGCTTGCAAACGGAGCTGCCCGGCTGTCAATGGCCGAGCTGCAAGGCGGCGGCGACCCACCGCGCCCCGAAGGGCCGGTTGCGCGCATCCGAATATTGGCAGTTCTGCCTCGAACACGTGCGTGAATACAATAATTCGTACAATTTCTTCGCCGGCATGAGCGAAGACGCCATCGCCCAATATCAAAAGGATGCGATCACCGGGCACCGGCCGACCTGGAAAATGGGCTCAATCGGCGGCAAGCGCGCCGCCAAGCGCGTCCGCGGCGCGTTTCGCGGCTTCGAAGGCCCCACTGACGATCCGTTTTCGCTGTTCGGCGAAGCCGGTCCTCAGGGCACCGGCCATGCGCGCACTGCGTCCGAGGGCCGCAAGATATTCAATGCGCAGCGCCGGGCCCTTGACGTCCTCGGCCTTGAAGCCGATGCCAAACGCGCCGATATCAAGAGCAGGTTCAAGATGTTGGTGAAGCGGCATCATCCCGATGCCAATGGTGGCGATCGCGGCTCGGAAGCGCGCCTGCGAGAGATCATCCAAGCCTATAACTACCTGAAGACAGCGGGTTTTTGCTGATCCTGTGGGTAGTTCTCGTAGCCTTTAGCCGGGCTTTTATCGGCTTGGGCCTTTCTGCTAAATGTACCGCGATATCCGACCGCCGGTGAAAGCCTGTACGCGCCTCGGATCTACCGAGGGCACGGAGGAGCAATGAGCCTCGCAACTGACAGTGAATCCGGCTTGCCGGATATGAAGGTTTCGATCCGACAAGTGTTCGGCATCGACAGCGACATGGAAGTGCCGGCCTATTCCGAGCCGGACGAGCACGTACCCGAGCTCGATCCCGACTATCGCTTCGACAAGCCGACCACGCTCGCCATTCTTGCCGGTTTCGCCAGGAACCGCCGTGTCATCGTTACCGGCTATCACGGCACCGGCAAGTCGACCCATATCGAGCAGGTGGCGGCGCGGCTCAATTGGCCCTGCGTGCGCGTCAATCTCGACAGTCATATCAGCCGCGTCGATTTGATCGGCAAGGATGCCATCGTCATCCGCGAGGGCATGCAGGTCACTGAATTTCGCGACGGCATTCTGCCGTGGGCGCTGCAGAACAACATCGC
>Ga0335081_10016153_pt1 | contig 12077 bp, 13 predicted proteins | sample Lox_Sample_35_FD_206713 | JGI IMG/M metagenome (GOLD analysis project Ga0335081, IMG submission 206713) | Soil microbial communities from Loxahatchee National Wildlife Refuge, Florida, United States - Lox_Sample_3.5 | ecosystem: Environmental > Terrestrial > Soil > Wetlands | place: USA... | reverse complement strand
AGAAAAAGCCTTGCAGGAGGTACGGGGGCCTGAGTAGAATTTTTTACGCCCTCTGGGGTGAGCCGTGCCATCCGATTTTGCGAGAATTTCCAAACCCATCAAGCTGGGCGATGACTTCGAGCTTGATCCGCAGGCCTATGAACTTCGTCGGGCCGGGCGCTCCCTGAGACTGGAACGGATTCCCATGGAGCTGCTGCTGCTATTGGTCGAGCAGCGGGGGGCACTTGTCAGCCGCGAACTGATCGTCGAGAGGATATGGGGAAGCGGCGTCTTTCTGGATACGGACAACAGCATCAATGGAGCGATTCGCAAAATCCGCCAGGCGCTTAAAGACGATCCTGACGATCCACATTTTGTGCAAACCGTCCCCGGCAAGGGATATCGTTTTATAGCGTCTGCAGTCCGCAGCGAGGTCGAACCGCCAGCACCCGCCTCCGCAGCTGTAACATCGGAGCCCCCCGCCTTAGTGGAAACAAAGCCACTTCGACGACCAGGAGCCGTAATTTCAGCTATTGCGGTCGTTTTGATCGGAGCGCTCGCCACATATGCCTATTGGTCTCGTTTGCGGTCGACCCCGCAGACCCCTGAACGTCTGATGCTGGCGGTTCTTCCGTTTGAGAATCTGACCGGAGATCCGGCGCAAGACTACTTCAGCGACGGCATGACGGAAGAGATGATCACCCAGCTTGGCAGAATTAATCCCGATCGCGTCGGAGTAATCGCCCGCACGTCCGTGATGAACTACAAGGCAAGCCGACAGCCCATGGATCAGATTTCGCGCGAACTGGGGGCGCAATATCTGCTGGAGGGAAGCGTTCGGCGGGACGGCGATCGAGTACGGATTACCGCTCAGCTTATCCAGGCGAAGGACAAGACCACAATCTGGGCTCAGCAATACGATCGCGAGATCAAAGACCTCCTGGCCCTCCAGAGCGACATTGCGCAGAAAATCTCGCAAGAAATCCAAAGTGCATTGGGAGATCACGAGAAACACGCTGCCGCCCAAACATCATCGCCGCGGCCGGTTGAATCCGAAGTCTATGACCTTTACTTAAAAGGGCTGTATTGCTGGAACAAGCGGACGAGCGAGGGACTTGAGCAAGCCATTAAGTATTTTCAGGCAGCTACAGTTAAGGATCCCAGCTATGCACGAGCCTGGGCGGGCCTGGCTGATTCCTATGCTTTGCTGGGTGGCTACACCGGCGTATCCGCCAGTGACTACATGAGTCAAGCACGCAGCGCCGCGCAACGGGCGTTGGAGCTGGACAACAGTCTTCCGGAAGCCCATACCGCGCTAGCGCTGGTCGTTCAAAATTATGATTACGACTGGCAGACTTCTGAAACGGAGTTCAAGCGGGCGATTGAGCTCGACCCCAACTACGCCACGGCGCATCACTGGTACGCAGAACACCTAATGTGGCAGGGCCGTTTCGAGGAAGCGCTGCGGGAGAGCGAACGAGCGCGCCTACTAGACCCGCTCTCACTCATCATCGCTGCCGATAACGGTGTCATTTTGCTCTATGCCCGGCAATATGATCGTGCAATTACAAAATTCCGCTCGGTACTTGAGCTCGACCCGGGCTTTTCCCGGGCGCAGATGCTGCGCCATGCCTACATCGAAAAGGGAATGTTCCCGGAGGCGATGGCTCAGACTGCGCCTTTTAAAGGCGCGCCATGGTATTGGGCGGAAATGGCTGCCATCAACGGCCGTGACGGTCACAAACTTGAGGCACAGCGTGCTTTGAAGAGGTTGCTCGATTTGCGTGCACGGCAACGAGTCGATCCGATGATAATGGCATATGCCTATGTCTCAATGGGAAACAAACCGGAATCCATCTCCTATCTCGAAGAGGCGTATACGTGGCGGTCGAGTGATTTGATCTGTATCAAGGTGGACCCAGCCTACGACTCCCTGCGAGACGATCCCCGTTTTCGCGCATTGCTTGGTCGGATGGGATTGTCGGGGTGATGCAGCGCTGGAACTGCTGCCAATCAAGAGTTATAGGACTTCAAGATCATCGTGCGGGAGAATACCCAGCTGCATATCAAGAGGGTTCTTTGACCTGATCCCTGATTTCCGAACAAGTCCGGGTATGCGGAACCGCCAAACACAGGGGACTGTCCTGTGGGCTGTCGTTTGAAAGGACAACGAGGTAGAGGCCGAAGTTCGGCTTTGACATGTGATGCACATGAAAGTATGCTGATCACATGTCAAAGATGATCCAGATCCGCAATGTGCCTGACGTCCTGCATCGCGGATTGAAGGCGCGGGCGGCGATGGCGGGCATGTCGCTTTCGGACTACCTGCTGGCGGAACTCAAAGAGATTGCCGCAAAGCCGACATTGGCGGAGTTTCGCGAGCGCCTGCATGGCCGCGAAGCCATTTCGACTGCGCTCGACAGCGCGCGCCTGGTACGGGAGGAGCGCGAGGCACGGTGATTGTGCTGGATGCCTCGGCGGCGGTGGAATGGCTGCTGCAAACGGCCGCCGGTCAGCGCGTCGAGGAGCGGGTTTATTCGCGCAACGAGACCCTGCACGCACCCCATCTTCTGGATCTTGAGGTCACGCAAGTATTGCGCCGGCTTGCCCTGCAAGGAGTGATTTCTGCGCGACGCGGAGAGGAAGCGGTGCGCGACCTGCTCGAACTGCGACTGACACGGTATTCCCACCTGGCGCTCCTGCCCCGCATCTGGCAACTGCGGCAGAATCTTTCCGCCTATGACGCTGCCTACCTGGTGCTCGCCGAAAAGCTCGGTGCGCCGCTGATGACGCTCGACGCCGCGCTGGCCTCGGCTTCAGGACATGGAGCGAAGGTGGAATTGTTCTGAAATGCGTAGATGCTGGAGTCGTCCGCGGGGCTGCCAAACCCGTTAAGGCCCGCGCGAGATCCCTCCGACGGCTGAAGTGCGCCGCTGTGTCCCCGTGTTTTAGTAACGGCGAGCGCGAAACCGCCAAACACAGGGGACACGGAGGATTGTTCAGTGCGCTGTGGTTCGGGAGGACGACGAGGAGGGTTCACACTTTTGTAGGGGCTGTTATTTGTGGATGTTGACGCCGGTTGTTGCGCCTGTCTTTTCTCTTTGCGCTTCGTCTAAGCGGTCGTGCCGGCAAGACCGCTGCTGGAAGGCGGTCGAGGCGAGGTGATGCGCATGATCCGGTCTGCATTCGTGTTTTGGTTTTGGCTTTTGCTATTGCCCGGAATGTTGATTTGTCCGCTAGCGTGTTTCGCAGCAGATTCTTCTAGTTTGCAAACGCTGGCGGTGCCGCCTGATTCGCCGCGCTGGGATCTGGAAGGACAAGCGCAACCGGCCGAATACCTGGGGCGGAAGTGCCTGATGCTCGATGGCGGAGCAGCTGTCCTGAAAGACTTCGAGATGCGGGACGCGGTGATTGATGTGGACGTCGCGACGCCGGGCACGCGCGGGTTCTTTGGCATGCAGTTCCGGCTGGCGGACGACGGGGCGAACGGGGAATGGGTGTATCTGCGGCCGCACAAGTCCGGCGCGCCGGACGCCATGCAGTACACACCGGTGCTGAACACGGGCGCGAACTGGCAAATCTACAACGGGCCGGGATTTACGGGCGCGGTCGAGATTCCGAAAGGCGCGTGGTTTCACCTGCGCCTGGAAGTAGCGGGAGCGCAGGCGAAGCTCTATGTCAAAGACATGGACAAGCCCGCGCTGGTGATGAACGACCTGAAGAGCGGCGTGCAAAAAGGGCAGGTGGCGCTGCATGTCCTGTTGGGGCCGGCATACTTTGCGGATTTCCAGCTGCGAGAGACAGCCGCGGTGGCCTGGGAACGTCACTTGCCGGCGATGCCTCCATACACGCTGACCAGATGGCAACTCTCGCCGGCGTATGACAGCCGGGCGCGACAACTGGAGCAGCCGCTTGCGGCGGCGGAGCAGAATGCGATGCAGTGGCAGGATGTCGAAGCTGAGCCGCCGGGCTTTGTGGTGGTGTACCGCTACCGCCAGGCGCCGCACCTGATGGTCACGTTTCAATCGGATTTCTCGACACGCCTGCAGCCTCAGCCGGGGATGAAGGTTGTGTACGCGCGGACGGTGATCGAATCAGACCGCGATCAGGTGAAAAAGCTGGAGATCGGATATAGCGACGAGGTCAGCGTGTTCCTGAACGACAAGATTCTGTACCGCGGGCGCAGTGCCCAGAGCTTCCGCGATCCCGGATTCCTGGGGATCGTGAACCCGGAGAATGACGCGGTTTACCTGCCGCTCAAGAAGGGCCGGAACGAACTGATGCTGGCGGTCAGCGAACTTGGCGGGGGGTGGGGATTCATTTGCCGCCTGGTGGACGTGCCCTCGCGTCCGGAATGATTGGCCAACCTGAGCAGGAATCAATCCAGTAACATGTGGGATGAATAGGGGAAGTCTGCCTCGAAATACGTGTGCGGAAGTCTGTCTGCGGTGGCCTTCCGCGGGAAAAGTGGGACGTGATGAACGACGAAGAGAAACTCCTGGCTTCGGTGGCGGCGCAACTGATGAACGGCGAAGAAGTGCTGGTTGGCGATCAGCGACTGAAAGTGAAGCGGGTGGGATCGGGGAGGCTGCGGCTGGTGCAGTTCCGCCTGCATGGGCGGGTGTTCGACGCGATTGAACAGAATCGTGACAAGCCGAGCCGGTGGGCACAACTTGCGCGGGAGAAGCACCAGGTGGTGCAGTTTCGCGACGTTGTCACGAAGAAGTACGTGGCCGTAGTCGTCGATGGCGAAGTGACGCGTTACGGGCAGTGAAACCTAGGGAAGATAGGCTCTATTGACAGGGGTTGGGATTCGCATATAGTTCGGGCGCCGGTTGGGGACGACAACAATTCTCTGGAGAGGCGTAATGAATATCAGGAAATGGGCGGGCGTGGTGTTAACTGGGCTCGTGCTGGCGGCGTGCGCGCAGGCGGCGAATCCAGCGTTTACGGTCGAGACCGTTAAGGTTCCGGGGGCGAAGAGCACCTGGGTGTTCGGGATCAACAATTCGCGAACCATGGTGGGCTCTTACCTGGACGGGCAAGGGAAGCTGCACGGCTTCATGCTGGCGGGCAGGACGATCACGGCGATTGATGATCCGAACGCGGCGAGCACCTATTGCTTTGCCATCAATGGCGGAGGAACGGTCGCGGGCTATTACGTGGATTCGCAATTCGTCGGGCACGGGTTCCTTTATGAAGGAGGGAATTTCACGGAAGTCGGACCGCCGGGATCTCTGGGCACGCAGGTGCTGGGGATTAACGACGCTGGGACGATCAGCGGAAATTTCGTGGATTCGAACGGCGTGCATGGGTTCGTGTATGACGGCACGACGTACACGACCATCGATGTGCCGAATGCTCCCTACACGCTGGGCGGGGGTATCAACAACGCCGGCCTGCTGACGGAAGTATGGCTGGATGATGAGGGCGATTCGCAGTCGGCGCTGTATAACGGCTCGCGCTTCAAGACGATCAATGTACCGAGCGCGGAGGATTCGTCGGCGGGAGCGCTGAACAACCTGGGCGACGTGGTGTACTCGTGGGAGGATGCGAGCGACAATTATCACGGAGCACTGCTGCACGGCGGGAAGTATTACGAATTTGATGTCCCGCAGGCGGCGCGGACGTTTGGTTACGGGATCAATGACAAGCACGTGGTGGTCGGGGCGTACGTGGACGCGAACAACGCGACGCTGGGATTCGCGATGAGCTTCTGAGGCCGGTGCCTCAGGCGAAGGCGCGGAACAGCCACGGACTGAGGAAGTGCGCGAATGCCATGTAGGTGAACAGGGCGAGGGTTGTGATCAGCACGACCTCAAGCGGGTGAGCGAGGGGGCGCTGCTTTCGCAGCTTCAGAGCCAACAGAAAGATGACCAGGTCAACGGCGGCGAAGACGGTGGTGCGCGCCACGGCTTCGCCCCGTGCCGGGTAGAAGTTCCAGGTAGTCAGCAGGGTGTAGCCACTCCACAACGCAGATAAACAGGGCAGAGCGAGGGCCAAGGCGAGCGCCTGCTCGTCCGGCCTTTTGTTCAATCTCCACAGAAGATACGCGTAAGGAACCTGGTAGAGCAGAAACGAAGCCAGAAGGGCCGGCCAGAGGTGCAGTGCGTCGCTGTGGATGCCGAGAATCCAACTGAGCAGGCTCAGGACAATCTCCGCGAGGAGTACGAGCAGCAGGCGGTCGATAAGGATGCGATCCGCGGGAGTGATGGCAGCGAGTGGCTGGACGGGCTGGTCGGTGGCAGCCGCCGGGCCTGCCAGTCCTTTTCCGAGCTTGACGATGAGGAAGACTCCACCCGCGAGAATCGCAATATAGAAGAGGCCAAGGCCGACGGCGGCAAGCTGATCGGTGGAATTGCGCGGGCTGAAGACGCCATAGCCGACGAGCATCAGCAGGATGCCGGTGGCGGCGAGCAGAACCAGCAGGGTCAGGACGATACCCAGAGCGCGAACGACATTAGCGGCGGCACGAGTCATGGCGGCTGGCAGCAGTCGGCTACTTTTGCATGAACTCCGCGAAGGCCCCGGCTTTCCCGGAGTACAAGCGGAGGCTGCATTGTTTGGGAGCCATGTGGGCGAAGGAAATCTGCAGCTTGCCGGGTACGTCAATAGGCACGACTTCCATAGGGGCACGTACGAGGTCCTGCGTCTCGTCGTAGGACGCACCGGCAGTTACGTTGCGGTTCACGATCAAAGTCCAACTCTTCTTTCCGGGGATGAAGTACACACTGTAGGCGCCGACCGGAATGGCGGTGTTGGCGAGCTCAATCGGACACTGAGTAAAGAGCGTGAGCGGCGAACCGCCGGGCGTCCAGAGTTTGCCCTCGTGGGGCTCGTTGCCGTGTTCCTCGGCGACGCGGTACTGAAGGCTCATCTGATTGCCATCGGCAAAGGTGCAGAGAGTAGTGGAGGTATCCGCATCAGGCTCCTGGGCGAAAGCACAAGGCAGCAGCAGGCATGGAATCAAGAGGGAGACAAAGACAGTGATGGCGCGCATATGTTTCTCCGGGCGGTAAGTGTACCGCAGAGCGGGGACCCGGTTAAGTGATGCGTGGAATAGGCACTGGTGCCATTTCGCGTCCTCAGTACGGTTTGCGCCCGACATCTATTTCCACTACTTCCGAAGTGCCCAAATCAACAACCAGATGAGGCATTTCGCTTCGAGGAGGCGCAGGATACATGTCTGTCCAAAGATGGGTATTTAGTGTCATAGCCGCTTTTGCGTTATTTGGCCATGCTGCGGAAGCCATCGTATTAAGCACAGTATTGGGGAGCGAGGAGTGCGTCCTCACCGTCAAACCCACGCCAAGCCCTTGCGGAACAACAAAAGACAGGTCAGAGTCACCTCGGGGTTGGATTGCGGGCGGCACCATCGCCCGTTCAGGGGGCACTCTTTGCCAGCCTGCCGATGTCAAAAGATCATCGATCTTCACGAGAAGGGCTATTGCTTCTGCATCGGCAGCAACTGAGGTGAAAGCGTATTTAGTGTTCTTGTATCTTTTTAGGTCGTTCAATGACTTTTCTGTTTCAATTAGCGACCTCGGCTCCTTGAGGCGATTTAATTGCGCCGTTGCTTCCTCGCCTATCTTAAGCGCGTCCGAGAGATGCGCTTCAGCTTCGGCGGCTTGCTGTTTCGCAACTTTAATGTCAGCCTCAGAGGAATTTACCTCCAAGAGTGCTCCATTCGCAGCAGCCGCAGCTTTTGATGACGCGGCCACCGCCTTGCCAGCCGCATCCTTAGCCGCATCGGCTTCATCTCTGGCGTTCTTGGCAGATGTTGCGGCATCGCCTGCTTCCAGAATCGCTTCGCGTACTTTGGAATCGCTGCATTCTTGGATACTCGCGTCTAAATCCTTAACTTTCACTTCCGCATATCTCTCTCCGCCGACTCCCGCGACAATTAGCAGCCAGCCAACGAACGCTAGCACTTTTGCCGCATGTAACCGATGTTCTGGCGGCGTGAGTATCCGATGCCTGAAATATGGGATCCAATCCCGCGCGATTAGCTTTAGTTCGTACCGTAGCTCTGGAAATTCGAGTAGTAAGCCCACGAATACAGTGCCTGTAAATCCCGCGAGCACGTGGAACCAATGGTCGCGTGGCTTTACAAAGTCATTCGTGGCGCATTGGCTCAATTTCGCTACGAGATCGTCAGGCAGCATTACAGGCCATGCACACGGCTAGGACAGGAGTAGAACCGATGTGCTTCACAAGACGAATCGCCCGTTTCGGCATGACCACAGTCTCGCACACTGCGGATTGCCAAAGCCAGCCCTGTGAAAATCAAACGGCACCACTACCGTGGAATAAGGCCACTGCAGCCGTAGCGGAGGCTGACAGGGACTTTGGGACGTGTGGGAGTTGGCCTTCGGTGATGTTTCCAGCCCCTCAGAGCATTGGTACGGTGACGACCAGCAGGAAGAAAGGCTGGGTCAAGTCACACATGGGAAATTGGGGAAAACCGTCGTTCCAACTGAAGATTCTCTACGGCGAAGGTAATCCGGAAGTGCTCGCGGAGCAGGCAAGTTCCATCCAGAAGGCAGGACACGAGGTAGAAGCGGTGCTGGGGCGCAAAGGCGTGGAAGAAGCACTGCGGAAGGGAAAGTTCGACCTGGTGCTGCTGGGCGCCACCCTCACGCGAGATGACCGGCATCATTTGCCTTACATAGTGAAGAAGGCGAATCCGCAGACGCGGGTGCTGGTGACACATGCGGACGGAGGACGGCATCCGCAGGTGGATGCCTGCATGGACAGCGGCCGGAGCATCAACGAGCTGCTGGCCACGATTGCGGTGATGAATCCGAAAAAGGACCTGGCGAGAGCGGTGGTCGCCGGCTGAGAGTTGGTTTGAAATCGGGTGCGAAGGGCGGCCGAAAAAAGGCCGCCTTTCTTTTTGAAGTTTGGGGGGAACCTGAGACGATAAGAATCCTGGGAGCAACCATGTGGGATGGGCTGGCTGAGAACAGCGGGACTTTCAAAGGCTAACGAGCTGAGATCGCGGACATTCAGTGCGGGAAGTGGGAAAACAGTTCAGCCGCGGAGGCGACGACCGGGGCGGCGCAGGGGTGGGGTGCGGCGCTGCAGGGTGCGCTGGCGGCGCCCGGTGATGAGTCCGACGACACCACCGCCCACGAAAACGACGACGATGACGGCGAAGAAGAGCAGCAGCGCGGCCGGAGCCATGGCCAGAATCGTAGCTCAGGAAGGGCGACTTTGTTAAGGGGAGCCGAGTCGCTCAGAACGATTGGCCCTATGCCGAGCGGCGACGGTTTGAAGCTGAGGGAGGGAATCAAATATCCTGCTAGCTTCGGTTAAGGATATCTAGAACAGCGAGGGTTGAGGGCGATGAGCAGTGCGGCAGAGAGCACAGGTAAGCGAGTCTACGTCAGCCTGACGGGGCTGCCGCTGTCATTCCAATTGGAGTGGCCGTTTCACCGATCGACTTCGGGGGCAGATTTCTGGGTGCTGCACGGCGATATCCGGCTGGAGAACACAGAAGGGCTGCACGCGCCGGTGGCGGTGAACCTTTCCCTGACCGTGCGGGAGGTCATGGCTTCGCTCGACCAGAAAGATGCGGAGGCGCCGGTGATCAATTCGCTGCGCAAGGAAGTGGACCGGCGGCAACTGGAATTTGTGAAGTCGGGCAAGTTGGTGCCGGTGAACTTTTCGAGCCGACATTACGACTTCAAGCGGGAAAAATGGGTATTCGGCAAGGCAACGGAAGAAGATATGACGCTGCTGTTGTCGCGGAAGATTTATTGGCAGACGCGGCTGCGTGGCGGCAGGGTCTGGGTGGGCGATCCGACGGAAGCACTGTATGTAGAAACGACGGTGGAGCACATGCTGGAGCTGGGGCGGAAGCTCGAAGGGGACGGGATTGTCCGACTGGAGGGCGAGTGGGCGACGGCGGACGCCGGGTGGATGAAGCAGGGAGAAAAGTTTGAGCGGGACATGCGGGCGGCGCTCGAAGAGCTGGAGAAGAAACATGCGTTCGAGCGGGGATAAGTTTGGATTGGGAGCGGGGGCGCGGTTCCTCTACTCCCGCTTCATAGCGTCGATGGCCTGAAATAGTTCGTTGCGCGGGTCTTTCACTTCCACAAAAGGCTTGCCCTGGGGCTTGGCACTTACTACGTAAATAGTAGGAGTGTGGTTGACCCCCAGACGGTTTCCCAGTTCGCGCTCGGCGTTGACTTCAGCGGCGAACTTGCCCTGGGGATCAATCACGAAGGGCAGGTTCACTTTGTGCTCGGCGGCGAATTTCTCGGCGAATCCGCGGAGCGTGCCGGGGAAGATCTCGAGCTGATGTTCAAAGACATAGTCGCGGAAGTCTGTGCCCAATTGCTTGGACTGAGAATCGAAGTAGTGAGCGATCACGGCAGCGTCGTACGACCAGTTGTGCATGGGCAGGGGAAAATCGTGGCGGATGACGGGGATCTTGTAAGTGGCTCCCGCCTGTTTCACTAGTGGAGCCTGACGGCGGCACTGCGGGCATTGCAGATCCTCGAAAACCACGATGGCGACCTGCGAGCCTTTGGGCGGACGGAGAGCCGGGTTGACATCCTGGGCCGCGGCCAAGGCAGTGAACAGGATTACAAGTCCGAGAGCGAGCTTTTTCATAGGCAATTAGATGCGGGCCGATCGAAGAAATACTTAAATCTATAGTAACTGAAGGGGATGCGGGCTGCCAGGGGCAGCCACGCAACCCTAGAGCAGACGGAGCTGACGGCGTTCGAGAGCCAGGAGCTTTTCCTTAATGGGCAAGCCGCCTCCGTAGCCGGTGAGCTTGCCGTTGCTGCCGATGACACGGTGGCACGGAATGATGATGGGAATGGGATTTGAGCCATTGGCGAGGCCCACGGCGCGAGATGCCTTGGGATTTCCGATGCGGCGGGCCAGTTCGCCATAAGAAATCGTCTCGCCATAGGGAATGCCGCAGAGGCGCTTCCAGACTTCGAGCTGGAAAGTCGTGCCCTCGGGGGCGAGCGGCAGATCAAATTCTTCTAGCTCGCCGGCGAAGTAGGCGCGGAGCTGACGCAGCGTCTCTTTCAAGGGAGCAGCGTCTTCCTTCCAGCCTGGATCAGGCTTGGCAGCATGGCGCCCGTTCACGAAACGAATCTCGCGCAGAGCGGACTTATCGCCTGCCACCAACAGCGGGCCGAGCGGACTTTCCATTCTTGTGTAGTACGTAGTCATGGGAACTGACTCCTTTTTTCGGATTCACTTGCCAGAGATACATCGCCGCGTAGGCGCGCCAGGGCCGCCAGGCTTCGGCGTGAGACTCCAGTTCACGGACGTGCTTTAGACCGACGGCGCGTAACAAGCCGAGATCGCCGGCGGGAAAAGCATCGGGCTCGCTGAGAACGCGCATGGCGATGTATTGCGCGGTCCAGGAACCGATGCCAGGAAGTTCACACAGACGCTTGCTGAAAACCTCGACGTCGGCGACACCCGCGAATGAAAGCTTGCCCTCGCAGACCGCGCACGCCAGCGAGCGGATGCTATGGGCGCGGGCGCGCGGCAGGCCGATCCGCGAGAGATTCGCGTCTGCCAGTTGCTGAGGCGCAGGAAAAAGATGCGTTAGACCCGAGGCGACCTTGACATCAGGCAGCGGTGTGCCGAATTCGCGGACGAGGCGTCCGGCGAGCGTGGTGGCGCCGCGCACCGTGACCTGCTGGCCGAGGATGGCGCGGACAGCGAGTTCAAATCCGTCCCAGCAACCGGGGACGCGCAATCCCGGTTTTGTGGCCACGCGACCGTTTAAGAGCGGATCGCGGCGCAGATGAGCGGCGATGATTTCCGGGTCGGCGGTGAGATCGAACATGCGGCGCACTCGTTCGATGATGAGAAACAGATGTTGCGGCTGCGGATAGTGAACGTGCAGATCGAGCCCGCTCGCGGCGGCGTTGCACGTGACTTCCAGCCATCCGGCGTGACCGTGCAAGAGAAAAGTCCGGCGATAGGCGCCGTTTTCGACCGCCTCGATGCCGGGCGTGGCGCGAGGAGCGAGAAACGCCAACAACGAGTCCCAGTCGTACGGGGGCCGGAAACGGAGCTGAAAGCCATATTCGTCTTCGCCCATCATGCCGTCGCGGCCA
>Ga0335081_10016152_pt1 | contig 12078 bp, 9 predicted proteins | sample Lox_Sample_35_FD_206713 | JGI IMG/M metagenome (GOLD analysis project Ga0335081, IMG submission 206713) | Soil microbial communities from Loxahatchee National Wildlife Refuge, Florida, United States - Lox_Sample_3.5 | ecosystem: Environmental > Terrestrial > Soil > Wetlands | place: USA: Florida... | reverse complement strand
CAACATCGCCTGCAACATGCGTGGCAGACCGTACACGAATTGTGGATCGCCTTGGGCAGCGGATTCGCCGAAAACGAAAATCCGCACCGTGTCGGGGGCTTTGGTTCGGGAAATTGAAAACGGCCATGGCAACCGTGAGTGTTTCGGTCCCAAGAAACGCCAGCCAAACTGGTTGTTCTGAACGAAAACCTTCTGCCCATTCTGGGAGGCCGGCAACAGGAACGCGGTGGGATAGCCAAAGCCGGCCAGTCTCAACCCCAATTCAACCAAACCCAGGAACAGCGCCGGGACCGCAATCACAGCCAGCAGCCGGAAGGCCCAAAGCCGCCAGCCAGCGACGCGGGAACTTGCCGCGGAAGCCGCTGGGTCCGGCGTGGGCGCCTTCGGAAGGTTGACGAAAGCGGTGCTCCTTTTGCGGCGTTTTGACATGGCCGATTCGTTGAGTTCGCAGCTCGCAGATACCGCCATCCATTTTCGCGGCGGCTGAGTATGGCTCGGTAACTTGAAAGTCAGAATGGGCCAATGGCGTCAATCTGTCAAAGGCAATGGTAGCATCCTGATTCGGTGGCGGCGGTGCTGCCGCACTGCCGTGCGAGCCAATTTTCAAATAAAATCGAAGCGGAAGATCAGCGGCTTTCTGCCGAAAGCCGCTACGAAAAATTACCTTCTTCGTCGCGCCAAACCGAAGTGGTAGCCGCCGTGGACGCGGACGCCACGGACCTTGCCGGGAAATCCCATCGGCCCGCCGGGTTTGTCTTCCTCGAACAACGCGGTGTACCTGTAATTGAAATTTTCCAGCTTCACGCGCGGAATTTTCTGGCTGATGAACCGTTCGATGGCAAACACGTGGCTGGCGTCCTCGGCGGTCATGATCGTGAAGGCGTCGCCGCTCGCCTCGGCGCGACCCGTGCGTCCGATGCGGTGGATGTAATCCTCCGGATGCTGTGGCACGTCGTAGTTGATGACGTGGCTCACGTCCGCGATGTCCAGTCCGCGCGCCGCGATGTCCGTGGCCACCAACACTTCGTAGCGGCCTTCGCGGAAACCGCGCAGCGCCTGCTCGCGCTCCTTCTGCGTGCGGTTGGAATGCAGCACCGCCACGGCGTGGTTGGCGCGCTTGAGCGTGTGCGCGATGCGGTCCGCGCCATGCTTCGTCCGGCAAAAGACCAGCACCGAGTTGTAATTCACGCGCTTCAATAACTCAAGCAACAGGTCGGTTTTCTGCGCGTCAGCGACAGGATAAATGACGTGCTTGACCGTCTCAGCCGGCGAGCGGCGGGCGCCGATTTCGACGGTTTCCGGGTTTTTCATCGCCCACTGGATAAGCGTTTCGATTTGCGGCGGAATTGTCGCGGAGAAAAGCGACGTGTGCCGCTGGCGCGGGCAGCGTTCGACAATGCGGCGCACATCGGGCAAAAATCCCATGTCCAGCATCCGGTCAGCTTCGTCGAGCACCAGGAACTGGATCTTGTCCAGCCGCACCGTGCCGCGCTCGAGATGATCCAGCAAACGGCCCGGCGTGGCGACGAGGAGGTCGGTGCCGGCGCGCAATTCTTCGTTTTGCCGCCCGTAACCGACGCCGCCGAAAACGACCGTGGTTTTCAAATCGGTGAAACGCGCAAAATCGCGAAAGGCCGTTTCCACCTGCGCAGCGAGTTCGCGCGTCGGCTCAAGCATCAGCGCACGCGGACCACCGCTGTGATGTTGGCCGAGCCTGGTGAGAATGGGCAACGCAAAAGCGGCCGTCTTGCCCGTGCCGGTTTGCGCGCTGCCAATGACATCGTGTCCAGCCAGCACAAGCGGGATACCGCGAAGCTGGATGGGCGTGGGGGTGACATAACCCGCCGCGCGCACGCCTGCAAGAACCACCGGGGAAAGACCTAACTTCGCGAAAGGCATGAACGGAACCTAGCAACGAAGCGCTTTCAGGGAAACAAGGATTTTATCGGCAGGGCACGCTCTCCGGGCGCGCCGCGACTGAATCGGCGCTTTCGGAGGAAGCGCCCTGCCTCTACGGCTACGAAGGCGACGGATTATCATCCGCCGACGCTTCGGCCGCCGGCTCGGCGGATACCGGAGTTTCCGCGGTCGTTTCCGCCGCCGGCTCGCGTACGGGCATTGCGGCAACAGGAGGCGGTTCGATGGCGGATTCAACCGGCGCAGGCGCTCCCGCTGCTGCTTCAGCCGCCGGCTCCCCCTCAGACTCAATCGCCGGTTTTGGTTCCGATGGAGGAATCTCCGCCTCGGTCAACACCGGAATTTCACCCGCCGGCACCACGGCAATGGTTGCGGCTTCGCCTTCGCCGGCGGGTTTTTCCCCGGCAGCTTTCTCTTCGGTGGATTTCTTTTCAGGTTTCGGCGGGCGCGGTACGGGTTTTTTGGCCGTGTCCATCCGGCCGTCGGCAAACTCGATCACGTGTCCCTGGTGCACCAACCAGTGCAAATCGGCGATGACGGCGGTCTGCTCCGGCGTCGGTTCGGGCGCTGATGGTTCGGCCGGTTTAACCGGCGCGGCCGGCGCGTTTGGCGTTCCCCCTTCAGGCGGCGTTTCGGGTTTGATCTCGATTACCGCCGGCTGCGGCGTCGGCGCAAGGGCTTCAATTAATTGCCGTCGCGTGCATTTCGGATGCGCGTTGATGTGACCAACGATGCGCCTGATATTTTCCGAAACCGGCGTGATTTCGAGGTCGAGAAATTGCGGGCGGGCAACCGAAACGTGCGTGTAGGTCCGGTTGACTTTGAAGAAATGCAGGCCGTGGGTGGTAAATCGCCGGCTGAGGCCGGTGGCGAGTTGCAGTGGAAAATATTTCTGCCGTTCCCAGTCATTGCGCACGAGCCGCTGCAATTCGCGGCAGCGCAAATTACGGCTCATCTGCCCGCCGATCGTGTGTGACTCCACCGGCTTGATAATTGCGTCCTTGTGCACGGCCCGGAAATGCTTCTCCACTTCCTCCCGGCTCGGAAGTTTGAGCGGCTCCGGCACGTTAAGGCAGATGTATTCGGTCCGGAAACTTTGCTCCTCGACCCACTTTTTGACGACGGCCTCGTCCCGCACAATTTTGATGCGCGCCTTGAAGACCTCGAACGGCATCCGGGAAAAACGCTCGGTGTGCAGCTTGCGGAGCTGGTTCTGGTAATCGTGATGATTCGGCGGGCCGAGAATGACGCCGCTCATGCCGCATTGCGCCACAAAAGTGTATTTGCCCTTGGGCGGCTCGATGGCCGTGCGTTCAGCCTGGTAAAACGTGGCGAAATGATTCCGCAGCACGTGCGCCACCGCATCGTCCTCGCTCAACCACGGCGTGTCGTCGAGCGCACAAATGAACAGCGGTTGTTTGGCCGTGCCATCGGCGTTTTTCGTCACGCCCAACTGGACGGAATAACGTTCCGGCTTCGCCAGAACAATTTGGGCAATCTGGAACAGCGGAAACGCGCGGCCGGTCACCTTGATCTGGCGCGCCAGCGACTCAACGCCCCTTTCGTCGGGCAGAAAGGTGACTGTGATTTCCGGCAAGGGAGGAGGCGGCTCGCGCAACTCTCGCTCGCGGCGATCTTCACGGCGGGGAAATTCCCTCTTGCGGCCGCCGGGTTTGGGACCGGAACGCGGCGGACGGGGACCGCGGCGTTCGCCGAACGGCTCGCGGCGCGGACCGCCCCGGCGGCCTTCGCGCGCGGCGGGTTCGCCCGCGAATTTCGCGTAGCGATTGGCTGACGGCGATTCCTGCGCCCACGCGGGCAGGAAAAGCTTTTCCAGATCAATTTCGACGTCAGAAATACTGCTCATGCCTCAAGCGCCTGCGGCCATCAAGCAGCCGCGCGTTTGGTAAGAATAGCATCCACAATTTTTTTTGCCAGCGCGGGTTTTTCAGCCAGCGCCTTCTGCGCGGCTTCCTTCCCCTGGCCAATCAGCTCGCCCTCGAATTGCAGCCACGCCCCTTTTTTGTCCACGATGCCGTTTTCAAGGCCCACGTCGAGAATGCTGCCTTCCTGGTTGATGCCGTGGTTGTAAAGGATGTCGAACTCGGCCTCGGCAAACGGCGGCGCCACCTTGTTCTTCACGATTTTCACCCGCACGTGATTGCCGACAGCGTTGCCCGCGGCGTCCTTGAGCGTGTCTTTGCGGCGGATGTCAATGCGCACGCTGGCGTAAAACTTCAGCGCCTTGCCGCCGGGCGTGGTTTCGGGATTGCCGAACATGACACCGAGCTTTTCGCGCAACTGGTTGGTGAAAATGCAGGTCGTCCTGGACTTGGCCAGAATCGCCGTGAGTTTGCGGAGCGCCTGGCTCATCAACCGCGCCTGCATGCCCATCGTGGCCATGCCCATTTCGCCCTCCAGCTCGGCCTTGGGCACCAGCGCGGCCACGGAGTCAATCACAATGACATCCAGCGCGTTCGAGCGGGCGAGGGTTTCGCAAATCGTCAGCGCCTCTTCGCCGGAATCCGGTTGCGACACGAGCAAATCGTCGAGGTTCACGCCCAGCCTCTTGGCATAACCCGGATCGAGCGCGTGCTCGGCGTCAATGAACGCCGCCAGCCCGCCGGTCTTTTGCGCGTTCGCGATCACATGCAGCATGAGCGTGGTTTTGCCGGACGATTCGGGCCCGAAAATTTCCACGACGCGTCCGCGCGGGATGCCGCCCACGCCCAGTGCGAGGTCCATGGCCAGCGAGCCGGTGGGAATGACATCAATTTTGAGCTGCGCCCGGGCGTCGCCGAGGCGCATGATGCTGCCTTCGCCATAACTTTTGGTGATGGTGGAAATGGCGGCTTCAAGTTCCCGCGAATGCGACGTGGCGGTTTTGGTCTCGGCCATGGATTTTTCAGCAGTCCTGGGTGCCATAAATTTTTGCGTTGGTTGATTCTTGATTTTGCCTGCCGACGGTAGTGAATCGAAGGGGAATAGTCAAACGCCGGTTGTTCACAAATGACAGAACTGTCATCTGCCGTTCAGGCGGCGTTCATGTCCGAGGGGTTTCATGGCGGCGGTGTATTTTCCGGACAACCAATATTAACGCAAAACCAAATCATGAAAACCAAATGGATAGTCGGCTCCGCGCTGGCCGCCGGCCTGTTGGCCGGCTGTGTCTGCGAAAAAGGTGAAGGGCATCAGAACGCAGAAGCCAAACAGGCCAGGCTCATGGCCAAAGCCAAGGTGAGCAAGGAAGCCGCCGAACAAACCGCGCTGGCCAAAGTGCCCAACGGCGCGATCAAGGAAGCCGAGATTGAAAAGGAACACGGGAAACTAATCTGGTCGTTCGACGTGACCACGCCCGACACAAAGGACATCACCGAAGTCAACGTGGACGCCAAGACCGGCGCCGTGGTTTCGGTGGAGAAGGAAGCGGCGGAAAATGAAGCCAAGGAAGCGGCGGGGGAAAAGGACAAAGACAAAAACTGAATCGTCGGCGTCGGCGGATACCCGGGACCGGGCGCCGCCCGGCCCGGCCTTTGGGAATTGACGCCGAGGACACCAAAGCGCGAAAATTGCCGGAATAAATTCAATTAAACCCCGATAAACCATGAAAAAAATTCTATTGCCGATTTTGTTCAGCCTCGCCGTCGCGGTATGCCGCGCCGGCGGGCCTTATCACTTCATCAAGGAAATCCCCGTCGGCGGCGAAGGCGGCTGGGACGGCCTGACCGCCGATTCAGCGGCACAACGCCTCTACGTTTCGCAGGCTACGCGGGTGGTCGTGATTGATCTTGCCAAGGACCAAGTCGTCGGTGAAATCACCAATACCCCCGGGGTCCATGACATTGCCGTTGCGCCGAAACTGAATCGCGGATTTTCGAGCAACGGTCGTGAAAACAAGGTGAGTATCTTCGATCTGAAAACACTCCAGACCACTTCCAAGGTGGACACCGGCCCCAATCCCGATGCGATCCTCTTTGAACCGGGGCAAAATGAGGTTTATGCATTTAACGGGCGCGGCCAATCTGCAACGGTGATTGCCGCCGATTCGGGTAAGGTGGTGACCACGATTTCTCTGGGCGGCAAACCGGAGTTTGCCGGGGCCGATCCGGGATCCGGTCGGGTCTTTGACAACCTAGAAGACAAGAGCGAAGTCGCCGCGATTGACACCCGTACACACTCGGTGACGAACCGCTGGCCGATTGCGCCGGGCGAGGCAGCCTCGGGTATCGGGCTTGATCCCAAAAACCACCGGCTGTTTCTCGGTTGCGACAACAAGTTGATGGTGATGATGGACAGCACGGATGGTAAGGTGCTGGCGACCGTGCCCATTGGCGAAGGCGTGGATGGCGCCGCATTTGATCCGGGCACGCAGCTTGCGTTTGCCTCTTGCGGCGATGGCACGACGACGATTGCCAAAGAGGAAGGCCCGGACAAATTGACTGTGGTACAAACGTTGCAGACCGAACGCGGCGCGCGGACGATGGCGCTGGACCCGACGACCCACAAGATTTACCTGGCCACCGCCAAATTTGGTCCCCAGCCGGAACCAGCCAACGGCGAACGCCGCCGCCGCCCGCCCATAATCCCGGGCACGTTTAAAATTCTGGTTTACGGGATGGAAAAATGACCGGTTTGTGGAAGAGCGAATCCAGATTTCTCTTTTGTTCGCTGCCGCCGGCAAGTGGTTTCTGTTCCCGAAGGCAACACGGAATACAAACTCTACGCGCCGGCCATCGGCTGCGTCGCCGAAATCAAGGGGAGCGATCCCCTGCGGTTGACGTCCCACGCGGCAAAATGATTTTCCGATTCAACCACTGGCAATTCAACGATTCTTGATTCATGCGCGTGCTCGTTGTCGAAGACGAAAAAAAGACGGCATCGTTTATCCGCAAAGCGCTCCAGGCCGAAGGCTTTGCCGTGGATGTCTGCCACAACGGCGACGAGGCCCTGGCCGCGGCGCGGATCGCGCCATTCGACGGCATCGTGCTCGACATTATGCTGCCCGGACGCGACGGCCTGAGCGTGCTGCGCCTGTTGCGCGAACGCAAAAATGCCACACCGGTCCTCCTGCTGTCGGCGCGCGGCGAAGTAAACGAACGCGTTGAAGGACTGGATGCCGGCGCGGACGATTACCTGCCCAAACCGTTTGAGCTGGCGGAATTGATCGCCCGCGTGCGGGCCTTGACGCGGCGGAGCGCCGAGCACAAATCCAACATTTTGCGGGTGGCGGACCTCGTGCTGGACACCATCACCCACCGCGCACAACGCGGTGGCACGGACATTGACCTGACCGCGCGCGAATACCGGCTGCTGGAATATCTCATGCGCTCGGCCGGGCGGTTGTGCGGGCGCATGATGATTCTCGAAAAAGTCTGGGACTACGATTTCGATCCAGGCACGAACCTCGTGGACGTTTACGTCAAACGATTACGCAAGAAAATTGACGCGGATTTTGAGCCCAAACTGCTCCACACCGTGCGCGGCGCGGGCTACGTGTTGAAGGAGACGGCATGACCATCCGCGCCCGTCTGACTCTTTGGTATGCCGCGGTGATGTTCGTGTCGCTGCTGGCGGTGGGCGTGGCGGCGTATTTTCAAATCGCCGAGTCGCGCAGCACGGTGCTGCGGCGGGCCGGCATTCCCGAAAAACTCATCGCCAGGGACCAGGAGGAGGATTTCGAGGACGTGTCTGAAATCCTGATCTCGTGCGGCCTGCCGGCCGTGGTGCTGGCCGTGGGTGGCGGCTGGTGGCTGATGAAAAAATCCCTCGCGCCGGTCGCGCGCCTGCGCGCCGCGGCGGAAAAAATCACCGCACAGAATTTGAACGACCGCCTGCCGCGCACCGGTAACGGCGACGAACTGGACCGCCTGGCCGAGGTTTTCAACGACACGCTGGCCCGGCTCGACGATTCGTTCAACCGCATCCGCGAATTCACGCTGCACGCCTCGCACGAATTGAAAACGCCACTCACGGTTTTGTCCGGCGAGGCGGAAGTTGCCCTGCGCGACGAGTCGCTGTCCGCCGCCGAACGCGAGCGCACCGCCAGCCATTTGGATGAATTGCGCCGGCTCGCGCGCATCGTGGATGGGCTGACCTTGCTGGCCAGGGCCGACGCGGGACAAATTGCGCTGGCGATCGAGCCGGTGCGGCTGGACGAACTCGTGCGCGACAATTTCGCCGACGCGCAAATTCTCGCCGAGCCGCAGGGCATCGCGGTTGAGCTGGATAAATGCGAGGAGATTTCCATGCACGGGGACCGGCACCGATTGCGGCAATTGCTGCTCAACCTCGCTGATAATGCCGTCAAATACAATCAGCCGCAGGGCCGCGTGACGATGACTCTGCGGCGCAACGGTGATTTCGCCGAATTCGCCATCGCCAACACCGGGCCGGGCATTCCACCGGAAGCGTTGCCGCGCGTTTTCGATCGGTTTTACCGCGGCGACCCGGCTCACAGTAACGAAGTGGACGGCTGCGGCCTCGGCTTGAGCATCGCCAGGTGGATTGTCGCGGCGCACCACGGAACCATTCAAATCGAATCGGCGCCGGCGAAGCCGACAACTGTCACCGTTCGCTTGCCGCTTTCTGAAAAATGAATTTCCAATCTCCAATTTCCAATTTCCGATTTTTGCCTTGCGGAACACGCCTCGTCTCTTGCGCCGCAAAACTTGCAATTGGCAATTGGCCATTGGCAATGTTGCTTCTGCTGGCCGGATGCACTACGCATCATCCGCAACCGATTTCGTCGGAGAAAACCGCCGCCGCCTTCGACGCTCGCTCGTTGACGAACGAAAATCTGTGCGCGTTTTTGGAAACCAATCATGTTGCCGCCCCCCGCCCGGACGCTGCGTGGAACCTGAAACAGCTCACGCTCGTGGCGTTTTATTACCAACCGGCGCTGGCCGAGGCGCGTGCCCAATTGCTCGCCGCCCAGGCCGCGAAAATTACCGCCGGCCAGCGCCCGAATCCCACCGCGACCGTGACTCCCGGATACGACAGCCAGATTCCTGGCACGCCCAGTCCCTGGATTGTGCCGGTGAGCGTGGACATCCCGATTGAAACCGCCGGCAAACGCGGCAAACGCATTGCCGAGGCCGAGCATCTGGCCGAAGCCGCTCGCTGGAACCTCGTCGGTGCCGTCTGGCAGGTGCGCAGCCAGATGCGCGCCGCTTTGCTTGATTTTTATTCCGCCCGCGAAACCGTCGCGCTGCTGACCCGGCAGGAAACGGCGCAGAGCAACGTCGTCCGTTTGCTCGAAGGCCAGTTCGCTGCCGGTGCGGTGTCCAGCTACGACGTCGCGCAAGCCCGCACCGCTTTCGCCACCGCGCAACTGGCGCGGCAGGACGCCGCCGGCAAATTTCATCAGGCGCGCGTCGAACTGGCCCATGCGCTCGGCGTGCCGACCCGCGCGCTCGACGGCGTGAGATTTTCTTTCGCGGTGCTGAACGAATTTCCGCGCGATTTGACCCGGCCGGAAGTCCGGCGGCAGGCGTTACTGAACCGCGCAGACGTGCGCGGCGCACTGGCCGAATACGCCGCCAGCCAGTCCGCGCTTCAACTCGAAATCGCTAATCAATATCCCGACCTGCACCTCGGTCCCGGTTACGGCTGGAACACCGGCAGCGCCGGCGACAATGAATGGGAATTGGGATTGACGCTGACCCTGCCGGTGCTGAACCACAACCAAGGGCCGGTCGCCGAGGCGGAGGCCAGACGAAAGGTCGCCGCGGCGCATTTTTTGACCGTGCAAGCGAATGCCGTCGCCGCCATTGACAGCGCCTTGGCCGGTTATCGTGCGGCCATTCAACAGGTCGCCACGGCGAAGGCGCTGCTGGATAATTCGCAACAGCAATTGAATTCCATCCGCGCCCAGGAACAGACGGGCGAAACGGATCCGCTGGCGGTGGCGAACGCGGAGGTCGAATATGACATCGGCGCGCTGAACCGGCTCGACGCGCTGGTCCGGGCGCAGCAGGCATTCAGTCAATTGGAGGACGCCGTCCAAAGCCCGCTGACGCTGACGCCAGCGGCGCTCGACGCGGCCGAAAACGCTTCTTCAACCATTTCAAAATGAAACCGAAACAAGTTGTGATCGGCATCATCGTCGCGCTATGCGCCGGACTTGGCACCTACGCGCTGCTCAAGACACATGGTGCGGCGTACGCGTCAGACGATGAAGCGGGAACCACCACCAACGTGGTCAGTGTGCAGGTTGGCGCGCTCCAGCGCATGACCTTGCGCAACTACATCACCGGCTACGGCACCGTCGGGCCGGCCCCGGCCACCGCGAGCGAATCGGCGGCGGGGGCGCAACTCGCCGCACCCGGCGCTGGAGTGGTAGCCAGGGTAAACATCGTTGAAGGGCAACGCGTGGAAAAGGGCGATGTGTTGGTGGAATTGAATTCAAGCTCGGCCACGGCAGATTACGCCCGACAGGACGTCGAGCGGCAGAAGACATTATACGCGCAGCACAACACCTCGCTGAAAGCTCTGCAGGACGCCGAGGCGCAATTGGCCGCGCTGCAAGTCATCGCGCCCCTGTCCGGTACCGTCACGCGCCTCAACGTCAAACCCGGCACAGCGGTGGACATGAGCACGGTCGTCGCCGAGGTGATTGATTTAGACCGCCTCGCCGTGGCGATGAAAATTCCTGCGGCGCAAGCCGGCGAATTGAAGGCCGGCGAAGAAATTCAAATTGCGAGCGACCCGCCAGTGACGGCAAATCTTTCATTCGTCAGCCCGGCGGTGGATGCGAACGACGGAACCATTTCCGCGTGGGCGGCGTTGCCGGCGGACAGCGGCTTGCGGGCCGGCGAATTTGTTCAATTGAAAATCGTCACGGCGGTGCACACGAATTGCCTCGCCGCGCCGGAAGAAAGCGTGGTGGCAGATGAAAGTGGACGCAGCGTCATCGCGCTGGTTCACGGCGATGAAGCGGCGCAGACGCCGGTGCAAACCGGCTTCCGCGAAAAAGGCTGGGTGGAAATTGAACGCAAGGATTTGAAGGCCGGCGACACGGTGGTGATGGTCGGCGCCTACGGTTTGCCGGAGAAAACTCAAATTCAGGTGGTGAATCCGTCGGCAGAACAAAGCTCCAATTCCGGGCCGGCTGAAGCAAAATGAATCCCGCCACCTCCTCACGCTTGGGCCGGTTCGCCACGCGCCACGCGATTTCCATCACGTTCATCGCGGTGGTGCTATGCCTGGCCGGAATTTTTTGCGCGCGCCACACGTCGTCGTCGGTTTTCCCCCGGACTGATTTCCCGCGCGTCGTCGTGATGGTGAACAACGGCATCATGCCGGCGAACGAAATGATGGCCACGGTGACGCGGCCCATCGAGGAAGCAATGAAGAGCATTCCGGGCGTGGTGTCGGTGCGCTCCTCCACGACGCGCGGCTCGGCCATCGTCAACGTACTTTTCAATTGGGGCGCGGATATGCAGCGCGCAGAGCTTTATGTCATGGGCCAGCTTTCGGAAATCCGCGACGAACTGCCGGCCACGGCGCAGACTGACGTGGAGCGCGTGGCGTTTTCGTTGAGCTATCCGATCATCGGCATCAGTCTCACCAGCGACACCCGTAGCCAGATGGATTTATGGGATAAGGCTACTTACACCATCAAGCCGCTGTTCCTGCAAATCCCCGGCGTGGCCAACGTGGAAATTTTGGGCGGCAAGGAGCCGGAATATCACGTCGTGGTGGACCCGCTGAAATTACAGGCGGCGCGCCTTGGCTTGCAGGAGGTGAGCGACGCGCTAACGCAAAACAACCTCGTCGCCGCCGCCGGCATGGTTGTGGAAAATTACCACCTCTACCTGACAACGGTGGACGGGCGGGTGCATTCGTTGGCGGACATCGGCAACGTAGTCATCGCTGTGCGCGACGGCCATCCGATTTGCGTCCGCGACGTGGCGACGGTCGCGCGCGGGCCGGCGCCGGTTTACATGGACATCACGGCGCAGGGCCACCCGGCGGTGTTGTTCCAAATCGAGAGCCAGCCGGATGCCAGCATTTTGCAAATCGCCGCGGATTTGAAAAAAGATTTGGCGCAACTGCACGACGAATTGCCGCCGGACATGCACCTGGCATTTTTTTACGACCAATCCCAGTTCGTGAGCGACTCGGTCGGCAGCGTCTGGAGCGCCATCATCTTCGGCCTCA
>Ga0335081_10016149_pt1 | contig 12079 bp, 13 predicted proteins | sample Lox_Sample_35_FD_206713 | JGI IMG/M metagenome (GOLD analysis project Ga0335081, IMG submission 206713) | Soil microbial communities from Loxahatchee National Wildlife Refuge, Florida, United States - Lox_Sample_3.5 | ecosystem: Environmental > Terrestrial > Soil > Wetlands | place: USA... | reverse complement strand
ACCCTGTTCATGCCGGATTACGGCACCGCGCGGGCCGATTTTCCCGGTGGCGACGCGCATCAGCTGTACCGCTCGATCCGCCGGCTGATGGCGTTGCCGGAGCAAACCCGGCTGTTCATGTGCCACGACTACAAGGCGCCCGGCCGCGACGTCTACGCCTGGGAAACCACCGTCCGCGAGGAGCGCGAGAAGAACGTTCACGTCAAGGAGGGCGTCAGCGAGGGTGAGTTCGTCGCGATGCGGAACGCCCGCGACGCGACGCTGTCGGCGCCGCGGCTTCTGCTGCCCTCGATCCAGGTCAACATCCGCGCCGGAAAATTCCCGCCGGCTCACAGCAATGGCGTTCGCTATCTCACCATCCCGGTGCGATTCAAGAACGTCGATGCGCAGGCCGCCTGACGGAGGACCGCTTTGGCACTTCACCTGCACGAGGCCGAGGGACTGACGGCGAAGGCCGCCGAGGCGGCGCAGCTTCTCGCTGCGCTCGCCAACGAGAGCCGGCTCGCGATCCTGTGCGAGCTGGTCGATGGCGAGCGCTCTGTGGGCTCGCTCGTCGGGGCGGTCGGCCTCGCTCAGTCCGCGCTTTCGCAACATCTTGCCAAGCTCCGCGCCGCGGGGATCGTCGCCACCCGGCGGGATGCGCAAACCATCTACTACAGCCTGGCGAGTGCGGCCGCCGGCAGCGTCATGAAGACGCTCGCTGAGATCTATTGCCGGCCGCACCGCCGCAAACCTTCGCCCCAGACAAGCCTTCGCACTAGAGAGGAGAAGAAAGATGCAGATCAAATTGATCGATCCGGTGTCACTGAAGAAGCGCCTTGAGGAGGGCAGCGCGGTCCTCATCGACGTTCGCGAGGCGCATGAGCACGCGCGCGAACATATCGAAGGCGCCCACCTCGTCCCGCTGTCGCGCTTCAACGCGCAGGATTTCGGCGACGTCGGCGACAAGACCGCCGTGTTCCATTGTCACAGCGGCGGTCGCACCGGCGCCAACGCCCGGCTCCTGACCTCGAAGGGCTTCCGCGACGCGTATCACTTGAGCGGCGGGATCGTGGCGTGGAAAGCGGCCGGGTTGCCGACGCGATCGCAGCATGGCAGCGCCGGCGGCGATGCGGGCGGCCGCAAACGCTTCGGCTGGCTGTTCTAGCCGACGCCGCCGTCATGGCCGGCGGGTGGGTCCCCGACGCGCTTGCCGCGCTCTGCGGCAGCGCGGTCGGGTTCTCGCTCGGACTGATCGGCGCCGGCGGCTCGATCCTTGCCGTGCCGCTTCTGCTCTACGTCGTCGGCATCGAGGATGCCCATGTTGCCATCGGCACCAGCGCCCTATCGGTGGCGGCGAACGCCTTCGGCAATTTGATCGGGCACTGGCGCGCCGGCAACGTCAAATGGCCGTGCGCCGCCACTTTCGCCATTGCCGGCATAGTCGGCGCGGCGATCGGCTCGTCGCTCGGCAAGCTGGTCGACGGACAAAAGCTTCTGTTCCTGTTTGCGCTCGCCATGATCGCCGTCGGCATCGCATGCTGCGCCCGCGCGCGGCGCTCGGGGATCCCGGCGCTCAGATAACGCCGGCGATCGCGACGCGCCTCGTGATCATCGGCCTCGCGGTCGGGCTGTTTTCCGGCTTTTTCGGCATCGGCGGCGGCTTCCTCATCGTGCCCGGCATCATGCTCGGCAGCGGCATGGCGATGCTCGATGCCATCGGCTCGTCGCTGTTGTCGGTCGGTGCCTTCGGCTTGACGACGGCGATCAATTACGCCGCCGCCGGCCTCGTCGATTGGAAGATCGCTGCGCTGTTTGTCGCCGGCGGACTGGTCGGTGGCGCCGGCGGCATGCGGCTCGCCATACGCTTGGCGGCCGAACGGCGAATGCTTACCTATACGTTTGCGGGAGTGATTTTTGTGGTCGCCGCCTACATGCTGGCGCGCAACTCGCTTGTCGGTCTGGCTGGCCACGACCTGAGAGCAGCCCTCAACTGAGGACGACAATGGCGACAATCTTTACCATTCCATGTCCGCATTGCCACACGCTCAACCGCGTGCCGGCCGAGCGCCGCCGCGAGAGCGGCAAGTGCGGCAAGTGTCATAGTCTGCTGTTCGCCGGGGAGCCGCTCGCTCTCGACGCGACCCATTTCGACCGTCATGCCGGCGCCGAGGATTTGCCGCTGCTCGTCGATTTCTGGGCCGAGTGGTGCGGGCCGTGTCGCGCCATGGCGCCGGTCTTCGAAGGAGCGGCGAAGGAATTCGAGCCGCGGCTGCGCCTCGCCAAGGTCGATACTGACGCCGAGCCGGCGCTTGCCGCCCGCTTTCACATTCAGGCGATACCGACCATGGTGCTCGTGCGCGGCGGACGAGAATTGGCCCGCCACAGCGGCGCCATGCCGGCAAGTGCGCTGCGCGCCTGGATCGAGCGCCATCTCGCCGCTTGAAGACCAGCCGCGCGCTAGTGGTCCAATTCTAACATTTGCATCCACTACGCGGCCGGCATCTTGATCTTGCCGATGTCGAGAATCTTCAGCACGACCTTTTCAAAATACGGCTCGGTTGTGCCGGCGCGCACCTTGCGCAGGAAGTATTTCTCGAACGCCACCTTGGCGATGTGGACCCAGCGTCCGCTGGAGGCCCAGTTGACGTTGCGCGGCGGATTTTGCGGCATGGCAACGAACGCCACGCCACTATCGCCGAAATCGGCTAGGCAAATCGCGTTCCACGTGGCTTCGTGCGTCGCGTCCTGATTGCGCACGAGTTGGCCGAGGTTGAGCGCGGTTGCCGTCACCATGGATTCGATCATGTATCCGGTCTTGGGCACGCCAACCGGCACCGGCGTTTGTTCGAGCGGCGCGATGGCGATGCAGACGCCGACGCCGAACACGTTGCGGAATTTCGGATTGCGCTGGTGTTTGTCGACGATGATGAAGCCGCGCGGATTGGCCAGCCCTTCGATGCCGCGCACCGCGGCAATGCCACGGAAGGCCGGGATCATCATGGCGAACTTGAACGCCACCTCGTGCGTCTTCTTGGGCTTGGCGTCCTCGTCGACCTCCGTGACTTGCACCTTGCCGGCTTCGACCTTGTCGACCTTGGCGTTGACGATCCACTTGATGTGGCGCTGGCGCATTTCCGATTCGAGGACGCCCTTGGTGTCGCCGACGCCGCCGACGCCGAGGTGGCCGATATAAGGTTCCGCGGTAACGAAGGTCATCGGCACCTTGTCGCGGATGCGCCGCTTGCGCAGGTCCGTGTCCATGATCATGGCGAATTCGTAGGCCGGGCCGAAGCAGGACGCTCCCTGCACGCCGCCGACGACGATCGGACCGGGATTCTTGCAGAATTCCTCCCAGCGCTGGTTGGCGGCGGCCGCGTGATCGACGTCGCAGATCGAGTTGGTGTTGTGCTCGGGCCCAAACCCTTCGATCTCGTCGAACGCCAATTCTGGCCCGGTGGCGACCACCAGATAGTCGTAGCTGATCGACGAACCATCGCCGAGCTCGACGCGGTTCTCGATCGGGTAGACACGCTTTGCTCCGGCGCTGCTGAACTCGACGCCGTGCCGCGGCAGCACCGAGGTGAGGTCGATAATGATGTCGTCCTTCGACCGCCATTTCACGGCGACCCATGGATTTGACGGCGTGAACTGGAAGAACGGCTTGTTGGAAACCAGCGTGACGCGGTCTTCCTTGCGCAGCGTCCTTTTCAGCTCGTAAGCGCACGAGACGCCGCCGATGCCGCCACCGAGCACAACAACGTGGGCCATTTGCTCCTCCGCGATTTCTTCGATTGGGTGCTTTGGGATTTTGATAGGGGTGGAGCAAAAAAAGCACCTTGACCTATATCAAACGACGGCCGGGAAAGGCGGCGGCCCGCGGCGGCGCAGAACGGACACCGCGAATGCGTGCAGGCGGGATTGGAACTCGGCCGAGAGCTACGCGGGCGCGGCGACGCTGATCGGCGGCCACCCGACCGCGCTGCGCCGATGAATCTGGCGCGCCACCCGCAGGATCAACGGTTCCTCGAAGCGCGGCGCCACGATCTGCATGCCTATCGGGAGCCCGTCCTTCGACAGCCCCGCCGGCGCGGTCGCGGCCGGCAGGCTCACAAGCGTGACCAGGAAGGCAGGCGCGATCCAGTCGATGTAGTTCTCGAAGCTGCGGCCGTTGATCCGGTCGGGAAAGTTCATCTCCACCGGGAACGGCTTTACCGGCGCCGCCGGCGTGAGCAGGACGTCGAAGCGTTCGAACAGCAGGCGGAAGCGGTGGAATATCTCCTGCCGCAGCTGCTCGGAAGCGCCGTAGTCCAATGAATTCAGTTTCAGCCCGGCCTCGACATTGCCCCTGAGATTGCGGCCGAATTGATCGATCTCGCCGAGACGCGCGTATTGCTGGCCGACCATCCAGAAGCCGCGCCACGCCTGATACGGCGCGCGCCCATCGCCGACATCGAACTTGATCTCTTCGACCTGCGCTCCCGCCTCGCACAGGGCGGTGGCCGCGCGACGGCAGACGGTGTCGATTTCCTGCTCGACACCGATCCCGGCAATGTCCGAAACGTAGGCGGCGCGGATGCCCTTGGCGTCATGACCGCGATCAAGCTCGGCAAGCGCGCTCTGCCAGGGCGGCGACACTGAAATCGGCGACAGGCGGCTGAAGCCGACGATGGCGTCGAGCATAAGCGCCGTGTCCTCGGAGTCCCGCCCGAAGGTGCCGTTGACCTGGCCCGGATCCCAGGCGAGCGGCATCGGATGGTTGGGTGTCAGTCCCGGCGTCGGCCGGATGCCGACGATCCCGCAAAAGGCCGCAGGAATGCGCACCGAGCAGCCGAAATCGGTGCCTTGCGCGATCGGCACCATGCCGGTCGCGACCGCGACTGCCGAGCCGCCGGAGGACCCCGCTGGACTTAGGGCCGGATTCCACGGATTGCGGGTCGGTCCGAACAGTGCGTTGTTGGTGTTGGCGCCGCAGGCGAACTCAGGCGTGTTGGTCTTGGCAAGCACGATCGCGCCGGCGCTTTTGAGCCGGCGCACGACCTCGGCATCCTCGTCCGGTACGTAGTCCCTATAGAGCGGCGAGGCGAAGGTGGTGCGGATGCCGGCGGTCACGGTGACGTCCTTGACCGCTATCGGCAAGCCGTGGAGCGAACCAAGCGGCGCACCAGTCATGACCGTGTCCTCAGCACGCCGCGCGGCCGCGCTCGCCTCGTCGGCGGCGAGCGTGACGATCGCATTGAGCTTGGGATTGATGTCTTCGATCGCCGCGAGGTGCGCGTCGAGGACTTCGATGGGGCTCGCCGCACGCGTGCGGATCAGACGCGCCAGCTCGCGCGCCGACTTGCGCGCGAGCGTCAGATCGACCATCGATGGCTCTCTCGCCGCGCGGGACAATTGCCGATCCGGGTCAACACGGACCCAGACCTAGCGCAATTCATCCGGGCTGTCGCTAGTGGTCCTTTGATTCCAACATTCGCACAGCGACTTGCCGCAACGGGATGCGAATGTTGGGATCGCACCACTATAGACTGGTGCCGGTGGCGCCCAAGCGCCGCGAACAATCCGCGTGCGGCACGCCGCTCACGACCGCGCCGCAAACAGAGGCCGCCCTGCCGTCGTCACGTCAGACGAGGATCACTTGCACTTGAAGCCCGGCGGGTTGCAGTGGCAAGCGACCTTCTTGCCGCCCGGGCAGGCCGCCTGGAACGCGATGCCGCCGCACGAGCATCCGGCCGTCTCGACCTGGATGATCGGCGATCCGGGGTTGGTCAGTTTGGCGCCCGGCACGAAATGGACCGGCGTGAAGCCGCCGGCATTCTCGCCAGCCATAAGCGGCGATGAAGCCGCAATCGTCAACGCAACCACTGCCACCCACTTCAAGCCTGATCTCGAGCCGCCCATTGCTTCCCCCATTTGCCCACAGTCGCGGTTTCACAAAACTGTCAAATACCGAGTAATTACCGATACTTGAGGTAGCTTGGGCGGGGCCGCTAATCAAGGACAAAACTTCGCGCGCGCCATTTTTCTGAGCGCCGACGAGATCGGCAGCCGCGTTCTATTTGCCGGACCAGTGCACGAAGTGACGCTCGACAAGAAGGAAGAGGAGATTAAGCCCATAGCCGAGCGCGCCGGCGGCAAAGATCGCGGCGTACATCCTCGGCATCTCGAACAACTGCTGCGCCTCGAAGACGCTGTGACCGAGCCCATCCTGCGAGCCGATGAACATCTCCGCCACCACGACAATTACCAGCGCGAGCGAGACGCCATTGCGCAGGCCGACGAAAGTCTGCGGCAGGGATTCGAGCAGCATCACGTCGAAAAGAACGCGCAGGCGCGAGGCGCCCATGACCTTGGCGGCTAGAAGCCGCGTCCTGCGCGCGTTCATGACGCCGTAAGCGACGTTGAACAGGATCACCAGCGCGGCACCGAAGGCGGCCACGGATATTTTCGTCTCGTCGCCCGGGCCGAAGATGACGAGGAAAAGCGGGAACATGGCGGATGCCGGCGTCGAGCGGAAAAAGTCGATGACGAATTCGAGCGAGCGATAAAGCCGTTCCGACGAGCCGAGCACGATGCCGAGCGGAATGGCGGCCACGGCTGCAATCAGCGTCGAGGCGGCGGTGCGAACGACGGTCTTGACGAAGTCCTCGCCGAGCGCGCCGCCGACCATGCCCCGCCATAGCGCCTCGAAGGTCAGAACCGGCGACGGCAGCAGAACCGGATCGACCCATGCCCGAGAGGTCGCCAGCCACCAGACGGCGAGCAAGCCCGCGACCCCGATGACCGGAAGGAAGGCGTCGCCCTTCGGTCGCTTCATGCGCGCCTCACTTCGCGCTGGAACACCTCCAGACATTCGGCCTTGGTGCGCACGAAGTCGGGATCGGTGAGCGTGGCGTCCGTGCGCGGCCGCGCCGCGCCGACGCTCGCGAAAGCTGCGACCCGCGCCGGATGACGGGAGAGCAGCAGCACGCGGTCGGCGAGAAAGACCGCCTCCTCGAGATCGTGGGAGACCAGCACCGTGGTGGTGCCGGTCTGCATGAAGATGCGCTGCAGGCGCTCGCGCATGAACAGCGTCATCTCATAATCGAGGGCGGAGAACGGCTCGTCGAGAAAGAGGATTTCCGGCTCGACCACCAGGGCGCGCAGAATGGAAACGAGCTGCTGCTGGCCGCCGGACATCTGATAGGGATAGAGACGAAGATCGAGCTTGATGCCGAGGGTGGCGACCAGGGCCTCGGTGCGCGCGCGGCGCTCGGCCGCGTGAACCTTCATGACCTTGAGCGGATAGGCGATATTGTCGAAGGCGTGCATCCAGGGAAACAGCGCCTCGCGATAGTTCTGGAACACGTAACCGAACTTGATCTCGTCAAGGCGCCTGCCATCGAACAGGATTTGGCCTGCGTCCGGCCGGACCAGCCCGGCGATCATGTTGATCAAGGTGCTCTTGCCGCAGCCGTTCGGTCCGAAGACCGAAATGAGTTCGCCGCGCGGAATGTCGAGTTCGAAATTGTCGTAGATGACCGTGCTGTCGAAACGCTTGCTCAGGCCGCGGATGGTGACGTGCGGCCGTTTCCCGGCGTTGTTCAATGGCTGTGCGGCTTCGGGCCTGAGCGGAACGGCCTGCTGCGCGGCGCTCATCGCGCGTCACCCATGGCCGACCGTCAAAACGGCTGCAGGGAGCGTCGCACGTCCACGTGCTCCGGCACGACGCCGATCTGGTGGCCGAAGTCGGCGAACTTTTGCAGGTCGTCGATCTGCTTCGGACTCATGTCCCTGACCATGACGTAGCGCAGCATGGGCACGATATCGACGACGCTATCCGGCGTCAGCGTGTTCTTGGCGAGATGCCGGCGCGCGGCCTGCGGGTCGCTGTCGATCAAGGCGATGGCCTTGGCCCAGGCTTGCGCGAAGCGTTTGGCGACGTCCGGGCGCTTGTCGATGAAGGCGGAGGAAAAAGCACAGCCGGCGGCAAAGGGATCGGCTTGCGGATCGCCGAGAACATACTTGGCGATCACGCCGGCTTCGACGGTTCGCGCGAAGCCGAGCCGGTTCATGACGGTGGCGCTCGGCTCGAGCGTGTAGCCGCCGTCGAAGGTGCCGGCCTTCATCGCATTGACGTGCTGGCCCATGTCGAGCTGATCGATCGTGTAGTCGCCCTCCTTGAGGCCGACCTTCGCCAGGATGCCTTTGGCGGTGTTCAAGTTCGCCGGCCCGGGCGCCGACATGAGCTTGAGCCCTTTGAAGTCGGCCAATGACTTGACCTTGTCGGCGAGGGCGGAGCGCACAACGAATTGCTCCATCCTGTAGGTCGCGTTCTGGCCGTTCATGGCGACGTACATGGCCACGCCCGGCTTCTTGGTGTTGGCGTTCAAACCCTCGAGCGTCACCAGCACGGCCGAGACTTCGATCTGTCCGGTGATCAATGCCGCGACGTTGGGCGGACCGCCCATCAGCACGATGGTCTCCGGCTCGATATTGAGTTCCTTGAAGTAGCCGAGGTCGCGGGCGACGAAATAGGGGAGCGAGGACGACACCGGAAAGACGCCGACCTTCACCTTGTCGGGACCTTGCGCGCCGGCGGGCAGCACCGACAGGCAGAGCGCCAGCAGCGCACCGGCAAATGGCCGCCTTGCGGAACGTCCGACCCTTTGCATCGCGGTTACGATGTCTCGTTTCCAAATTGCGGCGCCGGCAGGGCTTGGCATCGTCAACAGGCAAAGCCTGTGCCGCCGCAAGGCCTATTCGCCGGCATCGATGATGGCGATGCAAGGTCCGCCGCCCTGCGGTCCTTGATGCATGGCGTCGACGGAAACGAACACCGCCGGATCGCCGATTGCCGCGGCTGCGACGCCGCCGACCGCCGCCTTGGCGTGGCGGTGCCAGGGCACGTCGGAATCGTCGAGCATGATCTGGCGGCGGCCGCGCAGCTTGCCGGTGCGGTCCGCCTCGCACTTCATGAAGCAATTGACGAGCCGCCCCTTGAGGTCCTCGGCGCGCGGACGCTCCGGCAAATCGAGGCCGGCGTTGCGGATCGACTCGTAGATGGCGTCGATGTCGAGCGCATCCTTCATCACCGAATGGCCGATGCGGTGGCGGCCGCCCGCGCCGGCCTTGTTGCCGAGGAGCACGATCTGGGCCTGCGTCAGCTCGACGCCGGAGGAGCACGACGCGACCGAGGAATAAAGATCGAGGTTGCGACAGATTTCCTCGGCCTTGGGCATCCTGATCTCGTGCAGGCCGACGGCGATGCCGAGGCCGGTGGTGCCGTTCGACACGCCCATGGACTCGTGCACTTCGCAAGCCACCTCCTTGCCCCGCGCGTGCGCATCGAGCACCGAATCGACGGTGAGGAGCGGCGTCTTGGTCTGCACGTAATGCACGTCCGCCGGATCGTCGATGCCGGCGTTGCGCATGGCAGCGCGCACGCCGTCGGCGACTTTTTCCACCATCGCCGGGCGGCCGATGTCCTCCGGCAGGATCTCGACGCTCATCGCGGTGCCGATGACGAGCCGCGATTTGTTGGCGGGGCCGGTCTTCTTGTTGCCGGCAAATACGGTGGCGTGGGGCGTGATGACGCCGTCGCAGCCGCCCGACCACACCATCGGGATCTGCGCGATCTCTCTTTCCAGTCTGCTGCCGAGTTTCTTGAGCACGCCGCGAAATGCCTGGTCGGCGAGGATGCGGGTGAAGTCGTTGACGCCGCCATTGCCTTCCGTCTTGCCGATCACGGCGATCACCTCATCGGCGCTGAACTGGCCTTTTTTGATCAGCGCCTCCATGCCGGAGGCGTCCTGCACGTTCTTCAGTTCGACTTTGGCGACTTCGATAGCCATCCGCTCGGTCCTCGCTCGTGTTGCCTGCATCGTCTCGAGAGCCACGCTCTCCTCACCCTCTGTCGGGGTCCGCTGGCGGCCGGCAAAGTAGCCCCGTTGCCGCTGAAGATAAACTGTCGGTCGGCGAAGCCCGTCAGGCAGGCCGGCGGCTCGCGGGATGGTGCGGCGCTTGAAATCTCCGTACCGAAGGGCGAAACAAGCGCACGTAGGGCTGCTGCCTTGGCAGCCGTCGAGGCGCTTAGCCAACAACCGGCATCAGGCCAACAACCGGCATCAGGCAATGACCAGGAATTGGCGCGACAGCGATCCGGCGCGGACACCCAAAGGCGGAGGGCGCACGCCGTTCGAGCAGGTTGCGCTCCTGTTGCAGGGCGGCGGCGCGCTCGGCTCGTACCAGGCTGGAGTGTACCAGGCGCTGGCCGAGGCCGACCTGCATCCGGATTGGGTCGCGGGTATTTCGATCGGGGCGTTCAACTCGGCGATCATTGCCGGCAATCCCCCGGAGAAGCGGGTCGAGCGCCTGCGCGAATTTTGGGAGACGGTCTGCTCGTCGCCGCTCGGACTTCCGTACCTCAGATTCATCGATCTGAAAGACGACTTCAGCCACGAGACCGTCAATCAGGCGCGGGCCTGGAACGTCGTTATGTTCGGAGCGCCGAGGTTCTTCGTCCCGCGCGCCCCGGCCTCGGTGCTGTTCCCCGGCCACGCGGGAAGGGCCAGTTTCTACGACAACACCCCGATCCGCGCGACCCTGGCGAGGCTGGTCGATTTCGATCGCATCAACGCCGGCGCCATGCGCTTTAGCGTCGGCGCGGTAGACGTCTGCTCGGGAAATTTCATCTATTTCGACACGACCACCCACCGCATCGGCATCGAGCATGTCGTTGCCAGCGGCTCGCTGCCGCCGGGTTTCCCGGCTACCGAAGTCGACGGACGTCACTATTGGGACGGCGGCCTCGTGTCCAACACGCCGCTGCAATGGGTTCTCGACAGCCGGCCGCGGCGCGATACGCTCGCCTTTCAGGTCGACCTGTGGAGCGCGCGCGGCGCGTTGCCGAAGGATCTCATCGGCGTCGAGGTGCGGCACAAGGAGATCGTCTATTCGAGCCGGACCCGCGCCGCGACGGATCACTACAAGAACGCGCAAAAGCTTCGCAATGCGCTGGCGACACTGCTGAGGAAGCTTCCAGCGGAGCTGCGCGACACCGAAGAGGCGCAAATCCTCGAGCAGCAAGCGGATGACAAGGTTTGCAACATTGCGCATCTGATCTACCGCTCGAAGAGCTATGAGGGCTTTTCCAAGGACTTCGAGTTCTCCCGCCGCACCATGGAGGAGCATTGGCAGGCGGGCTATCACGATCTCCAGCGGACGATCGAGAATCCCGACGTGCTGCGACTTCCCGACCGGCTCGAAGGCGTGCGCACGTTCGACCGCAGCCGGGACTGGTCGGCGTAGAGGCGTCGAAGGCAATCGCCGGCCGCGCCTGCCCGCGAGCCGAAGGCGGCCGGGGACCCGGTGCGCCCTGAGCGCGTGCCCGTCAGGCCGGCACGGCGCGCCGGGCGAGCTGTCCGCCGTCGACCGCCGGCGGCAGATCGCCAAAATGGCCGGCGAAGCCGCCCGCGATGCGGGTCATGATGAAGGCATCCGCGACCGCAACGGACGCATATCGCAACAGGAGCCCGGCGCTGATGAGGATGGCGAGCCGTTCGACGAGCGGGCGGGCCTGGCCCTCCTGGCGCGCCAGTCCGGGGAGCTCGGTCTCCATTGCCGCAAGCGCGGCGTCGTATCGGCGATCGGCGCCGCGCGCGAGACGCAGTTCGTCGAGCAGTGCCGGCACGCAATTCGGTTCGCGCTGCATCGAGCGCAGCACGTCGAGGCAGATGATGTTGCCGGTGCCCTCCCAAATGCCGTTGAGCGGCGCCTCGCGGTAAAGGCGCGCCATGAGATGATCCTCGATGAAGCCGTTCCCGCCGTGGCACTCCAGCGCCTCGGCGACGACGGCGGGCGCGCGTTTGCACACCCAGTATTTCGCGATCGGCGCACCGATGCGCCCCAGCAACCGTTCCGCGTCGCTGTCGGCCTCGTGATCGAGCGCCACGACGAACCGGAAGGAGAGCCACGCCGCGGCCTCGGATTCGAGCGCGAGATCGGCGACGACGTTCGTCATGATCGGCTGGTCGATCAAGGCACGCTGGAAGGCGCGGCGATTGGCAACGTGGTGCGCGGCCTGCGCCACAGACTGACGCATCAGCCCGGCCGAACCGAC
>Ga0335081_10016148_pt1 | contig 12080 bp, 13 predicted proteins | sample Lox_Sample_35_FD_206713 | JGI IMG/M metagenome (GOLD analysis project Ga0335081, IMG submission 206713) | Soil microbial communities from Loxahatchee National Wildlife Refuge, Florida, United States - Lox_Sample_3.5 | ecosystem: Environmental > Terrestrial > Soil > Wetlands | place: USA... | reverse complement strand
GAGCAGAAAGGTGCGGTCGGAGACGTTGACGACTTCGACGCCGTCGACCAGGCGCACGGCGTCGACGATCGCGTGAAGGTGCGCCTCGTCGTCCGCGAGCACGTTGACGTCGCGGATCTTCACGTCCTTCTCGACGCGGACGAGGTCGATCGCCCCGAGCAGCCCGCCGGCCTCGCCGATCGCGGCGGCGAGCCGCGCGAAGGCGCCTGGGTGGTTCTCGATTCGGACGCGGATGACGGCGCTGAACGACGCGGAAGGATGCATCGAGGTCACCGTACGGTCGGCGTCCGGGCCTGACATCGGGAGCAACTACGCTCTGTCCATGCGGGTAACCCTCTGCGACGTCGGCCCGCGGGACGGCCTCCAGAACGAGCCGGAGACGCTCGCCCCTGCGGTTCGCGCCGAGCTCGTGAGCCGGCTCGCGGCCGCCGGCCTGCCGCGCGTCGAGGCGGTGAGCTTCGTGCGGGACGAGCGCGTGCCGCAGATGGCGGGAGCGGAAGAGGTCATGGCCGGCATCGAGCGCCGGGCCGGGACGGAGATCGTCGGACTCGTGCTCAACGAGCGTGGTTTGCAGCGCCTTCAGGCTGCGGGGCTCGACCGCGCCGACGTCACCTTCGCCGCGACCGAGGCCTTCAATCGCGCGAACGGCAACGTCTCGCTCGAGGACGCGGTGAAGCGGACCGAGGCGATCCTCGCTCTGGCGCACATTCCGGTGACCGTCACGATCTCGGTCAGCTTCGGCTGTCCCTTCGAGGGGACGGTGGATCCCGGCCGCGTGTCCGAGCTCGCGGCGCGCTTCGCCGGCCGCGCCGACGTCGTGCTCGCGGACACGATCGGCGTTGCGACGCCGTCGGCGGTGCGCGCGCTCGTCGAGCGGACCGGCGCCGCCGGCTTCCACGGGCACAACACGCGCAACACGGGCTACGCCAACTGCCTCGCAGCGCTCGAGGCGGGCGCGACCGTGCTCGACGCCTCGGTCGGCGGGCTCGGCGGCTGCCCGTACGCGCCGCGCGCGACCGGCAACGTCGCCACCGAGGATCTCGTCTACCTGCTCGAAGGGGAAGGCGTGGAAACGGGAGTCGAGCTCGACGCGGTGGTCGCGACCTCTCGGTGGCTCGAGGGCGTGCTCGGGAGGCGGCTCGAGGGGTACGTCTATCGAGCCGGCCGCTTTCCGCCGCCCGGGTGACGTGCCACCCTCAGGACGTGCGCGTTCCGAGGGAGATCGCTGCCGTCTGGGCGCTCGCCGCCGCGTCGCTTCTCGCCGTGCTCGTCACGTATGCGCGGTTGCCCGCGTCCGAGCTCTACAGCGTCAGCGGCAGCGGGCTCCGCGGCGGGCTCAGCCGCGCCGTCGTCGAGCTCGACTTTCCCGACGCACTCGTGGCGCTCGCAGTGCTCGCTGCGGTCGGCGGGCGGCTTCGCCGCCGGGCCCGCGCGCTCGCCGTCGTCGCGTCCGCTCTCTGCGTGGTCTTCGCCGTACCGGGAGTCGTGCGGCAGTCGGATCTCGACGCGAAGTGGATCAACGTCGTGCCGGCTCTCGGCGTCGCCCTGGCATTCGCCCTCTCGCTGCTCGCCCGACGGCCGCAGTCGTCCGGCCGCGTACGCGGCGACCGCCTCCGCGTCGCGTTGGCGGCCGTCCTCGTCCTCCTCGCCTCGCCGTGGATCGCAGCCGAGCTCGGCTTCTACCTCGACGGCGTACCGGTGCTCGGCCGGCTCTTCCAGACGGGGAAGATCGTCAGCTTCCACAACGCGCCGCACGTCGCCGTCCACCTCGGCGTCCATCACGGGCTGCAGGGGCTGCTGCTCGCGCTCACGGCGCTGCTCCTCTCGCGACTTCAGGCGGGGAGGGCAACCGGTGCCTTCCTCGCGCTCGTGCTCGCCTACGGCGTCGGGAACATGGCGAACGACGCCTGGCTCGAGCAGGTCGCCGAACGTGGCTGGAGCTCCCACGCGCTTCCGAGCGTGCTCGGCTTCTCCCCGAACTGGCTCTGGCTCGCCGTGCTCGTCGCCGCGGCTCTCGTCTGGGCGCTCTGGTTCCGTCAGCCGAGGCGAACGACGCCGTCCGCTGCGAGCGCAGACATGTCGGCGTCCGAGTAGCCGAGCCCGCGCAGGATCTCCGCCGTGTGCGCACCGACAGGCGGCGGCGGCGTGCGGTGGCGGACGCGCTCGCCGTCCACCGAGAGCGGCTGTGCGACGGCGGTGAAGTGCTCCAGCGCCTGGAGCATGCCGAGCGCGCGGGTCTGCTCGTGGTCGGCCGCCTCGCCGACGTTCCGGACCGGCGACGCGGGGATGCCGGCGTCGATCAGCGTGGCGAGCAGCTCCTCGGTGCCCCGCTCCCGGAGCGGCGGCTCGAGCAGGGCGATGAGCTCTGCCCTGTGGCGGACGCGGTCGGGGTTGGTCAGGAAGCGCGCGTCGGTCGTGATCTCCTCTATCCGGAGCACGCGGCAGAGCTCACGGAAGAGCTTGTCGTTGCCGGCGACGATCATCAGCTCGCCGTCCCGGGTGGCGAACACCTGATACGGGGCGATCTGCGCGAAGGCGCTGCCCTCACGGCCGGGAACCTCGCCCGTGCCGAGGTAGCCGATGAGCTGGTAGGAGAGCAGCGAGAGCGCGGTCTCGTAGAGCGAGACGTCGATCGTCCGTCCCGTGCCGCTTCGCGTGTCCCGCTCGTGCAGGGCGGCGAGCACGCCGAGCGCCGCCCAGACGCCGGTGCCGAAGTCGATCAGGGAGACGCCTACGCGCACCGGCGGCATCTCGTCGACGCCGGTGACGCTCATGATCCCCGCCGCCGCCTGGAGGAGCGGGTCGTAGCCCGGCTGGTCGCGCAGCGGGCCCTTGGCCCCGAAGGCGCCGATCGAGCAGTACACGAGCCGCGGGTTCCGGGCGCGCACGGTGTCCGCACCGAAGCCGTGCTGCGCCGCGGCGCCGGGCCGCAGGCTCTGCACGAGCACGTCGGAACCGTCGGCGAGCCGGAGCAGGGCCTCGAGCCCGCGCGGGTCAGAGAGGTCGACGGCGAGAGAGCGCTTGCCCGCATTGGAGGCGAGGAACATCGCGCCTTCGCCGTCGACGAACGGCGGGCCCCACGCACGCGCGTGGTCGCCGCGGAGCGGCTCGACCTTCACCACGTCCGCGCCGAGCGAGGCGAGCAGCTGCGTACACGTCGGCCCGGCGAGCGACGACGTCACGTCGACGACGCGGACACCGCTGAGCGGCAGGAAGCCGGTCATCGCTCGACGACGTAGAGGCTCGCCTGCTCGCCGCCGGCGGTCACCACGTCGCGGTCGTAGTGCTCCCCGAGCTTCGTGGCGACGCGGATCGAGCGCTCGTTGCCGGGCTGGATGAGCGAGATCAGGCGCGGCAGGTCGAGATCGCCGAACGCCAAGGCGACGATCGCCCGCCCCGCCTCGGTCGCGTAGCCGCGGCCCCAGTGGGCACGGGCGAGCGTCCAGCCGATCTCGACCTCCGCGTGCTCGCGAAGCGCCTTGCGGCTTCCGGTGCTCCACGTCCTGCTGTCCCACGGCAAGAGGCCGCAGTCGCCCAGCAGGCGTCCTTCCGCGTCCTCGATGACGAACAGGCCGAAGCCGTCGTCGTCCCAATAGCGGAGCCAGCGCTCGAGCGCCCTGCGGGTCCGCTCGCGCGTCCACGGATCCCCGCCGGCGATGTAGCGCATCACGTCCGGATCGCCGTATGTCCCGAGCAGGCCCTCCACGTCCTCGGGCCGCGGCTTCCGCAGGACGAGCCGCTCAGTCTCGAGCTGCATCGTCCTCGAGGGGGACCATGATCGCGCGCTCGAACTCGATCACGACCTCGTCTCGCTGGTTCAGTCCCTTCGTCCGCACCGTCACGATGCCCCGCCCGGGTCGCGACTGCGACTCGCGCTTCGCGAGCACCTCGGTCTCGGCACGGATCGTGTCGCCGGCGAACACGGGTGCCGGCAGCCGTACCTCCCGCCAGCCGAGGTTGACGCCGCGCTCCGAGACGTCGCCGACGGAGAGTCCGGTGACCAGGGCGAGCGTGAACGTGGAGTCGACGAGCGGCCGTCCCCATTCGGTGGTTGCCGCGTGCGCCGCGTCGAAGTGGATCGGGTTCGTGTTCAGCGTCAGCAGCGTGAACCAGACGTTGTCGGCGTCGAGCACCGTACGCCCGAAGCGGCTGCGGTAGACGTCGCCGACGTGCAGCTCCTCGTAGGATCGTCCCATCGCCACGATCATCGCATCACGCCCCTGCCGGGGGTACGGCGACGTGCGCGCCATGCAGGCGCTCGCGCTCGAGCAGCGGCCAGACCCGGCCCGCGGGCTCCACCGGGCGCTCGGCTTCCGCCGGCGTGAGAGCCTCGTCGGCCACTCGCGGTGAACCACCTCGCCGGCGAGACGAGCCCGTACCTCCTCCAGCACGCCGGCAACCCCGTCGACTGGTACCCGTGGGGCGAGGAAGCGTTCGCCCGCGCGCGGAGCGAGGACAGGCCGATCCTCCTCTCGATCGGCTACGCGGCGTGCCACTGGTGTCACGTCATGGAGCGGGAGTCGTTCGAGAACGACGAGACGGCGCAGCTCATGAACGACCTGTTCGTGAGCGTGAAGGTCGACCGTGAGGAGCGCCCCGACGTCGACGCGGTCTATATGGACGCCGTGGTCGCGATCACCGGCCAGGGCGGCTGGCCGATGACCGTCTTCCTCACTCCGGAGGGCGAGCCGTTCTTCGGCGGCACGTACTACCCACCTGAACCGAGGCACGGGCTGCCGTCGTTCCGCCAGCTGCTCGTCGCGATCGCCGGCGCGTATCGTGAGCGGCGCGAGGACGTCGCGCAGCAGGCCTCGGAGCTCGTCGCCGCACTGCGGCGAAGTGCCGAGCACGCGCCGTCGCGCGAGCCGCTCACGGCCGGCCTCGTCGCCGACGCGGTCCGTGTCCTTCGCACGCAGTTCGACGCGACCTGGGGCGGCTTCGGGCACGCACCGAAGTTCCCGCCGGCTTCGACGATCGAGCTGCTGCTGCGGGCCGGCGCGCTCGACCTGGCGACCGGGACGCTCGACGGAATGTCAGCGGGAGGGATGTACGACATCGTCGGCGGCGGTTTCCACCGCTACTCCGTCGACGAGCGCTGGCTCGTGCCGCATTTCGAGAAGATGCTCTACGACAACGCGCTGCTCGTCCCCGCCTATCTCCATGCGTGGGTCGTCACCGGCGAGGAGCGCTACCGGCGTATCGCCGAGGAGACCGTCGAGTACGCTCTGCGCGAGCTTCGCCTCGGCGGCGGCGGCTTCGCCTCGGCACAGGACGCGGACACGGACGGCGTCGAAGGGCTGACCTTCACCTGGACGGCCGAAGAGCTCGAGGCCGCGATCGGACCGGGACGGGACGCGCTGCTGCATCCGTTCGAGCACGGACGCTTCATTCTGCGCGGGGCGCTGGCCGCCGAGGAGCGGGCGGCGCTTCTTGCCGCACGGGAAACCCGGCCGAAGCCGCTCCGGGACGACAAGGTGATCGCCGCCTGGAACGGGCTCATGCTCGCCGCGCTCGCCGAGGCGGGACGGAGGCTCGAGCGGGGCGACTGGCTCGACACCGCCCGCGCACTCGCCGAATTCGTGCTCGGGCCGCTTTCGGACGGAGACCGGCTCCATCGCACCTGGCGTGAGGGCGTCGCGAAGGGAACGGGGTACCTCGAGGACTACGCGAACGTCGCGCACGGTCTCTACGAGCTCCACGTCGCCACGGGCGAGCCGCGCTGGCTGCTGGAGGCGCACCGGCTCGCCACCCTCGCGGCCGCGCTCTTCGCCGACGACGAGCGCGGCGGCTTCTTCCTCACCCCGGCGGACGGGGAGGCCCTCGTCGTGCGGAAGAAGGATCTCGACGACAACCCGACTCCGTCCGGGAACTCGATGCTCGCATTCGTCCTCCTCCGGCTGGCGCGGATCTGGGGCGACGACGAGCTCGAGCGGCGGGCCGTCCCGGTGCTGCGTCTCGTGCGCGACGTCGCCGGGCGGGCGCCCTCGGCCTTCGGCTGGGCGCTCTGCGCGCTCGACCTCCACCTCTCGCCGCCTCGCGAGCTCGCGATCCTCGGCGGGCCGGCGAGCGAGGTCGCCCGCGCAGCCCTGCGCGGGTTCGATCCCGATGCGGTCGTCGCGTTCGGCCCGGCCGCCGGCGTGCCGCTCCTGGAGGGGAAGACCCTCGTCCGGGGGCTCCCGGCCGTCTACGTCTGCGAGCGCTTTGCCTGCCGCGCGCCCGCCACCGACCCTTCCGAGCTCTAAGTTCGAACCGGGCCGCTGCCGATGATGGACCGGTGCGGATGCGCGCGCTCCTCTCGACGGTCGCTCTCGCGGGGCTGGTCGCCTCGGCTGCGCACGCGCAGCTACGGCCGGTGCGCCCGGGAGACGAGGCGCTGCTCAAACGCGCTCCGACCTACGAGGAGCAGGTGGCGGCGCAGGTCGCCGCCCGGCTCACGCACCTCCATCCGCAGGTGCGCTGCGCCCCCCTCGGAATCCCGGGGCTGCCCTCCTCGATCCTCGGTGTCACGCTCTTCCTCGGCACGCATCCCGCCGGCTACTTCCTGATGGTGCCGCAGATGTGCGCCGACCTCGCCGCGTTCCACAAGTCACCGGCGAGCTTCGACCCCCGCGCCTGCCGCGACGGGACGTGCCTGACCACCGACGCGGCCGTCGCGATGGCGCTCGCGACCGTCTCGCACGAGTCGTACCACCTGCTCGGGTACACGAACGAGGCCCAGGTCGAGTGCTACGGGATGCAGTCGATCTGGTACGTGGCGAGCAAGCTCGGCGCCTCGCTCGCCGAGGCGCAGGCGATCGGGGCGTTCTACGCGACCCAGATCTACCCCCTGCGCCAGGCGCAAACGCCGGCCTACTGGACGGCGGAGTGCCGCGACGGCGGCAAGTACGACCTGCGCCCGCGGTCGCACTCCTGGCCCAGCTGACCTTGATCCCAGCCGCCCGGCGTACGAGGATGGTGCAGCGGCACGGCAGGTGTCTGCTCGCGTGTCACGAAACGAACCGCGGGGATTTCACTGGAAAGGATGCTGATGGACAAGCTGATGGGGCTCTCGAAGGGGAACAAGCTGATCCTCGGTGGGGGCGTGGTGCTCTTCATCGACACGTTCCTGCCCTGGCAGTCGGCCTCGGTTGGGCCGTTTACTGTCACTCGGAACGGCTGGCACGGGTTCTGGGGCATCGTGATGTGCCTGCTGGTGATCGTGCTGCTGGCCTGGGCCGTCGCCGGCACCCTCGGGATCGCGCTACCGGCGAACGTGCCGCAGGGGCTCGCCACGCTGGCGCTCGGCGGGCTGGTCTTTCTGTTCGCTCTGCTCAAGACGCTGACGGAGAGCTATCGCGGCTGGGCGAGCTGGGTCGGCATCCTGCTCGCTGCGGCGGTTGCCGTCGGTGCCTGGTTCGCCTTCCAGGACAGCGGCGAGTCGCTGCCGAAGATGCCTACGGCCGGCGCGCCCGCGTCGACCCCCGCACCGCCGCCGGCACCGACGGAGCCGACGGACACCGATCCATCCTGACGTCGTCCCGGTGAGAGCGGCTCCCGCCGCTCTCACCGGGGTTCCTACACGACGAAGGTCTCGGGCCTCGCGGCGCCCTGCTCGAACCGCTCGACCGAGAGCGCCGACAGGTCGAGCGTCGGCTCTCGTCCGGTCACGAGCTCGGCGAGGTGCTCGCCCACCGCCGGTGCCTGCTGAAAGCCGTGCCCGGAGAAGCCCGTCGCGTAGAGGAAGCGGGACGGCTCGGCGAGCTCTCCGACGAGCGCGTTCCAGTCGGGGCTCACGTCGTACCAGCCCCACCAGGACGACTGCACCGGCAGCTCGGCGAGCACCGGCAGCCGGCGGGCCGCCGCCTCGGCCACGTCCTCGAGGGCGCGCTCACGGCCGCCGAATGCGAGCCCGGGACCCTCGCGGTGGAAGTAGAAGCCGGAGGAGAAGTCGATCGTCAGCGGCAGCCGGTCCGGCAGCCCGCCGTCCTGCGGCGTGAACCACATCGAGCGGGCCTCGCCTTCGACCGGGAGCACGGCGCCGGCGAATGCGGCGACCTCCTTCGACCACATGCCGGCGCAGCAGACGACGGTGTCCGTCGCGATCTTCCCGTGCGCGGTCTCGACCGCGGCGATGCGACCGCCGCGCACCTCCACGCCGGTGAGCGCACAGCTCTGGAGCACCGTCGCGCCCGATGCGGACGCGTATCCCTGCACGACCGCCTCGGGTGTCACGTAGCCGTCGCGCGGGCAGTACGTCGCGGCGAGCACGCCGTCGAGCGCCAGCTGCGGGACGACCTCCGAGGCCTCGGCCGGCGTCAGCTCGCGCGACGGCACTCCGAGCGACTGCTGGAGCGCGAGCGCGACCCGGAACGCCGCGACATCCTCCGGCTTGTCGAGGAGGAACAGGTACCCGTGCTGGCGGAACGCGATATCCACGCCCGTCAGCTCGGCGAACCGCTCGAACTCCTCGAGCGAGCGCAGCGCGATGCGGACGTTGAGCTCGTCCGCGAACTGGGCGCGGATGCCGCCCGCCGACTTGCTCGTCGAGCCGGAGGCGAGCACGTCCCGCTCGAGCAGGACGACGTCGCGGAGGCCGAGCCGGCGCAGGTGGAACGCCGTGCTCGCGCCCATGACACCGCCGCCGACGACGACCGCGTCCGCACGGGCGGGAACCCCGGTCACACGGTCAGCTCTCGAACCTGTACCGCGGCCAGCGCCGCGAGCAGCGCCTCGAGCTCGACCTCGAAGACGGCGTTCGGAGTCCCGCCCGCGCACCAGACCCGCTCGAACCGTCGCAGCGACGCGTCGGCGAACGTCGGCAGGTCGCGGTCGTGGCCGAGCGGCGGCACGCCGCCGATCGAGAAGCCGGTGGCCTCTCGCGCCTCGTCGGCGCTCGCCGGCCGTGCGCCGCCACCGAGTGCCGCGGTGTCGACGCGCCGGTCGCCCGCGCAGAGCACCATCGCCGGCGCGCCGTCGACGACGAAGACGAGCGACTTGACGATCTGGCCGAGCTCGCAGCCGCAGGCGGCGGCAGCGTCGCGCGCCGTGCGCGTCGAGCCCGGCAGCTCGCGCACCTCCACGTCGAGGCCCAGCTCATGTAGCAGGGCCTGGACCTTGGCCGCCGTCGGGTGCATCAGCGGCTGCTCCGGACGAACTGGAAGCTGCTGCCGCCGGGCGGGCTGTCGCCCTCCTCGGGCCAGAGCGTCTCCGCGCGTGCCGCCGCCTCGAGCAGAGGCGCCGTCTCGACCGCGACCCGGGTCTCCGGGATCTGCTCGGAGGGCCATTCGCAGACGAAGTCGATCGTTCCCGGCGGCGGCAGCGGCCAGAGCCAGAGGCCGATCGACCAGCTGAGCCCGCCGCCTCCGCCTCCGCGCTGCTGCAGCAGAGGGCCCTCGGGCGCCTCGGGCTCGTCCGGTCCGGGCCAGCGACGTGGGCCCAGAGTCGTCGCGCTGCGGCCGTCCGGCCAGGCGACGCCGAACCGCAGCACGTCCGCGGGCGGCCAGGGCTCGCCGCGTCGGCGCCGGTGGTGCTGGTGGTGGCCGAACGGGTCGAACAGGTCCGCCTCGGCGTCCGGGCCGGGGCGCGCCCGGACGACGACGTCGAAGCTCACTCCCTGCGGATACGCGCTCGCGCCGATCGCTGCCACCGCGACTCGCTCGGTGCGGGCGAGGACGACGCGGAGCGGTGCGACGCCCCCGAGGATGTTCTCCGGAGGCCCGAACCAGGCCGGCGAGCGGTGCCGCTCGTGCGGCTCCGGCTCGGGCGGCGGCGGCACGTCGAAAAAGCCCACGGCCCCGAGTTTAGGGTTCTCGCACCGGTGCACGCGCCCGTTCGCATCCTCCGGCTGCCGCCCGCGCTGCTCGGCGTCGCAGCCGTCGTCTTCCTGCTCGTCGGCTCGCTCGTGAGCGGGCAGTTCGCGCAGCAGACCGTCAGCGGGCTCGCCAGCGGCGGCATCTACGCGAGCCTCGCGCTCGCGATCGTGCTCATCTACCGCGCCACGCAGGTGATCAACTTCGCGCAGGGCGGGATGGCGATGTTCACGACGTACGTCGCCTGGGAGCTCATGCAGCAGGGCTACGGCCGCTGGAGCGCGTACTTCCTCGCCATCCTGATCGCCTTCGCCGGCGGCGTGCTCCTCGAGCGCACGGTGATCCGCCCGGTCGAGAACGCCCCCGCCGTCACGACGGTGATCGTGACGATCGGACTGCTCGTCATCTTCAACGGGCTCGCCGGCTGGATCTGGTCGGCGCAGATCAGGCCGTTCCGCGGCCCGTTCCCCACCCGGCCGATCCACGTGCGCGGCGTCGCCTTCTCGCTCGAGGATCTCGGCACGATCGCGGTCGCGCTCGCCGCCGTCACCGTCCTCTGGGCGTTCTTCCGTTTCACGCGGTTCGGGCTCGCGCTGCGCGCGGCGGCGTCGCAGCCCGCGGCGGCGCGCCTCGTCGGCATCCGGGTCGGCTGGATGCTCGCCCTCGGCTGGGGACTCGCGGCCGCGCTCGGCGCGATCTCCGGGATCCTCGTCGCGCCGGTCGTGTTCCTCCAGCCGAACATGATGGACGCGATCCTCATCTACGCCTTTGCGGCGGCGGTGCTCGGCGGAATCGACAGCCCGCTCGGCGCGGTCGCCGGGGGCCTCACGCTCGGCGTGCTGCTGAACCTCCTCGGCACCTATGTGCACGCCGTCACGGCGGAGCTCCGCCTGCCGATCGCGCTCGCGCTCCTGCTCGTCGTCCTGCTCGTGAAGCCGAGCGGGCTGTTCGGCCGTGCGGCGGTGCGCAGGGTATGAGAGGCGCTTTCGGCTACGCGGCGACGGCGGCCGTCGCGGCGGCGCTCGCCGCGCTCCCTCTGCTGACGAGCGGCTACCACCAGCTCGAGTGGGCATACGTCGGCGTCTACGCCTGCGCGATCCTCGGGCTGAACGTGCTCACCGGCTATACGGGCCAGATCTCGCTCGGGCACGGCGCCTTCATGGCCGTCGGGGGCTACACCGCCGCGCTCTTCACGGAGAGCTCGCTCGTCAATCCCTCGCTGACGCTCGGCCTCCCGCACCTCGATCCCATCGTGACGCTGCCGCTCGCCGGCGCGATCGCCGGTATGGTCGGGCTCGTCTTCGGGGTGCCGTCGCTGCGCCTCTCGGGGCTCTATCTCGCCCTCGCCACGTTCGCCGTCGCCGTCTCGGTGCCGTCGATTGCGAAGCGGTTCCCGGGCCAGACCGGCGGGACGACCGGGATCGTGCTCGACGTCCACACCGGCCGCTGGCTGTACGAGGTGACGTGGAGCAGCGCGGCGATCCTGTTCGTGCTCGTCTGGGCGCTGCTCCGCGGCCGCACGGGCCGCGCCTTCCGCGCCGTCCGCGACTGCGAGACGGCGGCCGCCTCGTGCGGCGTCGACCTCGCCTTCTACAAGACCCTCGCCTTCGGGGTCTCGGCCGCGTGCGCGGGCGTGGCGGGCGCGCTGCTCGCCCTCATCGCGGGCTACGCGAACCCCGACACGTTCCCGGTACTGCTCTCGCTGACGATCCTGATCGGCGCGGTCGTCGCGGGGCTCGGCTCCCTGTGGGGCGTCCTCGTCGGAGCGGTGTTCGTCGAGTTCCTGCCCGTCTACGCGCAGCAGGTCTCGAAGCAGGCGCCGTCGGTCGTCTATGGCGTCACGCTCGTCGCGATCATGCTCGTGCTGCCGACCGGCTTCGCGGGGCTGGTGCGCAGGCTTCTCCGCGCGGCGTAGCGGGGGAGCAGGCGGTGGCGGCGCCGAGGGCGCCGCCACCGATGACGACGAGTCCGCCGGGCTAGTGGCCGGCGACCTGGAGCGTGCCGATCGGGTGCATGTCACCCGTACCGCCGCCGCTCCACTTCTCGAGGATCAACTGCTCGATCGGGAAGCCGTCCGTCGCCGAGGTCTGGATCTTGATTCCCGGATAGACGAACGGGTTCGTCGACGCGTTCATGCTGCGGAGCGAGGCCATGAGGCTCGCGCGCGTCGGGTTCTTCCCGGCGTTCTGGAGCGCGTACGCGAACGTCCACGCGACGGCCATGCCGTACACGAGGTTCGAGTCGGCGAGCGCCCAGTCGGACGCGAGCGACGGCGCGTACTGGTCGATGATC
>Ga0335081_10016147_pt1 | contig 12082 bp, 11 predicted proteins | sample Lox_Sample_35_FD_206713 | JGI IMG/M metagenome (GOLD analysis project Ga0335081, IMG submission 206713) | Soil microbial communities from Loxahatchee National Wildlife Refuge, Florida, United States - Lox_Sample_3.5 | ecosystem: Environmental > Terrestrial > Soil > Wetlands | place: USA... | reverse complement strand
CGTTGACCTCGCGGATCAGTGCGTATTCGACAGATATCCGCCGACCAGTCACGTCGGCGTAATACCGGGCGGCATCAAGGGCCTCGCCGATTTTCCACCGGTTGTTGACCGGGACCAGAGTGTCGCGCAGTTCGTCGTCGGGCGCATGCAACGACAGCGCTAGAGTCACCCCGAGCCGTTCGTCGGCAAGTTTGCGGATCGCCGGGACCAGACCCACCGTGGACACCGTCACCGAGCGGGCCGAAATGCCGAACGGCGGCGGGCCGGTGATGCGCCGCACCGCGGCCAGCACCCTGACGTAGTTGGCCAGCGGCTCTCCCATGCCCATGAAAACCACGTTCGACAGCCGGTCGCCGAAGTCGTCGCGCAGGACCACGGCGCCGGCACGTACCTGTTCGAGGATCTCGGCGGTGGACAGGTTACGGCTTAACCCGCCCTGACCGGTCGCACAGAACGGACAGGCCATGCCGCAGCCGGCCTGCGACGAAATGCACACCGTATTGCGTCGCGGATAGCGCATCAGCACTGACTCGACGGTGGTTCCATCGATGGCCCGCCACAACGTCTTTCGAGTCTGGCCGGCATCACAGGTGACTTCGGTGGCCGCGGTGAGCAGGTTCGGGAACATCGTGTCGGCGATCAGGTCACGCACGGCCGCCGGAAGGTCGGTCATCTGTCGCGGATCGGCGATCAGCCGGCCGTAGTACTGGTGCGCGAGCTGTTTGGCGCGAAACGCCGGCAAACCCAGCTCCGCGACGGCCAACGTGCAACCCGCCGCGTCGAGGTCGGCCAGATGCCGCGGCGGCCTGCTCGGGCGCGGCTCGGAGAAAATCAACTGTTGGACCATGACGTGTCCAGTATCGGTCAAGTCACGGGCAGCCTAGGGAAGCAATGTGAGCACTGTCCAGGTCGCTACTGCCGACGGGAGTACGCCGTCCAGCCGGTCCATCAAACCGCCGTGGCCGGGCAGCAGGCGGCCCATATCTTTGATGCCGAGGTCACGCTTGATCTGGGACTCCACCAGATCGCCAAGCGTGCAGGTGAGCACCAGGACGATACCCAGCAGCGCACCGACCCATGGTGATTTGCCGGCCAGGAAGGTCGCGGTCAGTATCGCTGCGGTGATCCCGAAGACCAGCGAACCGGCGAATCCCTCCCAGGACTTCTTCGGGCTGATCGCCGGAACCATCGGATGCTTGCCGAACAGCACCCCCACGGCGTAGCCGCCGACGTCGGAGGCGACGACTGTGACCATCAGGCAGAATACCCGCCCCGCGCCGTCTTTCGGGTAGACCAGCAAGGCGCCAAAAGAGGCGAACAGCGGGACCCACGCGGCCAGGAAAACGGTGGCCGATGTGTCCCGCAGATAATTTGCCGACGGTGAACCGGCAAAGGGCTCGGGCCGTTTGCTGTTGTCCTGCATAAACAGCCGCCAGATCATGCAGACCACCACGGTGGCGCCAAAGCCGGCCAAGGCGCCACCGGCATGGAACGGCCAGGTCAGCCAGACAGTGACCTGCCCACCGATCAGCAACGGGATGACCGGAATGACGTATCCGGCTTCACGCAGCCGGCGCACCACCTCAAAGCTGGCAACGAAAATGGCAACCGCGACAATGACAACCCAGTAGCGCGGAGCGACCACCAGCGTAGCGATGAGAACGGCGCCAATGCTGATTCCCACCGCGATCGCGGCGGGCAGATTACGTCCCGCCCGGGAGGTTTTTTTGGCCGGCTGCTGCATTGTTTTCTTGGCTCCACGCGCCGGCTCGTCGGGCGGGGTGCCTGCGCCGGCATCGGTAGCTGCCACGGACATGGTTGCTGAGGGGCCGCTAGACCTCCAGCAGCTCGCCTTCTTTGTGCTTGACCAACTCATCGATCTGGGTGACGTACTGATGCGTGGTCTTGTCCAGATCCTTTTCCGCGCGGCCGACCTCATCCTCGCCGGCCTCGCCGTCCTTGCGGATGCGGTGCAGCTCCTCCATCGCTTTGCGACGGATATTGCGCACCGAAACTTTGGCGTCCTCCCCCTTTCCCTTGGCTTGTTTGACCAGCTCTCGCCGACGCTCCTCGGTGAGCTGCGGTACCGCCACCCGGATAAGGGTGCCGTCATCGGTGGGGTTCACTCCGAGGTCGGAGTTGCGAATCGCCGTCTCGATGGCGTGCAGTTGATTGGCTTCGTAGGGCTTGATGACGACAAGTCGCGCCTCGGGGACGTTGATGCTGGCCAGCTGAGTGATCGGGGTGCTGGTGCCGTAGTAGTCGATCACGATCCGGGAGAACATGCCCGGGTTGGCGCGGCCGGTTCGGATGGTTGACAAGTCGTCACGGGCCACTGATACGGCCTTCTCCATTTTCTCTTCTGCATCGAAGAGAGCCTCATCGATCATTTGCGCCGCTCCTCTCCCCCGCAAGCGGGAGGTGCCCCCACATCGCTCTGTTGCTCTGCATCGTCGCAGGCGCGGACCATCGCGTCTTCCCCTCAGGTGGTGACCAGCGTTCCGATCTTCTCACCGGCGACCGCACGGGCGATATTGCCATTAGTCAGCAGGTTGAACACCAGGATCGGCATGCCATTGTCCATGCAGAGACTGAATGCGGTGGCATCGGCTACCCGCAGCCCGCGGTCGATGACTTCGCGATGGCTGATCACGGTGAGCAGCTCGGCCTCGGGGTTCACCCGCGGATCCTCGGCGAACACCCCATCGACCGCCTTGGCCATCAAGACGACGTCCGCGCCGATCTCTAATGCCCGTTGCGCGGCCGTGGTGTCGGTGGAGAAGTACGGCAGCCCCATGCCGGCGCCGAAGATCACCACCCGGCCCTTTTCCAGGTGGCGGACAGCGCGCAACGGTACGTAGGGCTCGGCCACCTGACCCATGGTGATGGCGGTCTGGACTCGGGTGACGATGCCCTCTTTCTCAAGGAAGTCCTGCAACGCGAGGCTGTTCATGACGGTGCCGAGCATGCCCATGTAGTCCGAACGCGTGCGCTCCATACCGCGCTGCTGAAGCTGCGCGCCGCGGAAGAAGTTGCCACCGCCGATCACGACAGCGACCTGCACGCCGCCGCGGACCACCTCGGCGATCTGACGCGCCACCTGCGCGACGACATCGGGATCCAGCCCGACCTGACCGCCGCCGAACATTTCGCCGCCAAGCTTGAGCAACACCCTCGAATACTTGGGCCGACTCACCGGCTGGTCGAGAGCATGCCCATCGTCGGGTGGAGATGCCTGTACGCCATTGGTGCTTTTCGGCGGCTCCGGCTTCGGAGCCGCCGCGCCGGCGACATCGGACTCCATCATCAGACTCCTCGCATGAGAGTGCCATCCCGGACGACCTCACCCGGAACGGCATTTCACATCCTGCCCCATCGCAGCACAATGTGGCGTGGGCGGGGTGCAATATCTGCACAGTTGTCGACTTGGGCCTTTTCTCAAGCGCGTCGGCCCAGGTCAAACCCGCACCGGTGCGGTGAGGTGCCAGCGCGTCGATCCGCTCGGATCCGAACTCATTAGACAAAGTTGGAATGGTTCTGCGCTGAATCGGGTAATCAGCGCTGCGCTGGCAGACATCTCCCCGGGAGGTGCCTACGGGCAAAGGCACACACCCGCGACGCTTGGAGACGTCTTTTGGACGTTCTACTACTTACCGATGAGGACGATTTCGAATCAGCTTTACCGACCCTGGATTCGGTCGCACAGGCCATACGACATGCCGCCCTTACCGACCGCGTCGACGGGAACCATCACGCGGCCGATGTCGCGATCATCGACGCCCGCAGCGACCTGGCGGTGGCTCGCAAGGTGTGCCGGCGGCTGACGGCTAACACACCGGCCATCGCGGTGGTGGCGGTCGTCGCACCGGCGGACTTCGCGGCGGTTGACGTCGACTGGCATTTCGACGATGTGATGCTGCCTGGCGCCGGCGCGGACGAGCTACAGGCACGACTGCGGCTGGCGATCACACGCCGGCGCAGCGCAATGGACGGCGCGTTGAAATTCGGGGACCTCGTACTTCACCCGGCCAGTTTCACCGCGTCGCTGAGCGGCAAAAATCTGGGCCTGACGCTCACCGAGTTCAAATTGTTGAATTTCCTTGTGCAGCATGCCGGTCGGGCGTTCACCCGAACCCGGCTGATGCACGAGATGTGGGGTTATGACCGTAACGGTCATGTCCGTACGGTCGACGTCCACGTGCGCCGACTGCGTATCAAGCTTGGAACCGAACACGAATCGATGGTCGATACCGTCCGCGGTGTGGGCTACATAGCGGCGACGCCACCGCAACCAGAATGGATTGTCGGTGAGTCGACGCTGACTCCGGTCTGGCCATCAACGGCAGTGCCACCGACCGGGTCGCACATTAATCGAGTCGCATTCGGCTCGAAATAACCAACGGGGCCTCTAGCTGTTCGTCGGCAAGTTGGGCGCAGGGCCGGTCACTTGACCGGGCACCGAGTTAGGCGCCTGCCCGGGCACCGCGTTGGGCGCGTTCGTCGTCCAAACCAGAACGTCCTGAACGCCGTCTTTGTATACGACGTTGGTCGGAGGCGCACCCGTCACGTCGAAGTAGATCTTCCCGTTCGCCTGGCCACCCTGGTTGATCGGCGCAGGGCTAAGGGTGCCCGGGGTGGGCGACGTGTCGATCACCCGGTAGGTCTGGTTGTCGTTGGTCCGCGCATTGAAGTCGGAGACGACGGGAGTGACAACGCCGCTGTTCGCCTGCGCATTGACGTCGGCCTGCCAAAGATGTCCCTTCGGCGTGTAGCCGGGAATCGTGACGCCGGTGGGCTGCAGGTTGCTGACGGTAACCTACGTGTCCTAGTGGCCATGCGCCCCGAGGCCCTGAATCCGGGCCCACGGCCGGGCCTCTTCGAGTTCATAGGCCAGTTCCAGCAGCAGCGCTTCCTGCCCGAGGTCGGCCGAAAGCATCATGCCCACCGGCATGCCCTCAGCGGATTGGGCCAACGGCAGCGAAATCGCTGGCTCGCCGGTGACGTTCTGCAGCGGGGTGAACGCCACCCAACTGACCAGCCGGTCTATGACCTGCTGATAGTCAGTCGGAGCGAGGTAACCGATGCGCGGCGTCTCGTCGGCGACGGTCGGCGTGAGCACTGCATCGTAGGTGCGGAAAAACTGCGCGGTGCGTCGCCGCATCCCGCGCAGCCGCATGATCACCCCTGGGAGCCGGTGGATGTTACGGCTGGTGTGACGATCCAGGCCCAGCGTCAAGCTGTCCAGCCGGGCGCGGTCGAAAGTCTTGCCGAACACGCGCCGCCCGGTGCGTACCTGCGCCAGCGCCAGAAAGCCCCAATACAGCACGAAATCTTCCGCGAAACTGGCCGGCACCGGGTGGTCCTCCACGAGTTCGACGCGGTGGCCCAGCTCCTCGAGCAAAGCGGCCGACCTCAGCGTCAGCTCCCGCAGTTCGGGGCTGCACTCACGCTGGACCGAACGGGTCACCACGGCGATCCGCAACCGCTGCCTACCGGGCTGCGTGACGTCTCCGACCGGAGCCAGCTTGAGGTTAGGCCAGGTACGTTCGGCCTCCCGATAGAACGCCGCGGTGTCACGCACCGAGCGGGTCAGCACGCCGTTGGCGACGACGCCCACCGGCATCCGGCGCAGTTCCGGGTCCAGCGGCAACCGCCCGCGCGACGGCTTGAGCCCGACAAGGCCGTTGCAGGAGGCCGGAATACGGATCGAGCCGCCGCCGTCGTTGGCGTGGGCGATCGGCACCACACCGGCGGCGACGAAGGCACCCGATCCCGAAGACGAGGCGCCCGCGGTGTAGTCGGTGTTCCACGGGTTGCGGACCGGCCCCAGCCGGGGATGTTCCGCGGATGCACTGAACCCGAATTCCGACATCTGCGTCTTGCCCAGAGATGTCGGCCCAGTGGCCAGAAACAGCTGAGTGAACACGCTGTCGGCGACGGCGGCCGACGCCACCCATGCATCAGTGCCCCGCATCGTCGGCTGACCCGCGACGTCGACGTTGTCCTTGATGAACGTCGGGACGGCGCTAAAAAAGCCACTCGCGGCGTAGGTCGAGGCGGTTTCCCGGGCCTGCGCAAACGCCTTATACGCCAAGCCGTTCAGGGCCGGGTTGACGGCTTCGGTGCGGGCGATGGCGGCGTCGACTACCTCGGCTGTGCTGACCCACCCGGCTCGTATGGCGTCGGCGAGACCAACCGCGTCGAGAGCACCGAGGGCATCATCACCGAAAGCGTGCACGCGTCGCATAGCACCGACGCTAGCCGCTCGCACTCGCTGCTAGGGGGATTGCCCGGCTAAGCCTGGCCCACCTCGAAGCGAACGAACCGCGTCACCGTCACACCGGCCTCGTCAAGCAGGGCCTTGACCGTCTTCTTGTTGTCGGACACCGACGGCTGCTCGAGCAGCACGGCATCCTTGAAGAAGCCGTTCAGCCGGCCCTCGACGATCTTGGGCAGCGCCTGCTCCGGCTTGCCCTCCGCCTTTGCCGTCTCCTCGGCGATGCGCCGTTCACTGGCTACGACGTCTTGGGGCACATCGTCGCGGGACAGATAGCGCGCCTTGAGCGCGGCGATCTGCAGCGCCACTGCGTGTGCCGCCTCGGCATCCTTGCCGCGGTACCCGACTAGCACGCCCACGGCTGGGGGCAGGTCGGCCGACCGCCGGTGCAGGTAGGTCTCGACGGTACCGTCGAAGTTCGCGACGCGGCGCAATTCGAGCTTCTCGCCGATCTTGGCCGATAGCTCGCCGACCGCCTGCTCGACAGTCTTATCGCCCGTGCTGGCAGCTTTGAGCGCGTCGACGTCGGCGGCCTTCGACGACACGGCGGCTGCCACGATCTGATCGGCCAGCGCCTGAAACTCCGCGTTCTTCGCGACGAAGTCGGTCTCGCAGTTCAGCTCGATAAGCGCCCCGTCCTTGGCCGCGACCAGACCCTCGGCCGTGGCCCGTTCGGCGCGCTTGCCGACGTCCTTGGCGCCCTTGATCCGGAGTGCCTCGACGGCCTTGTCGAAGTCGCCGTCGGTTTCGGCCAGCGCGTTCTTGCAGTCGAGCATGCCGGCACCGGTGAGTTCCCGAAGCCGCTTGACGTCGGCAGCGGTGAAGTTCGCCATATCAGCCTTCCGTGGGGGTTGATTCGGTTGCGCCTGAAGCGGCGTCATTCGGAGCAGAGGGGGTGGCGCCGGCGGTGGCGGAGGCCAGCAGCTCCTGCTCCCATTCGGCGAGCGGCTCGGCGGCCTCCGCCTCGGGCTTGCCGTCACCGCGGCCCAGCCCGGCGCGGGCTTGCAGGCCCTCGGCGACCGCGGAGGCGATCACTTTGGTCAGCAGTGCGGCCGAGCGGATCGCATCGTCGTTGCCGGGGATCGGGTAGTCGACCTCGTCGGGGTCGCAGTTGGTGTCCAGGATCGCGATGACCGGGATACCGAGTTTGCGGGCCTCGCCGACGGCGATGTGCTCTTTGTTCGTGTCGACGACCCAGATCGCCGACGGCACCTTGGCCATGTCGCGGATTCCGCCGAGGCTGCGCTCCAGCTTGTTCTTCTCGCGGGTCAGGCCCAAGATTTCTTTCTTGGTGCGGCCCTCGAAGCCACCGGTCTGCTCCATCGCCTCGAGTTCCTTGAGGCGCTGCAGCCGCTTGTGCACGGTGGAGAAGTTGGTGAGCATGCCGCCCAGCCAGCGCTGGTTCACATAGGGCATGCCGACGCGGGTCGCTTCGGCCGCGACGGACTCCTGCGCCTGCTTCTTGGTGCCGACGAACAGCACCGTACCTCCGTGGGCGACGGTCTCCTTGACGAACTCGTACGCCTTGTCGATAAAGGTCAGTGTCTGCTGCAGGTCAATGATGTAGATGCCGTTGCGGTCGGTGAAAATGAACCGCTTCATCTTGGGATTCCAGCGACGGGTCTGGTGCCCGAAGTGGGTGCCGCTGTCCAGCAGCTGTTTCATGGTCACGACGGCCATGGCTACGCCCAGCTTTCATGTGTCGGTTGTCGCCCGGCATCGGGTGAAGCCGGACCCTGGCGTCTGCTGCGACGCCGGACCCGTTCCGGATTGCTCCGGTGACGGGACCGCCCGGCGTGCGGTGCGAGCTCCTAAAGGAACGAGAGCCGCGGCGCAGACGCGCGAAGTCAGCCCGCTAACGAGCTGCGACCAGCAGTTTACACCGACTCAGCTGGCGGTTTTCCCAGCAGGTGTCCCCACAGCGGTATTCGTCCACAGAACCGGCTGACGTGGTTGGCCTCGTCGTCGGCGCCGCGCTGGACTGAATGCGTGCGGTGGGTAGCGCTGATGCTGAGCGTGGGCCTGGTCAGCGCAACGCCGGCGGTTGCGGACGACGTTCGGCTGGATTGGCCATTGCGGCCGCCGCCGGTCGTCGCCCGGGGATTTGATGCCCCGTCGCCCGACTGGAACTCCGGGCACCGGGGCGTGGACCTGCCCGGCACACCTGGTCAGCCGGTGTACGCCGCCGGCGACGCCACCGTGGTGTTCGCCGGTCCGCTGGCCGGACGGCCGGTGGTGTCGCTGACCCATCCCGGCGGATTGCGCACCAGCTACGAGCCGGTCCGGGCGGCCGTCCGGGTCGGCCAGCCGGTGACCGCCGAGACCGTGATCGGCGAGCTGGTGGCCGGGCACATCGGCTGCCGAGCCGCGGCGTGTTTGCACTGGGGCGCGATGTGGGGTCCGGCATCGCGCGCCGACTATGTCGATCCGCTGGGCCTGCTGAAATCCACTCCGATCCGGCTCAAACCGCTGAACGGCTGACGCGGCGTTTCGTCGACGCGCAAGTCAGAAGGCTAAATTCCGCAACACCGGTAACATGCGCCACAGGAGTCTCTGCCGAAACGGGGCACACTTTCTGCCCGCCTACGAGCGACAAAATTAACACTGGTCGATCGCGGGCTGTTTCAAAATCAGCGGCTCCAGTCGTGAGCGCCGCTAAGGGTCGCCCTCAGATCGCCTCAGCCTGATACCAAATCACCTTCGGGGAATCGGCTCACTCGCACCGATTTTCAGTGCCTCGTCGATTTTGAAACAGCCCGATCGGCCCGGTATGGGAGCAGCATTGTCGCGCGGAGGCGGGCACATCGGGTAGCCCACGGGCTCGGTGACTGCGGTGACGCATGTGATACGCGCGGCCCGTTTGCCGACCGATACCCGTCATCACGCCCGCGGGTGGGCTTGGTCGTGCACCGCCCGCAACCGGGATACCGCGACATGCGTGTAGAGCTGGGTGGTCGCCAGGCTGGAATGGCCGAGCAACTCCTGGACGACCCGCAGGTCGGCCCCGCCTTCGAGCAAGTGCGTGGCCGCGCTGTGCCGCAGCCCGTGTGGTCCCATGTCGGGCGCGCCGTCCACCGCGGCGACGGTCTGGTGCACGACAGTGCGTGCCTGGCGCACGTCGAGCCGCCGACCTCTGGCGCCCAGCAGCAGTGCCGGCCCGGACTCCGCGGTCACCAGGGCGGGGCGCCCGTCGGTCAGCCAGGCTCGGAGCGCGTCGGCGGCCGGCACCCCGAATGGCGCGCTGCGCTGCTTGTTGCCCTTGCCAAGAACACGCACCAGCCGATACCGAGTGTCCACATCGTCGACGTCCAGGCCGCACAGCTCGCTCACCCGGATGCCGGTGGCATACAACATCTCGACGATCAGCCGGTCCCGCAAAGCCAGCGGATCACCTTGCCCGGCACCAGATTTCGCGGCTGCCATGACATCCAGTGCCTGATCCTGGCGCAGTACTGCCGGCAGAGTCCGGTGCGCCTTCGGCACTTGCAGCCGAGCGGCCGGATCCCCGGTTAGCAGGCCGCGTCGCGCCGCCCATGCGGTGAACGCCTTGACCGCCGAGGTGCGACGGGCCAACGTCGTACGGGCCGCACCGGCACCGGCCGCCGCGGCCAGCCACGACCGTAGGACCGGCAGGCTCAATCCGTCCAGGCCGATTCCACGGCCGTCGAGAAACGCAAACAGCGAGCGCAGATCGCCGAGATACGCCCGACGAGTGTGCGCTGAACGACCGCATTGCAGCGCCAGATACTCGTCGAGCTCGTCGAGAATCGGTTCGCTCTTGTTCGGCACTCCCCCACGCTCGCAGACACAACGCAGCGTTCGTCAGTCGACGCGCCGAAGTGTTTCCGGGGTGAGATCTTCAAGCGCGGGATAACCGACAGGTCACGTTGTGTGGCGCCGACGAACATGCGCGGGAAGAGACCCCACCGCTCGAAGACCTCGCAGTTGGCTCGCTGGGTGCGCTCATCACCGGCTCCGTCGGCAACGTAAGGACCACACCGACGGCGGCAGTGCCGTAGCGGCCTTGGCCTCGAGTTCCGCGAAGACCATCGGCAGCGATGGCACCACTCCGGCCAGGCCCTGCAGGCATATCTCGTTCTGGTAGTCCCCGAAATGAGGTGGCAACGCCATGCGATAGAAAATGCCAGCCGGGCGAAAGCCGCCTTAAGCCCCTGCCTCTGCGTCAGCCAGTTCTTTCTTCCATTGCCGGAACGTCTCTTCGGTGCGGCCGCGCCGCCAGTAACCGGAAATCGACGACGCCCACGTCGCATCCACGCCGCGCACTTTTCGGATGTAAGGCCGCAAGTTGTGCATCACGGTTTGCGCCTCGCCGTGGACGAAGACGTGCACCTGCCCCGGCAGCCACTCGGTGCTGGTGACCGCCTCAATCAGCGGCGCATGATCGCCGGCGCGGTCCTCGGGAACCAGATCGGCCCGGCCACCGCGATAGACCCAGCGCACCTCAACGGACTCCGGTGCGGTCAAAGGGATCTCGTCCTCTTGGCCGGCTATTTCGATGAACGCCTTGCCCATCGCAGTCGCCGGCAAGGTTTCCAGCGCGGCGGCGATGGCCGGGAGCGCAGATTCGTCACCGGCCAGCAGATGCCAATCGGCGGCCGGGTCGGGCGTGTACGCGCCGCCGGGACCCATCAGATAAATCGGCTGGCCGGGTTGGGCGGCAGCCGCCCATGTGCCTGCTATGCCGTGCTCACCGTGCACCACGATGTCCACCGTGATCTCGCGGGCCGCAACGTCGACACGACGGACCGTCATGGTCCTTACCGACGGCTTTTTCTCGGGGGACAGCTCGGCGAAGCTGTCCAAGGTCAACGGCTGGGGCAACCCGGCCACGTCGACATCGTCTGTGACGAATACCAGCTTGACGTAGGAGTCAGTGAATTTGCTAGGGACGAAGGTGTCGAATTCACTGCTCCCAAGAACTACCCGGACCATGTGTGGTGTGAGTCGTTGGGTACCGACAACTTCGAAGCTTTGCAGAGGTCGACCTGCCATTTATCCTCCTGTCCGGACCCGACCCCCGTCGACTATACGAGCCGCGTCTCTGAACTCTTGGCCCCAGCTTGACCGGCATTGGTGCGGACAATTCGCCACTGCCCGTCGTGGCGCTGTACCAACCCGGCCACCTCAAGGATCGCCAACGGCCCCAGCACCCGCTCGGGCACCAGCCCCGACGCGACCGCGATCTCGTCGACCGTCGCAGCGCCGCGGCCCGGCAACGCCTCGTACACCTGACGCTCGACTTCGTTCAGCCCGTCGAGCGCCGTGGCAGGGTGCGGTTCTTCAGGTGCTAACTCACCGATGCGACCGACAAACTCGACGATGTCGTCGGCTCGGGTGACCAATTCCGCGCCGTTGCGCAGCAGCGCATGACAACCCGCCGACGCCGACGATGTCACGGGTCCGGGCACCGCGGCCACTACCCGCCCCAAGGCCCGCGCCCAGGCGGCGGTGTTCGCGGCGCCGCTGCGCAGGCCCGCTTCCACCACCACCGCAGCCCCCGCGACCGCGGCCACCAGACGGTTTCGGGTCAGGAACCGGTGCCGCGCCGGTCGGACACCTGGCGGATATTCGGTGAATAGCAGCCCTTGCTGGCCGATGCGATGCAGCAGTGCTGAATGACCGGCCGGATAAGGGACGTCGAGTCCGCCGGCGAGGACGGCCACGGTGATTCCGTCGCAGGCCAGCGCTGCGCGGTGTGCTGCGCCGTCGATGCCGTAGGCGCCGCCGGAGACGACCGCGACGCCGCGCTCAGCCAGCCCGGCCGCCAAATCTGCGGCCACCTGC
>Ga0335081_10016146_pt1 | contig 12082 bp, 9 predicted proteins | sample Lox_Sample_35_FD_206713 | JGI IMG/M metagenome (GOLD analysis project Ga0335081, IMG submission 206713) | Soil microbial communities from Loxahatchee National Wildlife Refuge, Florida, United States - Lox_Sample_3.5 | ecosystem: Environmental > Terrestrial > Soil > Wetlands | place: USA: Florida... | reverse complement strand
AGCGCGCCGGACCGGAGAACACCTTGGCGGCGCAGCGCATCAGCGGAACTTCGCTCTCGCGGCCGAACGGCCGCGTGCAGTCGAAGCCGGCCTTGGCGCCGGTGCGCCGCCCTTGAAGCGAAGGATCCATGGTCATGCCCATGATGCCGTGCAGCACCATGAGATCCTGGTCGGCCTGAAAGCGCGTGCCCATCGCCCATTCAACCTGGCGGTCGTCGTGGATGTCGATGTCCTCGTCGAACACGTAGACGTGCTTGAGCACCCGGATGCCGCCGAACAGCGCGGCGATGGCGTTGCGCGCTTCGCCATAGACGCGCTGCCGGATCGAGACCCGCAGCGTGTTCGAGCCGCCGGACATTTCGCGCAAATAGACCGCGACCGGTTCGCGCACGCTGGCCTTGAGAATGCGCATGGCTTCCGCCTCCGCACGCAGCGCGGAAATCACGGCGCTGTCCGTCTCGTCGAGCTTGAACGCCGAGCCGTGCAACAGCGTGTGATGCAGCACGTCGGCGCGCATGGTGATGGCGGTGCAGTGGAACACCGGGTCCATGTGGATCGAGCCGTAATAACCCATGTACTCGCCATACGGCCCTTCCGGCTCGACGTAGCCGCGCTGGTCGAGATAGCCCTCCAGCGTCACTTCGGCGTCGGCCGGCACCAGGATGTCGTTGGTAAGGCTTTTGACCACTGGCGCCGGCGCGGCGCGGAACTGGGCGACCAGTTGCAGTTCGTCGCCGCCGAGCCGCGTGGTCGCGGCAAAGAAGTCGAGCGGATGCGCGCCGGCGGTGAACGTAACCGGCAGCTTCTCGCCACGCGCGACGGCGGCGGTATAGATGCGTTTGAGATCCGACGGCGCGGTGACGTTGATGCCGCATTCGGTACGGTTGCGCAGGCTCAAGCGCCGGCAGCCGACGTTGCGCCGCCCGGTCGCCGGATCGACGGTGTAATCGATCGCCGAGCTTAAGTAGCACGAGCCGTCGAGCGCGTGCTGCGGATGAAACGGCAGCTTGGTGAGGTCGACGTCCTTGCCGGTGATCTTGATCGCATGCACCGGCGCGTCCGCCGACGGCACCTCGACGACCGGCTGCGGATTGGCGAGCCGCTTGAAATATTCGTCGTGCAGCTTGGCCTCGGTGGTTTCGAATGCCGCGGCGAGCCGCTTGCGATTGCCGGCGGTCTTGGCGACGACCTCGGCCTGTTCGGGGCCGGCCTTCTTGAATAGCACGGCCTTGTCGGTCGATTCGATGATGGCGCTCAAGTCGGTCAGCGGCACCGGCCGGTCGTGCACGTCCACTTCGCCGAGCTCGATCAGGCGCTCGACGAAATTGCGGAGGCGATATTTATCGAAGTCGAGACTGGAATTTGCTTTGGATGATGCCTGGGCCATTGCGAAATGACACCAGCGCCGCGACGATAAGTCAATCGCCGCGAAGGCCTTTGACAGCCGATGCGGCGAGCTATTTTCCCCAGCCGAAGTGATAGTTCAGCCCGGCGCGCACGACATCCTCGTGCATCGACACGTTGTCGGTCGGGGCCACGCCGCAGTTGGCGCCGCAATTGAGCCGGCCGAGATCGACATGCAGGTACTCGGCCTTGGCGCTCCAGTTGCCGGGCAGCGCGAATTCGAGGCCGCCGCCGACCGTCCAGCCGGCATTGGTCGTGCTGGCGCCGGCGAAGCCCGGCGTCGACGCCTTGATATCGCCGACGGCGAGGCCGCCGGTGACATAGGGCATGATGCCGCCGAACGCATAGCCGACGCGGCCGCGCATGGTGGAAAGCCAATCGTTCTCGGTCGTGCAGCCGGCACCGCATCCGGTCGAATTGGTGCCCTTGAGGTTCGACCAGTCGATGTCGCCCTCGAGGCCCAGCACGGTGTTGCCGAACTGCCAATTGTAGCCCGCAGTGCCGCCGGCTTGCGCACCGGAGAGGTTGACCGGCGTTCCGGTCCCGCTCCACCACGAGCGGCCCCAACCGCCGCCACCATTGGCGCCGAGATAAAAGCCGGTCCAGTTGTAAGCTTGCGTCACCTCGGCCGGCGGCGCCTTGGTGTAGAGCGGCGCCACCGACAAATCGGCCGCGATGGCGCATTGCGCCGTCATCAGCGCGCCCAGCGCGAAACATCCCGCAACGAGCTTTTTCAACATTGGTCTTCCGGCCTCACTGACGTCGGCGTCTTGGATGACCGCCGTTCGCAGCAACACTGTGCGCACAACTTGGTTACCCCGGGCTTACCGTCAAGATCAGCCCGATGCAGTGTCGGCCCCCGAGGGCCTAATTGATTGACCAGATAGGCGAAATTGTGCCGCCGCGAGGGCGGCTTCACGGCGCCCGAAACCCCCGGCTGCGACAGTTCCGGTCCGCTGCGGCGGCATGTCGCGACCGTTTTGCGTTCCCGGAACGGAACCTTATCGCGGGCGCGTCATTCGCCCGTTACGGGGCGGCTTCTGCGGGGCGAAAGCCAATCAATCGCCGGGACGTTCCAAGCGGGCAGCGGGCCGTATGGGTTGGCCTCGCCCGCGAATTTGGCCGCCTGGCCACTGGAGTCGCGGGTGCCACACGAGAGCGATTCCGAGGACGGCACCGTCGCCTTCGTGCAGACGGCCATCAACTCGGTCTGCGCGCTCGAACTCTTGATCCTGCTGCGGCGGGAACGCCAGCGCGTGTTTCGCGCCGATCAGCTGGTGCGCGAACTGCGCAGCAGCCAGGTCGCGGTCGCTCAGGCGCTTGAGCATCTGACTAAATCCGGTCTGATCGAAGAGATTCCGGGTTCCGGCTATCGCTACCAGCAAGTCTCGGCCCAGCTCGACGCCATCTGCGACCGTTTGGAATCGGACTACGCGCGCAAGCCGGTTAAGATCGTGCGTGCCATTCTCGAAGCGCCCGACGAGAAGCTTCGAACATTTGCCGACGCGTTCCGCCTTTCAGGAAAAACCAAATGAGCGCCACCTGGGTCGATTTGCTTTACTTGCTGTGCTTTCTCACCAGCCTGTCGTGCTGCCTCTTGCTGATACGAAGTTACCGGCGCAACAGGAGCAGAGTTCTGCTCTGGACCGCGGCCTGTTTCGTGCTGCTGGCGATCGACAACCTTTTGGTCGTCCTCGACCTCATCGTGCTGCCGAACGTCGATCTTTCCCTGGCGCGGCTTTTGGCCACGCTATTCGCCGTATCGACCTTGCTCGTCGGCTTTGTCGGGGAATTCGTTTAGGAGCCTCCTATGACTCAATTCCTGTACGGCATGAACACCATGGGCTTCCTGGTCGCCGGGGTGTTTTTCTGGCGCTTCTGGCAGAAAACCGCGGACGCGCTGTTCATCGCCTTCAGCGCCGCGTTCCTGCTGTTTGCGCTGGACCAATTCTTCCATTCGATCCAGGCGATACCGCTGCCGTCCCACGACTGGGCATTTTTCTTTCGTCTCGCGGGGTTCGGCTTGCTGATCTTCGCGGTGCTGCGGAAAAATCTAAAATGACGCAGGGCGTTTTGACGGCGCTTCGCGTAGCATCACCAAACGATCGCGCGTCGCATTTTTAACGCATTGTCGCCTGCATTTATCGCCTGGATGTCGCGGGGTTGGGGATGGCTGACAGGGGCCGATGATGAGACTCGCCATGCGCTACGGCTTGGCGGCGCTGTTGATCGTCGTCGCCATCATCCTTTTGGTCCCGCCGTTTGCCGGCTCCTTGATCGAGCATTGGTCGAAGAGCGACGTCGAATCGCGTTCCGTGCTGGCGTTCAATTCGGCGCTCGACGAGTTCACGTCGCTCCTCAACGATCACGACGCCAAGGGCATCGTGGCGCTGTTCGAGAGGATGGCGCAGGACGAAGAATTGCTGGCCGTCGGCTTTTGCGACGAGCAAGACGCGCTGCTCTACAAAACCAGGCAGATGCCGAAGAGCTTTACCTGCAAGGAGGCCGCACTCCACAAGACGCCGACGTTCTCGACCGTGCGCCTCGGGCATCAGCGCCTGCTGCTGTCGAGCTTTCCAATAGGAAAGACCGGAGAACGCGGCCACGTCGTGCTGGTGCACGATCTGGCGCTGGTCGAGCAACGCGGCGCCGAGGCGCGCATCTGGAGCATCGTCGTCCTCATCGGTGTGGTGTTTCTCGCCGCAGCTTTCGCCGCGCTTGTCGCCGTATTGATGGCGCGGCGCTGGGTGCAGTCGCTGCGGCGCGCGATCGACGACGTCCGGCTCGGCGGCAGCGGCGCCATCGCCGCATCCGAACTGACGCCGTTTGCCGGAGAGTTCCGCCATCTGTTGCGCGATCTGAAGCTGACCGGGCTGCCGACGGACGGCCCCGACGTCAACTGGTCACCGACCATGCTGCAGCACGTGTTGACGCAAAAGCTGCCGGAGACCGACGTCATCGTCGTCTCCAATCGCGAGCCTTATATCCACAATCGCGAAGCGGGCGAAATCGCGGTGCAGCGGCCGGCGAGCGGACTGGTCGCGGCCATCGAACCGATCATGCGCGCCTGCGGCGGCACGTGGGTCGCCCATGGCAGCGGCAGCGCCGACAAGGATACCGTCGACCGTTTCGATCGTATCCGGGTGCCGCCGGAGAATCCGACTTATACGTTGCGGCGCGTCTGGCTTAGCGATGAGGAGCAGAACGGCTACTACTACGGCCTCGCCAACGAGGGCTTGTGGCCGCTCTGTCACATGGCATTCGTGCGGCCGAATTTCCGGGAAGCCGATTGGAACGAATATAAGCGCGTGAATGCCCGGTACGCCCAGGCCGTCGCCAACGAGGCCAAGCGCGCCGATCCGGTGATCCTGGTGCAGGATTATCATTTCGCGCTGTTGCCCAGCCTGCTGCGCAAGAAACTACCCAATGCCACCATCATCACGTTCTGGCATATCCCCTGGGCGAATCCGGAGATTTTCGGCATCTGCCCGTGGAAGGAAGAGATCATCGCCGGCCTGCTCGGCAGCTCGGTGATCGGCTTCCACACCCAGTTTCATTGCAACAACTTCCTCGACACCGTCGATCGTTTCATGGAGGCCCGCACCGATCGCGAACAGTCGTGCATCACCTTCGGCAGCCAGGAAACCTTCGTGCGGCCCTATCCGATCTCGATCGAATGGCCGCCTTCCGGGATGAAGGACCAGAAGCCGATGGTGGAGTGCCGGGCCGCGGTTCGCCGGCGCCTTGGCCTCGCCGAACAGATACGGCTCGGCGTCGGCATCGAGCGCTTCGATTACACCAAGGGCATCATCGACCGTCTGCGCGCCATCGACGCTTTCCTTGCCGGCCATCCGGAATGGAAGAACAAATTCGTTTTCATCCAGGTTGCCGCGCCGACCCGGTCCAAACTGCCGACCTATACTGCGCTGCAGAACGAGGCCGCGGAGCTTGCCCGCGACATCAATGCGCGGCACGGCTCGCAGTCGTATCAGCCGGTGCTGCTGATCGTTCGGCATTATGAGCCGCACGAGATTTTCGAACTGTTCCGCGCCGCCGACCTGTGCATCGTGTCCAGCCTCCATGACGGCATGAATCTCGTCGCCAAGGAGTTTGTCGCCGCGCGCGACGACCAGGAAGGCGTTCTCTTGCTGTCGACATTCGCCGGCGCCTCGCGCGAACTGCCCGAGGCGCTCATCGTTAATCCCTACGACTCCCAGAGCATGGTCGACGCCATAGAGCAGGCGCTGGTGATGCCGGCCGCCGAGCAACGCGAGCGCATGCGCCTGATGCGGGAGATCGTGCGGCTGCGCAATGTCTATCGCTGGGCCGGGCAAATGCTGCTCGACGCCGCGGATCTGCGCAAGCGCCGGCGAATCATGCAAATCATGACGCGGCGGCAGCTGCCAAGCGATGTCCGGCGAACCCGCGTGAGTTGAGCCGTTTTTGCCGGCGGCGGCGCGGCGCAGACTGTGACGGCGACTTCGGGATCGATTCGTTTCCGCCGCCGGGAATGCTATATAATGTCGACGAGTGACGGGAACGCGCTTCAAGTCAGCGAGCCACGCCTGCAATGAACTGGATATCGAATACGCTGCGGCCGAAAATCCGCAACATGTTGCGCCGGGAGGTCCCGGAAAATCTCTGGATCAAATGTCCGGAGACCGGTCAGCTCGTATTCTACAAGGACGTCGAGTCGAACCTGTTCGTCATCCCCGGCTCGAACTATCACATGCGCATGGGCGCGGCGGCGCGTCTCAAATCGATGTTCGACAACCAAACCTGGTTCGACATCGCCGTGCCGGAAGTACCGCTCGATCCGTTGAAGTTCCGCGACGAGCGCCGCTACATCGACCGGCTCTGGGACGCGCGCAACAAGACCGGCCTCAACGATGCAGTCAAGCTCGGCTACGGCAAGCTCGACGGCTTGGCCGCGGTGATCGCGGTGCAGGATTTCGATTTCATGGGCGGCTCGCTCGGCATGGCGGCCGGCGAAGCGGTGATCAAGGGTCTCGACACCGCCGTGGAAAAGGGCTGCCCCTTCGTGCTGTTCGCCGCTTCGGGCGGCGCCCGCATGCAGGAGGGCATCCTGTCGCTGATGCAAATGCCGCGCACCACCATCGCCGTGCAGCGGCTGCGCGAGGCATGCAAGCCTTATATCGTCGTGCTGACAAATCCAACGACCGGCGGCGTCACGGCGTCCTATGCGATGCTCGGCGACGTTCACATCGCGGAGCCGGGCGCGCTGATCGGTTTCGCCGGGCCGCGCGTCATCGAACAGACCATCCGCGAGAAACTGCCGGAAGGATTCCAGAGGGCTGAATATCTGCGCGATCACGGCATGGTCGACATGGTGGTGCATCGCCACGAGTTGCGCGCGACCATCGCCAGACTGTGCCGGCTCCTGACCAAGGCGCCGGCCAGCGCGCCGGAGCAGCGTATGAGCCTGCCGGCGCCCGAACCCGCGACCACGTGAGCGACCAGAGGGCCAACGGGGCGCCGATCGACGCCATGCTGGCGCGGCTCCTGGCGCTGCATCCGAAACGCATCGACCTCGGGCTCGAGCGCATGGCGCGCATTCTTGCCGCGCTCGATCACCCGGAGCGGCGTTTGCCGCCGGTCATTCACGTCGCCGGCACCAACGGCAAGGGCTCGACCATCGCTTTCATGCGCGCGATTCTCGAAGCCGCGGGGAAAAGCGTCCATGTCTACACGTCGCCGAACCTGGTTCGCATCAACGAACGCTTCCGCATCGGCCACAAGGATGGCGGCAAGCTCATTGGCGACGCCGAGCTTGGCGCGGTGCTCGCCGAATGCGAGGCCAAGAACGGCGACGCGCCGATCACGGTGTTCGAGATCGAGACTGCCGCGGGGTTTCTGCTGTTCTCGCGCAATCCGGCCGACGTGCTGCTGCTGGAGGTTGGATTGGGCGGCCGGCTCGACGCCACCAATGTCATCGAGCGCCCGCTGGCGAGCATCGTCACCCGGCTGTCGTTCGACCACCGCGAATTTCTCGGCGATACGCTCGAAAAGATCGCCGCCGAGAAGGCCGGGATCATCAAGCGCGAGGTGCCGGCGGTCGTCGCCAGCCAGGCGCGCGAGGCGCTTGCGGTGATCGAGCGCCAGGCGGCGCGGCTCAGGGCACCGCTGCACATTGCCGGCGAGCACTGGACCGCCACCGAAGAACGCGGGCGTCTCGTCTATCAGGATAGCGACGGATTGCTCGACCTGCCGGCGCCGAAGCTTTACGGACGCCATCAGTTCGAGAACGCCGGCGCCGCGATCGCGGCGTTGCGCGTAAGCGGCCTGAAACTGCCGCCGGCGGCCTACGAGGCCGGCATGACGCGGGTCGAATGGCCGGCGCGCATGCAGCGGTTGGCGCATGGCCGGCTCGCCGGTTTGGCGCCGCCGGAAAGCGAGCTGTGGCTCGACGGCGGCCATAATGCCGACGGCGGCCAAGCCATCGCCGCCGCGCTGGCCGATCTCGAGGAGCGCGTGTCGCGACCGCTGGTGCTCATTGTCGGCATGCTGGCGACAAAGGACTCCACGGGCTTCTTGAAGAATTTTTCCGGTCTGGCGCGGCGCGTCATCACCGTGCCGATCCATCAGGACAAGACTATGCCTGCAGCCGAGCTCGCCGAAATCGCCGGCAGCGTCGGCGTTCCCGCGCTCTCCCGCGACGACGTCGCAAGTGCGATCACATTGGCCGGCAAGCTCGAGCTGCAGCCGGCGCCGCGCATCCTGATCACCGGCTCGCTTTACCTCGCCGGCGAAGTGCTCGCCGCCAACGGCACGCCGCCGGAGTGATTATTGGATCTTGATATCGTCGTCGTGAATGACCTTGGCCCATTTGGCGCGCTCGGCCTTGATGTAAGCTGAAAACGCGTCCGGCGGACCCGCCATCGATTCGAACATCTGCGGATCGAGAAACCGCGCGCGGAACGCCGGATCGCTGAAGACCTTGATTGTTTCCTGGTCGATTTTCGTAACGACATCTTGCGGCAAGCCGGCGGGACCGAACAGGCCGAACCAGGCCGTCGCCGCATAGCCCGGCACTCCGCTCTCCGACACCGTCGGCACTTCCGGCACCAGCGGCATCCGTTTCGGCGCGCCGACGCCGAGCATCTTGATCTGGCCGGCGCGATAGGCCGGCAGGCCCGACGCAACGCTGACCACCATGGTATCGATGTGACCGCCGATCAGATCGTTGAGCGCAGGCGTCGCGCCGCGATAATGCACCGGCACCATTTTGACGCCGGCCATGCTGTCGAACAATGCCATGTTCATGTGCAGCGCCGAGCCGACGCCGGCCGTGCCGTAGGTGATCTGGCCGGGCTTCTTTTTGGCCAGTGCAATGAGCTCGGCGATGTTCGAGACTGGCAGCGATTTCGCCGCAAGGATCGATTGGTAGATGCGAACGAGCCCGGTGATCGGGGTGAAGTCCTTGTCGGCGTCGTAGGGCACTTTGCCCTTGGGCAACAGCGTCGGATTGACGGTGAAGGTGCCCGACTCGCCGACCAACAGCGTGTAGCCGTCGGGCGCCGCCTTGGCCACGGCCTCGGCGCCGATGATGTGCGCGGCGCCGCCCTTGTTCTCGACGATCACCTGCTGGCCCCAGTCCTTGCTGAGAGCCTGCGCCAGGGCGCGGCCGACGACGTCGGTGACGCCGCCGGGCACCGAAGTGACGACAAGCGTGACTTGCCGCGACGGGTAGGTCTGCGCCGCGCTAACGCCGCAACATGCAAGCAACAGCAACGAGGCAACGAGATATTTTTTCATGATGGAACCGCTACAGTCTGATTTCGCCGAGATTGATGCTGGTGCCGAGATTGGCCTCGACGCTCTTGGACCTGCCACGCGAAAAAATCTGCAGCGTATAGCGGCCCGAATTCTCGTCGAGACGATCGAATTTGAAGTCACCGTAATTGTCGGTCGTGGTCAGGGCGACCGACACGCCGTCCTTGACGAGCTGCACGCTGGCGCCTTCGACGCAGTCGACGGCGCCGTTTCTTTCCTCCGCCAGCGTGCCGCCGATGAAGCATTTCGAATAGCGCCACAAATTGCGGTAATAGACCCGCGGCTTGGCGCCGAGCTCGGGCTTCATCACTTCGAGGTTTTGCTCCTCCGCAAGCCGCGCCATCTCGCTATCCTCGACCTTGACGGCGCGCATCGCGCCCGTCGGGCAGGATTGCTGGCCGCGCGTCTGCGACCAGCCCTGGTCGATGAGATGGGCGTCGAAAGTCCAGGCTTGCGGTATTTGCAGCTCCTCGTTCCACCAGATGTGGCCGTAGGGGCAGGCATCGACGAGCTCTTTGTGGCCTTTCGCCTTCTGCGGATCGATCAGCACGATGCCGTCGCGGCGCTTCTTGATCGCGCCGGTCTTGTCCGCCTTCATGCACGGGGCATCGTCGCAATGGTTGCATAGGGTCGGCACATAGGCGATGTCGATCATCGGCATCTGCCCACGCTCCTTCTGCAAGATGTTGATCCACTTGTGACCGTGCTTCGGCATCGGCGCCGAGTAGCCCGGCCATTCGTTGCCGACATATTCGTCCATGGCCGCGAGCGTGCACAGGTTGCAGTTAGTGCATTCGGCGACGTCGATGATGAGATTCCATTTTTTCATGGGATTATTTCGCCGGCACCAGCTGCGCCTCTTTCAGCGTTCGCTTGATCTCTTTATCCCTCTCCATCGCCGCGAAGGCCGCTGACATATGCTCGGTGCGGCGATCCCACGGCTCGATCTGAACGAGCGAGTTGGCGCCGGCCAGCGAATGCGTCGACTTGGTCTGCGTCCGTTCCGGCGTCAGCAGGTTGAGACAGCCGCCGCGATCGACGGATTTCCCCGGTTCGCCCATCGGATCGTACACCGCCGAGGATTCGTATCCGTGCGCCACGCCGCGCGGCAGCCGCTGCGTCGGCAAGGCGGCGCAGATCACCGCGCCGCGGTCGTTGAATACCTTGACCAGATCGTGCTTGCCGATGCCGCGCGCCTTGGCATCCTCGGCATTCATGCGCACGATCCAGTAGTAATAGCCGTCGACCTTGACACGATGATCCTCGATGTTGAGCAGGAACGAATCCTTGCCGTCGCCCTGGGTGTGGAACGAATATTTCGAATGCGGCGTCAAAAGCTGCAGCGGGTAGCGCTCGAACAGTTCGCCGGAATGCGCGCCCTCCCAGGACGGCTCGTATTTGACGATCGGCGGGCGCTCCGGATCGTGGAAGCGCTTGAGCGAATTGCACTCGAATTCGAGCTTGCCGGACTGGGTCTGCAGCCCGCGCAGATATTCTTCGGTGTAGTCGGACGGCAGCGGCTGCGCTTCCGGCACGTCCTTCTTGCGGTTCTCATAGAACCAGCGGAACGACACCGGCGCGCGCAGCTTCTCCTTCTCGGCGGGCACGACGTAATAGCCGCGCTTGAGGAATTTCCTCCACGAGATGTATTGCGGCAGGTCGGAGGCGAGGAAAACGCGCTTGACCCAGTCGATCTCGTTGACGCCTTCGGAGAAATAATTGGCAAGCCCGAGCGGCTTGCACAGCTCGTTGAAGATCCAGAAGTCGGATCGGGATTCGCCTTGCGGCTTGATCGCCGGCGCCTGGAACACGATGACGCGGTGATTGAGCTGCTGCTGGCCGTGATGGCCGTAGCCGCCGAGCCCGGCCCATTCCGAGATATCGACGCGCTCGAAATTGGTGCAGGCCGGCAGGAGAATATCGGCGAATTTCGCCTCGCCTTCATTCCAGATCGATTGGTTGACGACGAATTCGAGGTTCGGGGACTGATACATCCGCACCCAGCGGTTGGTATTGTTCATCGTCGACAGTATCGAGCCGCCGTATTTGTAGAGCATGTGGACCGGCGAGTGGCCGGGCGCCGGATAGGCGAAGCGCGCAAACTGGTGCTCGATTGATTTGCCGACCCACGGGTAGCCTTCGGCCTTGCCGTCGACGATCGCCTCCGGGACGAAAATGCGCGGGATGCGCTGGCCGTTCGAGTTCATGGTCGGCAATTGCGGCATGCGCTGATAGAGCTCGACCGGCATTGCCGTGTTTTCGAGATCGCCCGACATGCCGCCGTCGGCATAGCCCGGAAAATAGAAATTGAAATCGAGCGGCGTGCCCCATTGCAGATTGCCCATATTAACGCCGGGCTTGCCCAGTCCCTGCATCGCGACCAGGCACACCATGACGCGAGCCCATTGCACGCCGGTCTGGTTGCGGCAGGCGCCGCCGTGGCCGTTGCCCCAGCCGCCTGGCGCCAGATAAACGCGCTTCTTCCCCCATTCGCGCGCCAGCGCGCGCACGTCTTTCGCCGGGACGCCGGTTTCCTTCTCCTGCCATTCCGGCGTTTTCGCAACGCCATCCTCGTCGCCGAGGAGGTAGGCCTGCCATTTGTCGAAGCCGACGGTATGCGTTGCGACGTATTGCTTGTCGTAGAGATCCTCTTTGATCCAGACGTAGGCGATCGCCATCGCCATCGCGACCGATGTGGTCGGCTTCGGCGCGAACCATTTGCCGGGCAGGAACTGCGCCGAGGCGTTGTAGTAGGGATCGACGTGGACGACCTTGATGCCGAGCTTGGGGTCCTTCAGCCACTGCCGGCGCGTGGTGCCTTCCTGCGCGCCGTAGGACCCTGAGGTCGATTCCGGATCGGCCGCCCAGAACACCACCATGTCGC
>Ga0335081_10016141_pt1 | contig 12084 bp, 11 predicted proteins | sample Lox_Sample_35_FD_206713 | JGI IMG/M metagenome (GOLD analysis project Ga0335081, IMG submission 206713) | Soil microbial communities from Loxahatchee National Wildlife Refuge, Florida, United States - Lox_Sample_3.5 | ecosystem: Environmental > Terrestrial > Soil > Wetlands | place: USA... | reverse complement strand
GAGCAGATCGCTGTCAGCGGTCATTGTGGCGGCCACACGCCTCCTAGGCGGGGATGACGGACAGTGGAAGGTGTTCAGGCGGGCCGCAGAAGGACCGCAGATTGCTGCGTGATGAGCTGCTGCCCCGGCGGGGCGATGTACTGCGAACCGACGGTAATGGTCATCGGAACCGCCGGGTCAATGACGATGGTCATCGGAACCGCCGGTGCGACGAGAACCGTGACAGGCGGCGGCACCACCGGTGGCGGCGGCGGCGGCAGATTGACCAGGCCGATGACACGGCGCCACAGGACACGATGCGGAGCCGGTCGGATCGCCTGCGGCGGCAGCGGCCGGTGCAGCACCGGAAGACTGCCGAGCGGGGTGACGATCTGCGACGCGACACCACCGGCGTTACCGCCGCGTCCAACCCATGCCCGCGCCGGGGCCGGGCGTTTGACCTGCGGCGCTGGCCGCTGGCGTGCCTGCGCGGCCGGAACGGGGAGAGTCCCCCCGAAACCGCCCGAGGCCATTCCGCGTGGGCCGGTTGAGGCCCGCGCAGGCGCCGGTCGCTTTATGTAAGGCCCAGGCCGCTGATACGGCTGCGCCGCCGGTACGGGAGACTGCCCGGTGATACCGCCAGCGGTGACCCCACGCGGCCCGGTTTTCGCGCGGGCAGGCGCCGGGCGTTTGATGTACGGGACGGGCCGCTGATATGCCTGCGCGGTAGGTACAGGACCCGCTGCCGCGAAACCACCAGCGACCGTGCCGGGACCGACCCGGGCCCTGGTGATGTGCGGCGGGAAGATCTGGACTTTACGTGGCGGGGCGAGTTGCCCCAGCGGGGTGACGATCCGGGACGCGACACCGCCGCCGGCGGCGCCACGCGGCCCGGTCTGCGCCCGCGCCGGGGCGGGCCGCTTCACATATGGTGCGGGCCGCAGGTAGGCCTGCGCCGTAGGCGGCGTTGCTTTGACAGCGGCGCCACGCCACAGGCCACGGGGGCGCGGCGGCAGCGGCGACCGGAAAACAAACGGCCTCGGCGGCCCGGTCGACCCGAGCGGGGTGACGACCCGGGATGCGACGCCTGCGGCTACCTGGCCACGTGGCCCTATCTGCGCTCTCGCCGGGCTGGGCCGTTTAACCTGCGGCGCTGGCCGCTGGTAGGCGGTGACTACCGCCGGCGGCGGCGGCAGGTTGGCCGGGCCGATGACCCGGTGCGGGCCGAAGTAGCCGCGCGGCGGCGGTGGTGGCCGGAACTCAACGACCGGGATCGTCGGCGGCGGTGCCCCGAATTGCGGAACAGGCGTGATTACCTGGGAAGCCAGGCCACGCCAGATGGCACGTGCAGGGCCGGGGCGCCGTACCTGCGGTCCGCGTTTCTGGTATGCGGGGACAGGGATTACTGGCGGGGCGGCTGCCGGGACGGCGGCCCCGCGCCACAGGACACGCCGTGGCGGCGGCGGCCGGAACTCAACGACAGGGAGGGTCGGCTGCGCCGACCCCAGCGGCGTGACAACCTGGGAGGCGACACCGCCCGAGTTGCCGCCGCGCCCTACCCATGCCCGCGCCGGAGCTGGCCGTTTTACCTGCGGTGCGGGCCGCCGGCCGGCGGTGACCGGAATGACCGGCGGCGGCAGGTTGACGAGACCGATGACCCGCCGCCACAGCACCCGGTGCGGCGGCGGCCGGAACTCCAGCGCAGGTAGCGCAACCTGCGGCGCCGGAACCTGGACGGCCGGTGTGATCGCGGTGGAGGCGACACCGCCAGCGGCCTGACCACGCCTGCCAAGCCGCGCCCTGGCAGGCGGGACGTGGACGAAGACCGGGCGGGGCGGCGGCTGCTGCCGGAACCCCAGCGGCGTGGTGATCTGGGAGGCGACACCGGCGGCCAGGTAGGTACCGGGGCCGACCTTCGCGCGGTGCGGCGGCAGGTGAACAATGACCGGCCGCCGCGCAGGCTGCGACGGGTATCCGAGCGGGGTTACGACTTTGGACGGGATACCAGCAGCACAACTGCTGGCCTGCGGTCCGACCCGGGCGCGGGCCCGTGCCGGTGACCGGAACACAAACGGTTTCGCCTGTGACGGTGTGCCGAGCGGGGTGACGATCTGCGATGCGACACCGGCGCCTACTGCCCGTGCTAGCGGCCCTACCTGACCGCGCTGCGGGACTGGGCGCCGTACCTGCGGGGATGGCCGCTGGTAGGCGGTGACAACAACCTGCGCGGCCGGGAATGGGGCGGCGAAACCGTCACCGGGACCACCAGACGGCCCGACCCACGCACGCGTCTTCGGCCGCAGCCGGAACCTCGGCGCCGCCGACTGGATCGTGACTGCGGCAGGCGGCGCAGGGGGCGGGCCTTGCTGAATGTAGGGGCGGCCGGGATAGGCCCGCTTGAACCGTGCCATCCCGGGCCTCCCGCGTGCTCAGCGACGGCTAGGACGCCGGTTCTGCGCCTGCTCCAACCGGGAAGCCCAGCGAACGTTGCCTGGGCGATAGCCAGAGTTGTTGTCGATCCTCTCGATCGTCATACCATCCGGGCGCGGGCCGAGCCACCCTTCGATGTCTTCGATAAACGCCGCCACATCAAGCCAGCGGTCGTAGACGTCGATACCGCGACCGCCATAGTGATGCCAGTCGGAGTCGTCCGGGTTTGTGCAGCGGCTGACGATGCCTATCCATGTCGGGTAGAGCGGATGCCGTTTCAAGCCATGTGTGGTGTGTTTCGGCCCGTGGATTCGGTTCTCCTGTGCTAGGCAGCCACAGGAGCGGGTGGTGCCGTTGAACAGGTTCCCTGAGGCCACCACAGTCTCGTTGCCGCATTGACAGCGGAGTTGGATATGACCGCGATCTGGGATCGCGGTTACGGTCAGTCGCCCGAACCTGTCGCCGATAGATAGCGGGTTCTTCGCCCGGGTGACACCTGCGCGCTTCGACCACTCCGGCCGCCTGCACCCGCAAGAGATCGTTTTTCCGGTTCGCAGGTTATCGACGTTTACCGGTTTCTCCGTACCGCAGTCGCAACGGCACAGGATGTTGCGGGTTCCGTGCACGCGCTCAGGTGAGACGACGGTCCAGAGCCCGAACTTGTCGCCTGTATTGGTAGCTGCCATACAGCCATACTACAGTATGTTGTATGAACGACACTACTCATTCACTCTTCCCATACGACGTACGCCGCACAGTTGCATGTTACGCTGGCGGTGACTCTGACCCGCACAACTGTGGATAGGTTAGACTGTGGCTCTCGCCCGAGCGGCCATTGTTTGACATAGCTGGCTGGTGGGACGAGGAGTTGCCAGTCGAAGGGGCGGACGGCTGCGGGGGTGCCTTCGGTGGCAGGGGCGAAGCAGGTGAGGTTGGTGCCGCCGGCGCACAGGGACGGTACCGCGGAGAAGCTGGCGTATTCCATGGGTGTGATGGCGGTGCCGGTGGTGGCGGTGCCGGTTGATCCGAACAGTTCGCAGGCGACGACGGACGTAGAGGCGGGGGTGTCGAGGCTGATGCCCCATTCGACGATGCGGACCGCGACGGTTGCCGGGGTGACGATCTGGATCATTGTTTTGATCGCGGTGCCGGTGGCGACTTTCACGGGGGCAGCGGTGGTGGGGTATGCGGCGTTCTGCACGTAGTAGAGGGTGCCGCTCATGCCGAGACGCCCCAGGCGAGAAGGTATGCGGCGTCCTGGTTGAGCCCGGCTGGCATGGTGACGACGGTGCCGTTGACAGCGGCGGTGGCGGAGCCGTTGACGGTAGTGCCGCACATGATGGCCTGCTTGACGACGGACAGGTCACCGCTGAGGTCGGCGGTGTCGCCGGTAGTGATGTTCCGCAGCGCATACAGGCAGATCCGGTCGGACATGCCGTTTTCCCACACTCGCACGCAGTGGCCTTGGGTCAGTACGGCCATCGGTGACTCCTTCGGATGCTGGCCGCCTGCTGCGGCGTAACATGGCCCGAGCCTTCCCCGGCCCGGTCTCCTGATTGCGTAGGTAGCGGCCGGGCGTCCGGGCGGCGGCCTCACGCGGAGCCGGTCACCATAGTGATGCGCGTTTCACGGCCTGCGGGACCACGAGCTTCGCGCCCCCGGTGACAGCGGCGGCGCCGGCGAGCTGGAACGCGACCGTGAGGATGGACCAGCCGCTGGTGTACGCGCCGGTGAACCCGGAGGTCTCGGCACCGCCCGTGCTGTTCTTGTACTCGATCGAGGCGTTCGAGCCGTCGGCCCGGCTGTTCGGGTCGAGCGTCCAGGTGGCGTCCAGTTTGACGGGAAGCGCATCGCCCAGGAACGATCCGTAGGCGCAGACCAGGTACTCGCCCGCGCCGGTGCTGGAATATGTGGGGCTGCCGGTGGCGGCGGTCGTCCCGCTCAGCGTGCCGACCGCGGTGGTCATGGTGTCGATCATCGCGGTGGTGTTCCCGGCGAGCAGGCCGGAGACTTCCTGGATGACGACGGTCTGCCCGTTGTTTGACGGGTAGGTGACCGTGATGGCCGGCTTGGCGCCGACGTCGCCTGCCGGGGTGTCCAGCGCGTACAGCCAGACGCTTCCGCCGCTCCTCGTCTTGGACGCGACCAGGGTCCAGTTGTTCAGCGCCGCGTCCCGGACGGTGGAGGGGGCGTCGCTCCAGCTGCTGGCGGCAGCGACGATGATCTTATTGCCGGAGCTGACGTTCGCGGTGGTGAACGTGGCAGTCACGGCGGTGCCGTAGTAATACGCGCTTGCGGACTGGACGACGCTCCAAGCCACGGCCGGTCACCGCCCTCCGGGTGAGCCGCCGCAGCCCGGCTACCCTGTGCTGGTCATACGGGAGTGACCTCGACATCGGTCCAGTCGTTCGCCCCGCCGTCATCAGTCGCCGGGTACGCGAACGTGGTGATGTGGTAGCTGCTCTGCCCGGTCGTAGACGCTGCGGCGTTCGGCGCGGACAACGGCCCGTTCGTGATCCCGTTCACGCCGGGATAACCGCCGGTGAGCCAGTAGTTCCCGATATCAGCGAACCAGGCGTTGCCGAGCGCGGGATGGAACACGGATGTCTTGTACTTACCGGCGGGCAGGATGACGCTGCCGTCGTAGGGGACCTTGATCCACCCGGAGCCGGCGGCGCCGGACCATGACGGCGACGTGTTATCCGTCCCGGCTACCGCAAGCTGGGTGCCCACGTTCCAGATCACGCACCGGGTCGGCAGGTCTGCCGCGCCCGGCGGCGAATACCACCAGATGGCGTTCAGCGCGCACGGCTGCGACAAGGCGAACTCGGTGGCGATCGTGTACCCGTTGGTGTCGATGCTGAGCAGCGGCGACCCGACCGGGTGGTTCGGCCAGAGCCGGTATGAGGACCCGGGCGGGACGGCGTCAGTGACCTGCACGTCCAGCCAGCAGTTGAAACTGTCGTCGTCGCTGGATGCGTAAACAGCCGTGGGGTCGGCGGTGGCGGAGCTGTAGCTGCCCTGGATGGTGGCGGCGCCGAGCCATGCGGGGAACGGATTCGACCCGCTTTGCGCAGAATATGCGGTCAGCGGCCCGTTCGTGATGCCCGCCGAATAAGGGTTGCCGGTGGCGAACTGGTTGGTGGTGCCCGGGAAATTGCCGCTGAACCCGGTCTGCGCCTTGTACGAGGCGTTGGGGGTCAACGCGAGAGGGGTCAGGTACGGGACGTAATTCCAGCCGATCGACAGTGCCCCCGAGGTGATCTGGCTGCCGGGCACAAGCAGCCCCCCCGAGGGGCTGACCTGCCATAGGCAGAATGACTGGGCGCTGCCGGACTGAGAGCTGTCCGCCCGGTACCACCAGAACCCCTGCAGGTACATCGCGCCCTGGGTCACCCCGAAGGCGGTGCCCACCGTGATCACGCCGCCGAACGCCGTGGACGACGCGGGCGGCTGGGTGCCGGACGAACCCACACCGGGCCGCCCGGATACCCCGTCCATCAGGCGGTATGTGTTCAGCACCGGCGCCGACGGCGGCGGCAGCGACGCGACCCACACCGGGTTCATCACGGTTCTCACGGGCGCCTCACTCCCGGCTCGGTTCGGCCGGAAGTGAGGCGCCGGCCGATGTGAAAGTGCTGCCCGGGTCCGCGCTACGGCCCCTTCAGGGCCAGTACCCAGTCCGGGTCGCCTACGGAATTAAGGATGGGCTTGGACCCATCGGTGGCACCGGAGTTGTACGTCGTTCCAGGCGTCCCCGCATACACGGTGCCCGAGTCAGGGTCGATCCATTTCACTGAGTAGCCCGCTGTGATCAGCGTCGTGTTGACCGTGATCGTGGTGGCGTGGGACAGGTAGATCAGTGCCAGCGACCCATCCGGCGCATATGACGCGGTGACATAACTGTCAGTGACAGCCTCACCGTAATGGGCACCGGAGTCGCTGGCCACCGGTGTCCCGCCACCCGCCGTGATCAGCGTGTTGCCGACATCAGGCAGCAGTTTCCACCAGCCGGGCAGCGATGACACGGCGGTGTAAATGTGCCCGGCGGTGTGCGTGAAAAAATACTCGCTGGTTACCTCGGCGGGCTGCGTCGCGACCCACTGGTACACGTTCTCCGACGCCGTGTTCGACCCCCGGGCCCCCGACGACAGCGCCCACCACACGTACTGCCGCATCGCCCGGTCATAGGGGGCGTAGTAGGCGTTGGCGCCGCCGCTGCTCTTGTAGTAGTAGCCGTCCATCCAGATGACCGGCAGCGGGCTCGCCTCAGCATAGGCGTACCTGACCCCAAAGTATGTCTGGATGTAGGTGTACACGCAGTTGAACTGCGCGTTACTGGCACCCCACGCCTGAGCAGCATGCCCCGTCCCCAGGTAATACCGGGATGTGGTCTCGGAGAAGTTCTCGATACTGATCACGTGTGTGTCGCCGCCGCTGCGGATACCGGTCAGCATGGCCGATGCGAGGCTGTCGAACGACGCCGAGTAGTCCCCGCCGATCTGCCAGATGATGTTCGGGGTGCTCGCGTATCGCGCGGCCAGGCCCGCGCCGAACGCCTGAACCTGGGTGGTGTTCAGGTTGTAGAAGGCGTTCGGGCTGGCCTCAGCGTCTCCGTATGCCACGTTCAGCAAGGCAGCCATGCCGTTCCGGGCGCACGCGGCGATCAGGTAGTCAACCCGGGTCCAGAATGTGTTGTTGAAACCAGTGGACGGGTCGCCGCCGCTGACCCACGGGTTCACCCCGTCCCAGGTGGCCCCCTGGCTGTAAGGCGTGCCGTTGGACGAGTCAGCGAACACGCATGTTTCCATGGCCGTGAACCCCTGCGCGCCGCGTGCGTCGCAGTAAAAGTCGATCTCCTGCTGCCAGGTGCCGTACCCCGCGTTCCCGGCGTTGGGGATCATGTTCCACACAGTGTCGGACAAGAGCAGACGCGGCTGCCCGTACTGGTCGGCGAAGTAGCCGGCGGCGCCGGTCCCGAGGATTCCGGTGATGGCCGCTGGGGCGCCGCCGGGCGCGGGCGAGTTCACCGACGCGACCCACGCCGGGTTCAACACGGCTCTCACAGGCGCCTCACTCCCGGCCGTGTCCGCATTCCTGGCTCCTAGCCGCAGACCACGACAGCGGTCCACACCCCGGCGTAGCCGGATGTGCCGGACGCCCACCGGACCTGCTCCACCCAGGTCAGCATCCCGTTGTCGTCCGTGACGCTCACCCCGGCGCCGGTTCCGGCGGTGGCCACCATCGCGACCAGCAGCGACCCCATCGGCGGGGTGAAACGCGCGGTGGACACAGAGGTGGCCGAGGTAGTCGTCACAGGCGGCGGGGATGACGGGTCCTCCGCGACGGAATACCACGGGCATGCCCGGATCTCGGCGACCGCGACCCCGCCGGCCGTGCCGGCGGCCCCGTTGCTGGCTCCCGTGGTGATGGCTACATTTGCCGTGGTGAACGGGGACAGGGACAGCACTTCCACGGCGATCATCGCCCACAAATCCGTGGTGAGCGCCCGGGTCATCACCACGGGAGCCCCGGTCGCCGGGGCGGTCTGCCCGGCCCCGTTGCCGCACCCCGAAGTACTTGCTTCGTTGATGAGGTAGCGGCTGGCAGACGGGCCGGACACTGAGCCGATAGCGGAACCGCCGCCAGCGAAAGCGGCGATTATGTTGCCATTAGTGTTCGAGCTCACCGTGACAGACGCGGACGCGCCCGAACCGTAACCGGTATAGGAAGAGCCGATAATGGCAGCCTGGTCGGCGCCGGTAAACGACAGCGACCCGGCCGCCAGCGAGTCCGGTGTCGCGCCAGCCACGGTCAGCGCGATCGTGTTCACGCCGGCGGGAACCCCGGCGAGGACGAAAACCTCGACGAATCCTTTATTCGTCCCGCCGGCGTGGACTACGCCGGCGGCCGCCATCGGCGTCCCGCCGCACGTGGCAGTGACCGTGCAAAGCGAATCGGCTCCGCCGCCGAGCGACACGGCGGCGAGGACAACTGTGTTCACACCGGAAACGGTGTGCGACCACGACAGCGACGCGGCGCCCGTGTTCCCGGCGCCGGACGACGACGGGCCGACCGCGTCGAACGCCACAGTCGGCGACATGGACCCCGACGTGAACGTCCCGTACGCAGCACCGTTCGTCGTGTCGGAGACGTTCTGGAAAAATGTCGTGCCAGCGACCGGGGTCCAGGCGGTGCTGGCGTCGTTCCGGTTCACCGCCCCGTAGACCAGCGACCCGGAACCCTGCGGGATGAGCAGCACGTCAGCCGGGGCGGTCGCGTCAGCGGAACCTGTGGCGCCGGGGTTGAAAGTGGACTGGTACTGCGGGCCGGTGACCGTGATCGCCGCGCCGTTGACGACCTTGACGGTCAGCGCCATCCCGTTGTGCGTGCCCGCCCCGGTCTGCGTCGCGGTCACTACCGGTGAGACGGCGTTGCACTGCCGCCACGGCATGATCCGCATCCTGCCGATCATGGGGTCACCGCCGCCTGGAGTGCATGCGCGAGCGGGGCACCCGGCAGCCTATTCGTCGTCGAGTTCGGCAGATAGCACACAGCGACGTAGACGGGGTTTATCGCGGCACGCACACGCGTTCACCGCCCTCTATTTTCGATCACACAAGACCCGCACCGTGGCCACATCGGCTGCCATCCGTTCCGCGCGCCACGTCTCGTACGCCTTCTTGTCGGCCGCCACGCCTTCAAACGCCTCCCAGTAGGTGGCGTCGAACTGGCCGCGGCCGGCGGCGGGATGATTGTGCCGCACCGTCACATCCGGCAGATAGGCGAGGCAGTCCGCTTCGCGGCCGATGACGGTGATGACCTCATCGACCCACCAGTGCTTCAAGGCCGGTTCGCACATCCAGCCGAGCGCACGGACAATGTCGGCGGACATGACCCACGCTTCACCGATATCGTCGCGGATCCCGTCGTTCGGGTAGGCGATGCCGGTGCCGCCCATACCGTCGATCGCTCCGAGCAGCAGTTTGTCCCAGCCGTGAGTCTGCGGGACGTGGTCGTCACCGAAAGAGGCGAGCGCTGTGTAGTCGCCAGCGAACTCGAGTGCGAGCTCGTTGGTCCAGGCGCCGAGACCTTTACGGGGCCCGGTGACGACGATGACCGGTACCTGCGCGGAGTGCGCGGCGCCGATCGACTTCTGGAGGTCGGGGTCGTCGTTGTCGAAACCGAACACGATGTCGGTCTGGGCGGTGGATGTCGCGGCGACGGCACGGACGAAGCGGGCCACATTACCGGGCCTGCCCCGCGACGGGACGATCACGAGGAGGTCACGTGGCATTAGCCTGCTTCCTGTGAAAGTTGCGATCATCGGATACCGGGGCGTCGTCGGTAGCGCCCAGATGCGCCTGTGGGCCGGGCATGACCTCGTCGGCTACGACACGGCGGACGGAACTCCGTACCCGGCTGAGATCGCAGGGTGTGATTTCGCTGTGGTGTGCGTGCCGACCCCGACCGTGCCGGGCGGCGGCGCCGACCTGAGCTACCTTCGCCGGGCGCTCGGGCAGCTACCGGATGGTGTCCCGGTGCTGATCCGCTCAACTGTGCCGCCCGGCACAGTGGACTCCATCGGCGTCACATGGCCGGACAAGCTGGTCGCCCACGCCCCCGAATTCATCTGCGAACGCGCTGGTGCGCGGATACGCGAATCCGCTGATGTGCCATGGATGCTCCTCGGCGGCACCCCAGCGGCCCGCGAGTTTTTCCGTCCGCGGCTCGCCGAGGTGTACCCGGATGACCGCATCCACGAGTGGCCCGCCATCGTCGCCGAGCTCGCCAAGTACACGGCCAACCTGCACTGGGCAGCCAAGGTCACATTCGTCAACGAAATGGCGAAGATTTGCGAGGCGACCGGTGCCCAGTGGGAGCAGGTGCGTGAGGCGTGGCTAGCCGACCCGCGGGTCGCGCGGGACTACACGGCGATGGACGGGTTCCCGCCTGGGTTCGGGGGCCCCTGCTTGCCGAAAGACCTCGCCGCCCTGATCGCAGAAAGCCTTGACGCAGGCTACGAACCGGAGTTCCTCATCGCCATCGAAGATGCCAACGCCAGGTTCCGCAGGTGAGGGTCCTGGTCACCGGCGCGGCCGGGTTCATCGGTGGCTACGTCGTCCGCGAGCTCCTCAGCCGCGGCTACGACGTCACCGGGCTGGACAACTTCTCCAAATACGGTCGCCTGACCCGCGACTACTTCGGTGATCCCTGCTATCGGCATGTCGCTGGGGACGCCCGCGACGTTGACCTGATGCGGCGTCTCGCCCTCGACGCCGACCATCTCATCGCTGCGGCGTCGATGATCGGCGGGATCAGTTTCTTCCACACCTACCCGTATGATCTGCTCGCCACCAATGAGCGGATCATCGCCTCCACCTGCGACGCCGCGATCACCGCCCATCGGTCCGGGAGGCTCCGCAAAGTCACCTACGTGTCCTCGTCGATGGTGTACGAGTCCGCGAGACGGTGGCCTAGCGTCGAGGGCCAGGAACTGCTGATCCCGCCGCCGCTGTCCAGCTACGGCTTCCAGAAGCTGGCCGTCGAGTATTTCGCCGATGCGGCCTGCGACCAGTACGACCTGCCGTACACGATCGTCCGCCCGTTCAACGCCGTCGGGATCGGTGAGCAGCGCGCCCTCGGCAGCCGTGAGGTGAAGTCCGGGAATCTGCGGCTGGCCATGTCCCACGTCGTCCCGGACCTGGTGCAGAAGGTTCTGCGGGGGCAGGACCCTTTGCACATTCTGGGTGATGGGACGCAGGTGCGGCATTACACCTACGGCGGTGACCTGGCCCGGGGGATTGTGACGGCGATGGAACATCCCAGCGCCGAAGGTGAGGACTTCAACCTTTCCACCGCGACGTCCACGACGGTGGTGGAGCTGGCGGAAATGATCTGGCGGAAGATCAAAGGCCCCGGTGTAGCGTTCCGGTTCGTGCCGGATCCGCCGTTTGAGCATGACGTCCAGTACCGCATCCCCGCCACGAGTAAAGCGCGGGATGTGCTCGGCTTCGAGGCCACTACCCCGCTGGATGTGATGCTGGACGAGGTGATCCCGTGGGTGGCTCAGGCCATCGACGACGGCGCTATCTGAAGTACCGGGATCTTGATCTCACCTAGCCCGTACCGGCCGTGACCGATCTCAGCCCATACCAGGCCGGTTTCGGCGCAGTAGGTGTCCAAGGCCTTGGCGACGGTGTCGCCGGGCCAGTTCAGCGTGTCATGGCACAGCACCACCCCGCCCGGCAGCACCCACGGCACAAACTTCCGCAGCTCCGCGAGGGTGTGGTCGTATTCGTGTGAGGTGTCGATGAACAGCACATGGCACGCCAGGGGTTCGACGTCCTCGGCCATGTCGTCGCCGACCTGCAATATCCACCGGCCGGTGCTGGCCCAGTAGTCCGGCACCTTCGGCTGCTCCAGGTCGACTGAGTAGACGTGGCCGTCGACCTGCTCAGCGGCGGCGAGGAACGCCACCGTCGAGGCCCCCTGCCGGACACCAAGCTCGGTCACCCGGACCTGCGGGTAGCGCGCCGCAGTCTCGCGCAGGATCGGCATGTAGTGCTGCATGTCGGACGGCTGCGCCCAGCAGCCCAGATAATCCCTCTGCAGGTCCGCGGCGGTTTTCGGCGCCGCAGCGACCGCAGCAGCAGTGACCATCTTCTCCAGCTC
>Ga0335081_10016140_pt1 | contig 12084 bp, 21 predicted proteins | sample Lox_Sample_35_FD_206713 | JGI IMG/M metagenome (GOLD analysis project Ga0335081, IMG submission 206713) | Soil microbial communities from Loxahatchee National Wildlife Refuge, Florida, United States - Lox_Sample_3.5 | ecosystem: Environmental > Terrestrial > Soil > Wetlands | place: USA... | reverse complement strand
TATATTTAAAGATACACGGGCTTATTCTCAGAGCCATTCCCGCGGGTTCCTCACGGTTTTGCTTACGGTGAGAAATTTCGGCCTTGCACTGCAGATCCCAAAATTTTCGCCTCCGTCGCCAACTACCCGTTCGAGGATGCGTCAACAACGCGCCAAGCGCTACCGCAAGGCGATGGCCCTGTACCAAACAACATTCAAGTTCAGAGAGCCGTATCAAGTGCTCCTATCCTCAGACTTTCTCCTTGCCGCCCATCGATTCAAACTCAACCTCGCATCCCTCCTCGAACGAACGCTCCAGGGACAGCTAAAATTGAGTACGCCCCGGGCTGCCCGACAGCCGCTGACGTCGCAGTGATTACCCAGTGCTCTATATCAGAACTCTATAAAACAGGGGACCAGGCAGTCATAGCATTGGCGAAGAAATGCGAACGGCGGCGATGCGGACATATCCCTGACCCTGTAGTAGGGCACGATTGTATAACAGCTTGTCTCAACGTCGAAGGAGAAAATAAACACCGCTATATCCTTGCGACTCAAGACGAAGAGTTGAGGGCGGAGATGCGGTCCGTGCCTGGTGTACCTATGGTTTATATTCGGCGAGCGGTGATGATTATGGAACCTCCTAGTCAGGCAAGTTTGACGAGACGAGACACTCGTGAACGGGAAAAATTGGGAGGACTGGAGAAGAGGAAGAGGGATGGTGGAGAGGCTGAGGGAGAGGCAGATGTAAAAAGGAAGAAAAGGAAGGGTCCCAAGGAGCCGAATCCCTTGAGCGTCAAGAAAAAGAAGAAAAATGAGGCGGAAGGGACCGGCGAAACAGACGAATTGAACGACCAGAATACAGGAACAGGGGATGTTGTTTATAATATTGTTGGAGATGTGACTGAATCAATACGTCGGACGAAGGCTGTTCGTCGAAGGAAAAAACATAAAAGAGCCTCAAAGGTGACTGAGGATTCGATACCAGCTGTAACAGAGGGTGGAGCGGAACAAAGTCAGACAGCTTGAAGCAATCACAGTATCAACTAATCAATCAGGATATTCAACTCCACACATTCATAATGATACGTAATACATTCCTATGGGGTATCTAATTCTATACATTGAATCATGGTTGGACAATGACATTCGAAACGTATTCTACAATTAGTAAACTGGAAGCTGGGGTTGAAGGATTATTACCCCCACGAACGACCATCCGTCGCTCCCTTTTCTTAAATCCTGCAATCCTAACTTGTTCGGCACGTTTAATATACGCCGAATCCCTTCGTCCCGTAACAAACACCAAGGGAATCAACTCCTCCACCGAAACATCGGCTTGCTTCTCCGTGAAGAACGATGGAATAAACCTTTGCCCAGCAGCAAGACTCGAATCCACGACAATAACCAAGTCAAATCCGGCCGTCTTGGCCCCGCGCACCTTCTCCAAGAACGTACATTCCCCACGGTCCACCACTACTGCCGTCGACTGCTCGCCTCCCAGCCCGGGAAAGAATTCGGGAGAATACGCGTTGCAACCGCGTGGGTTCCACGGGGATTGGTAAACTTTAAAGGACCAGCCGACGTCGAGAGCGGGGATTCCCGCGGCGGGGATAGTAGAGATTTCGACGTCTCCTTGGCGTTCGGAGACGTGGATATCCAAGAGAACATCGTCTTGATCAGAGCGTTTGGTTGCAGTGGGGGGATCCCATTGGAACAGCGCTGTGTCTTCAGTCATGTACATCCAGAAATTATTGTCTGAAATAATCACGTTTTCGCCTTTTCTTACAAGGGTGGTGCCCACTTCACAATTAGCTTTGAGGCGGCAGGGAGGGAATCGAACCCATGCTCAACGTCAACTTTTCGTCTCCATGTTTAGCGAAGCGAAGGTGCAGACCGCTCAGGTCGGGCACATGGAGACCTTCGGCTGTTCGTAATGGAGGGAGACTAGGCATCTGTGCCGCATTTTGGTCCTTTCCTTTTTGTGTCTTTTTTACAACATGCGAAGGTGGAAAAATGATATCAAACTCCTAAATACATAAGGGTTGAAATTTGCCGATGGTACCTCTAAAATAGACCGCGGTGTGCTAATGCCATTGGTATCTAAAAATGGCGAAAAGATTTTGTGGAGAGTGGTATTCGGCGTGAATGGATGAAACGCATCTGGGATAGAGAGAATTTGGGAAAAAAGGGACGTCGAGATTTCGGGGACTTGACATGTTGCGCCACTATCTTGGGCGGCAGGATTTTGGTGGAGGTTGTTGGGGAGATGGATTGGATGGCCTTCCGTTGTGAAAACAAAGTTTGAATCGAGGTGATGGAGAGGGTTGTCTGGGTAAGTATCGAAAAACGGGGCGGGTACCTTCATCGAAAAGGAGGTAGAGATATTTCAATGTTTCGCTGAGGACGAAGCTTTCCATTCGATCTTCATGTTCCTTCGACATGACATCCTTTATCCCCGCAAATCCACACTACGTATTAGAGTGCACCCATTGAGATGACTCACATCCACTTTGGTATAATTAAGAAGGTCCACCAATACTTGCTCCCCAACGGCGAGATAAAACGGATCCTTCGTCGTCCGATAGAGAAAATAAGTCGACTCGATAAACTCAGGCCGCAACTACCCCGGATCAATCCTTTGGCGGCCCCACGGGAACTAACCGGATAAAAGCCGATCTCAGGCCGCCCGGTGAAATAATTGTACCTCTCTGGAATCATCTGAAACGTGCTCCAAATCCCCCAATACTGTAAATGCCCCTTAATTGCACTCTCCACATCTCCCGCAAGGACCTGTAACCCAGGAAAAAACCCTGCGAGCGAATCAATCCAAGCCGTCGCGAGCGCCGTCGTCACCAAATTAATATTCTTATATATAAACTTATTATGGTCCTGTAAATACATCTTTACAGAGGCATAAAGAGTGTGCCAGACGTCCCAGTACGAGGGCTCTCCGAAGAGAATATAGGCTTTGACCGCATATTCGAGGAAGCTGTCTATGCCGGCGCCGATGCCCGTGATGGTGTTTGTCCAGTGGCCGGTTTCGGCATCGATGGTGTTGCCGAGGAGGTCCGTACTTGGGCTGCGGCGTTTGAAGACCTCGTTGAAGGCACGTTTGGCGACGTGCTCGTAGATTGGGTTGCCGGTTAGTCGGGAGAGGGTTCCGAATTCGAGGAGGAGGGAGCCTGCGCCGGCGGAACACGTTTCTGAGGTATCTCCTGGAACAAGTCCTGTTCGCAGGTTTATTCGCGGGTAGGGTATTCCGGTTGGGGATTGAAAGGCGGGCAGGAGGCGATCGGCCAAGTCAATGGCAAGGTCGAGTAATTCGCCATTGTAGTTTGGCAGTTTGTAGCCGTTGAGGAGGGTTGGGTTTGAGGCGTAGAGATGGGCTGAGAGGAGGCCCCCGAGAACACGTATGGTAACTTCGAAGACCTGAACTTTTGAGTTGATGTCGAATGTTGTGACTTGTCCGATCACCATATTCACAGCTCTCTCGAATTCTTCGTAGTCGCCCATAATCTACGTGTCACCAAAAATACGCCATGGGCGAGGAAGAATACGGCAAGGGCATCGAGAGTATCGATTAGTGTTAAAGAATAATCTCCACAGACATCGTTAATCCCAATATTCATTCTGCAAGGATCAGTTACCGTCCTACTAAGCATCAGAGGAGTTGGGTACGGATTTAGTTTATCGGATCCTCGACCGATGCAAGAGAGAGGACGCAATTCATCAGCGGGAAATCCATTGTCCAAATAACTCCGATAGCCATGATAGAAAGCTGCCTTTGTTTCCTCTCTATCCCGTGTAAGCCGACCTCCCCCAACAGGAATGCGAAGAGGCGGCTGTACCTGAGCCGCGCTTGCCGTTTCCTTGACATGCCATGACAGGAGCATGACAACGCGAGCAAAATGCAGAAGAGAATCCCGTGTAGCATAATCATAGCATATAAATATTGCGTCTTTCTGTCATCGGACCCGGTTAAATTATATCACTCTCGCGTTCTGGAGCATTAGAATGCCATTTGAGTCGAGGCGAGGCGAAGTATTTGGGCCTGGAATTAAGACGTCGGCGGATCTGCAGTCGTCAGAGGTTGTGGATTCTTTTATCTCGCCGAGCGTGGTCACAGAGCTGTAATGATACAACAGTACTTCTGAAACCCCGACTGCAACATAGAGTTTTTCAGGCAAACAAGGGATAATATCTTTTGCTTCCGCAAGCAAAGAAAATTAAACTTCAACGAGTACAAAGTCCTTTAGAAAAGGCAAATAAGTTAAAAGTATCAAGGAAGTCCCATCATTGAAGCTGCGGAGAGGCTTATTCAAGTTCCATATGCTCAGCAAGCTGCTCCAAAAAGCTTATAAATACCGCATCAGTAAATATATGCCTTCTCAACAGACTTCTTGCCAACCTTCTTCTCCACAGCATGACCCTTGTTCATCTGTGCCAAACGGGGTTGAATAACCTTTTTCCACAGGGGAATGGCACCAGCGACCAAGGCTGCAACGAGGTCGGTTGCAGCAATACCGCCGCCAATGGTGAGAGCCTTGTGTTGCTTTGCCCATACTTTAGCCTTGAGGATCTGGCCCGCAATGCCACCTAAGACAAGGGGTCAGTTGGGCTATAAAAGAAAGCAGACGGATGTAAACGAGAGTGGAAGGAATGGAGGGATAGTTGGATATTGGGCTTTGGCAGCGGTGGGTGGTGGAGGAGGTTGAAGTATCTCAGGGAAAGGAACTGTTCCGGGTTCGATTGCCAATGCTGCGAATTTAGAATCTCATCACAAGGGGGATTAATACCGTCAGCCATAGAATTCAAGTAGTACTCACAAAGTTATAGGGAAAGCTGTGTCAGTGTGTTGAAGAGGATGTGGGGAAAGATTGGGAACAATAGGCCTTTAGTTCGAAGTTTCATTAAATCTGATCACTGTATCTCGGGATCTCGAGGATCACACCAATTCGCACTGATGCTCCAGCCCATAAATTCCCAGATCTCCGAACTTTCGGAACCCGTAGAATACAGCATTTATAACATTCACTTGATGTGGTCTCCTCAGTACATAACAATGCAAAACGAATTCTGCACATTATCAGTATAAATTGACGTCGTTTCAAGTGGGATATGGGGCACCTGCTTCATTGCCGGCTCGGAAAACGTTTTTGTTCTGTGAAATCAACGCATCTCTCCGCTCCAGCAACTGCTCCAATTTCTCGCCTCTTTGAAGTCCAGACTCAATGGTCTTCTGAAGCACAACCTTCGTTTCATCAAGTTCCTGTTGGACTCGCATAATTGTATCTGCCTGACTCGGTCCGAACATCGCCTTAGGTACTACAATCAACATCAACGTCGAGCATACACATGAAATACGTCGTCTAACTCCACGTTAGCGATTAACTCCTGGTCAATTGAGAGGGAAGGTTTGGAGGCGGGTAAGGGTGGGGAAACTATTTTCTGCGGCATGCTGACGTTGACCGGCTTAGGTCCGTTCGGCGACGGTTTCGGAGAAGACTCTCATGAATTTGCCAACGGGGGAGCATTGGAAAAAAACCGAATGTAGAGAGATCTTGCGAGGAGGGCGAGCGAGATGGCGGGTTAAACATCGTTGCGCAAAATCGCGATCGAGAACAGGCCGACCCATCGTCGCAGCAGAGCGTCAACAAAGGCAGACGAATGGCGGTGATCGTCTCGGAGAAATTCCACGAAGCCAAGCCTCTCGACCAGAACATCTCCGACGCGAGAATGAGCCTCGCAAAAACGCCCATCTCCCGGCTACTCGTTCCCTCCCTTTCCCCTCCTCAAGTAGACTGTTTGACTCGAACAATCAGGTCTGCGGAATAGGTAACTCAGGCTCAGAATACCTGCACACCCGCCATTCCATAGGCCGCCTGATGACCGACTACCTCAGAGACCATTTCGACTACCCCGTGTGGGTCAAGGACAAGTCAGTTTCTGGCTTCTGGAGCGAGAAAAGAGAGAATTTAATCCTTTTCAAAACAGGTGGATTTATGAATAATGCAGGTCGCTCCGTGGCTGCTGCATACCGCAAAATACGGTTGGGGAACACGAGCCGGGTCCTCGTTATTCATGATGATCTTGAACTGCCGGTTGGGCAGGTCAAATTACGGACCATTGGAAGGGGGAAGTACTCATCCCACCCTTCGTATAGCTCTTTGATGGCGTTAATGTGGCAGAGGACATAACGGGATTTTGAGTTGTGTGAGTTGTTTGCAGACAGAGGTACTGCCCTTCAGCGTTTCTTGGGAATATCATTGATATGTGGGATTTAGGCTTTCCTACGGATATCTGTTGGGATTGGACGGCCAGAGTCGAGAGATAGTATAGATGTATCGAAGTATGTGCTTTCACCGGTACCCGCGTCTGAGGGGAAAATATTTAGGCAGCACTCGTTTCCTGGGATAGTAGAGATCATACATCAATTGGTGGATTTGAAAACCCGTTAGACATGTTCCGAAAGCATATAAGAGACTAAATACGGGAGGAGACCCGAATCCCACATAAGCATTCATCAGGGTGAACATCCGTTCGTCAACTCATTACCATTTTGTATGACGCTCGGGATCGCCGCGCCGCGAACTGACAGGTTGTGAATTGCGCCCGCGAAACAACAAGACCCATGTCCCTCTCCGAGGACGAGGCGAAACTCGTCGTCCAAATCCTCGCCTCCCAACCCTCTCAAGAAGAACTACGCAATATCCTCAGCCGTTTTGAACCGGTCGCACATCTTCCTTCTGCCTCCACAGCCGCAGTAGTCTTTGCACTCGTCAACACCACGATCCCCGAAATATGGAAGTCACTACAGTCGTCATCAGCAACGGCCCAACTTATCTTGCGTTGTCTCGCTTCTATAGCTGGCGTAAACGCATTGATTATGAGAATGGACCAGTTACATGGACAAATGCGACACTCATCGGCATCTGGGAACGAGAAAGCTCAACTGGTGGATGCATTGGAAGTCGTCTCTTTGATCCTGGAGAATGAACGTTTCAGCACCGTCAGCGTATTTGAGTTTGGGAAGGCGAATGGGACGCAAGGGAAGCTGTTGATGAACGAGTATATTTCGCTGGTTGGCGGGAGCAAGATTTTGAATGTACTGTCAAAAGTGTCGATGGAGGTTGAGGAGAAATGTTGGGCTGCGGATGGGAGGCAGTACAGTAAATGGCTTGGACGACAGTGTGCGGCGGCAATCAGCGCATTGCCAAGCATGGCAGAGGTCTCGGCACTTCTGGGGAAAGCTCTGACTATCGGCTATCCAAGTTTGGTCTCTTGTCGATGGCGTTGACAAAGTAGATCTGATTGTCGAGGGCATGTTTCCCCGAGTCGTACATCATTTGGCAGAATTTGCCATGGTGATAACTCACCTTCGACGAACGTCAGGCATCATCTTGACCAAAGCTGTGTTGCAGCATCTTTCTAGTACATACTTTGACTACACGATATCCCGGGAAGGCGCTCGTTGGTGGGATTCGGATCGAACGCGCATTGGTGCCGTGGCCGGAGTCCTCTACGACATCTTCAACACTGACAAAAATGCACAACTCTTGCTTGGCGTTGTCAAGGGCAGCACAGGCGTGGATTCCTTTTCAATCCAGAGATCTTGTGTTCTCGCCATATCCCAACTGGGACAGATTGATGACGTTATTCAAAACATCATCGCAACATGGTCAGATAAAGTCTACATTGAGCACAGCCCCGTTGTAGCCCAAGAAGGTACTTGTCCCCAGCTTAAATAATTGACAGAAGCGCGCACCCAGCTTCTCCTTCTTGCTCTCTCTAGAGCAGCCGAACCGCAGCTCCGCGAAATCTTCGCCTCGCCCACCTATAATGAAGGTCTGTCGAATCACTTATCTGCAAGCGTCGACCGAATACGTTTTCTTGGGATGATCGTAGCGGAAGCCATCAGTCGCAAAATTGATACGGAAAAGATGCGGTTGCAGTTCAGGGTTAAAGACACTGATGACCCTACTGCCGAACAATGGAGGAGTCTAATTGATGTTGATGATGAAATTTATCCCCTTAAAGAGCTCCAGGGTGGAATTGTGGAGGAGGTTACCGAATCTGCCGTGGAAGAGAAACCCGTCTTCGAGCCAGCAGAGGAAATCCCTGTGGCTGAAGAAGAGAATGCCGATGTTGACTTACCTACATATCCTATTCCCGTGTCTGACGCAGAAGATTCAGATGACGATCCAACTCTCGTCTCCCGCGAGAAAATCACAACTCCTCTGTACGAATCCCCATTCACTTTGCTGATACCAGGTACATCCGTGACATCATGAAATATTTTCAGGCCGATAAATACGAAAACCTTCATATGGGACTCAAATCCGCTCCAAATCTAATTCGTCAAAAGGCTACCTTTGGAACTGAATTATCAGACCATGCATATGATCTGACGAGGATCCTTGTGGGCATGCAGGATACATTTGAAATGGAGGAATTTCAAGAGATGCGTCAGGCTGCTCTCGTGGCTCTCGTCGCCTCTGCTCCAGAAGTCGTTGTACCATACCTCATCGATGTGTATTTTACGGGAGACTTGTCCCTGCAACAACAACTTATTATCCTTTCCGCACTGGGACTCGGTGCAAGGGAACTAGCTGGCCTCGAAAAGAAGGTTCGCCCCTCCCCCTTCGATTTTGGGCGGACTGACCCGAAGGAAATCCCTTCGCCGCAATTGTTGCCGCTGGCACTGCACCGGCAATATGTCTCTCCCATGGACCGCCTTTCAAGAGACCTTGAAACGATGATGATCGAACCCATTCGAGAGGAGGCTGTTGCTAAAATCTCGGGCCCACGAGTCCTTCAGGTCCGTCGGTTCTCGCGGATTCCTCCTGAAAAACGTGGATTCCGGGGACATGTAAATCGTCTTTTCAACCTTGCGGGGAAGGTATTTATTTTCCCCTTCCTGGGAAGATGGTGGATGCATCAACAGGATTTGTACTTTTGAAGAATCAGGAGTCGGTCTGATGTAGTAGTGGTCGGACGGTTCATTCGGAGCCGAATTTATTATCGACTTTCCTTCGTACAATCGGGATTATTCTCCACGCCTCTGCACCGTCCGCACTCGACTTGCGAGAAATGACGAAAGAATACTGGGATTTATTGCTTGCAATGCAGAATGCCTCATCTGACCCTGCCATCCTCGAAGCCGTCCTCTTCAGTCTCCTTGTTATCCTGGAAATAACTGGATCCCGGGAGGCAGCAGAATACTTCCCGAAGCACGTCGTTGAAACACAAGCCTGGACCGCTGGTACAGTTCCCCCTGAAGATCAAGGTTGATAGGAGATTTATTTCAGCGGGTGGAAGAGGGGAAGATGAAGATGATGGCGGGAGGGATCCTGATTAAGATTAAGGAGATTGTTACGGAGCATGAACGGTTGTTGTTAGGGCATATCATTTCTTTCGGGAGCATTTCGTCAGCGCCGCTGGGACTTAATCTAAAGTAAAATAGGGTAGCATTGCTGTGAGATCAAATCGCACCTGGGCGGGATCAGCAGACGTGGATCGAATCACCACAACGTTGGATCATTGCCGTGACCGAAACAGGTCACCGACCCTTGAACCACAGCGAAGATGGACATCCGCTCCTTCTTTGGCGGCAAACCTTCCCAATCATCCGGGTCCTCACAGAAGGACTTGACGAAGAAGACGACGCCCGTCAAACCGAGCAGGAAGCGCAAGTCAAAAGTAATTGGTAATTAATTCCCCCACCCACGCGTCTTTCGCGCTTGCTAACTGGCATCTGCAGAATCCGATGAGGATGAGGACGACAAGTACAACAACCGCCTTCCTTACTCACTTTGTGGTCGTTTCTGACATTGTAGTCCGAAGAACGCCAAGGTCAAGATAACGCCCAATACAACTCCCAAGAAACCTGCGTGCGTCTCCATCACGGCGGTTGCGGGCTAATTTAGTGTCGTTGACAAACCAAAGGGCAAAAAGCAAAAGCTGGAGGATACAGATGCCTCGTCTTACTTTGAATCCTCCAATAAAATCAAGCGAACGGCCCTTCCTCCCAAGAAACCTACTCCCAAGAAACGCATCAAGAAAGAAGACGACGACTTCATTGTCGATGACGACGATTTCGACCTTGACGAAGATTTGATGCAGGAAATTGAATCTTCACAACCTGCTCCTAAACCCAATGGCGCAAGGAACGGAACACCTACGGGATCTACTGCTGTTGACAAAAAGAAGACTCCTGTGAAGAAAAAGCATGCCGCAAAGACGACCACACCTACGAAACGAAAGGGGATCGAGGCTGAGTCGTCCGACGATGAATTCCTTGATCCTAAACCTGCTCCCCAAATCGACAAATCCTCTCGCCATACTCCGAAAAAGGCAAAAGCTATCGAAACGATGCCCAAGAAGGAGCCCGCAAAGACGCCTACAAAGGCATCAACAAAGTCACCGGCAAAGTCAACAACTACGAAGCAATCGAAGAAGGTCGTGGATAAGGAAGTCACGGACGGAGATGCCGAGAGAAAAGCCATTCTCGATAGCATTGAAACCGTCAAGTTACCGGATCCTGCACCCGCCACAGATGGTAAATTCAACTTCCGTGATGTGGCTGCGCGTCCTGGCCCACAAGCCCTTGGAAGCAAAGAAATCCCCGTGGGCGCAGAAGAATGTCTAACGGTATCTTCCCTCACACATACATCGCAATTCGATCGTGTGCCTAACACGTGCAGGGCTTAACATTCGTGTTTACAGGGGTCTTAGACAGCCTTGAACGCGATGATGCAATAAACCTCGTCAAACGCTACGGCGGCAAAGTTACCGGCGCCCCATCCAGTAAAACTAGTTACGTGGTCCTTGGCAACGACGCAGGTCCAAAGAAAATCGAAACGATTCGCAAGAATAATATACGCACGATCGATGAAAATGGACTTTTCCAGCTGATACGGACGTTGCCTGCTCATGGTGGGACGGGGAAGGTTGGAGCTGCTGCCGCTGCCAAGAAGGAGGCCGAAGAGAAGAAGATGAAGGAGTTGGCGAGTGAAATGGATAAATTGGAGAAGGATAAGAGGAAACAGCAAAAGATGGCAGAACAGGCGAAGGGGGGTGGGGGAACTGGTGCTGCTGCGGCTGGGACTGTGGCAGAGAGTCAGTTGTGGACAGAGAAGTACGCGCCCACGGCGATCAAGGATATCATTGGAAACAAGGGCCTCGTCGAGAAACTCCAGAGGTGGTTACGAGATTGGTAAAGACCTCTCAACGTGTTCCCAACGGCTGACGTTGTAGGCCAAAGAATGTCAAGGCGGGGTTTAAGAAACCTGGCCCTGATGGACTGGGATTATACCGTTCCGTCTGTCTTTCCGGACCGCCCGGAATCGGTAAAACGACGTCTGCTCATCTCGTCGCGAAATTGGAGGGCTATGATATTCTCGAGTATAATGCAAGTGATACGAGGAACGAAAAAGTGTTGAAGGAGAAACTTACGGGGGTTACCGACAATACGTCTATTACCGGGTATATGCAGCATGATGTACCCCTCTCTCGTTAATGTAATTGACCGTAGCCTCTGCATACCGGGTCTCGGAAACTTGTGCTTATCATGGATGAAATTGACGGTATGTCAGGGGGTGACAGAGGGGGTGTCGGGGCCCTCAAAAGAATTATCAATCAGACAAAGGTGCCTCGCACGCATCTCTCGTTTTTCTAATGTGAGATCCCCATCATTTGCATTTGCAATGACCGCAAGCATCAAAAACTCAAACCACTGGACAGAATAGTCTACGACCTCAGCTTCCGCCGCCCAACGGCAACCGAAATCCGTTCAAGAATCATGACGATCGCTTTCCGCGAAGGCCTGAAATTGCAGCCGAACGTCATTGATCAATTCGTTGAAGCAACGCGTTCTGATATCCGCCAAATTCTGAATCTTTTATCAACTTATCGCCTCAGTCGAACCAACCTCGCCCTTGACGAGAGTAAGAAAGTGTACCCTTCCCATAACCCCATAAATTCACAATCCCCTCCCTGTTCATCGACCCGTAATTTTTTTTGTTGTAACTTTGGAGGGAGAGTGTTAATTGAGCCAGTGCGAAAGATGCAGAAAAGTATATCATTTTGAAACCGTGGGATATT
>Ga0335081_10016137_pt1 | contig 12084 bp, 10 predicted proteins | sample Lox_Sample_35_FD_206713 | JGI IMG/M metagenome (GOLD analysis project Ga0335081, IMG submission 206713) | Soil microbial communities from Loxahatchee National Wildlife Refuge, Florida, United States - Lox_Sample_3.5 | ecosystem: Environmental > Terrestrial > Soil > Wetlands | place: USA... | reverse complement strand
AGGGGATGATCCGGTAGAACGGGTCGAGGCTGCGCAGCCGGCGGCCATCGGAGCGGTCGCCGAACCGGCGCGGCTTCTTTGCGTCCATTCCCATGGGTGCCTCCCTCCGCGTCACACCCGTTGCTCGACCGGGCGCTCGGCGGGCGCCGGCGCCTCCTCGCGCCGCTCGATGGCCCGAAGCACCGCGTCGCGCAGCGCCTTCTCGCGCGGATCGTCCACCAGGTGGAAATCCATGCGGTTCATCGCGTAGGCGTAGCCGAGGTGCGCATCGGGATCGGCGAAGGCGAACGACCCGCCCGCGCCCGGTCCGCCGAACGCGCGCGGGCTCGAGCCGAACGCGACCTCGGGGCCGGGCCGCAAGAAGCCGAGCGAGAAGTACGTCGGCATGCCGATGACCACGTCCGGGCCGAGCGGCCGCGGCGGCGCGGTGATGCGCGCGAACGTCTCCGGCGTGATGCCGAGCTCGCCCCCGCCCTCCGCGAACGCGGAATACGCGCGCGCGATCGAGCGCACGGTCCCGATGCCGTTGCCCGCCGGCAGCTCCACCTCCAGCGCGCGCCGGTCGCTCCAGTCGAGGTTCGCGATCAGCATCGACCGCCGCAACAGCGACCGCGGCGTCAGCATGCGCCGGATGAGCACGGGCGGCGTGTGCGGCAGCGCCAGGAGCGCGCGGCCGATGGTCAGGTACTTCATCCGCGCGATGCGCCCGTCGGGCACGCTGCGCGGCAGGCCGATCCAGAAGTCGAGCCCGAGCGGCTGCGCGATCTCCTCGTGGAAGAACCGGCCGAGCGTGCGCCGCTGCGGGTCGACGTGGCGGATCAGCTCCTGCATGTACAGCCCGAGCGACATCGTGTGGTAGCCGCGCCGCGTGCCCGGCGGCCATGCCGGCTTCTGCCGCGCGAGGATGCGCGACAGCGCGTCGAGGTCGCGCAGCTTCTCCACCGTGAGCGGCTCGTCGAGCACCACCAGCCCGGCTTCGTGGCCGAGCAGCTGCCGCACGGTGACCTCCTGCTTGCCGTTCTGGCCGAACTCGGGCCAGTAGCGCGAGACTTTCGCGTCGTAGTCGAGCCAGCCGCGCGCGTTGGCGACGGCGAGCGTCATCGCGGAGAGGCCCTTGGTGGTGGACATCACCTGGACGATGGTGTCCTCGCGCCACGGCGCATCGCCCTTCGGCGAGATTCGGCCGCCCCACAGATCGACCACCTTCGCGCCGCGCCAGTACGCGGCGACGGCCGCGCCGATCTCTCCTCGCCAGGTGAAGTTGCGCTCGAACTCGTGCAGGACCTCTTCGAACCCGCGCTCGACCGCTCCGTAGATTGCGCCCATGGCGGCCTCCCCGGGGCGCTGCGCCTGCAAGAGCAGATCCACGCATCGATTGCGCCGATGTGGGCGCTGCGCGCCCGCGGAATCTCGCCTGGTGGCCTCGCGGGCCGGAAAGCTGGCCCTTTGTTGCGCGCGGCCGCGCAGGTTTGCTTGCTTCCCGTATTCTGCGAGCACAATCTTGCACTGCCATGGCCCTCGAATCCCGCGCCGCGCTCGGCGCCGTCTATCGCGTCACCTCCGACTTCCTCAACGAGCGCGGCCTGATGGCCGACATGAAGGCCTCGCTCTCGCAGCCGTCGCGCGCGGTGCTCGACAAGCTGCCGTTCGCCTTCTCCTGGCAGCCGTACGCGGCGCTGGAGGAGATCGAGACCAGGCTCTACGCGAAGTCGCCGCAGCTCTCGGCCGACCTCGGCTTCTACGCGGCGAAGTTCCTCTCCGGCAGCGTGGTGGCGCCGGTGTTCAAGATGGCGCTGTCGCTCTTCGGCCGCACTCCGGACGCGATCTACGGCAACCTCGACCGGTTCTTCTCCATGGTGGTGCGGGGGTTCAACTTCCGCTACGAGGGCGGCGGCGAGAAGCAGGGGCGGGTGGTCGTCAGCATCGAGGGCGGGCCGGTGCACCCCTCGCTGTTCCAGCAGATCAAGGGCAACCTGGCGATGATGTACGGCATCTGCGACGCCGACGGCACGGTGGACGAGCCGCAGGTGATCCGCAGCGACGGCGAAGGGGCGGAGATCGCGCTCGGCGTCCACTGGAAGTGAGCCCGTGATATGCCGGGCGCGTGACGGCGCCGGTGCTCGCGATCGACGCGCTCTGCAAGAGCTACGGCAGAACCGTCGCGGTCGACCGCATCTCCTTCGAGGTGCGCGCCGGCGAGATCGTCGGCCTGCTCGGCCCGAACGGCGCGGGCAAGACCACCACCATCAACATGGTGCTCGGCGTATTGGCGCCCACCGCGGGCGGCATCCGCATCGACGGCGTCGACTTGCGGCGCGAGCGGTCGAAGGCGCTCACCGGCACGAACTTCGCCGCGGTGTACGCGCCGCTGCCGGGCAACCTCACCGTGGCGGAGAACCTGGGCGTCTTCGCGCGGCTCTATGGCATTCGCGATCGCGAGCGGCGCGTCGGCGAGGTGCTGCAGGCGTTCGATCTGGTGCGGCTGCGCGACACCAAGTGCGGCGTGCTCTCGTCCGGCGAGCAGACGCGCGCGGCCCTGGCCAAGGCGGTGCTCAACAAGCCGCGCCTGCTGCTGCTCGACGAGCCCACCGCCTCGCTCGATCCGTCGAGCGCACGCGACGTGCGCACCCGCATCCGCGACGGCGTGCGTACGACCGACGCGGGTGCGCTCTGGACCTCGCACAACATGCTCGAGGTGCAGGAGGTGTGCGACCGCGTGCTGTTCCTTTCGCGCGGGCGCATCCTGCTCGACGGCGATCCGCGCGCGCTGCCGGCGCAGCACGGGCGCTCCACGCTGGAAGAGCTGTTCATCGCGGTCGCGCGCGAGCCGCTGTCGGTCGAGGACCGCGGATGAAGCTCCACCGCGTGGCGGCCATCGTGATGCGGCAGCTCTATCTCTTGCGCGGCAGCCCCGCGCGCGTGCTGCCTTTGTTCGCGTGGGTGGCGGTCGACGTCGTGCTGTGGGGCTTCATCACCCGGTTTCTCGACCGCGTGTCCGGCGCCGGCTTCGACTTCGTGCCGATGCTGCTCGGTGCAGTGCTCCTCTGGGACTACCTCGCGCGCGTGATGCAGGGCGTGACCATGGCGTTCTTCGAGGACGTGTGGACGCGCAACTTCCTCAACTTCTTCGCCACGCCGCTGACCATCGCCGAGTACGTGAGCGGCCTGGTGGCGACCAGCATCATGACCAGCGTGGTGGGCCTCCTGGTGATGGTGCTGGTCGCGCGCGCGGCCTTCGGCCTGTCGCTCTTGGCCTACGGTCCGCCGCTGGCCGGGTTTCTCGCCGTGCTGTTCGTCTTCGGCATCACGCTCGGCGTGCTCGGGACGGCCATCGTGCTGCGGCTGGGGCCGGCGGCGGAATGGCTCATCTGGCCGATCCCGGCGCTGCTCTCGCCGTTCGCGGGCGTGTTCTACCCGCTCTCGACGCTGCCTTCGTGGATGCGCGCGGTGTCGCGCGCGCTGCCGCCGTCGTACGTGTTCGAGGCGCTGCGGGAGATCGCGGCGGGCCGCATGCCGGCGCCGCAGGGGCTGCTGGCGGGCGGCGGCCTCGCCGTGGCCGAGCTCGCGCTGGCGGCGTGGGTCTTCGCGCGCGTGTATCGCCACGCGGTGCGGACGGGCCTGCTCGCCCGTTACAGCGCGGAGACCGTCAGTTGACCGACGTTTCCTAGCTTCGGATTGCCGCCAGGTCGTGCAGGTAGTCGACGAACGATTTCACCATGTCGTCGAGCCCGAACAGCTTCGGGTTTTCGCTCTCGACGAGGAAGTACTCGTCGGGCGCGTGCGCGCCGCTGCCGTGGCCGAGGCCGAAGTGGCCGGCGGCGAGCTTCAATGGCGCGTCGGTGAACACGTAGCCCGGCCACGACCCGCCGCCGCGCGGCCACAAGAGCGGGTTCTGCCCGGCGCGCCGGTACGTCTGCTCCTGCGCGCGGATGAGCGCCGCGTCCGGCGCCGTGGTGTTCGGGTCGTAGCCGCCGGTCATCACCACCTCGACGTCGTTGAACCCGCGCTTGTCGAGGTGCGCGCGCAGCTTGTGCAGGCAGTCGTCGACGGTCATGTCGGGCACCAGGCGGAAGTCCATCTTCGCCACCGCCTGGTGCGGCAGCACCGTCTTGCCGCCCTGGCCGGTGTAGCCGCCGACGAGGCCTTCGATGTTGACGGTGGGCCACCCGCAGAGCCGCTCCATCGCCTGCTCGAAGGGCACGTCGCGCTCCCAGTGCTTGACGCCGAACTGGTCCTTCATCTGCTGCTCGTTGCCGTGCGCGACCACGTCGGCCACCATCTTCTTCTCGGCGGCCGAGAGCGGCTTCACCCGCTCGAACCAGCCGTCGATGGCCGGGTCCACCCCGTCGGGCGTGACCAGCGTGCCCAACGCCTGCACGAGGTGGAACGCGGGGCTGTCGAGCATCGCGCGCAAGGACGAGTGCACGTCCTTCGACGGCCCGCGGCCCCACTTCTCGCCGCTGGAGATGATCTGCGCCTCGATCACGCCCTTGGCGCCGAGCGTGACGTCGGTGGTGCCGTCGATGGCCTGGCCGGCCGACGGCATGAAGATGCCCATGCACTTGCCGAGCGCCTGCATCACTTGCGGCGCGCGGACGACTTGCGGGAAATGCGGCGAGCCGATCTCCTCCTCGCCTTCGGCCACCAGCACGAAGTTCACCGGGGGCTTCTTGCCCGCGCCGCGGATGGCGTGCAGCGCGGCGAGGAACGCGGCCTCGGGACCCTTCTGGTTCACCGCGCCGCGGCCGATGATGCACTTGCCCATGCCGGGCTTTTGCACGATCGAGGCCTTCCACGGATCGCCGAGCTTCCACTCGGACGCATCGGCCTGCTTCACGTCGTACATGAAGTAGAGACCCACCGTGCGCGGCGCGCCCGCGTCGTAGACGGCAAAAATGCCCGGCTTTCCGTCGGTGGGGATGCGGGTCACGTTGGTGAAGCCGGCCTCGCCGAAGAGGTCCATGGCGAGCTTCACGCCCTCTTCGCCGCCGACGTTCTCCGCGGCGATGGTGGGCTGGTGGATCCAGCGCTGGATGCGCTCGATGGCCTCCTGGTGGCGCTTCTTGATCTCGGCGTAGATCGGCTCGAGGTCGCTGCGGGCGGCGAACGAGCGGCGCGAGGCGAGCGCGAGGCTGGCGGCGCCGGCGAGGAAGGTCCTGCGGGAGAAGTTGGGCATGCTTCAGTCGTACGCGCAGGCGCCCGCTGTCAAGGATGTCAGGGGGGTCCGTTAACGTGGCGCCATGCGCATCCTGCTCTTGGCCGACACGCACCTGGGCTTCGACGAGCCGCTCCATCCTCGCGTGGAGCGGCGGCGGCGCGGGCCGGATTTCTTCGCCAATTTCCTGCGCGCGCTGGAGCCGGCGCGGCGGGGCGTGGTGGACGTGGTGGTGCACGGGGGCGACGTCTTCTACCGGAGCAAGGTGCCGCCCGCACTGGTGGCGCGGGCGTTCGCGGTGCTGGCGGGGCTGCCGGTTCCGGTGCTGGTGGTGCCGGGGAACCACGAGCGGTCGCGCATTCCCCATCCGTTGCTGGCCGTGCACCGGAACGTGTTCCTGTTCGATCGGCCGCGGACGTACGTGGTCGGCGGCGTGGCGTTTTCCGGCTTTCCCTTCGACGGTCAGGTGCGGATGCGCTTTGCGAGCCTGGTCGAGCAGGCGCGCGGGCCGCCCGCTGCGGTGCGCGTGCTCTGCCTTCACCAGGCGGTCGAGGGCGGGCGCGTCGGCTCACCCGAGTTCCTCTTTCGCGACGGACCCGATGTCGTCCGCGGGCGCGATCTGCCGGCTGGCTTCGCGGCGGTGCTGAGCGGGCACCTGCACCGCGCGCAGCGGCTGGTGCGCGGGCTCGACGGGACGCCGTTCGCCGCGCCGGTGTTCTATCCGGGCTCGGTGGAGCGGACATCGTTCGCGGAGCGCGAGGAGACGAAAGGTTTCCTGATCGTCACGCTCGGCGGGGGCGGCGTGGAGTCGTGTCGCTTCGTGCCGCTGCCGGCGCGGCCGATGGTGGACCTGACGGTTGCTTCGGTGAGCGAGCTGCGGTCGCGGCTTCTGGCGCTGCCGCCCGATGCGATCGTCCGCGTGCGCGAGGGGCCTCCGGTGTCCGCGGCGGAGCTGCGCGAGTTGGCGCCGCCGTCGATGAACGTCGAGCTCGTCTACGAGCGTTGGGCGAGCGCGGCGGCGGCGCGGCGGTCGAGCTTGCCGTTCGGGCCGCGGGGAAGCGAGGGCACCCGAACGACCGACCGGGGGCGGCGGTAGCCGGCGACGCGATCGGCGGCCCAGGCGAGGAACTTCTGCTCGTCGAAGCCGCCGCTCGCGACGACCAGGGCCGCGGGCACCTGGCCGAGGCGCGGGTCGGGCACGCCGACGATGGCGAGCTCGGCCAGGCCCGGAAAGGCGCGCAGCTCGGCCTCGACCTCGGCGGGAAAGACGGAGAAGCCGCCCACCTTGAGGCGATCGCCGCTGCGGCCGACGAACGCGAAGGTGCCGCCGGGGCCGAGGCGCGCCACGTCGCCGGTGGCAAACCACGCGCCGGCGGGCGGCTCTGCGCCCACGTACCCGGAGAAGATGCCGGGTCCGCGCAGCTGCAGCTCGCCTTCGCCGAAGAGCCGGCGCGCCTTTCCGTCGGCCCCGACCACGCGGGCGGAAAATCCGGGGAGGACGAAGCCGATGGCGGGAAGCTCGCGGCCGCGCGGCGCCGGCGGATACAGCCGCAACGCCGCCGGCCCGGCCAGCTCGACCATGCCGTACACGTCCGCGAACGCGGCGGTGCCGAGGCGGCGGCCGGCCACGCGCTCCAGCGCGCCGTACAGCTGGAACCGCCGCGCGCGGTCGGGCGGCATCGCGTCGGCGGCGCTCACCCACAGCTCGACGCTGGAGAGATCGCGCTGAGCCGCGCCCGCCGATTCGAGATCGGCGTACATCGTCGGCACCCCGACGAACACGTTCGGCTCGTCGGCCTCGATGCGCGCCAGCACCCGCCGCGCGTCGAATCGCTCGAGGTGCAGCACCTTCACGCCCGCACACAGCGCGCCGAGCATGGTGGTCACGCCCATCACGTGCGTCAGCGGCAGGGCGGCCAGCACTACGTCGCGGCCCGCGCGCAGCCCGCGCTGGTGTCCCACCGGCAGCGCGTGGAACCGGCCGATCGCGCCGAGCAGCGCGCGGCTGGGGATGCGCGCCAGCTTCGGCTGCCCGGTGGTGCCCGAGGTGGCGAGCAGCAGCGCCGGGTCGGCGCCCCGGGTCGCCTGCGTGCGCTGCTCGCGCGGGTGCCGCTGCATCCAGCCGGTGAGCGCTTCGAAGCGCAGCAGTCGAAGGCGCAGCGCGAGCAGCGCCGGCTCGAGCTCCGGGTCGACCACCGCCGCGGTCGCGCCCGCGCTCTCCAGCGCCGCCGCCTGCTCCTCCGGCCGCAACCGGTGATTGAGCGGGGCCGGCACGGCGCCGATGCGCGCGAGCCCGAAGAGCGCGACCAGGATGTCCGGCCGGTTGCCGCAGACGACGGCCACCGTCTCGCCCGCGCGCACGCCGCCCGCCTCGAGCGCGGCCGCCATCCGCGCCACTTCGCGCTCGAGCATGGCGTACGTCCACATCCGCCGCCCCGGCATGGCGATGGCGGGCCGGTCGCCGAACCGATCGCCCAGCACGCGCGTCAGCTCGCCCAGGGGGAGGCCCGCGCCGAACGAGAGCCGCACGCTGCCAGCGGCAGCGCGAGCGAGGCCCAGCGCGGAATCGATCAGGCCCATGTCGCCCCGATGAGCAGCGCGGCGGTGAGCGCGCCGGCGGCGATGAGCAGCCACCCGGCGCGCGTCATCTGCTTCATCTGCGGCGGCCGCACCGCCACGTAGATGCCGGCTGCGATGAGCGGCGCCGCCGCGACCGCGAACCGCGGCTCGATGACGCGCGCAGTGCCGAGCACCGCCGTCAATACCGCTACCGCGACCGCCCCGCCGATGCGCACCGCCGGCGACTCCGCCCGCTGCTTGTGCTCGACGACGATGGCCCGCACGGGAAACACCGCCGCGGCAAAGCCGAGGAACCACGCCGCCCAATGTTGCTCCGCCGCAGCTCGCGGCAGCCCGCCCGCGAGCGCGACGGCGAAGCCGGCCGAGGTCATCGCCGCCGCCGCCACGAGCTCGCCCGGCAGCGTCTTCTCCACCCGGAACACCACCGCCGCCGCGAGCAGCGTACCCAGCACCATCGCCGCTCCCACGCCGAGGTAAGCAGCGGCAGGCACGAGCCATACGCCGGTGACGCCCATCGCCGCGCCGGCGACCACGGTGATGGCCAGCATGCGCAGCGCGCGCCCGCCGGCCTGCTGCTTCGCGCTCTGCCCGCGCCGCCCGAACGCCACCAGCGCCGGCTCGTGCGCGAGGAAGAAAGACACCGCCGAGGCGGTCAACAGCCATGGCGACAGCCCGCGGTGCGCGACGGCCAGCGCCGCCGAGAGCGGAAACCCCAGCTGTCCGTAAGCACCATGTTCCCGCGGAGCCAGCTTCATGTGGCGCGCGATACCACGTAGCGTAGGCGCATGCCAAAGCTGCTCCTGGGGCTTCTTGCCGCCGCGCTCGCATACCCGCCCGCGCCGCGCGGCGACACCGTCGACGACTACCACGGCACCAGAGTGCCCGCACCGTATCGCTGGATGGAAGACCTCGACTCGCCGCAGCTGAAGCAATGGATCGAGGCCGAAAACAAGATCACGTTTGATTACCTGGCCGGCCTGCCGGAGCGCGAGGCGCTGCGCAAGCGGCTGACCGAGCTGTGGAACTATCCGCGCACCGACGAGCCCGATCGCGAGGCCGGCCAGCTCTTCTACCGCCGCAACAGCGGCCTGCAGCCGCAGTCGGCGCTCTACCGCGCGCCCGGCGTGACGGTGCTCGATCCAAATCTCCTGTCGCCCGACGGCTCGACCGCGATGGCGCAGTGGAGGGTGTCGCCCGACGCGCGCTGGCTGGCATATTCGACCGCGCACGGCGGCTCGGATGTGCGCGATCTGCACGTGCGCGATCTGCGCAGCGGCAAGGATCTAACCGATCTGGTGCCGCGGGTGAAGTTCACCGGCATCAGCTGGACGCGCGACGCGAAAGGCTTCGTCTACGGCCGCTTCAAGGGCAGCGAGAGCGCGGCGTCGTTCGGCGCCGAGAACCTGTCGCACCAGGTCTGGTACCACCCGCTCGGCGGCAAGGACCGCCTGCTGCACGAGGAAGAGGACCCGCGCGAGATGGACAACGGCTCGGTGAGCGACGACGGCCGCTGGCTCTTCCTCAGCACTCGCCGCGGGACCACCAACAACAAGCTGGCAGTGGCCGATCTGCGCGATGCGAAGCGGCCGCGCTTCGACCAGCCGTACGAGGTCGTCTCCGGCGAGGACGACGCCATCGTGCGGCCGCTGGGCGTCATGGCCGGCCGCTTGTATTTGTATACGAACTATCAAGCTCCAAACGGACGCATCGTCACGGCGGCCATCGGCGACTCGGACCGGTCGCGCTGGAAGACCGTCGTCGCCGAGGACCCGAAGGAGCCGATCGCCGCCGAGCAGGCGCCGCTGCTGGTCCGCGGCGTCATCGCGCTGGTGCGCTACGCCGCCGTCCGCAGCCGGCTGCTGCTCTTCGACGCGCAGGGCAAGCCGCTGGGCGAAGTGCCGCTGCCCGAGCCCGGCACGGTGCAGAACCTGAGCGCCCACCAAGAGGACCCGGATTTCTTCTTCGATTTCACCTCGGTGCTTCGGCCGCGCACGCTCTACCGCTACGTGCTGGCCACGAAGAAGCTGGAGGCGTTCCTGCCGCCGCCGGCGGTGTTCGACCCCGCGCCGTACCAGACGCGCCAGGTGTTCTACTCCTCGAAGGACGGGACGCGCGTGCCCATGTTCATCACCGCGCGGAAGGACCTGAAGCTCGACGGCTCGCATCCCGCGATGCTCTACGCCTACGGCGGCTTCGAACTCCCCACGCTGCCGGTGTACTCGGCCTCGGTGGCGGCCTGGCTCGAGCAGGGCGCCATCTACGCCACCGCCAACCTGCGCGGCGGCAGCGAGTACGGCGAGGCGTGGCACCGCGCGGGCATGCGCGAGAAGAAGCAGAACGTGTTCGACGACTTCATCGCCGCCGCCGGGTACCTGGAGCGCGAGGGCTATACCAGCCCGCAGCACCTGGTCATCTACGGCCGCTCCAACGGCGGCCTGCTCATCGGCGCGGTGGAGAACCAGCGGCCCGATCTCTTCGCCGCCACGCTGCCGACGGTGGGCGTGATGGACATGCTGCGCTACCAGAAGTTCACCGGCGGCGCGCTGTGGAGCGCGGAGTACGGTTCGTCCGACGATCCGGCGATGTTCCCGGCGCTGCTTGCCTACTCTCCTTTACAGAACGTCAAGCAGGCTTGTCATCCGGCCACGCTGGTGATCACCGCCGACCGCGACGACCGGGTGGTGCCGAGCCATTCGTTCCAGTACGCGGCCGCGATGCAGGCGGGGCAGGCGTGCGACAAGCCGGTGCTCATCCGCGTCGAGACGGCGGGCAGCCACGGCTACCGGCCGACGGAGCGGGTCATCGCCGAGGTGGCCGACATGTGGTCGTTCGCGCTGGCGAACATTCAGTAACGCGCGGCCGGCGCCCACTCGATGCGGCCCTGCGGCAACAGGTAGAGCACGCGCAGGCGGCCTCTCTTCACCGTCGGCCGGTGGCCGCTGCCGGGCCGGTACACCAGCCAGCCCGCGCCGCGCGCGTCGAAGGTGGCGGCGTCGGTGACCGGCATGATCAGGTCGATCTCGCCGGTCGGGTGGCGGTGGTAGTTGCCCACCAGGTCGTCGATGTCGACCACGTCGACGGAGAAGCCGGCCAGGTCGGCCGCGGGCTCGAAGACGCGGCCGAACTTCCGCTTGCCGCCGCCCTGCGTGCAGAGCCAGCCGGCGGCGACGCCGTCGGCGCACGCGCGTTGCAATGCCCGGAACAGCTCGCTCGAGGGCGGGATCTCGCGGTTGAGGCGGTCCTGCAGGCTCTGGTCGAGCGGCGCACCGGCGATGCGCGACGTCACCTGCTGAACGAGGGCGCGGAATTCGAGCAGGGTCACGGGTGCATCCTACTCCGCCCAGATGGCTCCCGCGGGCGGCAAGGCGTGGTCGGCGGCGTTCGGCATTTCGTCGTGCCTCGCCTGTCGCACGGGCAACAATCCGGGCTGATACATTATTGCGGCGATGCGTTACGACGAGTACGTGCGCCACGATGCGCTCGGGCTGGCGTCGCTGGTGCAGAAGCGCGAGGTGAGCGCGGCCGAGCTGGTCGACGCCGCGGCGGCGCGCATCGCGGCGGTGAACGCGCGCGTGAACGCGGTGGTGCACCAGGCGGTGGACCGCGCGCGCGAGGCGGCGTCGCGGCCGCTGTCGGGGCCGTTCGCGGGCGTGCCGTTCCTGCTCAAGGATCTGCTCGCTGCCGAGGCGGGCGTGCCCACCTCGCACGGCTCGCGCTTCTTTCACGGCACGGTGCTCGATCACGACAGCGAGCTGGTGGCGCGCCAGAAGCGGGCGGGGCTGCTGCTCCTGGGCAAGACCGCCGCGTCCGAGCTCGGCATCCTGCCGGTGACCGAGACGCACGCGTGGGGCATCACCCGCAACCCGTGGGCGCTCGAGCGCACGCCGGGTGGATCGTCGGGCGGCGCGTCGGCGGCGGTCGCGGCGGGCATGGTGCCGATGGCGCACGCCAGCGACGGCGGCGGGTCCATCCGCATCCCGGCCTCCTGCTGCGGATTGTTCGGGCTCAAACCGTCGCGCGGGCGCAACCCGTTCGGGCCCGACTACGGCGAAGGCTGGCACGGCATCGCGCAGGAGCATTGCGTGTCGCGCAGCGTCCGCGACAGCGCGGCGCTGCTCGACGCGACCGCCGGCGGCGACCTCGGCGCGCCCTACTTCGCGCCGCCCCCCGAGCGGCCGTTTTCCCAGGAGGTCGGGCGCGATCCGGGCAAGCTGCGGGTGAGCTTTTCGCTGTCGTCGCTGCTCGGCCGCGAAGTGCACCCCGACTGCGCCGAGGCGGTTCGCGCGGCGGCGCGGCTGTGCGAGAAGCTCGGCCATTCGGTGGAGGAGGCCGCGCCGCTGCTCGACCGG
>Ga0335081_10016135_pt1 | contig 12086 bp, 8 predicted proteins | sample Lox_Sample_35_FD_206713 | JGI IMG/M metagenome (GOLD analysis project Ga0335081, IMG submission 206713) | Soil microbial communities from Loxahatchee National Wildlife Refuge, Florida, United States - Lox_Sample_3.5 | ecosystem: Environmental > Terrestrial > Soil > Wetlands | place: USA: Florida... | reverse complement strand
GCGACGGACTTGCCGGTTCCGCCGTGCAGATTCACTCCCGAGTAATTGTTGCTGGCGAGCAGCAGTGCGTAGTCGGCCGACCAGAGTGCGGCGGCAAAGACGTCAGATACGCCGGGCTTGCCTCCGCGATAGCAGGTGTTGCCCTCGGTCATGCGCACGCGGACGCCCATCTTCTCGGCAGCGGCATTGGCGATGTTGGCGGTGTTCTGGACTTTCTCCATGGTGGCGGGTTTCAGCAGGTTCGGAATGTTGACTTCGGGATTCGTCGCGGGACCGCCGAAATAGTAATGATGCGAGAGGGTGGTGACATGCGGTGGGTTGTTGATAGAGGGCCACTGGTCGGCGACGTCGGTGAGCCACGAGGGATTCGCGGCGACGTCGGGCAGGCCGAATTTGGCGGTTGGGATGCGAGCCGCGATCGCGCCCGCCAGTTTGAGCCATTCCTCAAGATAGGTCTTCGCCGACCATGATTTGGGATCGCGCAGATGATGGGCAAACAGGTCGGCTTCGTTGCCGATCTGGAAATACTGGAGGAGATCGGCGAGAGTTTCGGTTACGAAGGCCGCTTCCTCGGCAGCGCGTGGCGGGGTATTTGTGCCCATGCCAATGCCGTAAACGCAGGTCCATCCTGTTGCGCGCAGGAAATCAGCCAGATTGCGCACGGCGTCTGGCGTCACGGCGTAGTACAGGGCCTTGGGTTCACCCTCGACTTCACGGACTTGCGGGTGCTCGGGCTCCGGGGACGCTGGCGTAGGCTTCCAGTAAGCGAACTCGCTGGTATTTCCCCCCAGGCGCAAAACGCCTTGCGGAGCGAGGGCTTTGAACTGAGTAATCAACCCGCCGTTTTTCGCCGAGAAGAAATTGACATCGGTGAGTTGCTGCACCTCATAGGAGAGCCCGAGAAAATCGGCAGGCATATGAGGCCCTTCTTCCGGGGGAATCGTGAGCGAAACCTGGACCTTGGTTTGGTCTTTGGCCAGCGTGCGAATTCGGCTTGCCGCGATCGTGCAGGCAGCCGCAGCGATGAATCTGCGTCGTGTGATCATGGCGTCATCGATCTGTCTCTATTGGTAACATACACCCGTTCGTCTTCGCGGGAGGGCGACCGCCCCGAGTTGCAAGGATCTGAATCACGTGTCGTGCCCTTGCTTTAAGCAAAAGGGAAGATGCTAATCGATTGTGATTTGTGTCACCAGTTGCCTTCAAGAGACGATCACTGCGCCAACTCGTGAAGACGCTGGTCGAGGGAGTTCGCCAGCTCCTTGGCTTTGGTATCGCGCTCCTCTTTCGAAGCCTCGAGTGCGTCAATCAACTTCACAAGGAGTTCCTTCTCCGCAGGCCCGAGCCCGCTCGAGAGGACGTACTTCCTCGTTCCGTCGTACGACCAACTGCGATCGAGGCCTTGGGGGATGGAGCGGTAGTAATCCAAAAACTGACCAACTTCGGCGAAGGCGGTGCCACGGCTGGAGAGGAAGAGCTGAGAAGCAATCGACAACAGGTTCATGCTGAGCTTCTCTTCGGGGGATAAAGTCCGGTCCAAAAGGACATTGCGCGCCAGGTCTTGGGCCTCAGTGAAATGCCCGTAGGTGAGGCTGGCTTCGGCGAAGTTCTCCTGGGACATCAGACGCTTCTTGTCCAACTCAAATGCTTCGGAGTAATGCTCGTAAGCAGATGGGAAATCCGCAGTGTATTCGTGTTCGACGAACCCTAGAGTCGACAACAGGCCAATATTCTTAGATTGGGTGACAAGGAGCTGTTTCAGGACATTCACGAGTTCCGCATCCTGGCCCAAAGCGTGATAGATCTCCCTGAGGGTGGGATAGTTGTCTTCATTCGTTGGATCATACTCGATGGCTTTTCGGACGTCTCGGAGAGCATCTTCGTAATGTTTCTGTTCCAACTCAACGTTCGCCAATATGTTGTATGCGGGGGCATCTTTTGGGGAAATTGCCAGGGCCGCCCGACAGGAGTCCGCGGCTTTGCCGTAATCGTGAGCTTGGTTGTAGTACCAGGCAAGATCTGACTTAAGGTCTGAGGATGAGGGCACCTTTTGGGTAGCAGTCTCAAGTAGCGCGATTGCTTCAGACAGTTTTTTTTGTTGGAACAGTATTTGCGCTTTGGTCATGTACGCGTCTACGTATTGATCATCCATTTTCAGAGCATGGTCGGCATTTTCCAAGGCGTGATCGTACTTCTGCTTATCCATGAGTAATTTCGAGATTTCGAAGAACGACCATTTGGTTTCACTGAGAGAGTTGGCTGTGGAAAAGGCCTCAAGCGCTTTGTCGGCATCTTGTTTGTCGCGGTAAGTGAATCCCAGCACGCGCCAGGGCCATTCACTCTTCTGATTAAGAGAGGCTGCCTGGGTCAAGATGTTGATGGCTTTGTCATATTCGTTACGCAATCGGTATTCATCGCCCAGTCTGACGAGAGCGGTAAAGGGGACTGATTTGTCGGAGGAGAGATGCAGGAGAAACTCGAAGAATTTCTCCGGCTCTTTGCGCTCTGCGTAAACTGAGTCCAATTCTTGGTAAGTAGTGGAGTCGTCGCCATCGGCGAGTACACCATCCTTGAGCGCAGAAATCGCAAGTTCCAACTGGCCTGTTTTGTGGTAAGCGAACCCCAGTTGGCGGTGGACATGTTCCTTGGGTTCTCCGGGAGTGGAGTCCAGCGACAGTGCCTGGCTGAGGTGGGGAATTGCCTGCCGGTACATGCCGGCATCGTTGTATCCGCTTCCTAGTTTTGCGTGCAGCCACTTCGAGGAGGGATGGGTGCGCAGTTCGTCTTCCAAAAGCTGCCTGTAAGGAGCCAAGTCACCCTGTTTCTGACAAATCTGTCGGAACAAAGTGTAGGAATAGCGGTAATCTGGGTCCGCAGCGATGCTTTTCCGCAATGCCGCAATGGCGGCCTCGTAGTCTGAACTGTCTTCGTAGAAATAGCCTAGCCAATAATAGTTTTTTGCTGAAGGCGAAATCTTGATGGCTGCATTCTGGTTCTCGATGGCTCGTGGCAGATCGTGCATCTCCTTATAGGTCTGAGCCATCCCAAAGTAGGCGTACTCCTGCTTGGGGTCGAGGGCAAGAGCTTTTCGAAGGCTTTCGAGGGCCTGATCGAACTTCTTGCTGTCATGGTAGATCTGCCCAAGCCTCACGTATGCCGTATCGCTCGCCGGATTCAGCCGTAAGGCGTCGCGGACGCTTTCCTCCGCAAGGTCATACTGACCTTTGAGACGGTAGCATTCTGCCAGGACTTCGTACGAGTAAACGCTGGGTTGAATGGCGATAGCATTTTGAAAGGCTCCGACCGACTGGTCATACTGCTCTGCGTCGAAGTAGGCGTCGCCCAGCGCATGGAAACCGCGTTCATTCTTGGGATCCATGGCCACGGCCTGCTGTAAGAGCGGGAGGGCTTCTTTATCGTTGCCCGTTTGCGAAAGGGCTTCTCCCAGACGGATCAGGGCTGAGGGTCGGAGTGGTGCATCGTTGGGGAGAAGAGTGACAGCCGTGCGGAACTGAGTCTGGGCGTCGGTATATTTCCCGGTTTGGGAAAGCTCGTCTCCAGACTCGAGATAATCGGCTGCAAGGTCATATGTAAGTTCCGGTCTGTCAGGGAAACGCTGTCTTGCATCGGCGAGATAGGCAATCGCTTTCGGCACTTGCTTACCTGCGACATAGGCCTTGGCGATGGAACGGTAAAGTTCTATCTCGGTATCGTCGGTGGACGGGATTTGTCCCGGCTGCGAGTTGGCGATTTTTTTAGCCGCTTCGTATTGCGAGACCGCTTGATCGTACTGTCCCTGCAAAAGCGCGAGGTCGCCAAGGCCCTTATACGAGAGGATGCTGATACCGCGGTCCTTTGGTGCAAGGCTCAGAGCTTTCCGAAAGGCAGTAGCCGCATCCGGGTTCTTGCCCTGCGCCAAAGCCACATTTCCCGTGCCGTAAAGGGCGCGGGCAGAATTCGGATCCAGAGCCAGAGCAGCGGCATATTCAACGCGGGCGGCTTCGAAATCCTTTTGAGCCGTGTACAGATCGGCCAATTCCAGGTGGGGAGGAACCTCCTGTACTTGCAATTCAATGGCCTTGCGGTAGAGAACGATTGCGCCGGGAACATCCTTGTTGTCGAGGCGATGCTTGGCCTCGGTCGCAAGCGCAGGGAAACTGGGATGTTCGGCCTCGATCAGGGGTTCCGGCTTCCACAGACCGTCGGGCGTCATCCTCCCGCGCAGCAGTTCGCAAATACGGCGGGCGAGGAAATCCGGTATTTCTGTTGCATTTTCCTGTGCCAAATGGAATGAGAGCGAAAGCACGACTCCGCGTCTCTCGTGCAATTCGGTGCGCACGACTAATCCGTTGGAAACAGCTGAGTACGATCCTGAGAGCACGGCATCGTAAGTGTCGCCGGGCGGGGTCTGGGCTACTTCCGAGAACCGGGTATCCGACGTAGCTCCAGCTTCGCGCTGTGCGCGCGGAATCAGCGTTACCAGTGCATCCGGTATGAGCGTCGCCAATGCCTGGAAGCTATCGGTTTTGCTTTGAGCGGCGAAGGGAGATAAGACGGCAATCGATGATTGGCTACGATGCGCGGTCCCCACCTTCGCGCTTACGGCTTCGGCCATCCTGGCGACCAGGGCATCGACCTCCTGCACTAACGTGTCGCTGGTGAAAACCGCCGAGTTGCTGAAGACCAGGGCGTTATTGGAGGCAGCGGTCACGGAAAGGTTGAATCGAACCTTGTCTTTGACCGTGACAAGAGAACCGTCCAACAAAAAGGATCGCTCTCGGGACGCGCGTTCGTCGGATGATCCGGTATCGGTAAGGAAGGAGTTGTCAGATCCGGATTCCGGCGTTTTGGTTTGTTTCACGTCTGCCTGCGGGCTAGCGACTTCGATCCAGCGATAGTGAAACAAAGAGGCTCGGAGGAGTCCTGGCAAGAAACCTGCAATGGCGATGAGGTCTTGGGATTTCTCAGAAAACCGGAAATCTCTGAGCAGCAAGCGAACCTTGGGGACGGACTGCGGCGATTGATTATCCGGCTGGGATGTCTGAGATAGCGATAACGAGCAACACACCAAGAAGGCGAATGTGGCGTAGAGCAAAGGTGAGGTCTTGGATTTCATCCGCCGCTCCGATGCCGCCGGATTTGTTCGTTCAGACGAGACCAGAAATCGGGGATTAAACTGTAGATGGTCTCCTTTTTTTGCAGTTCTCGCTCTTGCGCACAATCAGTTTGGGCGACCACCTCGCCGGCGACGATGAGGCTGATCATGATATGGTCGGGAAAGAAGTAGACTTTTCCTCTTACGTAGATTGTGTTGGTGCCAACGGCGCTCAAGACTTCGCTGCCGGCGTTCTGCTGGCTGCACTCCGGGGGTTCGTCAGCCAGAATTGGCACGGGTGTCGCTCTGCCGAAGTACATCACGGTGGTCTCGCGCAGAATCTGGACTAGCGCGTCGCCAGCCGATGTCTGGCCGACGAGTGCGAACCTGCAGAACGCCAACCGATAGGTAGTAACGTTTATGTTCTCCGCTTTTGCCAAGGCAATTGCCAGCTTCTCGCCTAGCACCCTAAACGGAGTGGGCCCATCCAGATCGACGGAATCATCTCTAACTTCGTCTTTTCCGTGATACTCTTTCGGCCTTTGTAGTTCCGCGGTAGCTCTTACTCGACTGCCGATCTTGGAATATCTGGTGCGTATGATGTAATCAGCTGCCTTGGGCGAGACCGGCTTGAGGAGCTTGGAGTTCTGCTCGACGGCGAGCCCCATATCGTCATCTCGCAGCGACATATCCAACTGCCTGTCGGTGATCCGTTGCCATGCATTCCACAATGCGGCTTTCAGGTCGTCGTAGCCATCGTCCAACGTGGATAGACGCTCGCCATCTTTTGCTTCCGGAGCTATCGGTGCGACCAAGAGAATCAGAGGTTTTTCGGCGGGCGGATTGTCAGCCAGCGCTGGCGAGACGGCTACGAGGCAGAGCAGTGCGGCCGGAAACGCATGAATGAGACCTCTCGCGATGGAGCGGGCGATCATGGCTGCTTACCGCAAACGATCGAATGCGCGTAGGGCGGAACTTCAATCATCTCTTTCGCGCACTCCGAATTTCCAGCCAGGTACCGAACGGTGTGCTGACCCAGCGTCAGAGGCACTTCGCGGGGTGTATGCCCCCACGGTTTGCCGTCGACCTCGATGATCGCACCGGAAGGTTCGCTTGCAAACATGACAGGATAGCGTTTTGCCGGTCCGGCATGGTGCACTAACTGAGACAAGGGCAAGTCTTTTTGCTGGCCTCCGTCGATCTCGAATTCCAGCCACTCGGTCGTGTCGAATCCAGATTTGGAATAGTGGATCCGATGGTGGCCACTTTCAACTTCGAGGGTAAGCGGAGTGTATCCCCTGAGTGCCTGGTCTGAATCCAAGTAAATGGCTGCGCCTGAGGGATTACTCGTAGCGTTGATCGTGCCTCTCTTGGCATTCAACGCCACCGAGATCTTGTGGTTCCCGAAGACATCCTGAAAGGCGATGGTCGATTCCTGGCTCTCATAACCGGAATGCTCGACCCTTAAATGGTGGCTGGTCGCAAACAGGCTTTTCGCACGGAGCGTGCCATCCGCGCCAGCCAGAAACCTTTTTGTATCCACCATGATTGCGGCGTCGGGCAAGGGGAGATGAGTTCCTGCGGAAACTACAGAAATCGTAACCCCATGAATTGGCAAAGCAAACAGCCAAACCGCAAAGGTGATTGCGAGAGTACAGAGTTGTACAGGGAGCAGGTTAAGGAAGGCGGCAAAAGATTGCTTTCGGGTAGCGCTCTTAACCCCGAAGAAAGCGAGCAGCGAAACCACCCATCCCGCCACCGTAGTTATTACCTTGGTAGTGTGATCGAAGCTGCTGTTATCAGGAAGGGCAGACCAAAGATACCAAGTAAACACACCAAGGTCGATGCAGAGCAGGAGCGCTGCCAGAGAATTCCGGAATTGCCACTTTGGCTTGACTCTGTGCGGCGCTGCCATGACACCCTCTGGTCACTAAGCCCTGAGTGTGGGGACGAGACAGACGAACGGAACCCTTGACTAATCTAGACTTAGGATACAACAGTTTCGCCAAGAACAATACTTTTACCTGACTAATCGTGCTACCGACCATGGCAATCAGACTAACAAAGTGGTTCAAGGCGGGCTATTCGGTCGCGGATGAACGGCCCCACACATACGATTAGAATCGGGTTGCGACCGCATGCCATTTTTCCATTGCCCTTCTGCGGCGACTTCGAGTTGCTTTCTTTTGTTCGTTCAGAGGTTTCGTTGGCCGGCGAGGATGAATGCTAAAATAAGGCAGGTCAGGCATCGGTCTTACGCGACGCACTCCCGCCAACCCCGCCAGGTCCGGAAGGAAGCAACGGTAACGGGCTCTTGCGTGTGCAGTGAGTCCCCGGTGCCTGACTTTAACTTTTCTACAGACAACCGCCGGCAGGTGCCCAACCCCTGATTACCCGGTTTTACAATCTTTTACTACTCTTTGCGCAGGAAACGTCGATTCGGGCCATCTATAGAAGTGAGCGGTTGAGATCGATTCACTCGAGGCCAAACATGGAGCGTCGCAACATTTCCCCTGCGTATCACGTCACCATCCGCGTTTCCGGCAAATTGTTTCAAGGACACCTGGCTTATCTCGATCAACTGGTGCGCTCGGCCATCGAGTGCCATTTGCAGCCTCTGCTGAGTCTGTCTCTTCTCGAAGATCTGGATCGTGATGCGTTGTTGTACCTGATGGAAGGGGAGAGCCATCGGTTTCAGATCATCTCGTGCCCTGGCTTCGTTCGGGAATGGATGGAGCACGAGAGGCACAGGGCGGTCGCCTAGGCCACGGGCGCTGCGACTTTCCAAGCCGTGAACGAGACCAGAATCACGGACCTCCCGACGGCGGTAAACGTGCAGTGTAGTTAGACATTCTGCCTTCAATCCTGCAAAATACTGGGTTTCCTATTTTGAGGAGCCCTCTTGAACACACCTGTGCGCGCCAAAATAACTGCTCTTGGCACCTATGTTCCGCCCCGCGTTCTCACGAATGCTGATTTGGAAAAGATGGTCGATACCACGAACGAATGGATTCTGGAACGGGTCGGAATCCGGGAGCGACATATCGTCGAGAAAGGAGTGGCGGCTAGCGATCTTGCGGTCGCGGCGGTGAAGAACATGCTGGAGTCGCATCCGTTTGACCTGCAGGAGGTGGATCTCATCGTGGTCGGGACGGTCACGCCGGACATGATGTATCCGTCGACGGCATGCCTGGTGCAGAACAAGCTGGGGATTCAGAACACTTGGGGATTCGATGTGTCTGCTGGGTGTTCGGGGTTTGTTTATGCGCTCAACGCCGGCGTGAAGTTTGTGGAATCCGGGCAATACAAAAAGGTGCTGGTAATTGGCTCGGATGTGAATTCCTCGATGACGGATTACACGGATCGCGCCGTGTGCATCATCTTTGGAGACGGGGCGGGGGCGGTGCTGCTGGAGCCGTGTGCGGAGGGAGAGGGAGTGATCGACCACGTGGCGCAGGTGGAGGGCGTGGGAGGGCAATATTTGTATATGCCGGGCGGCGGGAGCTTGAACCCGGCGTCGCACGACACAGTGGATCAGAAGATGCATTACATCCATCAGGATGGGAAGAACGTTTTCAAGTACGCGGTGAAGAAGATGGCGGAGATGACGGAGCGCGTGCTGGAGAGGAATCATCTTTCCGGAAAAGATGTGGACTGCTTTATTGCGCATCAGGCGAATCGGAGAATTATTACGGCGACCGCGGACCGCCTGGGGATGCCGATGGAGAAGGTGATTATCAACATTGATAGGTTTGGGAATACGACGGCGGGGACGATTCCGATTGCGATGCGGACGGCGATTGAGGAAGGCAAGTTGAAGAAGGGCGACATGCTTTTGATCGCTGCGGTGGGGGCAGGATTCACTTCAGGAGCAACTTTGATGAGGTGGGTGTTTTAAGCCGGGCGTCAGGCGGCGGGCGTCAGGCGTCAGGAGCCCGGGCCTCGGACTTTAGACCTTGGGACCTTGGGCCTCTGACCTCAAACGACTGAGTGCGGGCTTTTATCAAGTTTGCGAATCCGCGTTTGGTGCATCATTAGCGCTGAAGTCCAAAGTCTGATGTTTCGTGGTCAGGGTGCAGTTAGACATTCTTTTTCCAATCCTTCACAATAAGGCATCTCTTTCAGGGGTTTTATTTGACGAAACCGATCCGCGCCAAGATCAGTGCAATGGGCACGTATGTGCCTCCCCGGCTTCTCACCAATGCCGATCTGGAACAGATGGTCGATACCAATCATGAATGGATCATGACGCGGGTAGGGATCCGCGAGCGGCACATTGTCGATAAGGGTGTGGCAACCAGCGATCTTGCGGTGGAGGCTTCGCGGAAGGCGCTCGCCCAACGTGGCCTGGAAGCCAGCCAAATCGAAGCGATTATTCTGGGCACGGTCACCCCGGACATGTTTTTCCCCTCGACAGCGTGCATCGTCCAAAACAAGTTGGGGGCGAAAGGGGCGTGGGGATTCGATTTGTCAGCGGCCTGTTCTGCGTTTGTTTATTCGCTGCAGGTGGGGGCGCAGTTCATTGCGAGCGGGGCACATAAGCGAGTGCTGGCCATCGGGTCGGATGTGATGTCGTCGATTATCGATTACACGGATCGGGCGACGTGCGTGATCTTTGGAGACGGGGCGGGCGCGGCGATTCTTGAGCCGGCGGAGAATGAATCGGAGGGCTTCATCGATTTCATTCATGAAGTGGATGGTTCGGGTGGGTCGTTTCTCTACATGCCGGGAGGAGGTAGCCTTCATCCCACGAGCAAGGAAACGATCGCGAAGAAGATGCACTACGTGCATCAGGATGGACAGCAGGTGTTCAAATTCGCCGTACGGAAGCAGACGGAGTTGTGCCAAAAACTGCTGGAGAGAAATGGGCTCACGGGGGCGGATATTGACGTATTCATCCCGCATCAAGCGAACCTGAGGATCATCAATGCGACAGCAGAACGGCTCGGGCTGCGGCCGGAAAGCGTGATCGTGAACATCGACCGGTATGGGAACACGACCGCCGGGACGATTCCGTTGGCAATGAACAGCGCAATCGAGGAAGGCAAGCTGAAGAAGGGAGGTCTGGTACTGCTGGCTTCTGTGGGGGCGGGATTTACGGTTGGGGCCACCCTGCTGCGCTGGGCATATTAGAGCGGGCTTCCGGCGTGAGGCTTCAATCTGCAGGCACACCTTATCGTTATGGCACACGCCTGATTTTTCATGACGTTCGTAACTCTCGGAAGAGTATTTCCGTGGCCTCGCGTTTTCTTGGACTGTTATGTTCTTGGGTACGTTCGCCGCATGTCTGGATGCCAGCGGACGTGTAAGCCCATGCTTCGCACCTTCTTCTATTGCCTTCTGTTAGCGCTCGGCACGGTTGGATTGGCCGCGCAGCAGGCCGATCCTCGCGAGAGCAAGCTCATGATTCTTGAGCGGTTGTGGAATGAAGCGCAGGTTAATCGGGACTCTGCCGCGCTGGACGCACTTGTTTCCAGCCGCTTCGTGAATACCGAGTGGGACGGGGAGCTCAGCGACAAACAGAAATTCCTGGCCGATATCAGAGATCCGCGCTTCAAGCCTACCCAGGCCAACATACAAGACCTGAAGATGAACTTCTTCGGCGACACGGCCGTTGTGACGGGGGTTTATCACACGGCGGGAACGTATCAAGGCAAGCCCTACGACCACGTTGGGCGCTTCACCGATACATGGGTGCTGGATCAGGGCAAGTGGCAGTGCGTCGCCAGCCACACCAGCCTGTTGAAGAAGTAGAAGTCACTCGCCTTCGGCTCCGCAAAGAACCTAAGTTATATCCTCATAAATTCTTTTTATGTAGGGAAGCTCCGTCTTTTCTTAATTCCGATGATCTAATCAGGAACGAGATCAAGTCGTTGAGTCTCGCCTGCTTATGGAAACGACTCGTCCCAGCAAATGGAAGGTTCTGGTCGCGTTCGCGATCATCTACCTGGTTTGGGGCTCGACTTTTCTTGCGATCCGAGTCGGGGTGGCGGAGGTGCCGCCCTTCCTGCTGGCCGGGCTACGATTTCTGGTTGCGGGAGTTGTTCTGTATGCGTGGATGCGAGCAAAAGGGACAGCGTCCCCCAAGTTGCGGGAGTGGGGTTCAGCCAGTTTGCTTGCCGTACTTATTTTTGTGATGGATTACGGGCTGCTGTTCTGGGCGGAGAAACGGGTGCCCTCGGGGATTGCGGCGGTGATGATGGCGACGATCCCGGTATTCATGACGCTGTCCGAGATCCTGATCATGAAAACGCAGCGCTTGACGGTCCGGTTGGGCGGCGCACTGTTGGTGGGGACTGGTGGGGTCGCTGTTCTGGTGAGCCGAAGCTCAAGTTTTGGAGACGCGCCAGTTGACACGGTGGGCGCGTTCGCACTGATTGTGGCGGCGATCTGTTGGTCGGTGGCGTCGGCACTGACACGGAAGCTGCCGCTTCCGGCAGCGAAGTCGATGAGTTCGGGGGCACAGATGCTGGCTGGAGGTGTACTGCTTGCGCTAACGGCTGGGCTGCTCGGCGAGTTCAAAGGATTTCACGTGGGGGCGGTTTCGCTCAAGGCGTGGCTGTCATTGGTATATCTCATCGTTGCGGGCTCCATCATCGCGTTTACCGCCTACGTCTGGCTGATTCATCATGAATCGCCAACCAAGGTGGGGACGTATGCGTACGTGAATCCGGTGGCGGCGGTGATCCTGGGATATTTGTTCGGAGGCGAGGCGATTGGGTTGCGGACGATCGTGGGTACGGCGCTGGTATTGGTGAGTGTGGTGGTGATCAGTACGGCATCTTCGGGGGTCAGCGAGAACATTGAGCGCTCCGAGGAAGTGAGAGAGGCAGTCTAGGCGGGATCGCGAGGAAAGGAGGACGCTACTCGTACCGCAGCGCCACTGTCGGCTCAAGAGTGGCAGCCCGTCGGGCCGGCAGGAAGATCGCAAGCATGCTGGCAAGAACGACTAGCACTCCGACGATGCCATAGGTGACCGGATCAGGGCTGG
>Ga0335081_10016133_pt1 | contig 12086 bp, 11 predicted proteins | sample Lox_Sample_35_FD_206713 | JGI IMG/M metagenome (GOLD analysis project Ga0335081, IMG submission 206713) | Soil microbial communities from Loxahatchee National Wildlife Refuge, Florida, United States - Lox_Sample_3.5 | ecosystem: Environmental > Terrestrial > Soil > Wetlands | place: USA... | reverse complement strand
CGGTCATGTCGGCCATGCCGCCGTCGCGATGGCGGGAATCGAGATAGGCGCGGAAGATCGAATATTGCTCGGACGTCGGGACGGCAAGCTTCAAATCGGCGACGATGTCGGCGTTGCGCCTGGCGATGCGGCGCATGCTGCGCGTCGGGGTGAATTCCTTGGCGATGACGCGGACCGAGACGCAGCAGCGGCAGCCCTCGCACGCCGGCCGGTAGGCAATGGACTGGCTGCGGCGGAAGCCGCCCTGGGTCAGGATGTTGTTGAGTTCGCCAGCGCGCTCGCCGACGAGGTGCGTGAAGACCTTCCGCTCCTCCTTGCCGCCGAGGTACGGACAGGGAGACGGCGCCGTGAGATAGAATTGCGGGGTATCGCGCGAGTGCTGAGTCACGGGCGCTTCGACCTATTCCTCTTGTCGCCGGAGTGAATCCGGGCCGGGATGCCTAGATTGCCTGAGAACATTGGCGCGTCAAAGGCTAAATCCGCTCGGGCCGTCGGTCTGCGCGCAATGCCGCCGCCCGCGCCGCGTTGTTAATAATTACGGTACCGACCAAAATGTCATGGAGAAGGCGCTGGTGCGGGTTGAAGAAGCCGACCAGGAGGATTAGCGGCGTTGCCACACTGACGCTGATCCAGAAAACGATGGCGTGCACAGCGCCCAGTACAAAATAGGCCGGCGAGCCGTACCAGGTGCGCATTTCGATATCGACGGCGCGCATGCCGAGCGTCGCCGAGGCCGGACTCCCGAAGGTCGAACCGTAATAGAAGAGCGCCCAGATGACAGTGGCCGGTGACAGCGTCCAGTACAGCACCCAGCCGAGTCCGAACGTGACGAGGCCCAGTACGAAGATGAATATCGAGGCGACGACGAGCGGTGCGGCGATGATGATCACGTCGATGACGAACGCGACGACGCGCCGTGCCAGTACGCCCTCGAACAGTTCCGGATTGGTCACCGGATCGTAGGTGTGCGGCCGTACATCGACCGAAATCCCGATCCCACTTGAGGGGGGAACTCGGCCCGAACCCGGGTCCGACGCTGGCCCCGAATCGCTCATGGCCACCCTGTGATGGCGTGCATTCTATCGCTGGCGGAAGTAGGGAAAAAGACCGGGATGCGGCGGCGTTGGCGGAGACATTGAAATGGCCCTGGCAAAAGGCGCCGACTCAGAGAGCGGGCGGAGCGCGGCGGGAAAAGGCGCGGTGAGTTTCGCCGATATCGAGGCCGCGCAACGCACCATCGCCGGAAACGTGCTGCATACGCCGCTCCTGCCGGCGCCGCCGCTCTCGGCGCTCACCGGCGCCGAGGTCTTCGTCAAGTACGAAAACCTGCAGGTCACCAACTCCTTTAAAGAACGCGGCGCCTGCGTGAAGCTTACGGCGCTTGGTGCCGAGGAGCGCCGCCGCGGCGTCATCGCGATGTCCGCCGGCAATCACGCGCAAGCGGTCGCCTACCACGCCCGCCGTCTTGGCATTCCGGCGACCATCGTCATGCCGGTAACCACACCGTTCGTCAAAGTGAGGGCCACCGAAGCGCACGGCGCAACGGTCGTCCTTTATGGCGAAACGCTCACGGAGGCGCAGGCGCGCGCCGAGGAGATCGCGGCCGCGCGCGATCTCGTCTGGGTTCACCCCTACGACGACCCTTACGTGATCGCCGGCCAGGGAACCATCGCGATCGAAATGCTGGCGGAGGAGCCGGATCTCGACATCCTTGTCGTTCCGATCGGCGGCGGCGGTCTTGTTTCCGGTTGTGCGATCGCGGCGCGGGCAAAAAAGCCGTCGATCGAGATCGTCGGCGTCGAATGCGCCCTCTATCCGTCGATGTGGAACGCGTTGCATGGAGAGCAGCGGCCGTGCGGGGGCCCCACGCTGGCCGAAGGCATCGCGGTCAAGAATGTGGGCAAGCTTACGCTGCCGATCGTGCGTGCTTTTGTCGCCGACATCATCCTGGTGGACGAGCCCTTGATCGAGCGCGCCGTCAACGCCTTCCTCACACTGCAGAAAGCCATGGCCGAAGGAGCGGGCGCCGCCGGTCTCGCGGCGATGCTCGCCGAGCCCCGGCGATTCCGCGGGCGCAAGGTCGGCCTGATACTGTGCGGCGGCAACATCGACCCCCGCATCCTCGCGTCCGTCATGGTGCGCGAGCTAGAGCGCGCCGATCGTATCGTCTCATTTCGCCTGACCATTCCCGATCGCCCGGGAATCCTCGGCCAGATCGCGACGCGGCTCGGCCAGCTCGGCGCCAACATTCTCGGCGTCCATCATCACCGGTTGTTCCTCGACGTCCCGGCCAAAGGCGCCAAGCTCGACGTCACCATGGAGACCCGCGACAGCGGCCACGCCGAGGAGATTTTCCGCGCGCTCGCGGCCGACGGATTCCAGCCGGCGCGCATCGAAAGCGGCGCCGCGCTCGAATGACGCAGAGGCGGTTCTACCTGTGGATCGGCGGCGCGGCACGGCGCCCCGACGAAGAATACAGATCGAGGCCGGAGCTGCCGAACTGGACTGTCGTTAGTGCAGCAGATTGCGAAGCCACTCGACAGGCCCGTTGTTCTCAGGCTCGGGCGCGGCCGCTGCGCTGCCGCCCGGTCGCGGTCGCGGCATCGGGATGCCTTGCTGCGCCATGGCCAAGAGGGTAGGGCGCCGCCGCGGCAGCGGAATCGGGCCGGTTAGTGGCGGCGATGCGGGGGTTGCTTCAGCCGGCCAATCGGTTGTCGTCGCCGGCGGTTGTTGCTGCGCCGCGCGCACGCCGAGGAGGGGCGCTGCGCCGCTCGGTGCTGCCGGCCTGCTCCAAACATCCGGGATTTTCGGGTCCGCGTCACCCGGGGTCGTAGGCGTCGCAGACATCGCGGGCGTGACCGCCTCCGTCCGCGGCGGCGTGTCAGGCTGAGCGGTGAGATCGCTGTCCGCGGTGCGATCGGTCGCATTCGGCCCTTTCACCGCAGGGGAGACTCCGCGCGCATCCATCGTCGTCGCCCGAGCCTCGACGATTGCCGATACCGTATCGGGCGTCGTCGAAGGCGAGACGGTTGCAGCCGGCGGACGCGTCATCGGCTCGGGACGTGCGACGCCATCCGCGCCTTGCGTCGGCGCCGGCAAAGCGGCAGAGCGGTAAGTCGGTGCACGGGGAGTTGCAACGTAGCTGCGCACGGCCACGGTGATCGTCCACAACACAACGGGAATGGCTGCGAGCACGGCGACAAAAATAATGACGCGCCGCAGAAGCGGCACGTAGCGGCCGAACGGGTCGTCCTCGTAACGCATAAGCTTCCGCCTCGTCTCCAACTTTCCAGGCGGGGGCGGTCTCCTACGCGCCGCCCTTCTTCAATCTCTCCGCGATCATTGGCGCGAAATAAGTCAGCACCCCATCGGCACCGGCGCGCTTGAAGGCAATCAGGCTCTCGGTCATCGCCTTGTCGCCTTCGAGCCAGCCGTTCCCGGCGGCGGCCATGATCATCGCATATTCTCCAGATACTTGGTAGGCAAAGGTTGGCACCCTAAAAGTCGCTTTGACGCAGTGCAATATATCGAGATAGGGCATCCCGGGCTTGACCATGATCATGTCGGCGCCCTCCTCGATGTCGAGTTTAACCTCGCGGAGCGCCTCGTCGGCGTTTGCCGGATCCATCTGATAGGTTCGCTTGTCGCCGATGAGGGTCGCGTTCGAGCCGACCGCGTCGCGGAATGGTCCATAGAAGGCGGACGCGTATTTGGCCGCATAGGCCATGATCAGCACACTGGAGAAACCTGCGCCGTCGAGGGCTCGGCGAATTGCGCCCACGCGCCCATCCATCATGTCGGAGGGCGCGATGATGTCGCACCCGGCCTCGGCCTGGACCAGCGCTTGGCGAACCAGCACGGCCACCGTTTCGTCATTGAGAATGACGCCGTCGCGCATGAGGCCGTCGTGGCCGTGGCTGGTGTAGGGATCGAGCGCCACGTCGCAGAGGACGCCGATGTCCGGCACCTCCTTCTTGATGGCACGAATGGCGCGGCAGACGAGATTGTCGGCGTTGAGCGCCTCTGAACCGGTTTCGTCGCGCCGCGCCGGGTCGGTATAGGGAAATAGCGCGAGGCAGGGGATCGTGAGCTTGGCAGCGTGCTCCGCCGCGCGCACGACCTCGTCCACGGACAGACGCTCCACTCCCGGCATCGAGGCGACCGGCGCGCGGACCTTCGCGCCATCGACCACGAATAGCGGCCAGATGAGGTCGTTCGTGGTGAGCACGTGCTCGCGCACCATGCGCCGCGCCCATTCGGCGCGCCGGCCGCGGCGCGGGCGGACCGCAAGATCAAGCCGGTCGGCGGATTCCTCGACCTTCGCCTCATTGGCATGCGGCAGAGCCACTCGCGGGGATGATGGACGGCCGCGCTCCGACGGGCGCCCGAATTTGATCGCCATGAGTGCACTCCGTGCTCGCGGCGGCTCTTTTTAGCCGTTCCAGCCTCGGCCCGCCACTGGCCTGGCGGCGGCAGGGACCGCGGTAAGCCAAGACTGGCGCGGCGGGGCGCGCGCCTTCAACGGGAGCTCTATGTGCTACCTGCGAGAGCAGAGCCGTTCATCCGGCTCGATCGCGACGAACAAGAAATCCCCTCACGCTGCCCGTATTCTTGGCCCCGGATTGGGAATCGCCCGATTCAACAAGGGGGCGGCGGATTGACTGCGCTGTCGTCCGATGCGAAAGGCGGCACTGCCATGAGCGATCAGTTGCAGAGGCGGGCGACACGCCCGAGCGACATGCTCCGGCCCGTGCAAGCCGGGCAAGAGACGAGCGCCGCGGGGTCGCGAGCCGAGCGTCTTGTCCTGTTCCTGCGCATCATGGCGGGCGTCTCGTTCCTCAAAGGCCTCTATCACTGGGCCGTCTTGTGCGGCGTCGGGGCCTCGGCGGGTGGCGGCTTCGAATCCCATACGGTCGCCTGGCAGACCGCCACGGTATTCTTCGCAGTGATCGATCTCGTGGCCGCGGTCGGACTCTGGCTTGCGGCGGCCTGGGGCGCGGTGATTTGGCTCACTTCCGTCGTGTCCATGGCGGTCGTGGAGCTTTTCTTCCCCCAGGCGTACGGCGGCAGCATTCTCGTTGTGCTTGTCGAAGCGGCGCTGCTCGGCGCCTATCTCTCGCTGGCGATCGCTGCTGCGCGCGAGCCGACGGAGTGATAGGGGGGACAAAGGGCAGCCCGCCGGGTAAGGTAGACGCAGAGGAGAGGAATACATGCGCGCTCACGCCATCATTCTTGCCGCTGCGGCGGCTTTGTCGGCGACCATTCCGGCCTCCGCGCAACAGATCATCCGGATCGGCGAGCTTAACAGCTACAAGAGCCAGCCGGCCTTCCTCGAGCCCTACAAGAAGGGCCTGGAGATGGCGATCGAGGAGATCAATGCCGCCGGCGGAGTCCTCGGCAAGAAGCTCGAACTCGTTTCGCGTGACGATGGCGCCAACCCCGGAGACGCAGTGCGCGTTGCCGACGAGCTTGCGACCGGGGAAGGCCTGAACATCCTCTGTGGAACGTTTCTCTCGAATGTCGGCCTCGCCGTCACCGAGTTTGCCGGCAAGAAGAAGGTTTTCTTTCTTGCCGCCGAGCCGCTGACCGACAAGATCACCTGGGCGAACGGCAACCGCTACACGTTCCGGCTGCGGCCTTCGACCTACATGCAGGTCGCGATGCTGCTTCCCGACGCGTTGGCGGCAAAGAAGAAGCGTTGGGCGCTGGTCTACCCGAATTTCGAATACGGCCAGTCGGCGGCCGCGGCGTTCAAGCAGCTGATGAAGGCGCGCCAACCGGATGTCGAATTTGTCACTGAGCAGGCCTCGCCGCTCGGCAAGATTGATGCCGGCGCCGTCGTGCAGGCGATCGACGATGCCAAGCCGGACGGCATCTTCAGCGCGCTGTTCGCCGCCGACCTCGCCAAGTTCGTGCGCGAGGGTAACACCCGCGGCACGTTTAAGAATCGCGTCGTGGTCGACCTCCTCGGCGGCGAGCCGGAATATCTTGATCCGCTCAAGGACGAGGCGCCCGCCGGCTGGATCGTCACTGGCTATCCCTGGAATGAAGTCGACACGCCGGAGAACAAGGCTTTCGTCGCCGCCTATCAGAGCCGCTACCACGACTATCCGCGGCTAGGCTCGATCGTCGGCTACCTGACGATCAAATCGCTCGCGGCCGGCATCGCCAAAGCCGGCTCGACCGACACCGAGAAACTCGTCGATGCCTTTGGCGGGCTCAAGGTGAACGGTCCGTTCGGGCCGTTCACTTATCGCGCGAGCGACCACCAGGCGACGCTCGGCGCGTTTGTGGGCAAGCTGGCGCTGAAGGATGGCCACGGCATCATGGTTGATTTCAAATACGTCGATGGTGCGAGCGTCCTGCCTTCGGACGCGGAGGTGAAGAAGCTGCGCCCCGCATCGGCGAATTGAGCGGCGGCGTGTAGGGCGGTGCCGAACGCGCCGCCGCGCAAAGCAGATGCGATTGTCGTCGTCGCTATCTGCGCCAGCCCTCAAATGATCGCCGCCGCCAGAACGGTGACGCTTCGTTCGGCCTCTGATATCGTCCGCAAATGAACTGGGAAGGCCTCGCTTTTCAGGCCCTCGACGGCCTTTCCTCGGCGTCCGGCCTGTTCTTTGTCGCGGCCGGCCTCTCCCTGATCTTCGGCGTCACGCGCGTCATCAATGTCGCGCACGGCTCGCTCTACATGCTCGGCATGTATCTCGCCGTTACCCTGGCGACGGCGCTCGGTGGCGCCGTCGGCTTCTGGGGCGGCATCGTAGCGACGGCGATTATCGTCGGCCTCATCGGCGCGCTGATCGAGGTGACCCTCCTGCGCCGCATCTACGCGGCCCCGGAGCTGCTCCAGCTTCTCGCCACCTTCGCGCTCCTTCTCGTCATCAACGATGCTGTGCTGTGGCTGTGGGGGCCGGAGGACCTGCTTGGACCGCGCGCGCCGGGGCTGCGCGGCGCCGTCGAGGTCCTCGGCCGCCAGTTGCCGAGCTATGATGCCTTCCTGATCGTCATTGCGCCGCTCGTGCTCGTGGCGCTGCACCTCTTGTTCGCGCGCACGCGCTTCGGCCGCCTGGTTCGCGCCGCGACCGAGGATCGGGAGATGCTCGGCGTGCTCGGCGTCAATCAGTCAGCGCTGTTCACGGCCGTATTTGCGCTCGGGGCCTTGCTCGCCGGGCTCGGCGGAGCGCTCCAGGTCGCGCGCGAGCCGGCAAATCTCGGCGTGGACCTCACCGTCATCACCGACGCCTTCGTTGTTGTGGTGATCGGCGGCATGGGCTCGATCGTCGGATCGTATATCGCCGCTGTCCTCGTGGCCGAGGTCAAGGCGCTGTGCATCGGAATCGGCATCGTTGCCGTCGGCGGCTACGCCGTGAATTTCTCCAAGCTCACGCTGGTCGCCGAGTTCCTGGTCATGGCGATCGTGCTGATCGCGCGCCCGCGCGGACTGCTCGGACGCGCGCACACGGCGTTGCGCGGTACGGGAGAGCCCGAGGCTCCGATCCGACCGGCGCCGCGCGCGCTGTTGATCTTTGCCGGCGTCGCTCTTGCTGCGCTGATCGCCCTGCCGCTCGTGCCGCAGACCCCGCCTTACGCGCTCGTGCTTGGCGTTGATGTGCTGATCGCGATCCTGTTCGCGGTCAGCCTGCATTTCATCATGGGGCCAGGCGGCATGCATTCGTTCGGCCATGCCGCCTACTTCGGGCTTGGCGCGTATGGTGCGGCGCTCGCGGTCAGATGGTTTGGCGCGCCTATGGGCGCGGCGCTGGCCGTTGCTCCCGTAGCGGCGGCGCTCGGGGCGCTTCTGTTCGGCTGGTTCGCCGTGCGCCTCTCGGGCGTGTATCTCGCCATGCTGACGCTCGCCTTTGCGCAGATCGTCTGGTCGATCGTCTTTCAATGGCAAGAGTTCACCGGAGGCTCGAACGGCGTGCTTGGCGTCTGGCCGAGCGCGCCGTTCGACAACCGTTCCGTTTTCTATCTTCTCACGCTCGCATTGGTCACCGGCGCCGTGCTGCTGCTTCGGCGCGTGCTGTTTGCGCCGTTTGGCTACGCGATGCGCGCGGGTCGCGACTCTCCATTGCGCGCCGAGGCGATCGGCATCCACGTGAAAAGGGTTCATTGGCTCGCCTTCGCCATGGCCGGGACGGTATGCGGCGTGGCCGGCGGCGTCTTCGCCTTTGCCAAAGGCTCCATATCGCCGGAAACGATCAGCATCGGCCGCTCCATCGACGGCCTGGTCATGGTGCTGCTCGGCGGCGTCCAGACGCTGTCGGGTCCGATCGTCGGCGCGTCGGTCTTTGCCGTGTTGCGTGACCGCGTCATGCAAGAGACCGAATATTGGCACGCGCTGCTTGGCGGCGTCATTCTGGTGCTGGTGCTCGTCTTTCCCGCCGGACTGGTCGGCGGCGCCTTGCGCCTTGCCGCGCGCTGGCACCGGTCATGAAGCCGGCGACAGTTTTCGAGGTAATCTCGCTGCGCAAAAGCTTCGGCGCAGTCTGCGCCGTCGATGACGTGAGCTTTTCCATCGGGCACGGCGAGTTTTTGGCGCTGATCGGTCCGAACGGCGCTGGCAAGAGCACATGCTTCAACTTGATCAACGGCCAACTCGCCCCGGATGCAGGCAAGATCCGCTTTGACGGCCGCGACATCGCCGGCCTGCGGCCGCGCGAAATCTGCCGCCGCGGCATCGCCCGCACCTTCCAGGTCGCCGCAACCTTCAGCTCGATGACGGTCGCCGAGAACGTGCAGATGGCGCTCATCGCCCACAAGCACAACGTTTATCGGCTGTGGCAAAGGGCAAGCTCGCACCATCGCGTGCACGCAGTCGAGCTGCTGCGTCAGGTGGGGATGCGCGAGGCCGCCGACCGGCCGTGCAGCGAGCTTGCCTATGGCGACGTGAAGCGCGTCGAACTTGCAATCGCGCTCGCGAGCGACCCGCGCCTCCTCCTGATGGATGAGCCCACGGCCGGCATGGCGCCCGGCGAGCGCAACGAGCTAATCGCGCTCGTCAAGTCGCTCGTCGTCAAGCGCGGCATCTCGGTGCTGTTCACCGAGCATTCCATGGACGTGGTGTTCTCGTTCGCGGACCGTATCATCGTCATGGCGCGCGGGCGGCTAATCGCCGACGGCGACGCCAAGACTGTTCGCGCCGACCCGCTGGTGCGCAAGGTCTACTTCGGCAGCGGGCGGACCTTCGAGCGGGCAGGGACCGGCGCATGAGTGAACAGCCCGCGCTCGCCGTCGAGAGTCTGAACGCGTGGTACGGCGCGGCGCAAATTCTTTATGACGTGACCTTCGCCGTCGGGCGCGGCGAAGTGGTTGCCCTGATGGGGCGAAACGGAGCCGGTAAATCGACGACGATGAAGAGCGTCATGGCGCTCCTCGCCAGGCGCAGCGGCAGGGTGCGCGTCAACGGGCGTGACGTTTCAGCGCTCAAGCCGTTCCAGATCGCGCGCCTGGGCGTCGGCTATACGCCTGAGGACCGCCGCATCTTTTCCGATCTCACGGTGATGGAGAATCTCGACGCCGGGCGGCAGGCGCCGCGCCAGCTCCCCGACGGCTCGCCGGTGCCGGAGTGGACCCCGGATTCCCTGTTCCGGCTGTTTCCCAATCTCTTCGAGTTGCGTCACCGGCCGGGCAGCCGCATTAGCGGCGGCGAGCAGCAGATGCTGACCATCGCGCGCACACTCATGGGCAATCCGCTCGTCGTCCTGCTCGACGAGCCGTCCGAAGGAATCGCGCCGCTGATCGTCGAGGAGATCGCCGACACGATCCTTGAGCTGAAGAAGCGCGGCTTGTCGATCCTCCTCTCCGAGCAGAACGTCGGCTTCGCGCAGATCGTGTCCGACCGCGCCTACATGCTGGAGAAAGGGCAGATCCGCTGGAGCGGGACCATGGCCGAGCTTGCCGAGAACACCGAAATCCAGCGCAGCTATCTGACGCTGTGACCCCAGGTCGTCAGGTCAGCAGGCCCTTTAGCATCTCCACGAAACTCGCCGCCGCAATCGGCAAGACTCGCCCGCGGCGTGTCGCAAGAATGAGCCTTGCCTGCAGCAGCGCCGGATCGACCAGCGGCACGGCCACCATGTCGCCAGTGGCGAGTTGCCCTTTGCCCGGGGTGCGGAATTGAAAGCATACGCCGCGGTTCATGCGAGCGAAGACCTTCATGGTCTCCACCGAATTGGAAACAAGGCGCGGATCGAGATCGAACGAGGCTTGCGCCAGCGCCTGCTCGATCAAGGCGCGGCCGGCCAGGGTGGTGTCGCCAAGCGCGATCGGAAAGGCAAGGCAGTCGCGCAATCGCAATTCGCGGCGTTGCGTGAGCGGATGGTCGGACACCATCAGGGCGCATAGTGCCTGCTCGGCCACAGCCACGACGGTTGCGTTTCTTCTTGGCGGCGGATGATGCGTGAGAATGAGATCGACCTGATCGGCGACCAAGGCGGCAACCAGCTCCTCGGGCACGCCGATCCGTACGTTGAAACGCACGTTCGGATGCTCAGCCTGGAACTGCGTGATCGCCGACGGCAGCAGCTCGCCGGCAACCGACTCGACCGCGGCGACGCCGACCTGCCCGCGCACCAGCCCGCGTAGCTGCTCGACCTGCGACTCGACCGCCTTGAGCTCGGAGATTGCCTGGCGCGCATAGGCGAGAAAAACCTCACCGGCCGCGGTGAGGCGAACCCCGCGCGGCAGCCGCTCGAACAGTGCGGCGCCCAGATCGGATTCGAGATCGAGGACCTGCCGGTTCAAAGCCGAGGAGGCGACGTTGAGCGCGTCGGCGGCCTTGCGAATGGAGCCGTGCCGGGCCACGGCATCGACATAGGTGAGCAGGCGCGGCGGGCGCAGCCGCCGCGGCGAGGCCGCGTGGCTGCGCGCCGACGGCGATGGGAAGCGCCGAGTGCGCCGTGCATCCGCTCGGCTTGATTTCCGACCTGGCATGGGCGTCTCGCTGGCGCTTGCAGCCAGTGTAGCCGGCTTTCGGGCCAGTGAGCGGATTTTCCGCTCGGAGCGCGCAAAATTTGGCGCTGGTGGCGCTCGCTGCGTGCACCCATACTCGCCGATGCCGGGCTCCTGCAGGAGGGCAGTGATCATGCGCTATCGAGCTGTGGCATTTGTCGTCACCCTGGCTATCGGCAGCCTGTGCGGCACTGCATATGCCGACGAGTCGGTGACGCTGCGCCTTAAATGGCTGCATCAGGCGCAATTCGCCGGATTCTACGTGGCCAAGGGCAAGGGTTATTACCAGTCCGCCGGCCTCGACGTGAACATCCAGCCGGGCGGGCCGGACTTTCCGGCGGTGCAGATGATCACCGGCGGCAGCGAACAGTTTGGCGTGACCGGCGCGGATCAAATTCTCATCGCACGCAGCAAGGGCGTTCCTGTTGTCGCGCTGGCGGTCATCTACCGGCGAAACCCCTTTGTGCTGTTTTCGCTGGCGAAGTCCGGCATCAAGACTCCGGCTGACTTCGTGGGCAAGAAAGTCGGCTTGAAGATCGGCGGCAATGAGGAGCTGATCTACCGCGCCGTGCTCTCGAGGTCGGAAATCGACGCGTCCAAGCTGACCGAAATCCCGGTCAAGTTCGATATGACGCCGCTTCTGACCGGCACGGTCGATGTCTGGCCCGGGTATCTGATCAACGAGGTGCTGGCAGCGAAGGAAAAGGGCTTCGAGGTCAACATCATCTATCCGTCCGAATACGGCATCGACCTCTACGCCGACACGCTGTTCACCACCGAGAAGATCCTCAAGCAGAAGCCGGACCTGGTGCGCAAATTCGTGGCCGCCACCTTGCACGGCTGGAACAGCGCGATCTCAGCTCCGGAAGAGGCGGCCAAGATCACCCTCACATACGGTGACAAGCTGACCTACGAGCATGAACTAGCGATGATGAAGGCCAGCGTGCCTTTGCTCACGCCGGACGGGAAGCCGGTCGGTTTCATGGACGAGGCGGGCTGGAGTTCTGCGCAAAAGCTTTTGCTCGCCGCCGGGTTCCAGAAACAGCCGATCGACCTGGCCAAAGCCTTTGCCGTGCAATCCATGCCATGAATGCGATCATCATGACCGGCAGGCTGGACGGCGCGCCGCTCGC
>Ga0335081_10016131_pt1 | contig 12088 bp, 8 predicted proteins | sample Lox_Sample_35_FD_206713 | JGI IMG/M metagenome (GOLD analysis project Ga0335081, IMG submission 206713) | Soil microbial communities from Loxahatchee National Wildlife Refuge, Florida, United States - Lox_Sample_3.5 | ecosystem: Environmental > Terrestrial > Soil > Wetlands | place: USA: Florida... | reverse complement strand
CGCCGCGCCCTCGGCGATGCCGCACAGCTCGGCGTGCAGCGCGGCGTCGAAGCGCTCGAGCACGGGCAGGTGGGCACGCGCCGCGGCGAGCACCTGCTCGCGCGACTGGAACCCGCCGACCTTCGTGCACAGGTAGCTGCGGAGCTGGGCGAGCGCCTGGATCTCGCCGCGGAACGACTCGCCGTGGATCCGCCCCCACTCGCGCGGCGACTTGCCGGCCGGCAGCTCGAGCACCCTCACGACCAGCTCGTCCCGGCGAGCGCGGCCGCCGCGGCCTCGATCTGATCGAGCGCCGGGACGATGCCGAGCCGCCCGTTGGGGAACCTGCGCACCGCGATGCCGCGCTCGGCGAGGGCGTCGGCGACCCGCGCGGGCGCCGCGACCACGCGATACGCGCCCATCCCGCTGGCGCCGGCGCCGGCAAGCGCGCGATCGAGCGCGGCCGACGCCCCGGCGATGTCGAGCTGGCGCGCCGCGCGCAGCTGATGGTGCGTGCGGATGAGCGACAGCTCGTCGCCGTCCCAGGTCGACACCAGGGTGAGCGGCGAGCCGACGAACCAGCGCGGCGAGGTGTGGAGGTAGCCGGTCTGCCCGCCGCCCCACCACGCGAGCACGTCGGGCTGCAGGCCGAGCGCGGGCGAGACGAACGCGCCCTTGCCGGAGCGGTAGCCCGCGGTCGTGGTCTCCGCCGCGATCAGGGGCAGGTCGAGCTCGCGGCGCAGCGCGCCGAGCGCGGCGACGAAGTCGGGCGGCAGCACCGCGCCGGTGCGCTCCTGCACCGGCTCGTAGACGAAGCCCAGCACCTGGTCGGGTCCGCCCGCCGCGGCGACCGCCGCGCGCAACGCCGCGATCGTCTCGGCCGCGCCGACCTGCGCCGGGTGGGGCACGCGCGGCCACGCGAAGTGGCCCGGCCCGCCGCGGTGCACCGCCGGATCCGACAGCGAGCGGCACGACGCCGCGGTGTGGCCGTAGTAGCCGCCCTGAAGGCCGATCGCGACCTGCGCGGTCTTGCGCGTGCAGCGGACCAGGCGCAGCGCCTTGTCGATCGCCTCGTCGCGGCTCGACGTGAGGTAGAGGTGCGGCAGCTCGGGCAGGACCGCGCCGAGCCACTCGAGCGCGCGCACGACCGCGGGCGTCACGTAGTTCATCAGCGTGAGCTTGTTGACCGCCGGGCCGTACAGCAGGCCGGTGCGCTCGAGCTCGCGCAACGCCGCCGGGCCGGTCGCGAACGGCCGGACCAGGCCGCTCGCGAGATCGAGCTGGACCACCGGCTCGTCCGCCGGCCGGCGCCGCACGATCGCGGGATCCGGCACCAGCGGACCGAGCGGGATCCGGTAGTACATCGCCTGACCCTCGGGATCCTCGTACTGGCCGGTGAGGATCGACACGACGTGCGCGCCGAACACGCGGTTGAGGTGGGTCATCTGCGCGGTGCGCCCGACCCGGTTGCGCCCGGTGACGTAGCGATAGCGCGGCGCGCCCTCGGCGGTCCTGCGCGCGGCGGCGTCGCGCAGCTGGAGCTCCTTGAGCTTGCGGCCGATCCCGCTGCCCTGATAGCCGGGCGCGACCGTGATCGACACCGAGTACATCGTGTTGTGCTTGCCGAGCATCGGATCGTCGTCGCAGCCCTCGACGTCCTTGCTGCGCTCGAGCGTGTCGCCGATCGCGAACCCGACCAGCGTCCACCCGCCGCTCGGCGACGGCGCCTCGCACACGATCAGCGAGCCCTCGGGATCCTCGATCGCGCCGCGGATCTCGGCGGGCGGCGTGCGCCGCGCCGGCTCGTAGACCTGGTACTCGATGTCGAGGATCGCCGGCAGGTGATCCATCGCCTCGGCGTGCGACACGCGCCGGTAGCGCACCTCCGGGTGCGTCGGCGCGGGCGCGGCCGGAGGCGCCGGCTGATCTTCCCACTCCGGCGGCTTCTTGCCGTCGTGGGCGTCGAGCCACGACAGCGAGCGCCGGATCGCCTCGAACAGCAGATCGATCTCGCGCGCGAGGTACGAGTCGCTGAGCCGCCAGCGCGCGGTGCGCGTGCCGGCGCCGAACACGATCGCGCCGCGCCAGAACCGCTGCGCGAGGAACGCGTCGAGCAGCGCCGGGGTCGGCAGGTCGAACGCGAACGCGTAGCCGGCCGCGCGCGGCGCGCCGACCAGCTGCGGATACGCGCGCGCGAGCTGGGCCAGCCGCGGCTGGACCAGCTTCTCGATGCGCTCGGCGTTGTGGCTGGTCGACACCATGTCGGCGTGGATCCGGCCGCGCACCAGCGACGCGCCGTGCGCGCTCGCCGGCTCGGGATCGGCGAACCGCGACATCACGACGCCGACCTGCGCGCGCTTGGCGAACGTGACCGCGTCGGGATAGTCCTGCTGGCCGCGCGCCGACAGCAGCCGGAACTTCGCGTGCCACGCGAACGGCCCGCCGAGCCCGAACCCGACCTGGACCTCGTCGAACACGAGGAACGTCCTGTGGAAGCGCGTGAGCAGGCGGAGCGCGCGGAAGAACCGCTCGGTCGCGTAGCGATCGCCGCCCTCGCTCTGCATCGGCTCGACGATCGTGCAGAAGTACTCGCCGGTGCGCAGCGCGCGATCGACCGCGACCAGCGACGCGACCTCGGCCGCGAGCAGCGGGTCGTCCTTGGCGTCGCCGAACCGCTGGGCCAGCTCGGCGACGTCGCCCGAGGCGGCCGCGGCGTAGAACCCGCTCGGCGCCGGCGGCTCGTCGGGGCCCGGCGCCGCCCACACCGGAAACGGCGCGAACTGCACCTGGTAGCCGGCGAGCTCGAACGGCGCGCGCTTGCTCGGCGAGTGGGTCGCGTGCAGCGCGAGCAGCGTGCGGCCGTGGAAGCTGCCCTCGAACGCGAGCAGCTTGGCCGCATCGGGCCGGCCGCAGTTGATCCGGCACAGCGCCATCGCCTTCTCGTTGGCCTCGGCGCCGCTCGCGACGAACGTGACGTGCGGCAGGCCGGGCACGAGCTGGCGCAGGGTGCTGGCGTAGTCGGTCTGGGCCCAGGTCTCGCCGGCCGCGGTGTCGCCGCCGCCGACCAGGGTCTCGGCGAACTCGCCCTCGATGTAGGCGCGCACCACCGGATCCTCGGCGAAGCCGCCGACCACGGTCGCGGTCTGGCTCATGCCGTCGAGCACCGCGAGCGGCTCGCCGTCGATCGACACCATCCACGGCCCGGCCGAGCGCAGGTGGTCGAACACCGGCGGCTTCTTCTCCCTCGGCACGCGATCGCCGGCGTAGAGCCGTGCGAGGTAGGCCTCGCTCTCGGGCAGCTTGCCGCCCCGGGGCCGCGCGAGGTGCATCGGGCGCGGCGCGTCGAGCAGATCGCGCGCGGCCTCGGTCGATTCCTCGGCGGCGTGCTGGCGCTCGAGCCGGTCGAGATCGAACGGCGGCAGCGACGCGGCGAGCTGCGGGTGCGGCGTGACGGCGCCGAGCACGTGCTCGAGGATCGCGACCGGATGCACGACGTTGCGATGCGCCCACGCGCCGGCCGGCCGGTGGTTGCCGCTGCGCCCGACCCCGCCGAACGGCAGGCGCGGGCTCGCGAGGTTGGTCGAGCGGTTGCGGTTGAGCATGCCCGAGCGCGTGCGCGCGTAGAACGTCTCGAAGCGCTCGCGCGATCCGGTGAACACCGCGTTGACGAAGCCGTAGGGCGACGCGTCGAGCACCGCGATCGCCTCGTCGTCGCCGTCGATCACCTCGATCGCGAGATCCGGCCCGAACACCTCGAGGTCGGTGTAGCCGGCGACGTGATGCACGCCGTCGGGCAAGCGGTGGAGCGAGGCGCTGCGATACCAGCCGCCGGGCAGCCGCGCGCCGGGCACGATCGGCTCGGCGCCGGCCTTCCTGGCCGCGTCGAGCGCGGCCTCGACCTTGGCGAGCCCGGCCGCGGTCGCGAGCGGCCCGGCGAACACCTGCGCGTCCTCCGGGCTGCCGAACCGGAGCTCGCGCACCACGCGCGCGAGCGCGTCGACGAAGCGGTCGGCGATCTTGCGATGGACGAGCACGCGCTCGCTGCCGGTGCAGCGCTGGCCGGCCGACAGATAGCCGCCGAGCGCGACCTCGTGCACCGCCTGGCGCAGCGCGCAGTCGTCGAGCACGACGCACGCGTTCTTGCCGCCCATCTCGAGCGCGACCAGCAGCTCGGGGCGATCGAGCGCGGCCTCGAGGATGCGCCGGCCGACCGCCCAGCTGCCGGTGAACGCGAGCCCGCGGATCAGCGGCTCGGCGACCATCGCCGCGCCGACCTCGCCGGTGCCCGCGACGACGTTGAGCACGCCGGCCGGAAGGCCCGCGGCGAGCGCCGCCTCGGCGTAGCGCTGGCCGCACAGCGGCGTGATGTCGCTCGGCTTGACCACGACCGCGTTGCCGAGCAGCAGCGCCGGCACGACGTGGGCGTGGCACAGGTGGAGTGGAAAGTTGAACGGCCCGATCACGCCGACCACACCGTGCGCCGCGTAGCGCAGGACCTCGCCGGGTGCGACCGGTCCGGCCACCAGATCCTTCTCGGCCAGACCGCGCGCGAGCTCGAAGCGCGCGAGCAGGGTCTGGATCTCGGCCTTGGCCTCGCTGCGCAGCTTGCCGGTCTCGAGCACGATCGCGTCGGCCAGCGCGGTCGCCTGCGCGGAGATCGCGGACTTCCAGCGCTCGAGGTGAGCGGCGCGCTCGGCCAGCGACAGCTGGGCCCATGCCGGCTGGGCGGCGGCGGCGGCCCGTGCCGCATCGCCCACCGCGGCCGCGGTGTACCCGGTCTCGAACACGACCGCGCCATCCGCCGCCGGATTGCGCGACACCAGCGCCTTGCCGGACGGCGCCACGAACTCGCCGCCGATGAAGTTGCCGAGAGCTTGCACGGGCCTAAATAGACCACAGATTCAGGTCGGGTAAAAACCGTGCTATCAAGCGACTCTACATGCCGTCGCTCGTGTTCCTGGCGGGACCTATCGCGGGCCGTCGCTACAAGCTCGGCGATGGCGAGTACGTGATCGGACGGCGCTCGGACTGCCAGATCTTCGTACCCGACATGCGCGTGTCGCGGCAGCACGCGCGGCTGTGGAAGGACGGCGACGGCTGGACGCTCGAAGATCTCGGCTCGAACAACGGCACCTACATCAACGGCGTGCGCCTGCAGTCGGCGACCGCGCTGCGCCACGACGACGAGATCACGATCGCGAACAACCGGATCCGCGTCGAGTCCGCCGACTCGAGCTCCGGGCCGTTCCCCGAGGCCAACGCGGTGACCATCGTCGATGTCAGCGGCTCGGCGGTGATCCGCTCGCGCGAGGACTCGAACTCGGGCCGCCACCCGATCATCAGCTCCGGCATGATCAGCGTCGCCGATCCGAAGGCGATCCGGCTGATCGAGCGCAAGCTCGACGCGCTCACCCAGATCCTGCACGCGACCGCGGCCGCGGACACCGCCGAGACCCTGCTGCAGAAGCTGGTCGACGCGCTGCTCGATCTGTTCCCGCAGGCCGAGGACGTCGGCGTGCTGGTCGAGGACGAGCGCTCCGGCGAGCTCAAGGTGCAGTGCCAGAAGCACCGCGTCCGCAGCGAGCGGCCGGGCACCGACGATCCCGTGCACAAGCTGCCGTTCGGCGGCGAGCTGCGCGTGCCGAGCACGATCATCCAGCACGTGGTGAGCGATGGCCGCGGCGTCTTGCTCGGCGAGACCTCCGACGAGGCCGACGAGGCGATCGGCACGCGAATGGGCGCGCCGCTCATCTATCACGGCGCCCACTACGGCGTGGTCTACGTCGAGAGCCAGCAGCAGACGTTCCGCCAGGAGGACGTGGATCTGCTGCAGGCGATCGCGACCCAGGCCGGGCTCGCGATCCACGCCGCGCGCGTCCAGGCCCAGCTGCTCCGCCGCGAGCAGATCGAGCGCGACCTGCGGGTCGCCCGCCAGATCCAGCGCTCGCTGCTGCCGGCGACCCTGCCGCAGGTGGTCGGCCTCGACTTCGCGGTGCACTACGAGCCGGCGTACCAGATCGGCGGCGATTTCTACGACTTCATCTGGCACGACCCGTCGCACCTCGGGCTCGCGGTCGGCGACGTCGCGGGCAAGGCGATCAGCGCGGCGCTGTACATGGCGCGCGTGACCTCCGAGCTGCGTTCGCGCGCCGCGATCGCGCGCACGCCGGCGCGCTTGCTCCGGCGGGTCAACCAGGAGATCGCGACGCTCGGCGACGATGGCATGTTCGCGACCCTGGTCTACTGCATCTACGACCTCGAGAGCCGCAGCCTGGTGTTCACCAACGCCGGCCACTGCACGCCGCTGCTCCGCCGCGGCGACCGCGTGTTCCCGCTGCAGGCCGAGCGCGCGCACACGCCGCCGCTCGGCGTCACGCCCGAGCTCGACGCCGGCGAGGCGCGCGTCCAGCTGCACTCCGGCGACATGCTGATCATGGTGTCGGACGGCATCCTCGAGGCGCGCGACGCCCGCGGCAACGAGTACGGCGTGTCGCGGCTGTCGCGGCGGATCCGCACGGCGCGCGGCGGCGCCGAGGACGTCGTGAAGGCGATCCTGGCCGACATCGACAGCCACGCCAGCGAGCAGGCGCAGGGCGACGACATGACGATCCTCGCGATGGCGATCGACCAGCGCCGCGCCAAGCGGAAGACCACGACCCTGCCCGGCGTCGCGCCGTCCGAAGTCCCCGGAGCCACGAGGTTATCGAGCGAGGGTGGCACCCCGGCCGAGGACGACGAAGACGCGAGTTAGCGTTGACCCCGTCGGCCGCCCGTGCCATAAAGCCCAGCCCCGGAGCACTGTCATGGCGAAAAAGGGAAAATCAGGCCGCGAGCTGATCCGCCTCGTCTCGACCGCGGACACCGGCTTCTTCTACACGACCACGAAGAACCGCAAGCGGACGCCCGACAAGCTCGTCCTCAAGAAGTACGACCCGGTCGTGCGCAAGCACGTCGAGTTCAAAGAGTCGAAGATCTAGGAGCGCGCGATGTCTCGCTACTGCCAGGTCACCGGGAAGGCGCCGCTCGTCGGCTCGAACGTCAGCCACTCCAACCGTCACACCAAGCGCCGCTTCGAGATCAACCTCAAGCACAAGCGGTTCTGGCTCGAGGACGAGAAGCGCTGGATCACGATCCGCGTCTCGGCGCGCGGCATGCGCGTGATCGACAAGCTCGGGCTGCCCGCGGTCGTCGCCGATCTGCGCGCGCGCGGCGAGAAGATCTGACGCGGGCGCTCGTCGCCCTCGCGCTGCTCGCGTCGTCGGGGTGCCCCGCCCCGGCGCGGCCGCATCGCGCGGCGGCGCCGGCGCAGACGTTCGAGATCGGCCGCGCCGGGGCGTCGCTGCGCGGCGTGGCCGGCGACGGCACGCTGGTGTTCGCCGCGCTCGCCGGCGGCGGCAAGACGTCGATCGAGGCGTACCGCGGCACGACGCGCGCGTGGCAGGTCGAGCTGCCCGGCACCGGTGGCACGCTCGCGACCGCCGGCGGGCTGGTCTACGCGGTGATCGCGCGCTCCGGGGCGCCGCTGCGCGGCGAGCCGGGCGCCGAGCTGCACGCGCTCGACGCGACGACCGGCGCCGAGCGCTGGCAGCTGCCGGTCGACGCGACGCGGTGGTCGGTGATCACGGCGCTCGCGGCCTCGCGCGACGGCGTGATCGCCGGCGGCAGCTTCGCCGGCACGCTGCGCGCATCCGACAAGGTGGTCGCGAGCGCCGGCGACAGCGACGGCTTCGTCGCGTGGGTCGGTCTGCACGGCGACGTGCGCTGGCTGGTCCGGGTCGGTGGGCCGGGCGCGGATCAGGTGACCGGCGTCGCGGTCTCACCGAACCGGATCGCGATCGCCGGCACGTTCACCGCCGGCGCCGACCTGCTCGGCCAGGTGCTGCCGCCGTTCGACGAGCGCTCGGCCAACGCCGACGCGTTCGTCGCCGAGCTCGACGCGGCGGGCGCGCGCAGCTGGGCGGCCACGCTCGGCAGCAAGGCCAACGACGTGGTCGCCGGCGTCGCGATCGACAGCCGCGAGCGGGTCGCGGTCGGCGCGACCGTGCGCGACGTCGTGCACGTCGGCAGCGCCGATCTGGTCGCGCAGGGCGCCGCCGACGGCCTGGTCGCGTGGCTCTCGCCCGAGGGCGAGAAGGGGCCGGCGCAGCTGATCGGGGGGCTGGACTTCGACGGGCTGGCCGCGGTGTGCGCGGTCGACGATCGCGTGGTGGTCGGCGGCTTCTTCTCGGGCCGGATGAACCTGGCCGGGCGCCAGCTGTCGGCCGGTGGCGGCGACGACGCGTTCCTCGCGGCGATCGACGAGCGCGGCGAGATCGTCGCCGGCTGGCAGGTCGGCGGCGACGGCCGCGAGGAGATCACCGGGCTGTCGCCGATCCCCGGCGGCTTCGTCGCGGGGGTGGCGCACACCGCCAACGTCCGCATCGACGATGTGACCCTGCCCGCGCCCGCCGACCCGATGACCGGCGCGGCGATCGTCGTGCGCGGTGTCCCGTAATCAGATGGTTGCGCGGATCGTGCAAATCCCGCGGGTTGGGCGCGAACGGCTCGCCTCAGCCCGGGGAGGCAAAGCCAGAAGCGCACCGATCGGAGGTGCGGGCCGCGCACGTAGAGTCGGTTGCGATGCTGCGTGTCACCTTGTCTGTCACCCTGCTCCTGGGCCTCGCCACCGCCGCGTCGGCCGACGACAACATCATCGTCGGGCGGTTCGGCTATCACTTCTCCGGCCGCGCGCAGGCGCAGCAAGCGCCATCGGCCGCCGACACGCACATCCTGTTCATCAACCCGTGCACCGGTGGCTGCACGGTGCACGTCGGCAACCCCGACAACCGCACCGATACCTCCGATATCCCGCAGAGCACCAGCCAGCTCCAGCAGTTCTCGCAGAGCGCGACCGTGTGGAACGCGGTGAAGTCGTGCCTGCAGGACACGTTCTCGCGGTTCAACGTCACGGTCACCGACGTCGACCCCGGCCAGACGCCGCACATGGAGGTCATGACCGCCGGCATCGGCGCCGAGCTGGGGCTGCCCGAGGGCGTGCTCGGCATCGCCGACTTTCCGTGCCAGGGCGTCGGCAACTGCGACTCGTTCATGTCGAACGCGCTGGTGTTCGCGTTCGCGAACGACCCGTACTACACCAACGACCCGGACAACATCTGCTCGACCGTCGCGCAGGAGATCGCGCACACCTGGGCGCTCGATCACGTGGTCGATGCCAGCGACCCGATGACCTACAACGCGTACTCCGGGATCCGCCAGTACCACGACAACGAGAAGTGCGGCAGCGACTGCCAGAACGGCCAGTCGCCGTTCGGGTTGCCGTGCACGGGCAGCGGCGGCCAGGCGACCCACACCTGCACCGGGACCGGCCAGGCGACCCAGAGCGAGGTCTCGACGATCACGGCGCTGTTCGGCACGAGTGCGCCCGACACCACGCCGCCGACCGTGATGATCACCGCCCCGGCCAACAACGCGTCCGTCATGCCCGGGACCGCGGTGACCGCCAACGTCACCGACAACATCGGCGTCGCGAGCGCGGTGCTCGACATCGACGGCGTCGCGCAGTCGACGCTCAACGGCGCGCCGTTCTCGTGGACCTTGCCGCAGAGCCTGACCCAGGGCACGCACATGATCGAGGTCGTCGGCACCGATCTCTCGGGCAACACCGGCTCGGCGATGATCTCGGTGACCTACGGGCACGCGTGCACCAAGGACTCCGACTGCACCACGGCGGGCGATATCTGCCAGGGCGGTCACTGCGTCGCGGGGCCGACCACGAACGGCGGTCTCGGCTCGCCGTGCAACGCGAACTCGGACTGCATGTCGGGCCAGTGCGCCGACGACGGCACGCACAAGTACTGCGTCGATACCTGCAACCCGACGTCGAGCGATTGCCCGGGCGGCTTCAGCTGCATGATGGTCGGCACCGGCGGCGTGTGCTGGCCGGGCGCCGACAACGGCGGCGGCGGCTGCAACTCGGGCGACGCGAGCGGCCTGATGCTGCTCGGCCTGGGGCTCGGCGTGCTCGTGTGGAAGCGCCGGCGCTAAGCCCTCAGAAACCCGAGGGCGACGCGCCTGACGCGCGGGCCGCCTTCCTGTAAATTCGTCGGCGCAATGTCGAAGACCCTGATCTGGTTTTTCGCCACGGCGCTCGCGTTCGGGTGCGGTGGCGCGCCCAAACCCGAAGCTCGGCTGTCCTCCGACGAAGGCGCGATCCGCGGCGCCAAGGAGGGCGGCGCCGACAACGTCCCCGAGGCTCAGCTCGAGCTCACGCTCGCGACCGAGCAGCGCCAGAAGGCGCTCGACCTGATCCAGAGCGGCGACAACCACCGCGCCGAGATGATGCTCGCGCGCTCGGAGGCCGACGCCGAGCTCGCGCTCGCGCTGGCCCGCGCGGCCGCCGCCAAGGCCGACGCGCAGCGCGCCGAGGACTCGGTCGAGTCGCTCAAGCGAAAGGCCGACCAATGAAGGCGATGATGATCTCGATCGCGGCGCTGGTCGCGTGCGGCTCGCCGCTGCCACCCAAGGAGCTGGTCGACGCGCGCGAGGCCTACCTCAAGGCGCAGAGCGGCCCGGCGCAGAAGTTCGTGCCGGCCGAGCTCCACGTCGCGGGCGAGTCGCTCGCGGTCGCCGAGAAGGCGTTCACCGACGACGCCAAGTCGCAGGACGCGATCGACGACGCGTACATCGCGCTGCGCAAGATCCAGCGCGCGGTCGCGCTCGGCGAGGCCGCCGAGGCCGAGGACGCCAAGACCCGCGCCGATCGCGAGGCCGGGCGTACCCAGCGCGAGATGCTGTCGAGCGAGGAGCAGAAGCTGCGCGCCACCCAGGGCGAGCTCGCCAAGGAGCGCGAGTCGGTCGAGAAGGCGCGCGAGGAGACCGCCGCCGAGCACGCGGCGCGCCTGGCCGCCGAGAAGAAGGCGCAGGACGCGATGGACGCGCTGGCCAAGACGCTCGCCGTCCGCAAGGAGGACCGCGGCACGGTGATCACGCTGTCGGGCGGCGTCTTGTTCGCGACCGGCAAGGCCGACATCCTGCCGGGCGCGCAGACCCAGCTCAACCAGGTCGCCGAGGCGCTCAAGACCCAGGCCGAGCATCACTTCACGGTCACCGGCCACACCGACAACCAGGGCACCGACGCGATCAACGACGACCTATCCACGCGGCGCGCCAACGCGGTGCGCGACTACCTCGTCGTCCACGGCGTGTCGGCCGACGCGATCACGGCGCAGGGCATGGGCTCGCACCAGCCGGTCGCGGACAACCACACCGCCGAGGGCCGCGCGATGAACCGCCGGGTCGAGATCGTCGTCGATCCCGACAAGCGCTAGACCTCGACGAGCAGGCGCTCGGGCGCCTCGAGGCGCTCCTTCACCGCGACCAGGAACGACACCGCCTCGCGGCCGTCGACCACGCGGTGATCGTACGACAGCGCGACGTACATCATCGGCCGCACCGCGATGTCGTCGCCGACCACGACGGCGCGCTTGACGATGTTGTGCATGCCGAGGATGCCGGTCTGCGGGTAGTTGAGCAGCGGCGTCGACATCATCGAGCCGTAGATCCCGCCGTTGGTGATGCTGAACGTGCCGCCCTGGAGGTCGGCGAGCCCGAGCTTGCCGGTGCGCGCGCGCTCGGCGAGCTCGGCGATGCCGCGCTCGACCTCGGCGAACGAGCGCGTGTCGCAATCGCGCAGCACCGGCACGACCAGCCCCTTGGGCGTCGAGACCGCGATGCCGAAGTCGTAGTGCTTCTTGTAGACGATCGCGCCGCCGATCACCTCGGCGTTGACGCCGGGGTAGAGCTTGCACGCCGCGACGCACGCCTTGACGAAGAACGACATGAAGCCGAGCTTGGCGCCGTGGGCCTTCTCGAAGCTGTCCTTGTACTTCGCGCGCATCGCCATGACGGCGGTCATGTCGACCTCGTTGAACGTGGTCAGCGACGCCGCCTCGTGCTGGGCCTGGACCAGCCGCTCGGCGACCCGCTTGCGCAGCGGCGACATCGCCACGACCTCGTCGCGCGGATCGACCTGGGCGAGCCGCTCGCCGTCGCCCGGGCCACCCGGCGCGGGCGCGGCGGGCGCGCTCGGCCGCGGGATCGATCCGACCTC
>Ga0335081_10016130_pt1 | contig 12088 bp, 11 predicted proteins | sample Lox_Sample_35_FD_206713 | JGI IMG/M metagenome (GOLD analysis project Ga0335081, IMG submission 206713) | Soil microbial communities from Loxahatchee National Wildlife Refuge, Florida, United States - Lox_Sample_3.5 | ecosystem: Environmental > Terrestrial > Soil > Wetlands | place: USA... | reverse complement strand
CCTGTCGATGGAGGAATTGGACTGTCCGTCTGTCCTCATCAGTTGTCGTGGGGTGAGATACGGTCTTCTTTACACAAGGCTGTACCCGTGATTCTGTTTTTTCATCTGAAATAGTAATACAAGAGATCGACCCGCCCGTGTTTGATCATATACATTCCTGAAAACTTCATGACTTCCCGGATCTTTGATTTGTATTCGCCATGGTGGCATTGAGTCTCACATTTTTTGCACATGGGCTTGGGATCATGAGGGCACTTCAGCCTCATCGTCAGGCCATAGGTGAGAAGTCGTGTGCAATCCGCGCATAGTGAGATTTCCTTCTTTTCGATCTCTTTGATATCGAAGAGTTTAAACAAGAAGGGAGACCTGTCTCCATCATGATTCTCTTGACAGTAGATCCCTACAAACTTCATCAACGTCCGAATATCGGCCTTTTCCTTTTCTGAGAATTCCATCTTTTTTAAACGCCTTCGGCTTTCCTTCATTTCCTTTATTTAATTATAATGCAGAATAGGATAAATGCCTTGACCTAAGTCAATCCTTCGGTCAGCCACTTTCTCTCGAAATATCTCTTGGACATCAGAAAGGCCTGGACGAATTGTGAGATATTCATACACCACCAAACCGAAGCCGCTCCGAACCCAAAGAATACGACAAAGATATAGCTCAAAGGGATTCTTACAAGCCAGACACTCAGAGCAACCCGTATCAGGACGCTTCGCGTATCTCCCGCTCCGTTGAGACCTCCGGCGAGAATAATCCCCCAGGCCATGAACGGCTCACTGATCATGCTGATGTAAATATATTTCATGCTCTCCCTGATCACGATCTCATTATGTGACAGAAACGAGGTGATCCATCGAGCGTTCAAGATTACCGCGATGACCATGATCGTGACTAACAGGACGCCAATCGCAGCCGTGATGAATCCGCTTCGGAGGGCGTCCTCTTTTCTCCTCTCGCCCAGCAAATTTCCGACAATCACTGCATTGGCCATGTTAAATCCAAAGACGGGGAGGTAGATGACCGATTCGATTCTCAGGCCGGTCGTCAAAGCGGCAAGAATTTCCACTCGGTGTTCGGGCAGCAAGCTCAAAATCAGGAAAAGAACCATTGAAGAGAGCTGCCACAGCACCTGAAGCATTCCAATCGGCCAGCCAATGGCGATCATCTTTCGTACGGGATCGACGGAAAACTTTCCCTCTCCGGTCATCAAACTTCTCACCTTCCGCAGATTAACCAGGCTGCCAATCAAGACGCTTGACGCCGTGGCCGTTGCAATCCCTCTGTATCCCAGAGGCGTATAAAACACAAAAAAGAAATTGAGACCGATGTTGAGGGCACAGACAAGGGCCTGGGTTTTCAAAGATTCTTTCACCCTGTCACAAGACCTCAAAACCCCATTGGAATTTATGAGAAGGTAGTGGAAGAATAACCCAACCGAATAAATCTTGATGAAAGGGACCGCAAAATGCTTGAGCTCTCCCGGGATGTTTACAAAACGGATGACTTCAGGACTAAAGAAGAAACCCCCACCGGCGAGGACGATTCCTGCACCGGCTGTCGCCACCAGGGAGGATAGAATCGCTTGAGTTAGGTCCTTTTGATTTCGTAATGTGAACAGCCTCGAAACGACTGAGACAGTACCCACCGTAAGGGCATTGGCGATCACGATAAGAACAAAATAGAGTTGAATGACAAAGCCGTAAGTCGCCTGGATCTCTTTGCTCACCTTCCCGGCAATGTAGACATCCGTTAGGCCCATCAAGAACTCAAAGAACATGATCACCGTCAGTGGCCAGCTCACAGACCAGCTGCGGGACAAGAAAGATTTTATATCTTCTCTCTTAACGAAAGTGGAAAGTCTCGTCACTTCCTACCCTATGATCTGTTATTTTCCCCTCACCCCTACCTACCGACAGGCAGGCCCGCTCGTAGAAGATGCGAGCGGAGCCCCGCCCTGCCGGGGTCAGGTGACGAAACTTTAGGGCGGCAACCTTTATCGGTGAGCTATTGGGCGGCAAGCCCACGGAGGGATTGAGTTTCCAATAGGCTCGGTTGCCCATACCTAAATGACCGCATCCTAAGGCTGAGGAACCTGATGCCGTCGGGGCGGGCTCCGTCTTGTTGCGAGAGCAGTCTCTCATTCATTACGACACAGTCCCTTGGGAAGAAGAGCGATAATCATAGACTCCTCTTCCGCTCTTCCGGCCGAGGCGTCCGGCTTTGACCAGCTTGACGAGAAGGAGCGCGGGTCGATATTTTTCACCCAGCCCTTTCTGAAGGGTTTCCATGCATCCCAGAAGAATGTCCAGCCCGAAGGCATCCGCTGCGGCCAAAGGGCCTAAAGGAAAGCCAAGGCCTTTTGCGCAACACCTGTCAATCTCTTCCGGGCTAGCAAGGGAACTTTCCAGGACATAGAAAGCCTCATTCACCATCGGAAGGTAAAGGCGGTTGACCACAAAACCCGGAGAGTCTGCAACCGCAACGGTCTCCTTTCCACACGCTGTGAGGAAATCGATAACCGTTTTGTGGGTCTCATCAGAAGTCTCTAACCCACGCACCAACTCAACAAGCGGTGTCAGGGCTGCCGGAATCAAGAAGTGTGTTCCGATACATCTTTCCGGTCGGGCCGTGACTGCTCCCATCTCCGTAATGCTCAACGTGGACGTGTTGCTGGCCAGAATGGTTTCCTTCGGACAGATCCTGTCCATTTTCCTGAACAATTCCTTCTTTACCTTAATATCTTCAAAAACAGCCTCGATCACCAATGCCGCGTCAGAAAGGGCGTTTGCTAAATCCGTCATTGCGATGATAAGGGAAAGAACCTTCTTCATCTCCTCACCTTTCATTCTTTCCCTTTTGACCTGGTTGCTCAGAAACGACTGGATAGCTCTTAAACCCCTTCCGGTTAACTCTTCGGAAAGGTCCACCAGGATGGTCTGAAAACCGCCCTTGGCGCACACAATCCCGATCTGGCCCCCCATCGTTCCCACGCCGACGACGCACACTTTTTGGATCTCCATCTAAAGTCTCCCTTCCCGATTTTATAATGCCGCCAGACTCCTTTTTCTCCGTACCGTAGGACTGAGATCAATTTACCAACAATTTCTCGATTTATCAATTTCATCTTTCCTCTTGTTTTCGGGAGAGACAACGTGGAAGGTCCGGGGAGAGAGAACATTTAGTATAAACGGGTTTCAAATACAGTCTCTGGACCCGAAAAATACTTGATTTACCCGATTTATCTCCATCGTACAACTATAAGAAAATGGGGAAGCCTTCGTCAGAGAACCACTTTCCGTGGGAGAAGGTAGCAGAAAGGGACGTCGTTTATGGCAACCCGTTCGGATGAGAGAGAATCCGATGTTATTGTAAACCGTCACCCGTCCATGATGGAGATCATTCTCAATCGGCCCCGTGTCATCAATGTTCTCACGACTGAGATGATCCTGCAAATCCGCCAGGCCCTTGACGAAGCTATGGAAAAGGACCGATATCAGTTTGTCCTATTCCTCGGATCCGGGAACAGAGGGTTTTGTGCGGGCGGCGACCTCAAGAGACTGGCAAAGGCAGTCAAGGAGAACTTTTTCTCTGCTGCGGAAGAGTTTTTCGAAGAGGAATATGCTTTAGACCTTTTTATACACGGATTCCCGAAGCCGGTGATCGCCATCGCGGATGGCATCACCATGGGAGGAGGTCTGGGTGTATCTGCCGGGGCAAGTCTAGTGATCGCCACAGAGCGAACCGTCATGGCGATGCCGGAGACCCGGATCGGCTTTTTCCCCGATGTGGGCGCAACGGGTTGGATGTTTACAAAGTGTCCTCCGGGATACCCCGAATACCTCGGGCTCGTAGGCTACGAAATGGAAGGGGCGGAATCCATGCGCCTTGGACTGGCAAACTCGTTCACCAAGAGAAGACAACTGCCGAAACTGAGGAAGGCCCTTCAAAGTTTTTTGGAAGAACTCACCGATGGAAAAACAAATGGAGCCCGACATCTCAAATCCCATCTTGCTCCTTTCTTCCAAGCGGCCGTACCCGTCAATCCCGAAATGGATGATTGGGTAGCGACCCATTTTGCGGGGAAGGCCTCGCTCCGGGAAATCATGGACTCCCTCTCCCGATGCAGCCAGGAGGACCGTTTGTGCCAGGATGTCTATCGCCGGCTGTCGGAACGCTCCCCCACAGCGCTCGTCCTCACTCTGGCCCTGTTGCGGCATAATGAGGCGCGCCCCTTGGAGGAGGTATTCGCTGCTGAGGCCAGGGCGGCCGGCTTTATGGTAAGACACCCGGATTATCTTGAAGGCATCCGCGCCCGCATCCTGGATAAAAACGATCAGCCGCGCTGGACCCCCGCCACGATAGACGAGGTAACGCTTCCAGACTTAGGGCTTTAGTTGATTATATTTTCAAACCTGAGGCCGCCGCTTCTAAGGCTCCTCGATTTAGGATGGTGATCCTGTTCTTCTTCACATCGATTATCTTTTTGGCTTTCATCTTTGCGAGGCTTCTTGAGAGAGTTTCACTGATCGTCCCCAACTTTGAAGCCAATTGGCTTTTGCTTAAATCCAATTCGACCTCCATGGGGCTCCTTCCCTCTTGCGCTAATTTTAAGGAGAGATCGATTAGGTATTTTGCAACTCGCGCCGAAACCTCTTTGAGAGAGAGCTCCTCGATCAGCGAAGCGAATTTTCTCAAAAAGTGGGAAAGAGAGACGATCATGTTGATGCTAAGCCGGGGATTCCGCTCGATGAGCTGGATGAAATCCCTCTTTGGAAAAAACAGAAGTTGACTATCTGTCAAGGTCTCGGCAAAGGCTGGATAATTTCCCTCGAGAAAGAGAGCAGCCTCAGCAAAGGCCTCCGGCGCAGACACCACGTGGAGAATCTGCTGCTTGCCCTCCAGTGAAATCTTAAAGAGCTTCACCTTTCCCGAAAGGATCACGTAGAATCCCTTTGCCTCTTCTCCATCGGAAAAGAGAATTTGCTTCTTTCCGACCCGTTTGAGCAGAGCGATGGCCTTGACCCTTTTCAGGTCTTCTTCTTTCAATCCAGCAAAAAGGGGACATTGTCTTAGCATTTCAATTGCCATATTCGTTCACTAATCGCTCCTTCGCTTCCCTTCGGCTTTCCCAAAAACCATGGGAGATTCATGATTCATTCTGATCTTCAGGTCATTTAGGAGGATTTTATATTTTACATTAAATATTTATATGTAACCGTTCAGTTTTATTTAAATTTTATATATGCAAGATGAAAATATTTTTTCGGCTTCGAACACTTACATAAACAATTTCAATCAGTTACGGTTCTATTGTGCAATTCCGTTTCCTTGGTTTTACCACTCCCGAGTGCATCTGCGAGTAAATCCACGATATTGAAATAAAATATAGATTATGTTAATCTTTTTTAGCCAAAATTCAATATTTGAGGAAAAATTTTTGAGTTCCCTTTACAAGAACCTGATTTTCTGGGCAATTATCGTTATCGTAATGATTCTCCTCTTCCAGCTCTTCAGCAAACCACGTCAAACTGCCTCAGAAAAAAATTACTCTGAATTCATCTCCACCGTTGAGAACAACCGCGTTCAGGAGGTTGAGATGCGCGGTAGAAACATTACATGGATAGATAAAGAGGGGAGACGCTTCAAAACTTATGCCCCTGAAGACTCCGACATGATTAAGCTTCTCAGAGATAAGGGCGTAATGATCAATGCCAAGAAAGAAGAAGAGTCCCCTCTCTGGAACATACTCATTCCTTCGCTTCCGGTGATTATTCTCATCGGCGTCTGGCTCTTCTTCATGCGGCAGATGCAAATCGGCGGTGGAAAGGCCCTCTCCTTTGGAAAGAGCAAAGCCAAAGTCCTGACAAAAGAGCTCCACCAGGTTACCTTTGAGAATGTGGCTGGAATCGAAGAAGCCAAAGGAGAACTCGAGGAGATCATCGATTTTCTCAGGGATCCCAAAAAGTTCACGAAGCTTGGCGGGAGAATCCCAAAAGGGGTTCTTCTGATCGGCGCACCCGGGACGGGCAAGACGCTCCTCGCACGAGCGATTGCAGGCGAAGCGGACGTTCCCTTTTTCACCATCAGCGGTTCTGATTTCGTCGAGATGTTTGTGGGAGTCGGGGCTTCCAGGGTTCGAGACCTCTTTCTTCAGGGAAAACGGAACGCTCCCTGCATCATTTTCATCGACGAGATCGACGCCGTCGGAAGGCATCGAGGCGCTGGCTTGGGCGGCGGACACGATGAGCGAGAACAGACCTTAAATCAGTTGTTGGTCGAAATGGACGGGTTCGAGTCAAACGAAGGGGTGATCCTGATCGCAGCCACCAACCGTCCGGATGTCTTGGACCCTGCCTTACTCAGGCCGGGCCGTTTTGATCGTCAAGTGGTGGTGCCCCTTCCCGACGTAAAAGGAAGGGAGCAAATCCTAAAGGTCCACTCTAGCAAGACGCCGCTGGGGACAGACGTCAATCTCGCCGTCCTGTCCAGGGGAACCCCTGGATTTACTGGAGCCGACATAGAGAACCTTGTGAATGAAGCCGCCCTGCTGGCCGCTCGGTTAGGAAAAGAACATGTCGAGATGGCTGACTTTGAGCAGGCCAAGGATAAAGTTCTGATGGGTGTCGAACGAAAATCGATGATCATCCCTTTGGAAGAAAGAAGAATTACCGCTTTTCACGAGGCAGGCCATACGTTGGTCGCAAGAATGATACCGGGAACCGACCCCATTCATAAAGTGACGATCATCCCCAGAGGCCGGGCTCTTGGAATCACGCAGCAGCTCCCCATAGACGAAAAGCACACCTACCCAAAAGACTACCTGCTCAACAACATCGCGGTCATGATGGGAGGAAGGGTAGCGGAGGAATCGGTGTTGAACCGCCAAACCACCGGCGCAGGAAATGACATCGAGCGCTCCACAGAGATCGCCAGAAAAATGGTCTGCGAGTGGGGGATGAGCGAAAAGCTTGGTCCTCTGACTTTCGGCAAAAAAGAGGAAGAGATTTTTCTCGGAAGAGAATTTGCTCGCCACCGGGACTATAGCGAGGAGACCGCCCGTTTGATTGATGAAGAGGTCAGGGCCATCGTCGCCTCCGGCTATGAAAAGGCGAAGGAGATCATCAAGGCAAATATGGCCATTCTCCACAAGCTGGCGAATACGCTTCTTGAAAAAGAGGTGCTTGACGGAAATCAAATCGAGGCCCTCATCAAGGGTGAGAATGTTTAGGCAAGATGAATCTGATCCGATGCCTTCACATTACAAATGCAGGTGAAGCCATCCACCAAATGAAGAAGATGGGAGTGGACCCCACGGGCGTCAGGTTGATGGAGGGCAAGACCCTCCATTTTAATCTCAAAGTAGAAGGGATCGAACCTCGAACGGCTAATCTTCTCAAACAGGAGATGCTCGCATTGGGCGGGGATGTTGCTGTCGACGGAAGGGGGCTTGATTGCAGCACCGAAATGACGGATGCCCTATTGATGGGGACTCAGAAGCAGTTCGAAAAGCTGATCTCCAAATTGGAACAATATCCAAACCTCAACCCTCTTGGTCAGTCCATAAGAGAAACCCTAAAGAACATTTCTAAGATTCAGTACACCATACGCTGCCGAAAACGGACCTTGACACTGGGGAAGAGAACGCTTTTGATGGGAATTCTCAACGTCACCCCCGACTCTTTCTCAGACGGCGGTCTCTTCTTTGACCAACAGAAAGCCATTTCCCACGGGCTGAGGATGGTTGAGGAGGGGGCGGATATTATCGATATTGGAGGGGAATCGACCAGGCCGGGCTCGAAACGCCTCGAATTAGAAGAGGAGCTTCGCCGTGTTATTCCTGTCATCAAGTCTCTTGCCGTCGAAGTGGACGTGCCCATCTCGATCGACACCTATAAATCGGCGGTAGCGCAGAAGGCGGTCGAGGCAGGCGCCGAAATGATAAATGATATCAGCGGGTTGAACTTCGATCCGAGCCTGGCGGAGGTCGCTTCCAAGGAGGATATGCCTATTGTCCTGATGCATATCCGCGGAACACCGGAGACGATGCAAAAGAATGTCCATTATGATTCCCTTTTCTCCGAGATACTCCGGTACCTGAAGAATTCCATTCAGAGGGCGGAATCTGCCGGGTTGGATCCACGCCAGATTATTGTTGACCCGGGAATTGGTTTCGGAAAGACCGTTGAGGATAATCTTTTTATCATTAGAAATCTGTCCGAATTTCGTATACTTGGAAAGCCTATCCTTCTGGGCACCTCACGCAAGAGTTTCATCGGGAAAATCCTGAATGCGGAGGTTGAAGAGCGTTTGGAGGGGACGCTTTCAAGCATCGCGGCGGGGGTTCTCCACGGAGCCAATATCATTCGCTGCCACGATGTGCTACAGGCAAGAAAGGCCGTTGCTGTGGCCGACGCCATTCGTCTGGCAGGTTAAGCGTAGCGCCCACACTCAGGGGGGCGGATTAGAATGCGTCAGCGGTAGACCGGCGCTGCCTGACTTGATTTTTCCCTTAGAATTATGATAACGATGACTAACCTAATCCTTCTCAATCCTTGGTAGCCAGGGAGGAGAAGCAGGATTTTTGTGGGTGGGGGTGAAACAGAATGACACGTAAACTATTCGGAACGGACGGAATCAGAGGAGTCGCAAACGCAGACCCTATGACCGGAGAGATGGCCATGCAGCTAGGCAGGGCCATCGCCCATATTTTTAAAGACGTCAAGGGCAAACATCGGATTGTAGTGGGAAAAGATACTCGCCTTTCGGGATATATGCTGGAGACGGCACTGGCCTCCGGTGTCTGTTCCATGGGGGCGGATGTCATGCTGGTCGGCCCTCTGCCTACTCCCGGCATCGCATTCATCACCACCAGCATGAGGGCCAATGCGGGGGTGGTAATTTCAGCCTCTCACAATCCTTATTATGACAACGGAATCAAGATCTTTTCCCAGGACGGCTTTAAACTTCCGGACGAAATCGAAGACCGGATCGAAGAACTGATTCTTTCGAACCATCTCCATTCCCTTCGGCCCACGGCGAGTGAAGTCGGCAAAGCCCACCGCATCGACGACGCCGTCGGGAGGTACGTGGTCTTTCTCAAGAACACCTTCCCCAATAACTTAAACTTGGACGGACTTCGAATCGCTTTAGATTGTGCCAACGGGGCGGCCTATCGAGTCGCTCCGACCGTGTTCGAGGAGTTGGGGGCTGAGGTGATCACCATTGGCGCTGAACCCGATGGCGAAAATATTAATAAGGATTGTGGCTCCCTTCATCCAGAAGCCATCAGCCGTCTCGTCATGGAAAAGGGAGCCGATATCGGGATTGCGCTCGACGGGGATGCGGATCGGATCGTTTTTGTCGATCGAAAAGGGAAACAGGTAGACGGAGATTATATTCTGGCAATTTGCGCCCTCCAACTGCTATCGGAAAGCAGGCTGAAGAAGGAAACACTGGTCACCACGGTGATGAGCAATATCGGCCTGGACAAGGCAGTACAGGAGGCAGGGGGAAAGGTCGTCAGGACTCAGGTAGGGGATCGTTACGTGGTCGAGGAGATGGTCCGGGGAGATTTCAACCTCGGGGGAGAACAGTCGGGTCACACGATCTTTTTGGACTATAATACAACGTGCGATGGTGTCCTCACAGCTCTACAAGTCCTTGCAATTATGAAGCGGAAGGAACGTCCCCTGGACGAACTGGCCAGAGTGATGGAGCCTTTTCCTCAGGTCCTCTACAATGTGGAAGTCAAAGAGAAGAAAAACCTCTCTGATTTTCCCGAGATCGAAAAGAAGATCAAGGAAATTGAGAAGATATTGGGCCATTCCGGAAGAATTTTAATTCGTTACTCTGGAACAGAACCTCTCCTCCGAATCATGGTCGAGGGAGAAAATGAAACAAAGCTTCGGAGACTTGCCGAGGACCTTGTGGAACTGATTAAGAAATACATCGGAAAGTAGAAAATAGAAAGTGGAGAGTAGAGAGTAGAAAGCAGATCGTAGAGTGTGGAAGGCGGCAAAACCACATTTCACATTCCACGTTTCACCTTCCACTTCCCACCTTCCACTTGCCACTTTCTACCTTCCACTTTCGGAACAGGGTGATTATGCCGAGATTGGGTGTCAATATTGATCATGTCGCGACGGTCAGACAGGCCAGAGGTGTAACCTATCCCGATCCAGTCATCGCTGCGGGAATGGTGGAACTGGCCGGAGCGGACGGAATCGTATGTCACCTGAGGGAGGACCGGCGCCACATTCAAGATCGGGACCTGCGAATCCTCAGGGAGACGATTCAGACCCGGTTGAATCTTGAAATGGCACCCACCGAAGAGATGATCCGGATTGCCCTCGGCACCAAGCCAGATATCGCTACCTTCGTTCCCGAAAAAAGAGAAGAGCTGACGACAGAAGGCGGGCTCGACGTCATCAAATTCCGTCCCTCTCTCAAAAAAGCGATTCAGCGCCTCCACAAGGGAGAAATCCCGGTCAGCCTCTTTGTCGATCCCAAGAAAGATCAAATTCAAGCCTCTGAGGATGTAGGCGCGGATGCCGTCGAAATTCATACTGGCCGGTACTGCGACGCGAAAACTCCTGCCGAGGAAGACGAAGAGTTAAAGATCATTCTCGATGCAGTTGCCGAGGCCTCTCGCCTTGATCTCCGGATTGCTGCAGGACACGGGTTGAATTACGTGAACGTCCGGCGCATTGCAGAAATCAAGGAAATCGAGGAACTCAACATCGGCCACAGCATCATCGCCCGGGCGGTTTTGGTAGGGCTAGATCGGGCTGTCCGGGAAATGGTTGCTCTTATTCGGTAGGTAATGAAAGGGTCCAAGGAGTCTACGGTTCTGGGAGCCAAGCGAAGATCTTTGGAACAAGCCCCTGAACCCTTGAATCCTCGAATCGTAGAAGCCTATTATTCGAGATGATCATCGGAACGGGTATTGATATCGTGAACATTGACCGGGTCGAGCGTCTGATGGCCCGATGGGGAGATCTTTTTCTGGCCCGGGTTTTTACGAAGAAAGAGATCGCCCGGTGTCAGCACCAAGCCCGGCCGCCTGAATGTTTTGCCATCCGATTTGTTGCAAAAGAGGCGTTTTTCAAGGCCATCGGATGGGGGCTTCGGAACGGCATCCAATGGACGGATATCGAAGTGGAGAATGATCCCATGGGAAAACCCATGTTCTCCTTCCATCGAAAGGCAAAGGAGGTTTATGAAACCCTCCGAATTGAAAAGGCTCTTCTCACCCTTTCCCACGACCGACCCTACGCCGTGGCCCATGTGCTATTAGAGGAAGGAAACGATGAAAGTAGCGACCGCTGAAGAGATGCAAGAATTGGATCGGAAGTCCATCGAGACCTATCGCATCCCCGGGATCGTCCTCATGGAAAACGCAGGAAAGGGAGCGGCGGAAGTGATCTGCGACACCTTCCCCGACATTCGCAACAAAAAGACGGCGATTATCGCCGGGAAAGGAAACAACGGAGGAGATGGGTTTGTGATCGCTCGATATCTCCTGAACCAAGGAAATGTTGTAAGAGTCTACCTTCTCACCGACCCGAAGGGTCTCCGGGGCGATGCGGAGACGAATTTCAACATTTTCCACCGCATGAAGGGGGAAGTCATCCCTGTCCCTTCTTCTAAAGATTATATCAAAGTGAAAAAGGAGATCGAAAAATTCGATCTCTTGATCGACGGGATTTTTGGCACGGGCCTCGATGCGGAGGTCAGAGGCTACTACAGGGAAGTAATCGATCATCTGAATACGATCCAAAAGCCTATGGTCGCTATAGATATCCCCTCCGGGTTAGATGCCAACACAGGCAAACCTCTCGGCACGGCGATTCGTGCCTCTCTCACCATCACCTTTGGTTTGCCCAAAATAGGCCATCTCCTTCCGCCGGGAATCGATTATGTTGGAAAGGTGAAGGTCATCGATATCGGTATCCCCAGAAGATTGATCGAGGAGGAAAAAATTCCGACCTCCCTTTTAGAAAAAGAAGAGATCCGAAAATGGCTGTCGACTCCACGGAATCCAAATACCCACAAAGGGGATTATGGACACCTGTTGGTGATT
>Ga0335081_10016128_pt1 | contig 12089 bp, 8 predicted proteins | sample Lox_Sample_35_FD_206713 | JGI IMG/M metagenome (GOLD analysis project Ga0335081, IMG submission 206713) | Soil microbial communities from Loxahatchee National Wildlife Refuge, Florida, United States - Lox_Sample_3.5 | ecosystem: Environmental > Terrestrial > Soil > Wetlands | place: USA: Florida... | reverse complement strand
AGCGGGTGTGTGCCACAATCAAACATTTCATGGGCAACAATGAGGAGTACGACCGCCACAACATCGACTCAATCATCGACGAGCGTACCATGCGCGAAATATACCTCCCCGCCTTCGAATTCGCGGTCAAAGACGCGCACGTCTGCGCCATCATGGATTCCTACAACCTCACCAACGGCGAACACATGAGCCAGAATGGCCGCCTGAACAATGAGGTCGCAAAGCAGGAGTGGAAGTTCGATGGCCTGATTATGTCCGACTGGGACTCCACCTATGACGGTGTCGCTGCCGTGAACGGCGGCCTCGATCTGGAGATGCCCGCGGGCAAGCACATGAACCGCGCAACTCTTCTTCCCGCGATCAAGGCAGGCAAGGTGACTGAGGCGACCATCGACGACCATGTTCGCCGGATCCTGCGCAAGGCTATCCAATTCGGATGGCTCGATCACGAGCAGACCGATCTTTCGATTCCTCGCTACAATTTGGCGGGTCGAACGGTTGCGCTTGACGCGGCTCGCTCCAGCATGGTGCTGCTCAAGAATGACGGGAACCTGCTCCCACTCGATAAGGCGAAAATCAAAACACTCGCCGTGATCGGACCGGACGCTTACCCAACTCCCTTTGTCGGCGGAGGCAGCGCAGGCGTGCGTCCCTTCAACTCCGTGAGCTTTCTCGAAGGGATCGCCAACTATCTTGGAGACGGCGCGAAGGTCTCTTACAGTGCCGGCATCCCATCGCTTTCCGATCTGGCGGATTCCACCACTTTCAGCACCGCGTCGAACGGCGGCAAGCCTGGTCTGAAAGTCGAGCGTTTCACTTCGAAAGATTTGAGTGGAGCGCCTGCTGCGGTTGCCGTCGACGAGCACGTGAATTTCGTCTCCGACTGGCCGTTCGTGAAGATTCTGTCCCCCGAGTATGGCTCGGCGCGGTGGACGGGCTATTACGACGCAAAGCGAGCCGGATCCTACGACATTTTTGTCCAGGGCCCGGGCGAGGAAGCCACCTGGCGGCTATTCCTGGATGACAAGCTACTCCTCGACAATGCGACGCGCACTACCGCATTTGTGAACTACGCTACCGTCAATCTTGCCGCAGGAGCGCACACGATTCGACTTGAGTTCATTCGCCCATGGGGTGACTCCAACGTTCGCCTCGGAATCTTCGATACCGCTTCCGTGGTCGAGACCGAAGCCAAAGCTCTGGCGGCTGCCGCAGACGCGGTCATCGTGGCCGTAGGTTTTGATTCGTCGAGCGAAGGCGAGGGAGCCGACCGCACTTTCCAGTTGCCTCCCGGGCAGAACGAACTGATTCAAGCTCTGCTCGCATCGAACAAGAAGGTGATCGTGGCGGTGACCTCGGGCGGAGCCGTCGATATGACCCCGTGGATCGATCGCACTCCAGCCCTCTTTCAAGCCTGGTATTCGGGACAGGAAGGCGGGACCGCCCTGGCACAACTTCTATTCGGCGATTACAGTCCGTCAGGAAAACTTCCGGCGAGCTTCGACCGCCGCTTTCAAGACAACGCTGTGTTCCAAAGCTACTACCCGAATGCCGGGGACAAGAAACTGAAATACAGCGAAGGCGTATTCGTGGGTTATCGGCACTACGATCGCGCCAAGGTGAAGCCGCTGTTTCCTTTCGGCTTCGGACTCGCCTACACGACATTTTCTTATGCGAATTTGGCGGTGTCTCCAGCAGCGGGGAAATTGGATGAGCCCGTGACTGTCTCCTTCGACCTCACGAACAGTGGGGGCCACGAGGGAGCCGAGGTGGCCGAACTTTATGTCGGCGACGCTCACTCGAAAGTTCCACGGCCGGTCAAAGAACTGAAAGGTTTTGCCAAGGTCGAGCTCAAGCCGGGCCAGACGAAACATGTCACTCTCACGCTGGATCGGCGCGCCTTCTCTTACTACGACGTCGGAAAGAAAGACTGGAACGCCGAACCCGGCGACTTCGCCATCCTCGTGGGAAGTTCGTCGGACAAGATTCAGCTGGAAGGAAAATTTACGCTGTCGCAATAAACCTGAACTGCGCGAGGAGAGATGCCACCCCGCTCTCTCCTCAGCGCCAAAAGCGGTGGTTAACGTATCTCGACCAGAGCAAGGCCTTCTGGAGGGAGAGTCAGCCGGATCTCTCCGTTTTTCAACTCCTGATTCTCCGGTGCGGGCAATGCTGCGGCCTGGCGCAGCGTTTTAATCTGCTGTTGCGTTGGATACCGCGGCGCTCCCATCTTTTCGTACGCACCGTGCACATCGCCGTGCTCTTTATCCACTCGCATGATCGAAGCGCGATGCCCCTTAACGCCTTTGAATTGCAGAACCACTGTTTTCGGCGAGCCCTTTTCTTCCAGCGGAACCAGATTCCAAACCGCCAGTGCCAGACTTTCATCTTTCTTTCGCGTGACCAGAGCTGAATCGGACTTTAGATCGATTCGCTGATCGCCCAGACGATGCAGCAGTTCGAAGACGTAAAACGCCGGCTTGGGAATGTCGTCCACCGCGATCAAACCGAAGCCGCCGTAGAACGGTGTTTTCACCACGCCCTGTTCTTCGAACACGTCCGAAAATGTCCAATACGACATGATGTCGACCAGGCCATCACACTGACCTATCGTGGTCGCCATCCAGGGGCCCATGTACACCGAATCTGTGACCTGGGGTTCGTTTGCGTAGCTTGCGTTGAACTCGCTCCAGATCAGCGGCAGACCTGGCATGGCAGACGCTTTAATCTGATCGTGGACTTTTTTCACCGCTCGGCAGACCACGCGGTCGCGGGGGATGCTCTCGTTCGTTCCGAACACGTCTTTCGCGCTGTCGTTTCCGTAAACGTGAGTCGAAACAAAATCAACTGGGACCTTGTTGCTCACGCAGTGTGCGATAAAAGCATCAGCCCATGCAGCCTGCGCGGTCGCGGGACCACCCACCCGCAGCCGATCGCTCACACTTTTCACGGCGCGGGCAGTATGGTCGTAGAGCTCCCAATAAGTGGGTTGCTTGGGATCGCCCGCCCAAAAATCTATGTTCGGTTCGTTCCACACCTCGAAGTACCACTGCGACACTTCCTCAATGCCGTAGCGCTCCACCAGATGTCTGGTGAACTGCGTGATCAGGTCGTCCCACTTGTTCCAGTCCTTCGGCGGTGAAACGTTCTGCTTGTACCAGAAAGCATGCGGCGCATCTTTTGCCGCTAACTTCTTCGGCATGAAGCTGAGCTCGACAAACGGACGCACTCCGTTCGCGAGCAGGCCGTCATAGATCTGATCCACGTAGGAAAAGTTATATGCGGGGCGCCCCTGCGCATTCTCGTCGTAGACGCCGACCTCATCGTGAAAGATCGCGTGGAAACGCACGTACTTGAAATCCGTGATCTGCTTCACTTCACGAAGATCGCGGCGGTAGCTGTCGCGCAGGCTCAGGATCGCGCGGCCGGAGCCGAACATCTGCTCCCAGAAATGCGGAAACGGGTGAGTCGGAGCGGAGGCGTCGACCACGATCGTTTCCGTGGATTCTGACGCTGACTGACCCTGAGCGATTGGCACGAAGACAGCCAGAACGAGCAACAGGAAGACGGAAGAAAATTTCTTATAAGAGGGCATGTCTCATCTTAAGGCACTCGGGCTGCGCTCGCCAAAGCCTACATTTTCCAAAGCCCATCTGATCACCGCCGCGACGTCTGCTTGTCCGGTTTACCCGCAAGATCTGGATAGCCGGCTGGCCCTCGTTTTGCCATAGTAGACGAATGTCCTCGGTTCTTAACCCAACCACCATCACCCAAAGGCTCTCTGACCTCGACTGGTCTGCGATCCGCGATTCCATTTCGCAGCTCGGCTATGGGCTCACGCCTCCTGTTTTGACGAGAGAGGAATGCACGGCGCTGATTGGGTTGTACTCCTCCGACGAAGTTTTTCGCAGTCACATCATCATGGCGCGCTATCGATTTGGACGCGGCGACTATAAATACTTTAATTACCCGTTGCCCCCGGCGGTGCAGGCCCTCAGGGAAAATACATATCGCCAGCTTGCGCCCTTGGCCAATGATTGGAACCGTGCCCTGGGGATATCCGAGCCCTTCCCCCAGGAGCATTCCGCGTTTCTCGCACAATGCAAAGCGCGCGGCCAAACGCGAGCCACGCCCCTTCTTCTGCACTACGAAGAAGACGATTTTAACTGCCTCCATCAAGACCTCTATGGCGACGTCGCCTTCCCGCTGCAGCTCACTTTATTTCTGCTTCACAGGGCCAGATTGTCATATTCGCGACTCGTTATCGCCCGATGAAGGGAAGTCGCGGTTATTACCGCGCCAACCTGAAGCATGGGGTCAGCCGCGTTCGCCGCGGAACCCGGTTCACCCTCGGCGTGATTTATCACGACGCCGAATAGCTGGGTCCTCGCCGCGAGGCATCCGCCCTGTGCAAATGAGCCTCCCGTGATATTCTTAGTAGGCAAGCTGCGACCCGCCTTGGCTGGTATTTCCCCGCAGTTCCCGTAAAAGAAAAATGATTTCTGTAAGCAATGTGTCCATGCGCTACGGCGCTAAAGTTCTGTTCGACGAAGTGTCCACTGCCTTTACGCCCGGCAAGCGCTATGGCCTGACCGGCCCTAATGGCGCGGGCAAAACGACGTTTCTGCGGCTTCTCACCGGTGATCTCGACCCCCAGAGGGGAACCGTCGTCCGTCCGAAAAAGTTCGGCGTGCTTAGCCAGGATCAGTTTGCCTTCGACGCGTATCGCGTAATCGACACGGTCATCATGGGAAACAAGCGGCTCTGGGCGGCCATGGAAGAGCGCGACCGCATCCACGCCAAGGCGGACATCACCGACGAAGACGGCATGCTGCTGGGCGAACTCGAAGGCATCATCGGCGAAGAGGACGGCTATTCGGCCGAAACCGATGCCGCTCTCCTCTTGCAGGGTCTGGATATTCCCGACGCACTGCACGAGCGCAAGATAGGCGAACTCCAGGGCGGACAAAAAGTCCGTATCCTGCTGGCTCAGGCGCTCTTCGGCCATCCGCTCGCGCTACTCCTCGACGAGCCCACGAACTACCTCGATCTCGATTCCATCCACTGGCTACAGGGGTTCCTGAACAACTATGACGGTGTGCTGATCGTGATCTCGCACGACCGCCATTTTTTGAACAGCGTCTGCACGCACATCGCGGACATCGACTACGAAACCATCATCACGTACACCGGAACCTACGACGACATGGTGGTGGCAAAGACGCAGGTTCGTTCTCAGATCGAATCGCAGAATGCGCAGCGCGAGAAAAAGATCGCCCAACTCAACGAGTTCATCGCCCGTTTCGCGGCCGGCACGCGTTCCAGCCAGGTTCAGTCGCGTCGTAAAGAAGTCGAGCGCTTGCAGGTGACTGAGCTTGCCCGATCCAACATTCAACGTCCGTTCCTTAAGTTCGAACTGAAGCGGCCTTCCGGAAAACACATTCTGGAAGTCGAAGGAATTTCGAAGTCGTACCAGAAAAACGTGGTGGTTCGGAACTTCACCGCCAGCGTTTTGCGTGGTGAAAAAATCGCGTTGATGGGCAGGAACGGGGCAGGGAAGACGACGTTGCTCAATGCTCTGTTGGCCAACTCTCCGACGACGCCCGAAGCCGAGTTGCGCAAGACCAGCGGGTACGACGGTGCGTTTCTCGATTCCGGCGAAGTGATCTGGGGGCACGAGGCCTCAGTCGGCTATTTCGCTCAGGACCACAAGTCTCTGATCGACAGCGGTACCACGGCATTCGAGTGGCTGCGCCAATGGGATCCCCAGGCCTCCAATGAAGAAATTCGGGGCTTGCTCGGCCAAATGCTATTCGCCAAAGACGAAGGCATCAAGAAAACCGACGTCCTCTCCGGCGGGGAAGCCGCCCGGCTCATCTTCTGCAAGCTGATGTTGCAGAAGCCTAATGTACTGGTGCTGGACGAGCCCACGAATCACCTGGACCTCGAGTCGATCAACGCCCTCAATATTGCCCTCCAGCGCTATCACGGGACGGTGCTACTGGTCACCCACGACCACGACCTGATCGATGAGGTGGCCACGCGCATCTGGCACTTCGAACTCGACCACAAAATCACTGATTTTAAAGGGAACTACGAGGAATACCAGGCGGCTCAGGCGCAAACCGTGCAAGCTTAGGCAACACATCCTCGGCGCGGGGGGGATACCAAATGTCCCGATCCGGTGTACCCTAGAAGCCATCGAAGTAAGGCCCTTCCGGCAGGCTAGGGAGGCGACCCCAGGTTGGCGTAACCCAGGTAGGAATGTCACTTCCGAATGTAAGTCCGGAACCCGAACAGGTCAGGTCGTCCGCAGAACTTGTTCCCATGCCGCCGCCTGCTCCCGATCTGCTGCCGCCGCCGAGCTTTTACGATCCGCTATGGCGCTCGCTGCTGGCGAACTTCCGCGCCCGCTTCATTGCTGAAAACCTTCCGCCCCTGAGGATTACGTCCCGGCCCGTTGACGTCGGCATGCTTATGGGTGACCGGTTGAGCCTTCCCTGGTTCCGTACCATCTTCACCAACTTGGGCGACGTCATTACGCCGGAAACGCTGCCGCCGCTGGAGCTTGAATCGCGCCCGCTCGATGTCGGCGAACTGATCAGCGACCAGATGAGCCACCTCTGGTGGACATCTCTGATTCGCAGCCTGGCCGACAGAATCGCCCCGGAACGGTTGCCGGCTTTGGAACTGACGTCCACTCCCGTCAGTGTCGGTCAACCATCCGACATCATGGTACTTCCGCGCTGGTCTTCGCTCATCAGCGGGCCCAGACTTCCGCTGGGCGAAAAGCCCAAGCCTACCTATCTTCCGCCGCCTGTCGCGCCTCCCCGGGTCGTACAGGAGTTAACCGCGTCTGGCGAGGAGGTCGACCCGGTGCACGCGCACGCTACGCGCCTCAAGGTTCGCCTTTCCCGCTCCCGCATTCGGGAAATGGTTTTGATCTCGGTTGCCGTGATCGAAGCCGTCTACCTGGTGGTTTCGTACCTCGGGATCGTCTGAGCTTCGGAGTTACCCGCCCCACATTCCCCGCGATTTCGCGCAGCTCAGTTTTTTGCACAGCGCCTTACTCGGCACTACAGGAAACGCCGTATTTACGGCCTTCTGCTGCCCACGTTACAAAACCATAGTCAGTAGCTAACTGATCGAGCTGCCGGCTCCGCGCTGCCTCGTGAACCCGCCGGGGGAACGACCCACCCGGAGATCTGGAGAGCCCTCCATGGCTACACAAACCTGGACGCAGGCCGCTCCGCTTCCGCGCGCGACTCTCGGCGCGGCTGCCGTCGAAGCGCGGTCATGGCAGGTCCACGACTGGATCGAGAAATATCGCGCCGCCCTGCTGGAGATCGACCCTGAGGTTCGCCTGCGCAGGATTTTCGAGGCGGAGGCCTTGCTGCAGCGCGCGGTCTGGCTCGTCGATCCTCGCGAAAAGGACGCAATTGAGGAAGCTCGAGAAATCTTGACGGTATTGCGGGAGGGAATCGAAAGACGCGCGGGCCATCCGGCCTGGCTACTGTAGCTCTTCTTCCCTGAGCTCCTGCCTTGGCGAGAGGTCGGCATCGCGGGGTGCGAGATCGTCCTCCAGCAACTTATCTATGACCTCCGCTACTCCGGCGCCGTGCGTTGCTTTGGTGACGATGTCGACCTGTTTCTTCAATTCCGGCAACGCGTTTGCCACCGCCACCGACAACCCGCAGATCGCCAGGAACACGGCATCGTTTTCGCCGTCACCAAAACCAACGACGCTCTCGAGCGGCAGCTGAAGCTCCTCGATCGCCGCCCTCAGGCCCGTCGCCTTGTCCACGCCTGCGGGCAGCACCATGACCGCGCCCTTGTTGAGAATCACGTGCAGTCCGAGATCGAGTTCGCGAATCGCTTTCAGGACGGTCTCGCGATACGGTTCCCAGGTGGCTACGATCCCTCGGCCTAACTGATACGGCACCTTCCGTTCACGCAAACACGCGAGAAAGCGCTCTGGGGGCGGCTCGCCGAGCAGCGTCGCTTCGTCGCTTTTGGGCCGGTACAGTAGGGCTCCGTTTTCCACCACGACCCGGTCGAAGATCTCAAGCTGGGGGAACACGGTCTTCATCTCGGGCAGATGGCGGCCGGTGACCAGCACCAGCTTCCTGCCCGAAGCTGCCGCGCGTTCCAATGCAGCCAGGGTCGCGCCATCAGCCGTTCCCTGGGACGCGATCGTCCCGTCGTAGTCCGTCGCTAGCAGTCGATACTTCATCGTAAGTTCGAATTCAAAGGTAACACGTTGGCTGCAGCTTGAGTTTTCTGCGGAAGTCCCGGCGTCGCGGTCCGTCCTCGCCTGCAAATCGCTACTGTGGTTCTTGACGGAGTTCCGGGCTCGGCACGCTTTCCGTGTCCAACTCCTGCTGCCGCTTGGCGCGGCTGCTGTTGAGGATGCGGGTGGCGTTGTCCAACTCCGCCTGGCCTTCCGGTTTGCGCCCTAAACGCAGCAGCACCTGCCCTCGTAGAAAATGCACGTTGTAGCTGTTCGGATCGATCTTGCTGGCCGCGTCCAATTCCGCTAACGCCTCCTCGTACTTTTCCTGACCCTGGTAAATCTTCGCCAGCCCCAATCGGGAACTCAGAAGGTGCGGATCGATGCGCAGCGCCCGCCGGTAGTTCTGCTCGGCTTCCGCCTCCTGCTGCTGGATCGCATAAACGGAGCCCAACTCGTCGTAGTCGAAGGCGACGTCGCTGTCCACAGCAGCGTCCTGCAGAAACTCTGCTTGCGCGCGCCCGTAGTCGCGCTTGTGTTTGTAAGCCAGTCCCAGGTTGAAATGGACGAACGGCAACTTCGGATCGCCCTGGGCCGCAGCTTCCAGTTCGGTGACCGCCTTGTCGTATTCCTGACGATTCAGGTAAGCCTTGCCCATGAACAAGTGGAACTCAGGGGAATCCTCTCCCACTTCCACCAGCTTGCTCAGGGCGCGATCTTCGAGTTCGTGCTGGCCGGCCTTGCCCGCGGCAATTCCGAGAACATAGAGGTAATTGAGCTGGCTTGATTGCTGCCCCCACAGCGGCTCCAGCGCCTTGCTTGCGTCCGCCCACCGCTCATTGAAAAAGTAGCAGAGCCCCAGGAGATATCGCGCCTGCCCCGAATCCGGCTGATCGTGCACCACGGACTCGAAAGGCGCGATCGCGGAGTTGAAGATATTTTGCCGGTAGTACACCAGCCCGATGTTCAATCTGATCCCGGCGACCTTCGGCGCCAGCCGCTCCGCCTTGCGTAACATAGCCAGCGCTTGCGTCCACTGCTTGCGCCGCATGTAGATCACGCCCAGGTTCGCATAAGCTCCGGCCACTTTGTCGTTAATGGCTACGACCTGCCGGAAGCAGCGCTCGGCTTCGTCCAGGTTGCCGATGCGCAGGGCATTTTCCCCGCACATGAACAATGCCTGCGGATCGGAGCCGGCCGGGACGGTTTTAGGCGGTTCTGATGCTTGAGAAACTGCCAAGGAACCTTGCGCCGCAGGTACGGAAAGCTGCGCAATTTCACCGCGAGCCTTATTCGCCAGCACCGGCGCCACGAGCGCCCAAAGAAGGAAACTGGCCCACAGGCGCGTCATCGCTCTGCTTGACACTCGTTTCACTCTCCTGTAGTGTCCGCCAGCAACGGCTCTAATTCAAGAGCAGCCGGTTTTCGCGATTAACGCAAAGCTCGATCTAACGGCAGGACTATTTGTATCGTTTTCTCGGGCCGCCTGCGTACTCAGAAAAAAGTCTTCCGTCGTGACGCGTTCAAGTCTAAAGAGTTCCATGATTACTATCCGCGACGTGGCCAAGGAAAGCGGTTTTTCCTCGACCACCGTTTCCATCGTTCTCAATAACGCTCCACTTTCGCGTTATATCCCCGCCGCCACCAAGAAACGCATCGAGCGCGCCGCCAAGAAGCTCGGCTATCGTCCCAATCTTTTCGCCCGTTCTTTGCGCAGCAAACGCAGCCACACCGTGGGAGTCATGGTGTTCGACATGACCGACCCATTCTGCACCATGATCCTGCGCGGCATCGAAAACTCGCTCTATCAGTCGTCCTACCTTCCCATCCTCACCGACGTGCACAACGAAAGCAGCCGCTTTGAGCGCTACCTGGAGATGCTGCTCGACCGCCGTATCGAGGGTTTGATCGTCGTTGCCAACTGGCTCTTCCTCGATATCAATCTGCTCGCTGATCTCGAGAAGAGCAGCATCCCCACCGCCGTGATCGGATGCGAACTCAAGACCGATTCCATCAGTTCGGTCATCGTCGATAACGAGAGTGGCGGCTATCTCGCCATGGAGCATCTGCAGTCGCTCGGCCACCGCAAGATCGCGATTATCCGGGGCCCTAAAACTCTCGGCGACAGCGCCCCCCGCTGGAAAGGCATCAAAGCGTTGTCCCAGGCTAAGGGGCTGGAGCTTGATCCCACGCTGATCGTCGACCTTCCGGAATCGCGCCACCCGATTTCATCTTTTGAAGACGGCTACAAATTAACGGAGGAATTGATCCGCCGAAAGCGGCCGTTCACTGCATTGATGGCATTTGATGATCTGGCCGCGTTTGGAGCCATACGTGCACTACGCGGGGCAGGAGTTCGGGTGCCGGAGGAGTGCTCCGTCATTGGTTTCGACGACGTGGCGCCGGCGGCGTTGTGTACCCCGTCTCTGACCACCGTTCGGCAACCCATGGAAACCATGGGCACGATGTCCGTAAGCATCATCGTCGAAGGGATGAACGCGGTCCTCGAAAAGAAGGAAGCCGGCGTCGTCCATCGCAAGGTTGCGCCCGAGCTGATCGTGCGGGAGTCTACCCGCACGGTTTCGTAACCGATAAAACGGCACTGCAGCGAACCCAGAGCGGTTTTTTGCTTGACAGTGAATTTGCCTTACTTCAATATTCATACGTTTTAATAAAAGCTTTCCATGCAGTCCGGTGTTAACCAGTTGTGTGCCGTGGGCAGGCCGCTTGATCGCCGGTTGCCTGGCCCGCGTTACGATCAGGAAGTCTCGCGGGAAATGGCTCGCTGAGTGTGTTCGCTGGCTTTCGAGATTTGGGCGAAGGGAGTCCAACATGAAATTCCGTCTCGCGCTTTTGGCCGCTCTGTTCTCAATTCTCTCGATCCCCGCCGTCGTCCTTGCGCAGGACAATGCCTCTCTCACGGGCACGGTCAAGGATGCGAGCGGGGCTTCGGTTGCCAACGCCCAAGTCACGGTGGCCAGTCCGGATCGCGGCATCAATCGCGTCACCGCCACCAACAGCGACGGTGACTACTCCGTCGCCGCCCTTCCGCCCGGCAGCTATAACGTCACTATCGTGGCGACCGGTTTCAAGAAGTACGAAGCCAAGAGCGTTATTCTTCGCGTCGCGCAGAAAGCTCGCATCGACGTCGCCCTCGAGGTGGGCGCTACTTCTACCGAGATCACCGTCGAGGGCACCAACGTCGCGCAGGTCGAGACCCAGTCTTCGGAACTCGCCGGCACCGTCACCGGAAAAGAAATTACTCAGCTCCAGCTCAACGGACGCAACTTCACCCAGCTCGTGACTCTCGCTCCCGGCGTCAGCAATCAAACCGGCCAGGACGAAGGTACCGTCGGCGTGTACGGCAACGTGGCTTACAGCTTCAACGGCGGCCGCACCGAGTACAACAACTGGGAACTGGACGGCGGCGACAACATGGATAACGGCAGTAACACGACGCTGAATGTCTATCCCAGCCTGGAGTCCATCGCCGAATTCAAAGTGCTGACTTCCAACTACGGCGCGCAATACGGCCGTAACGGCTCGGGTACCGTCGAAGTCGAAACCAAGTCCGGCACCAGCGCCTTCCACGGTAACGTCTACGAGTTTGTCCGCAACGACGATTTCAACGCACGCAACTATTTCCAGTCCACCGTGCCTCCCTACAAAAAGAACGACTACGGATACACCATTGGCGGCCCGGTCTACATTCCCGGTGTCTACAACAAGGACAAGCAGAAAACGTTCTTCTTCTGGTCGCAGGAGTGGCGCAAGGAGCGCGTGCCGGGCCAGGTGTTCAACACTAACGTGCCGTCCGTTCTGAATCGGGCAGGCAATTTCTCCGACCTGTGTCCCGCCA
>Ga0335081_10016125_pt1 | contig 12090 bp, 12 predicted proteins | sample Lox_Sample_35_FD_206713 | JGI IMG/M metagenome (GOLD analysis project Ga0335081, IMG submission 206713) | Soil microbial communities from Loxahatchee National Wildlife Refuge, Florida, United States - Lox_Sample_3.5 | ecosystem: Environmental > Terrestrial > Soil > Wetlands | place: USA... | reverse complement strand
GCCGCCCGCCGGGGCGGTCAGCTCGACCTGCGGAATCTGATTGCGCAGTTCTGCCGGAACTTCATCGAAGACATCGGCCAGGAGCGTGACCCGTCCGCCGTTGCGCAACAGCACTTCCACACTGCTGCCCACCGAGAGCGCCACCGGCCCGCTCCACCGGCGGGTCACGATCAACTGCTCCGGACGCGGCAGGCGATATAAATCAGCCACCGCGGCCAGCAGCAGGAGCACGTCCCAGGCAAGAATCCCGAGAGCGAAGCGCGGGTTGAGGAAAGCGGGGCCAAGCCAGACGAGGCCAATGGCCGCCAGCAGGAAGGCACGCCGCCCAAACGCGAATCCGGTTCGCCCATAGGGCTCGGCCGGCGACTGCCGCACCGCCGGAGTCAGGGCCGAGGAAGCGCTCACTGCGGGACCTCGATGGTGCGCAGCAGATCCTGAATGATCTGGTCGGGGGAGAGGCCTTCCAGCTCGGCTTCCGGTTTCAGCAGCACGCGGTGGCGCAGGACGGGCAGAGCGGCGCCCTTCACATCGTCGGGGATGATGTAATCGCGAGCGTCAAGGGCCGCCATGGCTTTGGCGGTCTGCATGAGGAAGACGGCGGCGCGCGGGCTTGCTCCCAGGGTCAGCGCCGGCGATTCGCGGGTGCCCCGCACTACCCGAACCACATAGTCGAACAGGCTTTCCTCCACGCGGATCCCGGTCCTGATTTCCTCCCGGGCGCGCGCCAGCAGCGCGGGGTCGAGCGCCTCGAGGCCGAGCGGCGAAAGATCGTGGGAATCGAAGCCCTGCTGGAAGCGGCTGAGTATCTGCGCTTCTTCCCGGGCGCTCGGGTAGGCGACGTTGATCTTCAGCAGAAAGCGGTCGAGCTGGGCCTCGGGGAGGGGATAGGTGCCCTCGAACTCAATGGGATTCTGGGTGGCAAATACGGTGAAGAAGGCGGAGAGCGGATGGCGGGCGCCGTCCACCGTCACCTGCTGCTCTTCCATACACTCGAGCAGGGCGGCCTGGGTCCGCGGGGGCATGCGGTTGATTTCGTCCACCAGCAGCAGATCGGTGAACACCGGGCCGGCATGAAAGGCGAAGGTGCTGGTCGCCATGTTGAGGACGTTGGTGCCCAGAATGTCGGCGGGCATCAGGTCGGAGGTGGCCTGCACGCGCTGGAACTGCAACCGGAGCGCGCCGGCGAGCGCCTTGATGGTGAGGGTCTTGGCGATTCCAGGCACGCCTTCCAGCAGGGCGTGACCGCGGCAAAGCAGGGCCAGCAGACACTGGTCCAGCATGGCGCTCTGCCCGACGATGACTTTGGACATCTGCGCGCGCAGGTGCGACACAACAGCGGAAACAGCTTGCATCTAGCGGCTCTCCTGGACCGGCTCGGGAAAAAGGTCCAACAGCAGGGAATATTCGTGAAGGCGTTGCACGAGGGCCAGCGCCTCGCGGACGCTGAGGTCTTCGAAGAAGCGCGCCGACTCGCAGCTCTCGAGCAGCGATTGCAGGTCCCCGGCATCGATGCGCCAACGGACAGAGACGGCGCGCGCCACCTCTTCAGCGGTGGCCGCCGCGCGAAGCCCGAGGCGCCTCCCCAGGGTATAGCGGAAGCGCTCATAAGAAACGTCGACGGCCACATTGCCGGCGCGCGCATGCTCGTAGAGCTGGCCAAGGGCACGCACGTACTCCAGCGGTGAGAGCCGCGACTCTGGCAGCGGCGAGCGTTGTGGACCGCTGCGCCGGGAGAAGGTCACAAGCACGGCACCGGCGATGAAGGCCAATTGTCCGAAAAGCCACGCCAGCTGCGGGTGGGCGATGGGGACCGGCGCTGCGGCGCGATGTCCGTGGAAGTATTCGTCCCACAGGACCTGGCGCGACCTGCTGCCGATGGCGCTCAGCAGAAACTCCAGATTGCCGGAGTCGCGCAGCCCGGCGTTGCTGAGCAAACTGGAGGAAGCCAGCCACAGCAGGCTGCCCGCGCCATGCGGGTATTGCATCACGACGAAACGTGACTCGTCGCCATAGAGTCCGATGCCCTGCGCCGGCCTCGACCAGGAAGCCGAGGTATCCAGCTCGACCTGCGGCGCGTTCCGCGCCTGGGCAGACGGCGCCTGGGCGGCAAATTTCTCCCAGCCCAGCGAGAGGGGCAGGGTGGCGGGCGCCGCATCGGAGACAAACACCGGACTGAGCGCGCCGGCGAGCATGATGACGCCGCCGCCGGTCATGAATGTGGCCAGCGCCGCCCTATCGGCCTCGGTCGGCAACGTGTTGGGATCGGTGAGGATGAGCAGGGTGTTGGCCGGATTGCTGAGCTCGGCGGGCGGCCGGCTCCAGCGCTCGACGCGATATCCCGATTCGCGCAGCACCAGATACGCGGCTTTGGCGCCCGCGGATGCCGCGGACCAGGTGGTGGCGTATTGCGCGTCCGACTCGCCGGGCGAGAGAAAGATGGCGAGCAGCGCGCTCAGCAGGAACACGGCGGAGGCGGCCAGCAGCAGGCGACGGTCCTCGGGGCTGAGCTTCAGCGGCATCCCAGCTGCTCCAGCAGGGCGGAGGCGCCGGCGAAGGTGTCGGCGCTGGCTTGATCGCTCCCGTACCAGACCCGCTCGAAGCTGCGCGTCAGCCGCTGCAGGGGATCGCGGCGCGCCTCGTCGTTGGCGAGCAGCCTGAGGTACTCGCGCGGCGTGCGCGCGGCATCGGGACGCCAGAGTCCCTGGCCCTCCAGAAAGGAGATGGCGGCCCAGTACAGCAGGTGAACGGCATCGCGCCATCGCCCCTGCTGCGCCGCGGTTTGGGCCTCGGCCTGCCAGTCCCGCCATGGCCGGGCGGAGAGAGGCTCCGGACTCCCGATGAGATTGGTGTAGACGCTGCCTTGCCGATAGTTGCGCACCACCCAGAAGACAGCCACGACGATGGCCAACGCCAGCAGCACCCAGATGACGACCCGGCTGACCACCGGGAAGGCGGAGGAGAGCAGGATGCGCTCCAGCAGCCGCGCCAGCCAGCGCTGCGCGGCGCTCTTCAGGCGGTCGTACCAGCTTTCACCGGCGAGGTTGTGAAACTCCTGCCGGGAAAGGACCTCGTCGAGCTTGCGGCGCTCCGCCGTCGCATCCAGTGCAGCTGACTGCATTGCCTGGGCATCGCGCAGCAGCAGATCGATGCTGGAGGTGACGAGTGCGAGATTGGCGGGAGTGCGCTGCCGGGCATAGTCGCGCAGTGGCCGGCGCAGGCCGTCGGCCTCTACGGTGAAGATGCGGCCGCCGCTTTCGACCCGCCAGCCGGCGGGAAGATTGCGCTCGGCGGCAGAGGCGGCAGCGCTGTCCGGAGCAGAGACGACCGCCTGGCGCAGCTGCTGCAATGCCGCGGTGTATTGCGCCAGATCGAGCGGTGTTTCCGCCGCCGACGCCGCGGAGCACAGCGTCACCAGCACCAGCAGGAGCGTTTCAAACCAGGGAAGACGCATTGGAAGAGGCGCCGGCGACGGAGGCGGGCGCGCCTTCGCCGAGAGCGTTCATCATGATCTGAATGTCGAAGGCTTCCTTGCGCACACGTTCGTCGTAATACATCAGCGACAGGCAGATGGTGACGACCGGCGTCAGCAGGCATTCGACGAGATAGTTGACGATGATGGAGGCGACGGCGACCAGCGGCGACACGGTCGCCAGTCCCGCCGGACCTTTGGTAAGTGCAACCAGCGCTCCCAGCGGCGCCAGCAGGCCCACATCCAGCGCGAGCACCAGGGTGAAGTAAAGAAGATAAATGGCGAAGACGCGGAAGCGGTGCCCGGCGGTAAGTTCCCGGCTGCGCGAGAGGCTCTCGCCGAATCCGGCGTCCTCCAGCACCGCCACGGGAATGGCGAGCGCGAACATGAGAAACAGGATGACGCCGGGAACGATGAACAGCACCAGCCCGATGCCGATGGCGATGCCGCTGCCGAACATGATGAGGAAGACCCGGAGCAGCATGCCGGAGACGCGCCCGTACGCTTCGCGCAGCGTGATGGGGCGGTCCAGATAGGCGGCTGAAACCACGATGATGGTGGCCGCGGCGGCCGCGGCCAGGGCCAGCATCTGGCAGATGCCGGCCAGAACCATGCCCAGGCCCGTGGCCAGAAGCTGCGAAATCGATGGCGTCTGGGGAAGCCACAGCAGGGCGGTGCGCAGGACGAACAGCGGAATGTAAGCCACGGCGGCGATGCCGGCGAAAACCGCGAAGCGGCTGCGATAGAGCTGGAAGGCGCGATCCAGCAGCTCACCGAGGCTCAGCGGCCGAAGCAGGACGGGCATAGAAGGCACCTGCGCAGATTCGCGCTGATACTAGCACAGGGGTTTTCCGCGCGGCTGATTTTCTGCGGCTCCGCCTGTGACTTTGGTCATCTTCCTGACCGGTGCCGTCACTGGATAATGCATAATTAGTCATCCTTCATACAGGCCGCGCAGGAGAGCTAATGGCGGAGCGTTCATCCTCGAAACTTCAACTGACGCTCGGCACCGGGGCGTTTGCGCTGTGCTTTGCGGTGTTTGGCTCGCTGTCGGCGATGATGCCGATCATCAGCCGGCACATGGCGCTCACTCCCGTGCAGAAGAGCGTGGCCATCGCCATTCCGGTGCTGCTGGGCTCGCTGGGGCGCATTCCTTTGGGCATTCTCACCGACCGCTTCGGGGGACGGATTGTCTTCAGCCTGGTCATGCTGTTCTCCATCATCCCCGCGTTCCTGATGGGCGGGGTCAGCAACTACGCGCAACTGGTGACATACGGATTCTTCATCGGAATAGCGCTGGCCAGCTTCTCGGTCGGCGTGTCGTTTGTGAACGGATGGTATCCGCCCGAGCGCCAGGGTTTCGCGCTGGGCGTGTATGGTGCGGGCAATATCGGCCAGTCGCTGGCGGCATACGGCTCGCCGGTGCTGGCGGCCGCCTTCGGCTTCCGCTGGGGCTTCTGGACCTTCGGCGTGGTGCTTTCGGCGTGGCTGGTGATCTTCGCCCTGCTGGCACGCAATGCCCCTGGCCGCGGCCCGGCGAAGTCGTTTGCCGAGATCGTCCGCCCGCTGAGCGACCGGCGGAGCTGGGTGCTGAGCCTGTATTACTTCCTCACCTTCGGCGGATTCGTGGCCATGGCGGTCTATCTTCCCACGCTGCTGACCGAGGTCTTCCGGCTCACACCGCAGGACGCCGGCTTCCGCACCGCCGGATTCGTGGTGTTGGCGACCGGCATGCGGCCAGTGGGCGGTGTGCTGGCCGACAAGGTGGGAGGACGCACCATCCTGAAGTGGGTATTTCCAGCGACTGCGGTCATGGCGATATTCCTTGCCTGCCCGCTGATGTCGACGTTCACCATCGGCGCTCTGGGCATGGCGGCGGCGATCGGACTGGGAAATGGGGCGGTGTTCAAGCTGGTGCCTGAATACTTCCCCCAGTCAGTGGGCGGAGTGACCGGCCTGGTGGGAGCCGCAGGCGGTCTCGGCGGCTTCTTCCCGCCGCTAGTGCTGGGCGTGATCAAACAGCAGACCGGGACCTTCACGCTCGGCTTCATTCTGCTGTGCGCGTTCGCCCTGTGCTGTCTGGCGGTCCTGCTGCGCAGCTCCTCCGCGCGGAAGCTGCAAACGGCAGTCGCAAGGTGAAGTCAGCCTACTGCAGCTTCGCCAGCTCGCTCACGTAAAGATGATTTTCCGGGAACTGCCGTGCAAGGCCTTCCAGCAGGTCGCGGGCCTGGGCACGGTCATGGTCGCGCACGGCGGCTACCGCCAGCAGAAGCCGGGCGTAGGGAAGCAGATAGCGGCCGTGTTCAGCGGTGAGGCGGAGATCGCGCAGGCCGTCCTGCTTGCTGGTCTGCGCTCCCGTCATGCGCAGTAGCCATCGCATGGGCGCCGACTGCAGGCTGAGCAGGTAGTTCTCGACTCCCACCGCCAGATAGGCGTCATAGTAATTGGAGTTGTGGGCAAGCAGCTGCTCGGCGAGGGCGCGGCCAGTCTTGATGTAGTTGAGGCTGGCGAGATCACGCTTTTCGATCAGGGCCGCATAGTCACCGCGCAGGCCGAGAGCCATAATCCTGGCAAATAGGGCATTAGCGTCGCCGGGTTCCGCAGTCAGGCGGCTGCCGGCAAGGCTGTCTGCCCTGGCCAGTTGCGCATCGAAGGCGCGCTTGATCTCGGGATCGGGCAGCAGCTTCGAACGCGCCCGGAAGCGGTTGTCGTCGGTGAACAGCTCGGACTCCAGCACGTGCAGGCGGTCGAATTCCGCGAACAGATAGGCGGCGGCGTCCGAGACCGGACCGAGTGGGTCCTGCGGGTTGGCGTTCTGCCACTGCTGGAAGACCTGGTGCGCAGCCTGGAACTGAAGGTTGTACATGTCGCGGTAACCGTCATCCAGCGAGGGCAGCGCCTGCGCCGCGGCGCAGGCCGTCCACAACACCAACGTAATCGCCACACCAGGAACTCGCATGTTCGTATTGGACGCTCCGTTACCGGAAATTGATGTCAAAAAATCGTAAACGTGGCCGCCCAGGGAGGAACCGGGTCGGCTTCAGAGACTGCGTTAAAACACGGTGTCGCCGCTCTGCGGCTTGTGTTTTGTCCCGCTCGGAGCGCGGGCTTACGCCCACGCCTAACGTCATCTCGCCGCTCCTCCACCCCAACAGGTCCAAAAGCGGGACTTTTAGGGGACCCCGGTAGCGCGGCTGTTTTCGCTGCAATTCGGCTGCTTACTCTACCACACAGATGAATTCCGAGTTGCGAGACCGTCTCTTCAAGCGAGGCATGAACTACCAGCTGGGTCATGCGATTGCGGCCGCACAGGCCAGCCTGGCGCGCTCCGCCTTCATCTGCCCTTGAACTGCGCCTGCCGCTTCTCCAGAAATGCCCGCGTGCCTTCGTTCTTATCTTCGGTGGCGCAGCAGACGCCGAAGAGCGTGGCTTCCAGGAACAGGCCGTCGGCCAGCGGCAGATCGAGGCCGCGGTTCACGGCTTCCATCGCATACTGGATGGCTAGGGGAGCGTTGGCGACGATCTTTGCGGCGATGGCTTCGGCGCGCGGAATCAATTCGGCCTGGGGCACAACTTCGTTCACCAGCCCGATGCGGTGCGCCTCCTGCGCCGTGATCATCTCGCCGGTGAGGACGAGCTGCATGGCAATTCCCTTGCCCACCAGGCGCGACAGGCGCTGCGTGCCGCCATAGCCGGGAATGAGGCCGAGCTTCACTTCAGGCTGGCCGAGCTTCGCGTTTTCGCTGGCCAGGCGCATGGTGCAGGCCATAGCCAGCTCGCAGCCGCCGCCCAGCGCGAAGCCGTTAATGCAGGCGATGACCGGCTTGCCCAGGTTCTCGATGCTGTCGATGATCGCCTGGCCCCGGTGCGTGTACTCCTTGGCCGAAACCGGCGTGTGCTGGGCCAGTTCGCCGATGTCGGCGCCGGCGACGAACGCCTTCTCGCCCGAGCCGCTGAGGATGGCGACGCGAACTTCGGCGTCGTCCTTGATGGAGGCGAAGGCCTGCTTCAGCTCCTCCATGGTGGCCATGTTGAGGGCGTTGAGAACTTTGGGACGGTCAATGGTGATGTAGACGATGTGGTTCTTTGTTTCGAGTTTGATGTTCTGGAAGTCGGGCATGAGTTCCTTTCACAGTAGCGGTCAGCCAAAGGGGTAATCGGCAATTAGCAATCAGGACCGGCCCGCCGAACATTGTCACCCGGAATTGCCCGGGTAGGGCGGCCCTTCAGGCCTGCGTCCCGCCGCCATTCAAAACGGCGACGAGTCGATGGCACAAGACACGATCATTTTCTGTAGCATGCCGGTTGCCCTTATCTGCGCCGACCGGCTCACGATGTTCGTTGTGCCGCCCCTGAAGGGCTCGGCCGTTATTACAAGCCTACCCAGCACTCCGCTGCCCAACCCCAATTCCGCTCCGTGCTGAGCTATCATTCTTCCGTCCCACTGCGTGGGACTCGATTTTCGGCGCTCAAACACATTGCCGAGAACCAAGTTCGCTTCACCGCCGCCCGGCCCAGCTAGCTGCCAGTTGCTGTTTTCCTACACAAACTTTCCCGGCACCGGCTTGCCCGGGTCGGCGTAATCGTAAAATCCCTTGCCCGACTTGCGGCCGAACCAGCCGGCCAGCACCAGGCGCTTCAGCAGCGGCGGCGAGGCGAAGCGCGGCTCCTTGAACTCCTCGAACATCACCTGGGTGATGTAGTAAGTCGTATCGAGTCCGACGAAGTCGAGCAGGGTAAACGGTCCCATCGGGTAGCCGCAGCCCAGCTTCATGGCTTCGTCGATATCGGTGATGGAGCCGACGCCTTCTTCATACGCGCGGATAGCGTCGAGCAGGTACGGCACCAGCAGACGGTTGACGATGAAGCCGGTCTTGTCGCTGGTGCGTACCGGGACTTTGCCCAGCCTGGTGCCGAACTCGACCGCTGCGTCGTAAACCTCGGGCGCGGTGGCAATGGTTTTTACCACCTCCACCAGCTTCATCATGGGCACGGGATTGAAGAAGTGCAGCCCGATGAAGCGCTCGGGACGCCTGGTGGCGGTCATCAGCTCGGTGACGGAGATGGATGACGTATTGGTGGCGAAGATGGCGTCCTGTTTCACGATGGAGCCGAGCTGCGCCCACGTCTTGCGCTTCTCTTCCACGTTCTCGATGATGGCCTCGATGACGATGTCGCAGCCGGCGAGGTCCTGCATGTTCAGCGTGCCTTTCAGGTGCGACTGCGCCGCGGTTTTCTGCTCGGGAGTGAGGCCGCCCTTGGCTGGACCGCGCTCCACCAGGCGCGACAGCGACTTCTCGATGCCGGCAAAGCCCTTGTCGAGAAACTTCTGCTCCTGCTCGAGCACCGTCACGTCGAAACCCGCGGTGGCGGCGACCTGCGCGATGCCGGATCCCATCAGTCCACAACCGAGTACACCAACTTTGCTGATATTCATGTGTGCGCATTGTCCTTCAGGAATAATTTCGAATTCTCATCTTGAGCGAAGACCGAGGTCCGAGCAGACGATCTGTGGTTCTCTTCTGCCGCCGCTAAAGCGGCTCGCATAAAGATAAACGCCGTTCGGCACGAGTAAACTCGTGCCCCGATACGAACCCAACAATCCCACTGATTCTCCGAGGCATGCCGCGTTGTACATGCCTTCGTGAACAGCGCTGGGTGTAAAGGATGTGCCCGGTCTGTAGCACCCTCTGAGCGAACATTCCAGAGCGCGCCAGGGAATGCTTCTTATCAGGGCTCGGCTCCGACGCCCAGATCGATGCCTTGTATCAGGGCACGGCTTCAGCCGTGCCGGAAGCCGCTCCTTACTTTTGGGCTTCAGCCCCTGCTGCCTTTCGCCGCGCCAGATACGTAAAGCAGTAAGGAAACTCCTCCGGCGAGTTGACCAACCCGCGCTCAACCGGATTCTGCGCGATGTACTCACGATGCCGCAGGAAGCTGTCACGATCATCCACTCTAACTTCCGAGAATCCTCACTGCCAACTCTCGCCAGTGTATCCGTGCTCCTTCTTCAAGCGCTACGAAAACCCGCCTTTGATGAATTGCAGGGCTTTCCCGATCGACATGTCAGCGCGTACAGTCAGCAGCAGATGCACATGCCCGGGCATGACGACGAAGTCATGAACGCGAAATTTTCCTGCGGCCACGTACCAGCGCAGCACATCCACGAATAGCATTGCGTTCCGCTCAGGCCGGAGTAATGCGCGTCCCATGCTGGTCTTCGTAGTGACAAAAAATGTGCGACACGGACGGATGATGCTTTTCGAATTGGAGTTACGAACAGGGATGGCCATGAGCAGGGGCTGAAGCCCATTTCATTCTACGCGCTGTCGGCATGGCTGAAGCCATGCCCTGATACGAGGCGTTATTCACGCTGATGCTTTGTGTAAGGGCGCAGCTTTAGCCGTGCCGAAAGTGTTTGTTGCCCGATGAGCTTTAGCCCCTGTTACCTGGGGGCTTCTCCATCGCTTGCCCCACTTCGCTGATTCGCGTGTTCTGCAGGGCCGCAATCTGCCATGCGGCGTCGTTCCTTACCGCGACAATCATCGGCCGCGCGTCCAGCTCGCGTGGAGCCTTCTCTTCAAAGAACTGCAGGAACTGGCGCAGGAAAACCAGGGCCACGTCGTGCCGCAGAAACCGGATCTTCTCCACGCTGTAGCGCACCGTGCTGCCCCGGTAGATGGTGCCGAAGATCATGCGATGGCCGGCCTCGATGGCCGCCCGCCCGCTGTAGTAGCCGCCGAGAATGTGGATGAACTCGGCATCCTCGGCAAACTGCGCGGCGAAGGACCCGGCATCGGCGGCGTTCCATGCCGCCTCCAGCTGATACACCATTGCGTGCAGTTCCCGTTCCTCGGCTGTCATTAATGATCCGGCTTTTTTGCACGGCTGCGCACCAGGTACCAGCGCCCGCCGATGGGCACCGCCGGCGCCATGAACAGCAACGCGGCAATCTGCGACCAGGCTATGCCGGTCATCATCATCGAGGCGATGGCGCCCAGCGCCACCATCACGCCCACAACCTTCGCCGCCAGCAGGTCGCGCCGGCCGCCTATGAAGCCGGCAATGTATCCCGCCAGCAGCGCAAACAGGATACCGTACACGATGCTGGAAATCTCGAAGCTGACGCTGGCCGCCGCGTGCGGGTTGTGACCGGTAATGCGGAACAACGCGAACGCCGCCAGCCCGAACACCAGATAGCCGAGAATGATGCCGCTGACCAGGCGCATCACAACTCCACGCATCGGAGCTGAGAACCGCTGCCGGGGCTGAAGCACCGCTTTTCGTGCGCTCCGTCCGGCACGAGTAAACTCGGCCCCTGATACAAAGCTGACAACGTACGGTGGCTACCGCTGCAGATTTTCCAGGATGACCGCGATACCCTGGCCGCCGCCGATGCAGGCCGTCGAAAGCCCGTAGCGCGCCTTGCGCCGGCGCAGCTCGTGCATCAGCGTGAGCAGCAGCCGCGTGCCGGTCGCGCCCAGCGGATGTCCCAGCGCGATAGCCCCGCCGTTCACGTTCAGCCTGCTGCGATCCAGCCCGAGCTCTTTTTCCACGGCGAGGCACTGCGCCGCGAACGCCTCGTTCAGCTCGACGACGTCCATGTCGTCCAGCGTGAGGCCGGCTTTCTTCAGCGCGATGCGGGTAGCGGGCACCGGCCCCGAGCCCATGATCTTCGGGTCGACGCCGGCAATTCCCCAGGCCACAATTCGCGCCATCGGCTTCAGGCCGCGCTTTTCCGCCGCGTCCAGCGGCATCACCACCACAGCCGCGCCGCCATCGACGATGCCGCTGGCATTGCCTGCGGTGACGGTGCCATTCTTGCCGAAGGCGGGCTTCAGCTTGCGCAGGCTCTCCATCGTCGTCTCCGGACGGCGATGGTCGTCTTCGGTGAACATCTCGCCGGTGGACTCGCCGCGCCGATTGCGCAGCGGCACGGGCGTCAGCTCCTCCTGCAGCCGGCCGGCCCTGTAGGCTTCGTCGGCGCATTTCTGCGAGCGCAGCGCAAATTCATCCTGCATCTCGCGGCTGATGCCCTGCTGCTCGGCATATAGCTCGGCGGTATTCGCCATGTACATACCGCAGTAGCTGTCAAGCAGCGCCACCATCAGCGAGTCTTCCAGCTTGCCTTCGCCGAATCCCACGCCCCAGCGCATCCCGCGGATCACGTGCGGCGCCTGCGACATCGATTCCATGCCGCCCGCCAGCACGGTGCCGGCTTCGCCCAGCTGGATCATCTGCGCCGCGCTGACCACCGACTGCATGCCGGAGCCGCACAGGCGATTCACCGTCAGCGCCGGCACCTCGATGGGAACACCTGCCTTCAGCGCCACGTGCCGCGCGCCATAGATGGCGTCGCCCGAAGTCTGCTGCGCGTTGCCCATGACGCAGTGGTCAATTTCTCCGGGCTCCACGCCGGAGCGCTTCATGGCCTCGACCGCAGCGACAGCTCCCAGCTCCTGGGCGGTGAAGTCGCGCAGCTTGCCACAGTAGCGTCCCATGGGCGTGCGGGCGCCGTTGACGATCGCGATATCAGTTCCGTTGCGCATGTCTGTATGGAGAGTAGTTCAGGCTCTGGTGCAGACTCCTGAGTTTATCAGCCGCAAAACACGCGCGGCAAA
>Ga0335081_10016124_pt1 | contig 12090 bp, 13 predicted proteins | sample Lox_Sample_35_FD_206713 | JGI IMG/M metagenome (GOLD analysis project Ga0335081, IMG submission 206713) | Soil microbial communities from Loxahatchee National Wildlife Refuge, Florida, United States - Lox_Sample_3.5 | ecosystem: Environmental > Terrestrial > Soil > Wetlands | place: USA... | reverse complement strand
TACTACGCCCGGCAACTGCATGTCCAGGGCTAAAAGTCACATCTCAGGACACGCATATCGACGACAGTTATATCAATTGAGCTGACTGCAGCGGAAGTACTCGGTCGGAATGCCTCATAACCCACTATTTCGTTCCGTTGGCGTTCCGAACGTATGCCCGTGCAACGCCATGGCTACTTGGTACGTTGACATAGATTGTGACTCCATCGACTCAATTTCAGAAGATTTAAGTAAGTTGAAAACCAGAGGCATCTAGATCTATTGACGCATCGTCGCCGTGATTAGAGGGGTCTCGACGGAACATGTCGGGAGGGATGCCCGTAAATTTCTGACCAGACTTTCCACCCGGTTTCTTCCACATCCCCTGCCGACAGGGGCCGATTCCAATCCCAAGCACACACACACAGAGCAGATATCCATCGCGTTTTTCCACCCTTCTCCGTCCCGTTGACCCAGACCTCTTCATCGCCCAATCGCATTTTCGCCCGTGTCGAGCAACTCCATGGCCGACACCACCTACAATAACGCTGACAAGCCCAAGGAGGCAGCCAAGCCCGCTGCGGTTGTGTCGCCCCCCCACTTCGGCGACCTCGGCAAGGCAGCCAATGACACCTTCTCAAAGGTAATCCACATTCCCCCCAATCAGGAGCCATCAATTGCCTTCGCCCACTGCTTTCAATGCGTTCCTGTGTTGATGGCAATGCATGCTGACTTGTGTGCTTGATAGGATTTTCCTGTCTCGGGTGTGTTCTCCCGTTCCTCGCCGCAATTATGCGTCCTGGCCGTCGTCGTTCTTCTCTAACATTGTTGTTGTTGTGTGTAGGCACCAAACTTGAAGTCAAGACAAAGACCCCCAACGGCGTCCAATTCACCGTCAAGGGCAACCAAGACGCAAAAGTCGGTGAGTCCCCATTCACGATACCTATGTCCGCGAGCTAACCTCCTTTCTTGCCTAAGGCTCCATCTCAGGCGAACTCGAAGGCAAATACACCGACGGCGGCATCTCCTTGACCCAAGGCTGGACAACCCTCAACGCTCTCAACACGAAAATCGAACTCGACAACCAAATCGCCCGCGGCGTAAAACTCGAACTCGGCACCACATTCATCCCCTCCGCCGCGTCCAAAAACGCCAAGGTTGGAATCCACTATCGACAACAGGCGCTTCATGCTCGTGCCTTCCTGGACCTGTTCAAAGGACCCACGTTCACTGCCGACGCCGTCATCGCGCACGAGGGATTCCTTTTAGGCGGGGACATTGGGTATGATGTGATGGATGGGAAGATTACGAAGTACGCTGCTGCGGTCGGGTATGCCCAGAGCGAGTACAGTGCCACGATTCAGGCGCATAATGATTTTAAAACGTTTTCCGCGAGTTATCATCATCGTGTCAGTCCTCTTCTTGAGGTACGCCCGTTATCCCTCTTATCTCCCCTCTTCTACAGTATGTTTATTTCATGCTCATTGTTGCAGGCCGCTGGGAAGGCTAGCTTTGATCCCAAAGCTACTTCAGGCGGCGTCGCCCTCGAAATCGCCGCAAAATACCTCCTCGACAAGGATACTTTCGTCAAGGTATCAATCTCCCCCCTCCACTTGGTTTTGCAGTGACCTTCTAACACTCGCTTGTTTTAGGGTAAAATCAACAATTCTGGTATCGCCGCTGTCTCCTACCTCCAAACCCTCCGTCCGGGAATCAAAGTCGGCTTCGGCGCAAGCATCGACACCCAACATCTCCAAGAAGCGGCCCACAAAATCGGCTTCTCGCTTGAAGCCTCCGGCTAAAATTCCCTCCTTCCTCCCTTCCTTCCCCGGACTCCGATTGCGCGGAAACCGTGAGGGTGTGTGACGATTTTTCTTTGCTGAGGTTTGATGTTTGAAAGAACTCCAAAATTATCCGTTTTTCAGTCTGCTTTATATTTCGTTTTTTTGTCTCCTTTATGAGAAGTAGCCGTGGGTGAGACGGGCGTAGTTTGAGCTTTAAATATGTAGATCTCGTTTTTCTTATCTCTCTCTTGACCTTTGCGTTGTCTTTTGTTGGGGTGTATGTTTGCAGAAGATGGTGCACTGTAAGACTGGGAGATGAGAAAAGGGTTGATAATTTGCTCATAACGTGCTCTCATATCAATATCATTCTCCTTTCCACTCCCAACGCCTTGAATCCCTGATCATCTCACACACACTTCTTTCGCCCAATGTTGATTCGACGAACAGTTGTGATGTGGGATCACATGGAGTATCTCGAAGAACACAATGGCGTTGAACCGTAGGGCTGGAGTAAAAGAAGCCGAGTCTTCGTCCTCATCTGGTTTCCGAAACGATTGTCTCATGTCAGTGGAAATCGAGATGCTCTTCAAAATCCGGGCCAGCGCGCCATCTCTCGAAATCATTTCCAATGGACCTGACGACCACTGAAAACAAATATCGGATTGTTGAATGCAATAACGTTTTTATCTCCGTTGCTATGTTGCTGCAATCAAGTTGAGATCGTGAGAAACATATTACAGACAGCAATAGGAGAGTTGCTGAGATACATACATTGGGCCTTAAAATATCCCTTCTTCCCCGAAATGGATAAACTGATTTAATTTGGCACTGGTATTGGAGGCGGCAATTATCTTGCTAACACAGAATCCTAAATTCACGCTCTCAAGAGGGCCCCTTGTTGGAAATCGCAGAGAGTTTCTTCAAGTACTTCTCATGATGGGGGAGAACGGTAAGAAGACAATTCATGATGATCCTGAAGGGGGACAAGGCTTGGCTTGCGGATATTCACTTTCTTCTATTTGTATCACATACGTAATAAGGTATGTGCAAAATACTTCTGAGTAATGACTTCTAGAAAGACCAAGACAAAATGATATCAGCGAGTGGTGATGTCGTATATGTATGAATGCTGCTTCTCGGGAAGTCAAGGGGATAAGGTGAGACTGCGAAATTTGCGGGGCATGATAATATTATATTCGTTATCCCCAGACGGCATCTACCGGGCGGCCGATCAAGGCAATTCACCGCCGAGCCCACGTGTCCAAAGTGGGCAAAAATTGGCGGCCTTGGCGGCAGGTACCAGCGGATAGGCAGACACCGACACAGCGGTCCGGGCTACACCTACCAACGTATACCCGACCCGACGTCCAATAAAAAGTAACCGGCGGTCGAAACGATGGTCTCCCCCACACAAAACAAGCGCCGACTTTGGTCGTACGTAATGGATTAGTAACGGAGTCCACCGCTCTTTTGTCCGGAGATATACGATTATCTCCCTCCGATCCCTCCTCCCTGCTATCGAAATCTCCCTGTTACGGACCCTGTCTTCGTCACAACAGACTTCGCATGCCGTATGGTTTCTTTCACCATCACTAGATCGAATAACACGAGGCGGATACTCAAGCATGACGGAGAAATCAACACCAACTGAACGATCGGCATCAACAGAAGATTATTCCCGTAAGCAGGAATTCGACGATATCCCCAACGGAGGAGACGACCGACCAAAGAAAAAATGGTGGCAACGTCTCAACCCCTTCCTCGGAGGCGAAATCCCCCCCGTGCCCGCCGATGCAGGGCTCGTCCCAGATTTAAGGGCAAATTGGTGGAACAAGTTGACGTGGGGATGGATGGGCCCGCTCATGATGGTCCCTCTTCCAGCTCGCTAGATAGCCGTCGGGGCTAATGTGTCCAGACCGGGTACAAACGGCCGCTGCAGAAAGACGATCTGTGGCGTTTTGACGAGAAGAGAGAAACCAGGTACATGGCTGATAAGCTTAATGAAAATCTGCAAAAACGGCGAGCCAAGGGCGTCACCAAGAATCTCCTTCTAAAAGCTATTAACGATACGTTCTTCTGGCAGTTTTGGACTGCCGGACTTCTTAAAGTATTCCTCCTTTCCTCCATGTATTGAAAGTTGAGAGATTGACTCCCTTTTGCCCAGTTGGTTGCCGATTGTACGAGTGCAACATCGCCACTTGTCATGAAAGCTCTGATCCTATACGCCGATGAGGCTTATGTCGCCCACATGTCTGGTCAACCCGGCCCCAACGTCGGTCGGGGGATAGGTCTCGCGGTAGCATTAGCAGGGATGCAAACCATTCAAAGTATCTGCCAACATCATTTTTTCTACCGGAGCATGATGACCGGCGCAATGGCTCGATCTGCCCTCATTAGCGTCGTCTACCGCAAATCCCTCGTCCTCTCAAATAAAGTACCTGCACAATCTACAATCCCACAACCTACAACGCCGATTTTGCTTCCTTGCTAATGCTTGTTTCTTTGTTGCAGGCGCGCCAGGAATTCACAAATGGAAAGATTACAAACTTGATGTCAACGGATACCTCCCGCATCGATTTCGCTGCCGGCTACTGCCACATCGGCTGGGTCTCGATGGTCCAAGTCTGCATCATCCTCGCAATCCTCCTCGTAAACATCGGCCCTTCCGCCCTCGCAGGTTTCGGCCTGCTCGTCTGTTCCGCCCCGATCATTGCCCGCATCGTCCGCAAACTCGCCGTCAAACGCTTTAAATCCACTAAATTCACCGACGCACGAGTCCGAATCACCCAAGAAATTCTTGCATCAATGCGCGTCATCAAATACTATGCTTGGGAACGGAGTTTCCTGAAGAAAGTCCTTGATTTGAGGGAGGCGGAGTTGAGGATTGTACGGTTTTTGTTATTGATGAGGGCTGGTGTCAATGCGGTCTCGATGACGATTCCTGTTTACGCTTCAATTCTGGCTTTTGTCACCTACAGCTTGACGGGACACGGACTCAACCCAGCAAATATCTTCTCTTCCCTGACCCTGTTCAATTTATTGCGAATGCCATTGATGTTTCTACCCGTTGTCTTCGCCGCATGTACCGATGCTTACGTCTCTCTCGGCCGCATGCAATCCCTCCTTTTGGCAGATGAATTAGAAGAATCCGTTGTCGGGGACCCTAACGCCGAATTCGCCGTCGCCGTCACTAACGGTCGATTCGTCTGGGAAGTCGAACCAAAAGACCGATCCACCACAGAAAACAAGGAAACAAAGAAACGACATTGGTGGCAACGAAGAAAATCCAAATTAGATAAGGAAGTCCCTGCAACGCCCACCCACGCGGAACAAAAATCGGAATCGGAATCAGAAGACGAAGAAGTCGAGGCGATTTCGTCTGGGAAAGGCCTGGATGGTCGCGGGGGGACAACACGCTTAAAGACAGACTTTTCACCGTTTCAAGTCGAAGAACACGAACAAGCCGTGGAAGTCGCCGAAAATCACGCTCTGGATGCCTCAGGCTTCTCTGCCCCAGGGACCCAAGACGCAATCGATACCGTCCCGCTCTCCCGCATTGAAAGCACGCCCGATCCGCGTGGAGTACAACGTATCAAAGACATTAACTTCCGAATCAACCGAGGCGAATTCGTCGTTGTCGTAGGCGAGATTGGCGCCGGCAAGTCCTCCCTCTTGTCTGCACTCGTCGGGGAAATGCGCAAAACAGAAGGAAATGTCCTCATTGGTGGTACCGTGGGATACTGTCCTCAAACAGCATGGATCCAGAATGCAACCGTTAAGAACAACATTCTTTTCGGACTGGAATTCGATGAAAACAAGTACAATGCAGTCATCCAGGCATGTGCCCTCCTTTCCGACTTTGAGATGCTTCCAAATGGGGACGCTACGGAAATCGGGGAACGTGGAATCACTCTTTCCGGCGGACAGAAAGCGCGGATTAATGTTGCCAGAGCAGCGTATAATGACGCTGATATCATCTTCCTTGATGATCCACTTTCTGCAGTCGATGCACACGTTGGCAGACAATTGCTCGACGAATGTATATGCGGATTAATGGCGGGGAAGACGAGAGTTCTCGTTACGCATCAATTGCATGTGCTCCCGCGTGCGGATCGGATTTTTTGCATGCATCAGGGAAAGATTGTGGAGCAAGGGACGTACGATGAACTTGTCGCTCGCCGAGGGACATTGGCTCGGCTCGTCGAGGAATACCGCGGGAAGGAAGAGGATAAAAAAGAGGAAGAAGCTGAGAGAGAAGAAGACGCTATTGAAGCATCCGAGGAAAAGAAGGAAGACAAGCCTCAGGCAAAACCCCAAGCTTTGATGCAAGTTGAAGAACGGGCAGTGGGGAGTGTTGCGTGGACTGTGTACGCAGAATACGCCAAGGCCGGCGGTGGATTGTGGGTTATCCCTGCTATTATCTTCAGTGTTCTTTGTTGTAATGGCGTTAATATTGCGACATCTCTTTGGCTCAGTTATTGGACGAGTAACAAGTACGGTTTGTCGGAGGGGACGTATGTTGGCATTTACGCTGCGCTCGGGGTCTCTCAGGCTGTCTTCTTTTTCATCTTTGGTTACGCACTTACCATGACCGGAAACAAAGCAAGTGGAAATCTTCATGCACAGGTTTCTTCCGTCCCCGTCCAGCTGCTTACTGAAGGCCATCGACAGGGTTATCCGGGCCCCAATGTCATTCTTCGATACGACTCCTCTTGGTCGAATTATCAATCGATTTTCGAAGGATGTTGATACTATGGACAATCTTCTTTCAGATTCGTACAGAATGTTCTTGATGACGCTTACCATGATCATTGCAACATTTATCCTCATCATCGCATTCTTTTACTGGTTCGCTTTAGCCCTCGGGCCTCTAATCCTCGGCTTTGCGATCGCGGCAATTTTCTACCGTGCTACAGCCCGTGAGATTAAACGCCTGGACTCGATTCTCCGCTCCCACGTCTACGCCCAATTTGGCGAGACACTTACTGGCCTAACGACAGTCCGCGCCTACGGTAAACAGGCCGAATTCACGGCCCTCAACGAAAATTACCTCGATGTCATGAATCGTGCATATTATATGACCATCATCGATCAGCGTTGGCTAGGCATACGTCTGGACATCGTCGGCGACATTCTCATTTTCGTGGTTGCCATTCTTGTCGTCACGTCTCGGTTCAGCGTATCTCCTTCTATCGCGGGGCTCGTGTTGGCCTACTGTGTCCAGGTTGTCGCGATGATGGGATGGATGGTTCGTCAGTTCGCAGAAGTGGAGAATAATATGAATGCGACGGAACGGGTACATCATTATGCTACTGCTATCGAAACGGAGGCTCCGCTCGATCTGCCGGATAGGAAGCCACGCCCTACTTGGCCCGAACATGGGGAGGTGGTGTTTAACGATGTGGTCTTGAGATATCGGGAAGGTCTCCCCGCCGTTCTCAAAAACTTGAACCTCGATATCAAGGGTGGTGAACGAATTGGGATTGTTGGTCGTACTGGCGCGGGAAAGTCCTCAATCATGGTGGCCCTCTTCCGGATGGTCGAGTTGTCCGGTGGATCGATTACCATTGACGGCGTCGACGTGAGTCAAATCGGTCTGCATGATCTACGTCAAGCCCTCGCAATCATCCCACAAGATCCTGTGCTCTTCCAGGGGACCATCCGCTCCAATCTTGATCCCTTCGGTGAGTACGATGACGCCCATCTCTGGGAATCCCTTCGTCGGGCGCATCTCATTGAAGATGGGGACATCCAATCGTCATCCGCCAACGATTCACAGGAAGCCCTTTCTCGATTCCATTTGGATCAGAATGTCGAGGACGAGGGGTTAAATTTCTCCTTGGGGCAGCGGCAGTTGTTGGCCATGGCTCGTGCCCTCGTGCGAAGAGTCAAGATTATCATAATGGACGAGGCGACGTCCAGTGTCGACTTTGAAACAGATGCGAAAATCCAGTCAATGATTAAACGGGAATTCCGGGGCGCCACTTTACTTGTAGCCGCCACTCGCTCCTCCCGAGGCACATGGCTAATCATAGACTATTGCTCACCGTTTGAGGACAATAATTAATTACGATCGTATTGTTGTTATGTCAGATGGCGTTTCGGTTCAGTATCCTTCCGTCCCTTTGACATCTGTTGATTGGGTGCAGGTTTGACACGCCGCTTAGTCTGTACGATAATCAGGACGGTATATTCTTTTCATTATGTCAGAGGAGTGGGATCACCAGACAGGATATCCTCAATGCGCGCGAATAAGTGTACATAGTGTTTTTGCAATCGGACGGTTCATCAGACGGGATACATATTAGCTAGCTGATTTAAGCTTTTGTCGCATTGAAGAAAGCATGAACACCGTCGCTCTGACCGCAAGGCTGATTTCGTACATACAACAATTTCGCCATTGAATACAACCCGGTGGTTGCTACAAAGACGAAGCATGGGAGAAAGTCTTAAGGCGCGAGATGGTTGGGGCTGAGACGAACGTCGACGGTTAAAGGCGTTTCTAAAGTTAGTTGTCCTTCAAAGAGGAAGTGGCAATTAATGGATTATGAAGACGATACGGGACCGAAATTTTCTTGGCAGATTCAGAAATATTATACGCATTCGGTTGACGTGGCAATCTATCCACGACATTCAAGTATCTAATCTCAGAAAATGGCGAGGAGATAGCAAAATAGCAAATTGCGCTCCTCTTCGAACCTGAACACGATTCGACAGAGACTTGTCGGCCTCGACCCCCCGAGGGCACCGAGATATTGAGACCAATATTCACACCAATCAATGTAATCTCAGCGTCCCCCTACCGAATCGGACGGGACGGGTTTCATTGTATACCCGTCGATAAGGCCATTATCGCCATCCGTTTTACTCTTCTAGGGAATATTCACTCAGGGTCTCTCGGCCTGATCGGACCATTGTATTAGTCGAAGACTTGAACGTCCACCTCGAGTATGGTTCGGAAAGCGACCAAATGGCTCTTACCATTGAGGATCAGCTGCTGGTTGGGATATCCCTTGAAGTTGCCGTGCTTATCTCAGCTCCCTTCCGGTTCTCGTCGAGGTTGGTGGTAGGTCGCTTTGTTGAGATAGACCTTATTTGAATGAGGCCAATTCGAGGTTCAGAATTGCCTAATCTCTTTCATCTCATTCGATAGCTTCCTGGGGTAGCCACGGTAAATCTCGGGGAGCCCAACGACCTTAGTCTGACTGCTGCAATTGCGAGAAAAATGGGAGCAACAGCCTGACTTGCATCCAAACCACACCCCCGAATTTCACAATGCCTAAATCCCCCAAGCCGTCCAGAAACAAGGCCACTTCACATGAAACTACTGCCTCGAGTCTCAAAACGCCAGATCTCTCGCCGGCAAAAGGTAATCAATCACCAGCTAAATTATTCCCTTCCCCTCCCGGTACTTTCTTTGGATGAGAACTCACCGGAGGGCTCCAGCAGTGGAAGGAAAACATGTGCATTGGAAACGCCCTGCTGTTGATACAATTTTCAAATATGAGCAAACTACACCAGCTCTCCCTCAAAATGAACAATCGAAACCAGCTGAAAAGGTGGAGGCCCACGTGCACTGGAAGGAACCTGTTGAAAGCGTCCATGAATATGATAAAATACTCCCACCCTCTCTGTGTGTAGGGTGGAAAGATCCTGTTGTTCAAGGGAGATATTTATATCCTGAGGTGCGGACTGTCCCTGGGCCGTCACCCGATTTATCTGAGACGACCGCTGCCAAGGGTACCCTCGCCCCTTCCTTCTCTGACTGCTTGAGGAGCACCGGAGGGCCCTGGGCTCGTTATGACACGGGAACGCCATCGTTCCGCAAATTCGGGGGGTAAAATATCCAAGACCGGGGGAAGGTCTAAATACGTCGATCCTTTGCCTAAGAAAGCTCCAAAAAGTACGTCTTACTTGAGATCCTTGTTGAAACATAGGTATTCTTAAGAATGGGAAACGGGATTCGAGTGATAATCGTTCGAATGATGATGAAGGTCTCGGCGCTATCGATCTCATTATCGCCGAGGGCTTGGAAGAACCAGTTGTCATTGATGAGCTTCCTGAATTGCACGAGTCGTCGGAATTGCCTGAACTACTTGATTGGCTTGACTTGTCTTCGGAGTCCGCCGTCCTCGGCAAGCGTGATCTGGGGGATGTGAATCTTGTTTCAGGGGTCGTTGTTTCGGGAGATGTTGAGGGAACTCGTGCGATTGATGGGGGAACAGATACAGGAGGTGCAAATTCGAATCCTAGTCCTGTGGGGATTCCATTTTTAGTTGTTCCTGTTGCGCTTCTTGTTTATTTGAAGAGTATCTTTCCTAGGAATGGGGCCCGTGTTCATGCGCGTCAATTCAAGAGGTAGCTGCCATCATATCCGATACAAGAGCGCCGTTTCATTTAAAGGAAAAAAATGATGAAATCAAATAAAAAAAATACATCGATAGGTAGAAGGTGTCATTCAAGCAATTCATGAGCGTTGGTATCATACTCTTCTGCTTCCTTCTAGTCTGCGCTCTCGAACCCTCCGTCCACTCTAGCGCGCCCTACGACACAACAAGTGCAAGTCGATTAGCAACATCAAACTGCGACCTGACCAAATTGGACAAATAAACAACCATAAGCACATCCTGCAAATGCGAATTAAACATCCTCTCCAACTCACCCGCATCAACTCTGGGCGCCAAACTCAACGTGTCCAACAACTCCCTCCCCACAAGCCTATTCTCCCCCCCAAAATCCCCGCTTTCAAGCACCCCTCTGACATACTTTTGCACCCGTACAACCATCGAGTGGACCTGTTCCAAATTCTTTGTCAAAGCAACAGAGTCGGTAGGCAACGCCGCCGTACGAGACGGGCTGTCCTTGGCAAGCGCAATAAATTCGAGGCCGGCTCGATCGGCTTCAGAGGAGAAATTAATTTCGTGTGGGACGGGGACGAAGAGACAGGAGTCGACGGTTCGTTCGGAGGAAAGTCCCACGGTTGTGGAGATGTAGGTTTTTATGGTTGGGGTGGTCGTTGTTGATAAGGGGTCTGTGGAGAGGGTAAGGTGGATGCAAGGGTGCGGGGAGGTTCCTCCTTCGCCGGTGTAGTAAAAGTTTTGGATTAGGGCGGAGAAGGAGTTGAGTTCGGGAGATGTTGCATACCTACACACGAAAAGGGAACAGGTGAGCAAAAACAGACAAAGAAGCTGTCTTAGTTGGGGAGGGAGGGCTGAGCTACCATCCTATGAGGACCTCTTTGGGATTTTGCCGGAGGTGGAGGGTTAACAACTGCTTATGATATTCCATATCGACCTCAACCTATCCCAGTCAGTCTCGCCTCCTTCAGAGCCGTGGTTACCTGCTCGCTGCTCTCGTTATGGGGCACCGCAAAACAATTTCTGACTTCGACTTCTGTGCCATCGTCGCTTCTGATGCCCAACATGGTCCCAATAACCCTCCTCTGGTTCGCGCTCCTCCTCAGGGCATGGTCGAGAATGGAAAAGAGGACAACGGGCTCAATCGAGACGGCCAGCGGTGCCAGAGAGGCCAGCGATGTCGCTGACAGAGTCGGACGCGCCAGGAACTTGCCGTCTCCAGGGGGACAAGACATCGCAGAAACAAAGTTGGGAATCCAGGAAAACGGGAAAATTTCAGGATCTTCAAAACGCGCCAATGTATTTAGAGTTGGACTGAGGCATTGTTGTTGACGTAAGCATCTTTCGGTGCATCCCATCGGCCCTCCGCTCCGTCTGCGCCGCGGCCCCTTGCACGTTGTCAGCGTCAGCGGCACGACGGCCGAGACAATGAAGTGTCTGCGATTGTCTGTCGCGGTATTCCTCGCTGCAACGCTCTTTGCCGCCACTCTCTGCGCCGAGGAACAAATCCCCTTCCTCCCCGACGACATCATCCCCGTCCCCGATGCAGCAGCGTCCGACCCCGCGCTCATCCCCGATAAGGGTCCTGTCCCACCACCCCCTCCGCCGCCACCACCACCGCCAATTTGGTCCCTCTGCGGAAGCCCTTCACAACATCTCCTCGTCCCGTAACAGCCCCAATCTCTCCCCGCTTGCTTGGTTGCAGCTGACTTGACCGGCCAGGGACGAAGACGGCGTAACAATCGACCCCGCTCCACCTGTCGTCGGGGAAAACCTCACCGTCACCGTCAAAGGCCACCTTCTCAAACGCGTCACAGCAGGAAAAATCGACGTCGACCTACGACTCATGAAGTTCATAAAGTTAACGCCGACATTTGACTTGTGTGAACAGTTGGAGGGCGACATGTTTGAGGACAGTAATGCTTCGTGTCCCCTTGAGGCCGGACCCGTGACCTTGATTGCCCGCAGGT
>Ga0335081_10016123_pt1 | contig 12090 bp, 9 predicted proteins | sample Lox_Sample_35_FD_206713 | JGI IMG/M metagenome (GOLD analysis project Ga0335081, IMG submission 206713) | Soil microbial communities from Loxahatchee National Wildlife Refuge, Florida, United States - Lox_Sample_3.5 | ecosystem: Environmental > Terrestrial > Soil > Wetlands | place: USA: Florida... | reverse complement strand
CGCAATGGCGCGATCTACGACGAGGCTCGTGAGCGCCTGGACCGGTCCACCGAGGACGCGCTTTCTCCTGCGCGCAAGCAGGCGGAAGATGCGCGCGAGGCCTGGGCGAGAGCGCGCGCCGCCCTTTGCGATGGCACCGATTTGCCGTTACGAGACCGGCGTGCGCTCGTCGAGCGCACCGAGCGCGAGTACCGGCACCGTCTCGATGACCTGCGCGCGAGCGAGGCGCTCCGCTACGGCGAAAAGGACCGTGCCATCGCCGAGCTGAGGCGCCGCGCAGACCCGCGCGACAAACGCTCCCTCATCGCGACGGCCTGCTGGCGCTGCAGCTGAGGGAGTTGTCCCGTGCATCCCCCGCGGATCAACACGGGGGTTCCAGAGCGGATGCTCGACGCGGGCGGCGGTGCCTCCACACCTGGCATCCCGGCAGATGCGCGGAGTTCAGCATCACCCGCGCTGCGTTCTCATCGAGGGAGGCGCTTGAGCGTCATCTCGCACGCTCTGCGCGTTCAGGGCCGCGTGCGACCGCTGGCCGCGCCTTCACCCCTCCAAGCTCACGCAGTGTACCCTGCGCGGCGACCGGAGTAGAGGTCGCGCCATCTTCACGCCTGCTGCCTCCTTCCCGAACCGGTGAGACAGCACGGGCGACCGCGTATTGGGGGAGGGAGACAGGATCACTTCCCGGGGCCCCGTCCGGAGGGCGGCTCGAGCTCGAAATGGATGGAAACGCTCGCGTGCTCCCGCCCACCCGTCGAGATCTTCAACCCGGAAAGGATGTCCTTCACGCATCTCGTCATCCCCTCGTCCTGCAGCGAATCGGCCACCATGCGCACGCCGGAGGAGCTTGCGCTGTTGGGCCCAAACTCGGCGACCAGGTTGCCGTCCAAGCCGGGATTGTGGGCGAGAGCGCGCTCGTAGCAGTTCAGAATCCCCTTCTGCTGCGCCTCCACGGCACTCTTCAAACCTTCGCCCCCTCCCCCGACCGGATCGGTCACCCGGATGCTCGGCCGCGCGCCCTTCGTGGCCGTGATGAGAGGACGATCGCTCCCCTCCCCCCCGCGGGCCAACACCTCGTTCCCCTCCACGTACTCCCAGCGAAATGGCTCGACCCCCAGCGAGTAGCGGTTCGATCCACTCGCGTGGCCACACGAAAGGCCATCCTCATCGTCGGGGAGCGTAAAGATGAGCCTGAGCACGAGCGCCCTGCGGGCGGTGGCCTGCATGATGCGCTCGGCCGAGGCAACGTCGACCGTGACGGGCAGGCCCACATCATGTGTGGCCCAGATCTGGAGGCTGTCCCCAGCGGTCGCGAGAAAAGACCGCTCCGAAAGCGACAGCTCTCTCTCGTCGGCATCGTAGTCGGCAAAGCGCAATCGCTCCGATCTGATGGCCACCTGATAGCGCCCGTCCAGGGCGGCCTGGCGCCGGGTGTCGTGGGCGAGTTCAGCGCGACCACGGTCGACCGCATTCTCCTTCGAGGGAGCGATCCGGCCCGAGGGCGCCAGCGCCTCGCATAAAGCACGGACCTCCCGGGGGCTGTCGAGCGGAGCCGGAGACTGTGGTGCCGCCTCGGGCGGCGCTTCGGACACGACCGGGGTCGGCTGCTGGCTGGCGACGGCAAGCGAGAGGATGAGCGCGAGCATGACGCTATTCTAAGCGCCCAAGGGCGCCACGAGCGCGGGAAGTGCTCTGGGCAGGAGGCTGAAGCGAGCGGGGAGCATCCCTGGCTGCTCCCCATCCACGTCCAGAAGCACTGGAACCCCCACCGGTTCCGCCTCGAGCACCCGGGCGCGAAACGTCCGGGTATTGGGTAGTCGCACATGCGTGCCGTCGTACAACATGCCCCGCTTCAGCATGAAGTCGGACAGGCCAAGACCCTGCCAGACCGTCACGTCGAACAGGCCGTCGTCGACGCACGCTTGCGGCGCCACCATCATGCCCCCTCCGAAAAATCGTCCGTTGCACACGCAGATCGATGTGACGCGGTCCTCCCGCCAGGGTCCATGGTCCAGCCGCCAACGAACCGGCTGGTCCCGCCACCCAAGAAGGGCGCGTGCGGACGCGAGCATGAATGCCGTCCTGCCGCCGAGACCCTTACCGCCCCGTTCGATCACCCGCACCACGTGACCAGAGACGCCCAGGCCCGCCACATTGGCGAAGTGCCGGATCCTGGGCCGACCATTGACGTCAACAAACTCGATGCGACCAACGTCGATGGGCCTCACATCACCCTGGCAGAGAATCCTGGTGGCTGCGACCGGATCGGCCGGCCATGCCAGTGTGCGACTGAGATCGCCACCGGTGCCGCGCGGGATGAACCCGAAGGTGACGTCAGACACCAGCTCCCCGCCGGTGAAAAGCCCGTCGATGACCTCGCTGGCGGTGCCGTCGCCGCCTACCGCTACCACCAGGTGAGCTCCCCCTCGCGCTGCCTCGTACGCCAGCCTCGCGCCATCGCCGCGCCGGCGCGTGAAGGAGCAGTCGAATTCCCCCACCCCATTGCGGAGCGCACGCAGCACGGCGTCGAAGTGCCGGCCGGTCTTCCCGTCGGCCGCCGCCGGGTTCACGATGAGGTGCGGTCTCATTGGGGCGGAGCCTGCCCGGACCCGAGCCCACTCGCGCGTTCCTGCAGATAATGCACTATTCGTGGAATAGGGACACCGGTCGGGCAGATCCCACGACACTGGCCACACCCGACGCAAGCCGACAGGAGCTCGCGCGCGTAGGGCAGCTCAGCGCTGCTCTTCGAACAAAGCCGGAACACCGCGGGGAGTCCCAGCGACGCCACGGCAGCACCGGCGAGTTCACACGTCGCCTCGCACAGACCGCACAGGATGCACGCACTCGCCTCTTCGCTGATGGCGCGATCCTCGGGACGCGTCGGCGCAAGCCCCTCTCTCACGTAGTTTCCCCAGAAGCGCTCGAGCGCACTGCCCCGCTGCCCGAGGCGCTTCGCGGGGTGCGCGAGGAGGGCGCGGTAGGCGAGGTACGACAGGGCCGCGAAGCGCGAGGAGGACACGCTCGAGATCTACCCGCGAGGCGAAGGGCTGCCCCGCACTGACGGCAACTCCTGCCGCCGCTTTTGGGAGGTCGGTCGGCTTCCGCACCCGGTCCCCCGTGGTCTCACCCAGGGGTTGGGCGCAGAGCCATGCCGACGTTTCGCCGATCCGCCATCCCGACCGATGATGGTGGGCACCGCGTCTCCCCGGCGGACGATCCGTCGAGTGCACCGGGCGCAGTTGGCTTGGACGGAGCGTGTGACCGCCCCGGTATCGCGAACCAGCGCGCATCGCGGAGGCCCTTTCGCCTCCACGAACCGCCCTGGGCGGCCTGTTTGGACTCCGCGTCCGCTTCGATCCGATCCGATCGCCGATGCCACGCCACGCGCCTTGACGGGGGGACTGACATGAGCACGCCGCAGCAAGGACCGGCGCAACCTACGGGATCACCGTCGGCGGAACCGCTCCTTCTCGCAAGACCACGCCAGCGGATTCCTCCGCAACCGGATTCTCGCGCACGGCAATTGCCAGAAAGGCCCCCCACAGAGTGGGAATGTAGCAAAGCATGCCGCGGGGTGACTGTACAGATGATTTCACGGGGAAGGCCCTCCCGGCACCAGAGTCGAAGCGAGCACGCCCAGGCGTCAGGCTCCGGCCGCTGCGCGGCCCGCCAGGATCCCGGTGAGTATCGCCACACCGAGACCAGTCCCATCGGCGGCCGCGTCGTGACCGCCGATCACCGCCCCTGCCGCGAACAGGCGCGGATGTACCGGCCTCCCGGCAGCGTCGAGCGGGCGCAGGGAGCGATCAACGCGGATTCCCGCCGCCATGAGCGGATGCGCGAGACGTCGCTCGCGAAAGGTGAGCGTGGCCGCAGGGCGACCGGCGAGATGCACTCCCGAGACCCCGGCCTCGCTTGCCTGCACCGGAATTTCCAAGAGAGCCTCCCTGAGCCGACCGCGCCGGACGACCCCGCCGCCCACGTATCGCCCGGTGGCAAGCACCCAGCTGGCAGCGCACACCTCGCGACCATCCACATGCGCTGGTTCGCCAGGTTCCGCTGCCGAGAGGGAACCGGAGATGACCGGGACGCCAGCAGCAGCGAGCCGCGCCTCGAGCGCAGCCACCAGCCGCAGCCCTGGAACACTCGGCACATCCGAAACCGTCTCCGCCACCGGCACGCCAGCCGCTTCAGCGATTCGCTCCATCACGCGCATCGAGGGGGAAAGCCCTAGCACGGGAGGAAAGAGCGCCACCTCGGCACCGACCGGGAGTGTGTTCCGCACCAGCCGGCCCGCCTCCTCTGCCGCACCCGCCACCTCCAGGGCGCGCGCGAGTTCGTGCGGCCGGGCCACCGCCTGATCCTCGCGCATGAACAGGTCGATCTCCATTGCTACCGCGCGAGGCGCTCCCGCCTCCGCCCATCGAGCAAGGCCACTCGCCACGAGATGCGCATCGAAGCCCAAGTGACCCCGGAAACCAACCACCGCCAGAAGCGATCGCCGGGCAACGAGATCTGCCTCCACCATGGTTCGCTGGGCCAGTCCGCAACTGACGATAGCCCCGTATGGCGTAGCAAGAACGGATGGATGCTCCTGGGGCGGCGCGAAGAGCTCCGCGAGCTCCGCGGCTGCGAAGGCCAGGGCATCTTCCAGACCTTCCAGCGCACCACCAACGACAGCGTAGGGATGCTCGGAGCGGCTTGCCGCCACGCGCCGCGCCGCTGCCATCGTCGTCAGGCGGGAGGCGAACGGCTCTCGCTGGGCTGCCCACACGTCCGGGGCGACACCGACAGCACCGGAAGAGAGAGCGGTAGCGCCCTTCGCGCGGCGCACGAGGACGACACGAGCCTGGACAGCCCTGGCTGCCAGCGCGGCCATCGCGCCCGCCATGCCCCCACCGATGACGAGCACATCCGCGTGCAACGGGCTTTCGCAGGAAAGGTCCGCTCCTTCCCGCTCTCTTGGCCACACCTGAGAGACGCGGGACCCTGGCCCGACAGGGAGTCCTTGCATCTGATCTCCCGACCGATGGGCTGGATCTGCGGCTGGATAACGCCTCACGCTACCTCCGCGCATTCTGGATCTGGGGACAGCGCCCCCGGTGAACGTTGCATGTCCTGTCTGCGCACCCAATGCAATAGACCGCTGCATGTTGCCCGACGGACCGCTGCTTTCTCCCGCGCCCACGGAAGTTGTCCCACGCTCACGGCATCCGCGCTGCGGCCGCGAATCCCCGCCTCCCTCGCTCTCCACCGCCACTTGCCCGACACGCGAAATCCACTCTGCCCCCGTCGACCCGGTCCTGGTCGAGGACTCAGAGGTCTGCTTGTCGCAGAGATCTCGCGCCTGCGAGCGCGTTCGAATTGCGCCACGCGGCCCGTTTCGCGCATAGGTCCTGCCCAGAGCGAGGCAGGCGTGCTCGACGCGCGCAGCAATGAATTGCGGGACACCTCTCAAGCCGTCCCGACGAGCGCACCTTGAAAGGGCTGGCCACAGCGCCCTAACAGGCACCGAGCAACGAGAGAGCTTCTCATTGCCACCCTACCTGGGGCGGGACACGCCCGGGAGCTCCTCCCGACGCTTGAAAGCGCGGGCTTCCCGGCGGTGTCCGGGTGAATGGTGGACAGAAGATCTGGCGGATACGGGGTCATGCAAGCGCGGTGGAATGTTCACAACTGACCCCCATAGGACCCTCGCAGGAGCTCCTCTTGCGCCAGCTCGTACCCGTCGAGAACCGCGCGGCGCTCCCGAAAGCCAACGTCGAGCAGATCATTCAGCTCTGCGCGAACTTGGTCGCCGTCCCACCCCAGCTCGCTGCCGACAAGCTGTGCGGCAACACGGGCGCAGTCGAGACCACCACAGGCACCGACGGCCAGGCGACAGCGGCGTCTCAGATCTTGCAGCCGGCGCACCATCTCGTGCCTTGCGCAGTAGACGACTTCGGCGGCGAGGATGCCCTCATCGCGACAAAGGACGAGGCGCAACCGTGCATCCTCATCGCAGAGGCGCAAGACTTCCTCGGCCAGCGCACCGTGCCGATAGACGATGCGCGCCACCACGGGGGCACCCACGCCATGGCGCGCCGCGAGAGCCCCAACCTCGGGGATTGCCTCACCTCCCGGCAGGGCCTCGAGATGGGTGCGGCAGGGATGCAAGGCGCGAGCGAATCGCTCGCTGATCAGGTCAGCTGCCTCCTCCGATTGAGCCCGGTAGCTCGCGAGCTTGCCCCCCACGATCGAGAGGAGCCCATCCCAGCCCTCCCTCGCGTGGTCGACGAAGGCGTGCTCGCGCGAAAGGGCGTCCTCATTCTTGCCGTACTCGTAGAGCGTGGTTCTCAGGCCCCACCACGCGCGCGTGACACGCGCGCGGCGCACGCCCGGAGCGAAAGCCTCCACGCCTTCGAGCAGATATTCCACCTCGTCGTGCGTCGCCTCGAGATCATCGGGGTCGCCATAGTAGTCGTCATCGGTGGTTCCGATGATGGAGTCGTTCTCGTGTGGCATGACGAACATCTGCCGCCCGTCGATGGCGGTACAGAGGATACCGTAGTTCGAAAAGCGTCTGTCGAGCGTCAGGTGCACGCCCTTGCCCGGGCGCATGTTCACGCGCATCCCGTTGCGCCGGGCGAAGGCCGGTGACCAGGCACCGGTGGCGTTGAAGATGACCGGCGCTCGCGCCTCGCCCCTTTCACCCGTGATGAGATCGCGGAACCGGATGCCGGTCACGGCACCGGACTCGCCCAGTACCTCGCGAGCCTCCGTCCAGGTCCGAATGATGGCACCGTGCGCCCGCGCCGACAGCGCGTTCAACACGCAGAGGCGGTGCGAGTCGATGCCCCACTCATCGAAAGTCACCGCTCCGCTGAGGCCGGGCCTGAGCCCCGGTTCGATCCGATAGAGTTCTTCCGCTGAGAGGCGCACCGATGGCTTCCCGCGCTTCAGCGGCTGATATTGATCGTAGGTGCCGACGTACACCTCCGTGGCATACCACCTCGCCAGCTCGTAGAAGGTCGCCTGCTCACGCTGGGATGCGAACGGCATGAGGAACGGAATGCGGAAGAGCAGATGCGGCGCGATGCGCTGGATGTAGCCGGAGTCGAGGCAGGCGAGTTCCGTGACGTGCCGGTCGGAAAGCATGTACCGGATCCCGCCGTGGATCATCCCGGAGTTGGCGCCGCTCGCTCCGCAGGCGAGGTCGGCCTTTTCGAGCAGCAGCACCGAGAGACCGCGAAGCGCCAGATCGCGAGCGGTCCCGGTTCCGTTCACCCCGCCTCCCAGAACGATGACGTCGTAGCGCTCCACCTTCGGGCGAGTCTACCCTTGGTCCAGCGGTGCCACCACGTCCTTCAGGTGTTCGCAGCAAGGAAGGAACGGGGCTCCTCGGGAGAGCAAGGCGAGCGGCTCCTCCGCGAAAGGACCATCGCGCGCGAGCGCCTCGCGCCGGTCATTGCTCGCCCCGACCCGGCGCGCCAACGCCGAGAGCCGGCGGGCCCAGGAACGATCGCTGCCTCGTCGACGACGCCCGGCGCTGGGTTCGACCGCGCGGGCCCCACCGCGACGAGTCGTGGCTCCAGGCGGTCCGGCAGGCGGGTACACTGCCAGGGCCTGCCCCGTCAGGGGCTGGAAGGCACGGCGGCCCTGCCAGTTTGACATCCTCTCCGGCCTGAAGGCCCGGAGATTCCGACTGGTCGGCTTGCGCCGCCGGTACGGCTGGGTTCCTGGGCCGAGTGCCTTGCTGCGCTGCTCGTATCTGCGCAGGCGTTACCTTCCCCCTGCCCGGGGGCAGGTCGCGTTCGCGATAACTTTCCTGCAGCAGCATCGTCTGAAACGGCTCGCTCAGCGAGCCGGGCGCTATCCTTCCCCGCCCTCAACGGCGGGGCTTGTCGCGCATCCCGGTCAGGGGTCAACGGTGCAGGATGAACCTGCTCGATGCTCCGAAATGCGTTGGCATTCTCGGCTGCAAAGCCGCTGCTGCAGCGGGCGGCATCGAGTGGGGACCGCGAACCTGCGATTGAGGTGAGCAGGAGCTGCTCATTTGGGATGGAGGGTGCTCTTCACCGACAATTCTCGGAGCTGCTTCGCGTCCACGTCGCCAGGAGCGCCCGTCATGAGATCGGTACCCTTCTGCGTCTTCGGCCAGGCGATGACCTCGCGCAGCGACTCGGCGCCGGTGAGCAGCATGACGAGGCGGTCCATGCCCACGGCGATCCCCCCGTGCGGGGGTGCGCCCATCTTCAGCGCGTCGAGAAGGAAACCGAACTTGGAGCGCGCCTCCTCGTCGGCAATGCCCATCGCCTTGAAGACGCGCGCCTGCACCGCCGGGTCGTGGAGGCGAATGGAGCCGCCACCGATCTCGAACCCGTTCAGCACGAGGTCGTAGCGATAACAGTTGACCCGGCCCGGCTCGGACTCGAGATACTTCAGGTCCTCGTCGTGCGGTCGAGTGAAGGCATGGTGCGCGGCGACCCAGGCACCCTCCTCCTCGCTGTATTCGAACAACGGCGGATCGATCACCCACAGGAATCGCCACTCGCCGCCCGAACCATACTCTGGGATGAGGCCATGCTTCTTGGCGAGGTGCACGCGCAGGTTCGCCATCACGGTCTGGACGAGGGCGGGCTTGCCGAACTGGAAGAAGATGAAATCACCTGCTTCGGCGCGGCAGGCAACGTTGATGGCTCGGCGCATCTCGGGCGTGACGTTCTTGGCGAGCGGCGACTGGGTCCACTCTCCCGCCTCGGTCACCTTCGCGCGAGCCAGGCCCTTCGCGCCCATGCCCTTCACGTACTCCTCGAACTTGTCGATCTCGGTGCGCGAGAACGCCATGACGGCGGGCACCCGAAGCGCCTTCACAAGGCCTCCGCCTTCCGCCGCGTCCTTCATGAGGGGAACGCCACCCCCACCATGCGCCTTCACGAGCTCAGTGAGGTCGGTGTGCGCGAGATCGAAGCGCAGATCGGGCTTGTCGTTCCCGTACTTTCCCATGGATTCCGCAAATGGCATGCGCGGAAACGGGCGAGGGACCTCAACCCCCAAGACCTCCTTCCACAGGCAGGCAATGAGCCCCTCCATCACGGCAAAGACATCGTCCTGCTGGACGAAGCTCATCTCGACGTCGATCTGCGTGAATTCGGGCTGGCGATCCAGCCGGAGGTCCTCATCGCGGAAGCAGCGCACGACCTGGAAGTAACGATCGAACCCCGCAATCATGAAGAGCTGCTTGAACAGCTGTGGGCTCTCGGCAAGCGCGTAGAACTTGCCCGGGTTCAAACGGCTCGGCACGAGGAAGTTGCGCGCGCCGCCGGGCGTGTACTTCACCATGAAGGGCGTCTCGAGCTCGAGAAAACCTTGATCGCTCAAGTAGTTGCGCGTGATGCGGTTCACCTTGGCGCGCGTCATGAGCGCCTGCTGTAGCGGCGCGCGACGCAGGTCGAGATAGCGATGCGCCAGCCGCTTCTCCTCCCCGGTGTCGATGCTGTCCTCGATGGGAAACGGCGTGGGCTCGGAGCGGTTGAAGATCTCGAGCTCGGTGGCGTGGACCTCGATCTCACCGGTGTGGAGCTTCGGGTTGGCATTCGCGCCCCGCGAGACAACCTTGCCGCAAACCCCCACGCAGAACTCGAGCCGGAGCTGCCCGGCGAGCTCGTGCACGTCTGCCCGAACGTCCTTCTCGAATACCACCTGGGTGAGACCCTCCCGGTCGCGCAGATCGATGAAGACAGCGCCACCGTGATCGCGTCGGTTCTGGACCCAGCCGTAGAGCACGACCGTTTCGTCCAGACTCGCCTTCGTGAGTTCACCGCAAGTATGCGTGCGCTTGAGCTCGGTGATGAAGCGGGGCAATCGGGCCTCCCTGAAGTGGTTAGGCAGCTAACACTCGGAGATGGGGCGCGTCAAGGCGACAAGAGAGAAACCAGCCGCGGACTCCAAGCTCCGAGTTTGCGAGACGTCCCCCGACCGGGAGACCGCCCGCGTCCTCGGGCCAGGCAGCTTGCCCGTCCGCGGAGATGCGAGCGCGGTCAAGCACCTCTCTTCATGGTTCACCATGCAGCCCGGACCCGTCATCGGAACAGACCAAACTTGCGTCCGACCGCGCGCTTGGCGTTTCTCGCCTCTTCCGGAGGCCCCCGCGATCACGCAGCGGACCTGGATGCGATCGCGGCCGGAAACCTTGGCGGATGGAACGAGCCAAAGGGTAAGGACGCTCTCCGCAGCTGCACAAGCGAGGCCCGTTTGCCTGTCAGGCAAACGGCGCCGTTCCGCAGTCGAAACAGCCAGGCTGCCCGCCGAAGTCGCCGGCCTTCAGGCCAGAGAGGATGTCAATTCGGGACCATCCCGTCCCCGGAAGCCGCTCGCAGATCTTTGATCTTCAGCTGCAGCCGGCGCGTGCCGCTCCAGTCATCGAACCCGAGCGTCACCGCTGCTTCCACCCCGCCCGAACAGAGGGAAAGCCTGTCAGCCAGAGAAAACCCGATCGCGTCCACGCCCGCGCCAAAACCGAGCTTCAGGTGGGTACCACCCGGCCCAACCGTTCGCACGTGCTGAGGCCGGCCGCGCAGCGCGAAAAGGGGCTCCGGATGCCCCGCCCCATAAGGCGCAAGCTCCGCAAGGCCTTGCACCGCGCGTTCAGTGACGTCCCGGATCCCAAGGCTTCCTTCGATTCGGCAGCGGGGTACAAGGTCTTCGTTGCGCAGCCGATCCCGCGCGTAGACCTCGAAGTCCTCCCGGAACCCTGGCAGCGACGCCGCCTCGAGCGTGAGCCCGGCGGCGTGTCGATGTCCCCCAAACTGGGCAAGACGGGGTGCACAGTGCACCAGCGCGTCGTAGAGATGGAAGCCCTCGATGCTGCGGCCGCTACCCTTGCCAATGCCACCGGCGATGGACACCAGGATGGCCGGACGGTGAAAGCGCTCCGCCAGGCGGGAAGCAACGATGCCGATGACGCCGGCGTGCCAGTTCTCGCGCGCCAAGACGAGCCCGCGCGCGCCGGAATGGACGCGCTCCTTCGCCATGACAAGCGCCTGTTCCAGGACCTCGCGCTCGATTTCTCGGCGCGCGCGATTCTCGCGATCGAGCTCGCCGGCGAGAGCGACGGCCTCCGGTTCCTCGGTCTCGAGAAGCAAGCGCACCCCACGAGCCGCGTCGTCAAGTCGGCCTGCGGCATTGATGCGCGGCCCCAGGCTGAAGCCCACCTGACCCGCGGTCACTGGCGCTCCTGCCGGGATACCGGCGACCTGTTTCAGCGCCCTCACGCCGGGCCGGCGCGCCTGCGAGAGCTCTTCGAGACCCCAGCGCACCAGGACTCGGTTCACGCCCGTCAGCGAGACCACATCAGCGATGGTGCCCAGTGCGACCAAGTCCAATGCCCGCCGCAGATTGGGCTCGGGTCGGACCGCGCCGAAGCGCCCCGTCTCGCGCAGGCGCTTGCGCAACGCGAGAGTAAGGCAAAAGGTCACGCCCACCGCGGCGAGCGGCTTGAAAGGATACCCGCAGCCTGACTGGTGAGGATTCAGGATGGCGACCGCAGCGGGCAACTCAACCGGAACCATGTGGTGATCCACCACCACGGCGTCGACCCCGAGCTCCGCTGCCGCCCGCACCTCGGCCAGGCTCGTGATGCCGCAGTCGAGCGACACGAGGAGGCGAGCGCCCTGCGCCGCAAGGCGCCGCACCGCCTCCGTATTGAGGCCATAGCCTTCGACGAGTCGGTGCGGCACATAGGTGACGACATCGCCACCCGCCTCGCGCAGGAAGCTGGCGAGGAGCGCAGTAGAGGTGACGCCGTCGACGTCGTAGTCACCGTAGAGCGCGATGCGCTCGCCAGCCTCGAGCGCAGCGCTGAGCCGCGCAACCGCGCGCTCCATTCCCTTCATCAGAAAAGGATCGGGAAGGTCCGCGAGGCGACAGGCGAGAAAGCGCTCCGCCTCCGCAGGCTCTCCGAGCCCGCGGCAGGCGAGGACCCGCGCAGCCAGCCGCTCAAGCTGGAGCTCCCGCGCGAGCCGCTCCACCACTGCCTCATCACAGCCCACCTCAACCCAGCGTCTTGCGAGCACGGGCAATCAGCTACCATGCGAGTCTGACAGCCAGGCG
>Ga0335081_10016122_pt1 | contig 12091 bp, 10 predicted proteins | sample Lox_Sample_35_FD_206713 | JGI IMG/M metagenome (GOLD analysis project Ga0335081, IMG submission 206713) | Soil microbial communities from Loxahatchee National Wildlife Refuge, Florida, United States - Lox_Sample_3.5 | ecosystem: Environmental > Terrestrial > Soil > Wetlands | place: USA... | reverse complement strand
GCTCTTGACCATCTTCGCGGTCCAAGTTGACGGTTTGTCGCCGTCTCGTGGATATGGCTTTGCACCGCGCAGCCAAACCAGCCTGGCCGGAAGACGGGCCCCCCCTATCTTCAGCCATACTGTACCCATGAAGCTCCCGCTCCTGGCCCTCTCCCTCGCCTCCCTGGCTTTAGCGCAAACCACGCCCGTCTCGGTCATCATTGAGACCGAGCTCGGCAACGTCGGAGCCCAGATCGACACCGTCCACGCCCCCATCTCTGCGGCCAACTTCCTCCGGTACGTGGAGGCCGGCCTCTACGACGGCGCACGCTTCCATCGGACCGTCAAGCCCGACAATCAGCCCAACAACGACGTCAAGATCGAAGTCATCCAGGCCGGCCTCGCCCCCGGCGTCAAAGGTTTTCCGCCCATCCCGCTAGAGCGCACATCCGTCACCGGCCTCTCCCACAAGGACGGCACTCTCTCCATGGCCCGCAATGGCCCCGACACAGCCACCTCCGATTTTTCAATCTGCATCGGCGACCAGCCCGCGCTGGATTTCGCCGGCAAGCGCAACCCCGATGGCCAGAGCTTCGCCGCCTTCGGCCGTGTTACCAAAGGCATGGAGGTAGTGCGCAAGATTCAGGCGCAACCATCCGACGCGCGCCAGCGCCTCACCCCGCCAATCAAGATCCTCAGGATCGCCCGCGAATAGCCGGTGGCTTCGCTCCGTTGGGTGGCCGGGGTTGCCCACGCGGAATGGCTACCGATAATAACTGTTAACGCTGCTCGGACCGAGCGAACTGGGGCTGCCCGGCACGGGAACCTGGGACCCGGCCAAGCTCATTCTACGATAACGCCGTCTTTCCGCCATTAGTGCGTAGAGCGCTCTTTTTCCGTTCTTGCAAGGACGATTAGCTGCAATGAGCTGCAATAATGGTTAGCGGAGAACGCGCCCGTGAAGATTTTCCTACTTTTCCTCATCGCTGTTCCCGCGACTTGCATTGCGAATGCCCAGAACGCTCCTCTCCAACCGCAGTTCGAAGTGGCATCGGTGAAGCGGGCCGACCAGTGCCGGTTTAACACCTCCATCGACCCCGCTTCGGTCGCATTACTGGGTGTCCCTCTCCAGCCGGTCCTGATGGAAGCGTTCAAAGTGAGGACCGACCAGATCGAAGGACCGTCCTGGCTGGAGACGGATTGCTTCGATATTTCCGCTAAGTTCCCCGAAGGCGCCACCCGAGACCAGCTTCCGGCCATGCTGCAAGCATTGCTGGCCGAAAGGTTCAAGCTCGTAGCCCACAAGGAGGATCGCCCGCGTCCCGGCTACGCGCTGGTGGTGGACAAGGGCGGCCCGAAATGCAAAGAGGACGATCCGAACACGAACTTCATGGGCCCCGGCCGCGCCGGGCTGATGGCCATTGGCCGCGCTGGCCGTGGCGGACTAAAAGGTGTCATGACAATGGCAACGCTCGCCGCGAGTCTTTCGAGACAGGGCTACGGCCCAGTGGAAGATCTTACCGGGCTGACCGGAAACTACGACATCGAGCTACATTGGACACCGGACAGAGCCCTCGAACCGGCGGCAGGCGACGCGACCGCTTCAGCGGCCGCGCCCCCAGGTGCCGGCATTCCCGCGCCTGAACCCAACCTCTTTACCGCGCTTCGGGAGTCGCTAGGGTTGAAACTCGAGCGCCGCAATCAGAAGGTCCAATTCGTGGTGATCGACCACATCGAGCGGATTCCCACTGGGAACTGAGTTCTGAGCCAACCACTACTGGAGCGGGCGACGTCGACTGCGTCCGCTAATGCGAGTTCCGGTCTTGAAGTGGGGTTTCCCGGAACTTGCCCCTGAGGACCCGCCTGAACGGGCTTCGGAACTGGTTGCATGAGGCCGACGTCTCGGCTGCCAACTTGTCCGGCCAGAACGATACCGATATCCCCACATAATGCCCCCGAGGAGCCGGGCGCCATTTGCCGTAGGGCCGGTGTCCATTCCGCGGGTCGACAAAACCAGCCACAACTTTCATGCAGGGCTGGCAGCGGGGTTTCCGATATTCACGAATAACGCACCTTGAACGGGTGCTGTTGTTGCCCACCACGGGGCGCTCTGCGATGGGCCGATTCCGACCTGCAAGTTGAGCGGACTCCCAGAGCGGGCCGTCTGCTCCGACGCCTCCGTGGGGGTGTTGATCAGAAACCGCTTCCCATCGGGCCGCGACCCCTTCACCATCGGCGTATAATCGTCCCAAAAGGCACTCATGAGCCGCACCGGGCTATTGCTGCTGACCACGTATGTCCTGTTGCTCGCGCAGGGACCCAGTGTCATCCGCATCGACGTCAACCTGGTGCAGGTGGATGCCGTCGTCACGGATTCCAAGAATAAGCTCGTAAGCAATCTCAAAGCCGAAGACTTCGTCGTTCTCCAGGATGGCAAGCCGCAGACCATCACCAATTTCTCCTACATCACGACGGGCAACCGGTCGGTCCCCGCGCCGCCGCCGGTGCAGCGTACCGGCGTGGCGCCGCCGCCGCTGCCTCCTCCGGCTCTCAAACCGACCGAAGTCCGCCGCATGTTTGCCCTGGTGGTGGACGATCTCGGCTTGTCTTTCGAGAGCGTGGCGCACGTCCGGGACGCGCTGCGGAAGTTCGTCGACCACGAGATGCAGCCCGGCGACATGGTGGCCATCATACGCACCAGTGGCGGTTTGGGCGTACTGCAGCAATTCACTACCGACCGCAGCCTGCTCGATGCCGCGGTTGACCACATCAAGTTCTTCTTAGGCAGGGTCAGCGTGGACTCCTTCGAGCCGTTGGGGCAGATTACCGATCCCAATGCTGTCTACCCGGTTAGCGGACAACGGTCGAGCCTCGCGGAGATGATGGCTGCGGACGCCATTGCCGCTTACGGCCAGCTTCGCTCCCAGACCCTTCTTACCGGCACGCTGGGCGCCCTTCGTTATGTGATCGACGGCCTACGAGATCTGCCCGGCCGCAAATCCGTGGTGCTCTTTTCCGAGAATATGCAGCTCTTCCCCGGCCTGGCAGACGATCCGGTTCCCGCGACCGGGAGCGGTTCTTCCTCTCTGCCCATACCCTACGTGGTGGAAAACATGCGCCATCTCATCGACGCGGCGAACCGCGCGTCGGTCGTGATCTACACTATCGACCCGCGCGGCCTACCAGTGTTCTTTCCCGGAGCGGGCGACAATCCAAGCGTTGGGCAACGGGGCGCTGGTTCGGCGCTCCTCATAGACCAGGGCGAGACCAAGATGCAGGATTCGCAGCAGGGACTGTCCATGCTGGCGGAAGAAACCGGCGGGCTGTTCATCCACAACGACAACTTCATCGACGACGCCATCGACCAGGCGGTGGCCGATACCGAAGGCTACTACCTAATCGGCTATCATCCCGACTCGGCAACCTTCGACTCCAAGACCGGCCAACCGCAATATCACAAGGTGCAGGTGCACCTCAAGGTGGCCGGCCTCCACGTTCGCTCGCGCAGCGGCTTTTTCGGCGAAACCGACGCCGCAGCGCGCGAGGTCCCCCCAACCGGCCGAGCCGCGCTCATGCACGCGCTCACTTCGCCGTTCTCCTCCGGCGACGTGCACGTGCGGCTGACCACGCTGTTCAACCAGATGCCCGACGCGCGCTCCTGTTTGAGCGCTCTGCTCCACATCGACACCCAAGATCTCAAGTTCACTCCGCAGCCCGACGGCTCGCAGCAGGCCGCCATCGAAGTCGCCGCCATGACCTTCGGCATCAGCGGCCAGCCCGTCGACCAGAGCGATCGCACGTTCAACCTCGATCTGCAGCCCGACCAATACGCCGCTGCCTTGCTCAATGGTCTGGTTTACGTCGCGAATCAGCCCGTACAACGTCCCGGCGTGTACCAGATGCGGGTCGCTTTGCGCGATCAAAATTCCGAGCGACTGGGTTCTGCGAACCAGTTCGTGGAAGTGCCGGACCTGAACAAGGGCCGCCTCACGCTATCCTCCATCCTGCTGCGACACGCCCGTGGCGCCGCTTCGGGTGTGGATCACGCAGAAGGACAGGTAGCCGATGCCGACCCGGTCAACACTGCCGCGCTCCGCGTCTTCAAGCCTGGCGACGCGCTCACCTATCAGTACCTGGTATTCAACGCGCAGACCGACTCCGCCCAGAAAACCGAGCTCGAAGTGCAGACGCACATCTTCCGCGATGGGAAACAGGTTTACGCTGGACAACCGATGCTTCCAGACCTGGCCGGCCAGGCGAACACCAGGCGCCTCCTGGCAGGTGGCCACATAACCCTGGCGAAAGCCATTGATCCCGGCGCCTACGTGCTGCAGCTCATCGTTACCGACAAGCTGGCGAAACAGAAATACCAGGCGGTGTCGCAGTGGATCGATTTTGAAGTGCGGAAGTAGTACGGCGCGATGGTCGCTTCGAGACTGAACAGTCGGCTGCGGTGTGGCTGCCGATAACGCGCCTTAACGCTCCGCCGGAGTGGGCGGCCGCCGCGCGAATCGCGCGCTGTCAAACGGAACCGGCGGGTGCCGGCAGATATCAGCAACGGGCGTTACACGACCCGGTGCGAAGGAATCCGTCCCGAAACGGGGCCTTTGTGCAACATTTACTTTTCTACTCAAACCGAGCGGGGAGGGTTGAACACATCGGACGTTCTTGGCCGTTCTTCAGCCATCGTTTCGTCCAATCGGTTGAATTCTGCCGAAATACTGGTAATGTACTCAGTGGTCATGGGTTCAGGGCCTTCAAAGCACAGACGACGTAATAGCGCTCGCGTTTTTACTGCCTTCCGGTAGTGCCAACTCGCCTTCACGTCCACCTTAAGTGCCAGGGCAACGCTCCCGATCACTGCAGGGAGGCCAGCAATGCCACCAACGATTTTGCTCGGAACTGAAGTGAAAATTCCTAGCACCGCCGCCGCTACCGTGCAGCCGAGTGCGATAACCGCGAGCCCTAGTGAGATGTAGTCGAGCAGAGCGGCCCTACGTTCGGACTTCAACCTTTGGTCCTCCAAGGCGCTCTTCAGCAACGTGAGCCTGTCTTCGACGGACACGCCCCACACAATAGCACAAGTTTGTTGCGGCTCAAAAAGGGTAAGTTTCGGGGCGAAATACGCAGGGGCTAAAATCGAGGCTTTGAGCGTCTCAAAGCTCGGTCCCGAAAACATGGCAAAAACTCGCACCGTTCGGCCCCCGACTCTTGTTCGCGGCCAGTCCCAAAACGCTGTCCCCCAAAACCCGGCCTGATTTCTGCGCCTACGACTTCCGAATTTCGAGCTTTTTCAGTTCTGCGAATTCATCTGGCTGGTTTGTCGCCAAGCCGGAAGCAATCCACATGAGCGAAAGTCGTTAGCGCCCTATCGGAAGTGCCGCGGCAGAATTCTCGTGATGGAACAGCAGAGCGCTGAGGCCGCGGCACTTTCGATAGGGGCGACTTGAAGGAAGCCGTTGGCGTGGCGGGCCGCGCTATGGAGCCACCATCATATTGCTGTGTTTTTTGGGGGTGGCCAAATGAGGGTTGTGGGGAGAGAAGGGCTCGTGGCGCTTTGGCATATTCGAAAAAGGGGCTCGGCGTTGTGGGCGTGTTCAAAGATGTGTGGGCAATGCTGTTGTGGAAGCATTCCATCCGAGCCGCAGACACACGACTGCGACCGCGCCGGTGGGCACGGTAATTTTGCCGCGTACTTTACGACGTCTATGAACTGTCGAGAGGCTTGCATTGAGCCGCCAGTTGCCGAGGCGAGAGATTCACTCCGATTCGCATTTCTCCGTTACAGACAGGACACCTCCAGGCGCAAGCCTCGCAAGTGTTCGCTGGAGCAGCCTGGGAAGCAGTCGGCGTGCAGACGAGGAATTGCCGGGCTAGCGTCAGAAGTGCCGATCGGCGGGTGTTGGTGAGGAATCCAAATTGTCGGATGCGAACAAAGCCTCGCGGCAGAATGTGCTGGGTAAAGCGGCGGAGAAACTCCACGGCTTCGACGGTCATCTTCCGCTGCTTGTTGCCATGAGCATAGTCTTTCCAGCGGAATGTGACATTCTCTCCATCAAAGGCCAGCAGCCGGTGGTTGCTGATTGCGACCCGGTGTGTATACCTGCCCAGGTAGCGGAGCACCCAAGCTGGGGCGCCGAACGTCGGCTTCGCGTATACCACCCACTGTTTCTTGAAGAGTGAGTTGACAAAAGCCGCGAATCGCTTCGGATTGGCGAGTTGACTGATTGAGCCGGTAAAGATCAGCTTCTTCTGGCGGTACGCCTTGCGTAGTCCTTCCACAAACTTGGCTCGAAAAACCGTGCTTAGCACGTTCACCGGCAAGAAGAAGGCGTACTTCGGGTGAATCCAGCGGTCGTGGCTGGCGGAAAGACCGCCTGCGGGCACCACGCAGTGCACGTGAGGATGCAAAAGCAGGTTCTGTCCCCAAGTGTGGAGGATGCTGATGAAGCCGATTTGAGCACCCAGCCGCCTGGGATTGGCCGCAACTTCCATCATCGTGTCCGCGCTGGCGCGAAATAGCAGGTCATAGAGAACCGGAGCGTTACGCCAGCACAGGGGATTTAGCTCGTTGGGCAACGTGAAGACAACGTGGAAGTATGGAACGTCGAGCAGTTCCTTCTCGCGCGCGGCAAGCCAGCGATGGCGAGATTGTGCCTGACATTTCGGGCAGTGCCGGTTGCGGCAGGAATTATACGAGATGGCCTGATGGCCGCATTGCGAACATCGATCGATGTGACCGCCCAGTGCCGCGGTGCGGCAGCACCGGATAGCACGCAGCACGCTCAACTGCTGATAGCTCAGCCAAGGACTTCGGTCGATGAAACGATCGCCTTGCTCGCGGAGTAAGTCGGCCACCTCCACGGCAGGCCGGCTCATTGCGGTTTGCGCTTCCTCCGCGACAGTGGGAGTTTCTCCGGACTGGAAACGAGGATCTGTTCGAGCGGGTTGGCTGCGGACTGCAAGTGCCGCCGGGATAGGTGCAGGTACATGGTGGTCGCCTCCAGATCGGAATGACCGAGCATCATCTGTATGCTCCGCAGGTCTGCGCCGGATTCCAGCAGGTGAGTCGCGAAGCAATGCCGCAGCGTGTGCGGCGTCACCCGCTTCCGGATTCCGGCGCGAACGGTGGCCTCCCGAACCGCCTGCCACACGACTTTGGGCGAGATCGGCTTATCTGCCCGCCAGTTGTCTATTGTGCCGGGGAACAAGTAGGTCTGCGGGCGCATCCATCGGTAGTATTCGCGTAGAGTTGGCAGCAGCCTCCTGCTCAAAGGAACTTCCCGATCAATGCCGCCCTTGCCCTGAACGACGCGAACCATCATCCGCTTGCTGTCGATGTCGCTGACCTTGAGGCGGCACAACTCTGAGCGCCGCAACCCGGTTGAATAAAGTGTCATCAGGATGGTGCGGTGGTAGAGATTGCTGGCCGCGCCAATCAACTGTGCCACCTCGGCCGGGCTGAGAATTACCGGCAACTGCAGACGCTGTTTCGGATACGGCAGATCCTCCTTCATATCTCGGCGCTTCAAGACCTTGATGTACAGGAAGCGAAGCGCGCAGATGTTCAGGACGACGGTGTTGACGGCAAGCTTGCGTTCTCCGAGCAGGTGGGCGTGGTAACTCCGGATATCATCCGGACCAAGCTGATCGAGCGGCACGCCAACACGCTGGCGAAAGTGCTCGACCGCCTTCAGATACGAGTGGATGGTTGTGGCAGCGTGGTTGCGTCGCAGGAGTTCCTCCCGCATGCGCTGCATGAGTGGCGTCACAGAGATCTCCTTTCCCTGCGACAAGCCTATCCTTCAAACAACCACGAGTGGTCGGGCGGCCGCCGCGCCAGCGGCTTCGTTCAAGTCGCCGTCTCGGACTTTGTTGTCGCTGATCGTTCACAATCCGCCGTTCTGGGCGATAGATCCTGCCTGGGTCGCCTCGCCGTCACCAATCTCGAGCCCACGCCGTGAGGCGGTTTATGGTGGAGGTTTCGACTTGCCTTCGCGCCATGGAACTGACCACGATTCTGAACCGCTGCCACCATTTTCGAGGTTTTGTCTATGAGCACGCCCGCTTCAGTACCGACAAGAAAAGCATCGAAGTGGTCCTGCGGCCGCGCAAAGGTTCAGCCGCAGTCTGCTCGCGCTGCCATTTGCCGGCGCCCGGCTACGACCAACTCGCGGAACGACGTTTTGAGTTCATTCCTCTGTGGGGATTCTTCGTCTTCCTGCTGTACGCCATGCGGCGCGTCGATTGCCGACGGTGCGGCGTGGTGGCCGTCGAGGAAGTCCCCTGAGGCGACGGCAAACGCACGCTGACCAAAGCGTATATGCTTTTCCTAGCCCGTTGGGCGCGCCGACTTTCGTGGAAAGAAACCGCAGAGTGCTTTCGCACTTCCTGGGACAAGGTGTTCGATGCGGTGGAACATGTCGTCGCCTGGGGATTGGAGCATCGCACGCTCGGTCAGATCGACGCCATTGGCGTCGATGAAATCCAATACGCCAAAGGCCACAAGTACCTGACCTTGGTCCACCAGATCGACATCGGCATCAGCCGCCTGCTCTGGGTAGGGCGAGAACGAACCATCGAATCCTTCCAGGGATTCTTCACCACCATGGGCCAAAAGTCATCTCCAAGATCTCCTTCATCTGCTCGGATATGTGGGAGCCGTATTTGAAGGTCATCCAGGAGAAATGTTCCGAGGCGCTGCACATTCTCGACCGGTTCCACATCGTCGCCAAAATGAACAAGGCGCTCGACGAGGTCCGCGCCGAGGAAACCCGCCGCATGAAACGCGAAGGGCGTGACCCGGTGCTGAAGAAGTCCCGCTGGTTGCTGCTCAAACGCAGTGAGAACCTCGGTGATGAGCAGCACTTCCGCCTCCGCGATCTTCTCCGCTACAACCTGAAAACCGTCCGCGCTTATCTTCTCAAGGAAACATTTCAGCAGCTCTGGGATTACAACTCGCCAGCGTGGGCAGGCAGGTTCCTGGACGAATGGTGCCGACAGACTATGCGTTCCCGCATCGAACCCATGAAGAGAATCGCCCGTTCGCTACGTCAACATCGCGAACTCATCCTCAACTACTTCAGGGCGGGAAAGCTCATTTCCAGCGGCGTCGTGGAAGGCCTGAACAACAAGGCCAAAGTCACCCCGAGAAAATCCTACGGATTTCGCACGTACCGGGTGCTGGAACTGGCCCTCTACCACTCACTTGGCAAGCTGCCCGAGCCTGAATCCATCCACGATTTCTTTTGACGAGCCCGAAATAAAGGCTACCGTCCGCCGCGCGAGCCTCCCTCTGATGACGGCGGCACGATGCCTTTCAGCCGGAAGTAGACTGCCATGTAGCCGTATTCCTCGCTGTCATGGGTGGTGGCGTAGATCAGGGTTCCCAGTTTCGTGCGCTGGCCCACCGCCTCCTGGAAATTGGCGTCAGTGAGGCTGTCAAATGCAGCGTCGCATTCCGCGAATGAGGCCGCCAGCGCCGCTACCAGGTCTGCCTTCGCGGTCTTGGTATTTGCGTCTCCCCGTTTGCGCTCGCCATGCACGCTGCTGCACAGGCCGGTCTGAGCATCGGCAATGTGCGCCAGCAGCGCACCGAACGTGCGGATTTCGGGAACCGGCTGGAAACTGTAGTTTTCCTCTGGCATCTTCTCGGCGGCCTTAGTCAGGTTGTTCTTCACGGCGGTGTAATTGCGTTTTGCCTCGGCGATGAGCGCGTTGGTGCTCTGCGCCTGGAGTCCACAGGCGGCGGCCAGCGAAGCGGCGAATACGAGTAGCGTAGAGCGGTTCATCTGGATCAAACTCCTTCTCGGTGATTGTGGTTATAGACCTCTGCCATTCTACCCCAGCGAGCCCGTTAACCCCATGCGGCGCGCAGATTTTACTTGACCGCCGCGCGGGTGCCGCTGTATGCTTCTCCTAGACATCTAGGAGAATGATGGGGAAAGCCAAGCCAGATGTACTGCAGGGCACTCTGGACCTGCTCGTACTCAAGACTCTCTCGCGCGGCAAACAGCACGGCTACGGGATCGCGGTCCATATTCAGCAGGTTTCCAGGGACGCGCTGCGCGTGGAAGAAGGGTCGCTCTACCCTGCCCTGCACCGCATAGAGCAGGACGGTTGGATTCGCTCGGAATGGGGCGTATCCGGAAACAATCGCAAAGCGAAGTTCTACGAAATCACGCCGGCCGGCCGCCGCCAGTTGGCGCTGGAAGAAAAGAAGTGGGAGAACCTGACGTCCGCAGTAGCCACCGTATTGAAATTCGCCTGAGTACGCACACGCTTCAGCTTGTGCATTGATTTATGTCCTGGCTCCGAAGACTGACCGCTACCCTCCGCCCGCGGCGACTTGACGCCGCGCTCGACGACGAGCTCCAGTTCCACCTTGAGCAACGCATCGAGGACTTCATCTCCCAGGGCATGACCGCCGAACAGGCACGCCGCGAAGCGGCCCTGCTGTTCGGCAATCGCACCCACCTGCGCGAATCGGCGCGCGAGCGGGATGTGCTGGTCTGGCTGCAGACCACGCTTCAGGATTTGCGTTACGCCCTGCGGACGTTGCGGCGCAATCCGGGATTTGCAGCTGCGGCCGTGCTTTCGCTGGCGCTGGGCATCGGCGCCAATACCGCCATCTTCACGCTCCTCGACCAGGTGCTGCTTCGGAACCTGCCGGTCGCGCACCCGGAAGAGTTGCTTCAGCTCGCACCGGAAGGCGCTATCTATGGCGTCAACATCGGCGACGATTCGCTGTCCTACCCGATGTACCGCGACATCCGCGACCGCAACCAGGTGTTCAGCGGACTGATCGGCCGTTTCCGCGTGCCCCTGAGCGTGGCGTACGGCGACCGCACGGAACGCGTGGAGGGTGAACTCGTCACGGGGAACTATTTCCAGGTGCTCGGCGTCGGCGCCGCTCTCGGCCGAACGTTCACTCCGCAAGACGACGTGACGCCAGGCGGCCATCCCCTCGCCGTACTGAGCTACGGTTACTGGACCGACCGGTTTCGGGCTGATCCGGGTGTTCTCGGCCGGCGCATCATCGTCGACGGGCGCGCGCTGACCATCATCGGGGTGAGTCAGAAAGGCTTCGATGGTATCGCGCCGGGGCACTCCGCCAAGATTCGGATTCCGATCGCCATGAAGGCCCAGATGACCCAGGGCTACTTCTCCGACTTCTTCAACCTGGAGAACCGGCGTGCCTATTGGGTCCAGGCCGTGGGCCGTTTGAAAGCAGGGGTCACGCTGCAAGAGGCCAGAGCATCCCTGCAGCCGCTGTTCCACTCTGTGCTGGCGATGGAGGTGCTTGAAAAGGGGTTCGAGAAGGCGTCGGCCAGTGATCGCGCCGAGTTCCTGAAATCCGCCCTTGCGCTCTTGCCTGGCTCGCGCGGTAATTCGAGCCTGCGGGAGGATTACGAGGAGCCCTTGGGCCTTATGATGGCGATTGTCGGCCTGGTTCTGCTGATCGCCTGCGCCAACGTCGCCAACTTGCTGCTCGCGCGCGCGGCCGCTCGACAGCGGGAGATCGCCGTGCGGCTGGCGATCGGCGCTTCGGCCGGACGCGTCACGCGCCAGGCCCTCGTGGAAAGCCTTCTGCTGGCCCTCGGCGGCGGAGTTGCGGGCCTCCTGCTCGCCACGTGGACCGACCGTTTGCTCCTTCGCTTTATCCCCACGGACTTCGGACCTCCCAACCTGATTACCACCCCCGACACGCGTATCCTGGCCTTTACTCTGGCGGTGTGCGTGATGACAGGTCTGCTGTTCGGCCTGGTTCCGGCGCTCGCCACGCGCAAAGTGGACTTGGCGCCTGCGCTCAAGGTCGACGCGCGGGCGGCAGCCGGGGGCCGGACCCGATTTCGCCGGGCACTCGTCGTCGCGCAGATATCGTTGTCGGCCCTGCTGCTCATTGCGGCCAGCCAGTTCCTGCGCTCGCTGGCCAACCTGCACCGCGTCGATCTGGGCATGCGGGGCAGCCGCAGCGTCGTGGCGTTTTCGATCAACCCCAGCCTCAACGGATACAGCAAGGAGCAGAGCGTCCAGTTCTATCGCGCGCTCCTCGAAAAACTGCGAAGCTCCGCCGGGATCGAGTCGGTTGGCGCGGCAACCATTCCCGTGC
>Ga0335081_10016121_pt1 | contig 12091 bp, 12 predicted proteins | sample Lox_Sample_35_FD_206713 | JGI IMG/M metagenome (GOLD analysis project Ga0335081, IMG submission 206713) | Soil microbial communities from Loxahatchee National Wildlife Refuge, Florida, United States - Lox_Sample_3.5 | ecosystem: Environmental > Terrestrial > Soil > Wetlands | place: USA... | reverse complement strand
ATCCTCGCCGCGCACCGTAACCCATACTTCCTCTCCGTCCCGCGTAAAGAACGCTTCATGTGGTGAGCGGCCGACGTAGCTGACATGCTTGGTCGCATTCGTTGCGGTATCGATAAATGTCACGGAGTTAGAGCCAATGGAAATAACCGCGAGCGTTCGATGGTCGGGAGAAAAACCCATGCCGTGGACCAGCAATTGGCCCTTGTAGAGCGGACTGAAATTGGCAGGTGTTGTGTCACCCAGACGAAGGACTCCGAGCAACTTATTATCCACCGGATCGACAACGGAAACTGTGTTCGAAAATTGATCTGATGTATAGAACCGGTCCTTGTGGCTGATCGCGATATCAGGTGCATTTGCAGCACCCGGTGCTTGCCCAGCGCAGGCGTCTCGCACGCCAACGAGAGCTGTTGTAACCAGCAAAGCAATCAAAATCGAAGGGCATTTCATGTCACAACTCCTTTGCATCCGTTCGTTCACTGAAGCGCGGCTCTTACATTGTCATTCGCCATTGATGATTGCTGGTCGGGTGCGGGCACAGACGGCGGTAGCGGCTGACCGAGCGCCAGCCGCATCGCGGCGATCTCCTGCTGCTGAGTAACAATTATTTCTTGCGCCATGCGCCGCAGCGTTTCGTTGTGCCCGTAGCGCAGCTCCGCCTGCGCCATGTCAATGGCGCCCTGGTGATGCGGCACCATCATCGCCACGAAATCACGGTCGACGTCGCCGCTTGGCTGGATCGTCATTCCGGCCAGCATTTTACTCATGGACGTGTCATTCTCGGCGAGGAACGGCACCTCAGTAACCGGCCCCACCTCCGCCAATCCACATAGTGGAATAAGGGTTACAACTGCGGGAGCCCGCACTATGGCCAAGGCGAGAAGGAAAAAAGCCGCGCCAGCTAGAAACGACCACACTGCTAAGCCAAGCGATCGCCATCCTCTATCTAAATAAAGAAGCGGACCTAACCGCTCGACGAAATGCTCCATTGGTCAGACCCAATTTCTTTACGGTCTTCGGTGAGACGTTCACTTTTGGGTAATCGAGCGCTTTGGCAGGGACTTCCGATTAATTGAGAAAAATATCGAAAAATTTCAAAAGCTGATCAATCGAATGGGAACGGTTCGGCAGTCCAGTTGTCTCGGATAAAATGCTTGCATGCCCTTGCGAGCGACACCTGTGGTGTTGACATTACCCCTCTCCTCAGTTGGAGCGGCCCATTGCCCGACGTTAGCAACGATAGCCGCCGCAGCTCTTCATTGTCTTTATAAGCCTCAAGGGTGACGGCGATTGACGTACCGCTCGCGCTCGATCTCCGGGCGATACGGCCGCCCATCGTCTGCACAAGTTGTTCGATGATTTTCGATCCGATCCCGGGCAGTACGGCGCCGGCTCCATCGCCATTGTCTGAAACGACGCAAAGCCAACCATGGGCCTGCCTGACAAGCTCGACACGTACAATCCCGTCGACCCCGTCGCAAAATGCGTGTTTGGCGGCGTTCGTCACCAGCTCGGCGATGACAAGGCCGAACAGCTCACATTGTTCACTGCGTAGCTCACCGGCATCGACATGGACCTCAAATGTCACCCCGCGCGGTTCGAGCAGCGCATCCGAAAGAGCTTTGCACAAATGTTCCACGTAGTACGGGACAGAAATCCAATCGCTCCTGGCTCCGACGAGAAGGGATCTGTGCAACTCGCCGAAAGCGATCATCCGCGTTTCCAACCGCGCCAGCGAAGTACGCTTATTAGTACCGAAAGCGTATTGGCGAAACGATGGTGCATTTCCCGCAACAGCAGGAATTCATCCAACTTCTGTGGGGCGAAGTTGCGAGAACGCGTCGTTTGAGGATTTGTAGCTTCAGTCATGGCGCGCTTTCGTTCTGTAGGCGGCCATTGTGCGGCAAAGACTCAGACGGAATCTATTGCACGATGGTGTCGGCAATATCTTTGAATTGGTCAGCGCCGACCACCACACGCCGTCGCGCCAAGTCGATTCTCGACCGTTCTGTCCTTAAAGATTTGTCGGGCGCCCTACTACACCGGGCAAAGTGAACTGGAAGATGGTGCCGTGGGATACGCCTGCTGTTGCCCACAGCTTTCCTCCATGCGTCTCCACGATGGTCCGGCAGACCGACAGACCTATCCCCAATCCATTGGTCTTGGTGGTGTAAAACGCATCAAAGACGCGCTCGAGATTCGCAGGGTCTATGCCCGGTCCTGAATCTTCCACGGAAATGACGACACCTTCCGACGCAGCCTTGGCGGTCCTGATAACCAGCTGCCGCGGGCGACCGTCGACGTCGCACATCGCTTCAGTGGCGTTTCGAATAAGATTCAACAGGACTTGCTGAATTTGAATGCGATCGCACCGGATAGATGGAAGGTCATCGGCAAACTCCGATCGCAAAGTCACGCGATTGGTTTGAAGCTCTCTCAACGACAGCGAAATTACTTCTCGCGAAGCTTCGTTCAAATCCACCATTTCAGTCGATATTTTCTGGTTGGCAAACAGTGCGCGCAATCGGGAAATTATTTCAGCGGCGCGGTTGGCGTCGCGAATAGTACGCCGCGTCGTTTCGCGGGCTCCGTCCAGATTTGGGGAGTCGGCGCCCAACATTCGTAGGCACGTGCTGGCGTTGGTTATGATGCCGGACAAGGGCTGGTTGACTTCGTGGGCGATAGAGGCGGTCAAAGCACCCAGGCTCATTACCCGTGCCATATGCGCGAGTTCCGTTCGCGCCTTGTTGAGGGCTTCGTCCGCAAGATTGTGCTGCGTTACATCCTGGACCCCGCCGAAGTATTCGACTTGCCCGTCTTTGTCGTGGCTGCCGTGCGCAACAACGTGTATGTGCTTGATCGAGCCATTCGGCATCAAAAGCCGATGTGTGTAATCGAAGTCGATAACGCCGCGCCGCACTTGTTCGGCGACGCCGGCAATGACTGCTCTATCTTCTGGGTGATAGCGGGTTGCGATCTTTTCAAACGTTATGTTTGCGCCTGGTTCAAATTCGTAAATGCGATAGAGCTCATCGGACCAAATGAACTTTTCTGTTCGGGAATGCCATGAGAAGGTTCCGGTCTGACTGAGCGTTTGACCTTTGGCGAGAAATGCCTCACTGCGCCGCAGCGCCTCCGCATCTCGTTTCCGGTCGGTCAAATCGACAATGAAGGCTACGCCCTGATCTTGCGATTCATCGAAGGTCGCGGCGCCAATCAAAACCGGGACGCGAGTTCCATCCTTTCTGAAATACTCTTTCTCGAAAGCTTGAATCGTGCCACTCGCTCTGATGTCCGTCAGGCGATGCTGGTCGGCGGCGCGCCACTCTGGCGGAGTGATCTCAGTCCATCGCAAGCTCCCGTTCGTGACGTCGTTACGCTCGTACCTTATCATCCGCAGGAAGGCATCGTTGCAATCGATGATTCTACCTTCAATATCCCATATGATAACTCCAATGATGTTGGCGTCGACGAGCCGCCGGATTTTGCCCTCGTTAGACCGGGCAACATTCGCGTAAAGCCGTATCGTCTCCATCAGCAGAACGATCATGATCGTCGTCGAGGTGAGCAGTGAAAACAGACGGCCCGCATAGAAGCCGACGTCGAAGCGCTTAGGGGACACAAAGACAACGATTACGACTTCCAAAATTACCGACAGAGCTACGATCATCAGCCATTGATCTAGCACTGAATGCCGGCGAAACCACAGAACTGCAAATGCACTTAAACACACCAGGATCGTGATCGCTGGCGGCAAGTAGTCTGCAAATACGTTCGCCGGTATTCCGCGAGTGCGGTCCGCGAAAATGGCCGGTAGGTAAGCACTGCCCGCTGTGGCGACTAGAACCAGTCCGCAGACGAGCGCAAGAACAAGCACGATGCTTCGGACGATAGAAGCGAGCGACGACCCCCGAGCCAGGCCCGGCTCGGATTTCTCGTTGCTCATTATTCCGTAGCCCAACAGTGCCAGGGCAAAAGGAAGGTGCCAGAACCAATAGAGCCACGGTGTGGTCTGAAGGCCCGCGCCGGGCAACCCGACCGGAGAAAACGCACCGGGAAATGAGAGCGCGTGCGGGATAATTATCAGGGCCGAGAAGAGGTAGCCGCAGGCGAGAACGAGGAGAGCGTTGAGCCGGTGGGCTGCGAATTGAGAAAAAAGCAATACTGAGGTGACAAGGTCAGTCACGAATACGACAGATTCGACTGCGGGAATAAATCCGTTCATCCGCCCAAGCGGTATGCCGGCGAACGGGGCGGTCAGGGCGATCGCCGCGAACTGGCATAAGGCGACGGCGACCGCCCACCGCGTCTGCTGCCTTGTCGGCGGCAGGTTCAGCAGCCATGCCTCGGCGTTTGTGGATTCACGCGCAATCATCGGGTCACGCGCCGCCGTCATCTGTTGAGCGCTTTGACCTAACGCGCTATGCCAAGTTTCGCCGCAATATTCACGAGATCCGCGAGAGAGCGGGCATCCATTTTTCGCATCACTTGTCCGCGGTGCGCCTTTACCGTGATCTCGCTGATGCCCAGTTCGAAACCAACCTGCTTGTTCAACAAGCCGCGCACGACCAAGCCCATGACTTCGCGTTCGCGGCGACTAAGATGTGCGTAGCGTGCCTGCAGCGATTTGATCTCCGTTTCAACCTGGAGTCTAGTCTCGCTGCGCTCTATGGCCAACTGAATTGCGCTCAATAATGCTGTGTCACTGAACGGCTTCGTCAGGAACTCGACTGCTCCAGCCTTCATTGCCTGGACCGTCGTCGGCACATCGCCAGCACCGGTAATGAAAATGATAGGCATGTCGGGTCGGTCAGCAATGCGCTTCTGTAGCTCTAGGCCGTTGAGGTCGGGGAGAGCAATGTCGAGAATCAAACAGCTCGGGGTCAGGACGCGAGGGCGGCATAGAAACGCCTGTGCGGACTCGAACGTTTCTGGCCGCCAGCCTGCATTACGGATTAGCAATTCGAGTGACTCGCGAACCGACACGTCATCGTCAACAACGAACACGATTGGTGTCGCATGCGCCATGACTGCTCCTGATGTGCGGTTCGATGCGCTCGCTAGGTTCATGTGTATCTCCACTGCCGGGAGGTGAGCAAGACCTATCGCTTTGATTTAGTTTACTTCCATCGAATGGCGGCATTGACCGCGTCACGAAGCGCCGTATCGCTGAATGGCTTGAACAAACATTCCACTGCGCCCTGCTCAAGGAGTCGCTTACGATTGGTTGCATCTACATGCGCGGTGATAAAAATAATTGGAATGCTTATCCCGCGTCGCTTCAATTCTTGCTGCAGATCTGGTCCTGACATTCTCGGCATCGCAACATCGATGATCAGACATTCGGTCTTTCCAACGTAATCGGACTCGAGAAAATCTTCTGCCGACCCAAATGCCTTTGCGGCGAAACCGAGCTCGCTGAGCAAATCCGGTAGGGACTCCCGCACCGACTCATCATCGTCGACGACAGCGACGAGCAAACGTTTAGGCATCAACGAATTCCTTGGTGACGCCGTCATAATGGAACGTTCGATTGGTGCCATGGTCTCAGACGGCGGACATCTGGGCCGACGCCCACCCAGTGCCGGTTAAGGGAGCACCATCAATTTGTGTCGGCGGGCGACGGGCGTCCATCCATACTTTGGTGTCGGTTCTGGTGGGAACTTGGAAATCGTTTTCTGACTTTTCTGATCCAATAGTATCGACAATACGATCGTCCTATAGCTTCGCGCTCTCGCGGGCGGCATCAATTGCGCGTTCAGCTAGATGGTCAGGCATTCGCTACGTCGCCCAAATGTCGATGATCTACGATCATGTGGCCGTTTCCGGCGTCGAATACGCTCCGGTGTTGAAAGGCACTTCGGAGCTGGGCTCAAAGGCTCTGGGAGTCTGTCGACTCGATCCGCCGGCCCAGATAATTCGGACCTTCGAAACCGCTAATGCGCACTTCGTTCTTTTGAGACTTACAAAACACAATTCTGCAGAAATGGAATTCTCGACACCATCTCATTTGGCTATCCTTTTGACCAACGGCATTTCAAGGGGATGCGAGTGGAGTGACGGGCGTCAAACTCGAAGGATATCTTCCTTGGCGCCAAATACCGTGATCGTAAATCCCGCTCAAAATTATCTCCGAATTCGAACGAGTATTTCGCAGAATCATTTTCAGATGTTGGTTTTGGCAATTCAGCCTACCCTCATGAGCTGGCGCAACGATCTCGAAATAGATCTCGCATCCGTGCAGTTGTATCAGAAGGTCGGTCTCGACGACGACGATGTCTGCCAGACGCTTATCAGCATGAGGCAGGAGATTGAAACACCCGGAATCAACAGCGCTTTTTATGTCGACACATTGCTTTTTTTACTTCTGACGCGATTAATGCGCTGTGCCTCCGATTTAGCGGAGCCGCGTCAGCGGAGCTGCGTCAAAGGCGGGCTACCAAATTGGCGGCTAAAGCGAGCAATAGAACGCCTAGAGGGCGATCCTGCCAAGATGCCCACCTTGGCGGAGGTAGCCGAGTTGATCGGGCTTCATCCAGCAACTTTTTGTCGAAGCTTTAAACAGTCGATGGGGTTGTCGCCTCATCGCTATCTACTCGCGCACCGGGTAAATCGAGCCAAGGAAATGATGAACAATCAAAAGCTCAGCCTTACTGAGATTGCACTCGATTGCGGCTTTGGCAGTTCAAGCCAATTTTCTGTCGTCTTCAAAAAGATTACCGGAATGTCCCCTCGAGAATTCCGCCGCGGACTTTAGTAGCGATCAGAACCTCGCTCTGGAAATTCAAATGCTCCGCCGGAGTAAACTATCTCCCAGGCCGCGGCCCAGGAGATAGTTTTAAGCGCATCGCTTTTCGATCTTCACGCTTAGTACATCCAGAGCATTTGATTATAGCCGAGGCTGCCGCCGCCGGTGTTTGCTGGGTCGTCAGATTGAATACCGACCTTCCCGTGGGGAACCATCGCGAACGCATGTAGGCCGTTGCGTTCGTTCGCCGCGTTTCGCTGCAGAATCGTGCTCTGGTTATTCGAGAGTGAGTTACCAGTGCCGAGATCGGGGTCGTACGACTGTGCATGACTGACAGAGGCCATGAACACAGTGAGCGCGGCGGCAATGAGAGGTTTCTGCATCATCTTTCTCCGTGGTTTGATTTACGCTTATTGAAAGCGAGGGTGCGTTGCGTTTGCGCACTCGCCCCCGCTGGCAGAGATCTGCATCCACTGGATCAGTTTCAATGGGATTCGCCGAAGCGCGTCTGCGCTTAGCGCAATTGTCCTATAAACAAATCAATTTCTGAAAAGTTGTTACGCCGAAAACTGCGAATATCGGTGCGTAACGTCTTTGGCGGTTAGCCCGACTTTCCTTAAGTGCCGTCAAGCTCGAAAGCAAAATACGTGCGCGCACTCATTAAATCTCTTCAAATCTCTTCGTTCGGTGCGACGACGAAAGGTTTCAACACGGGAGACATCCTATGGTCTCTGACGATATCGACCACAACCGCCGCCAGCTTCTCGGCGTGGCCGCCGTCACAATCGCAGCCGCACAGTTAGGCATGACCGGTGCGGCCGAAGCGCAGTCCGGCAAGGCGAGGGAGACTCAAATGGCTGTAATCAAACCTGGGTCCCGCACATCGTTTCCGCCTTTGAAGCAGATCGACGCCGGTCTATTGAATGTCGGTTACGCCGAGGCCGGCCCGGCAGGCGGCCCCCCAGTCATTCTTCTGCATGGTTGGCCCTACGACATCTACAGCTTCGTCGATGTCACGCCGGCGCTCGCCTCCGTGGGTTACCGCGTCATCGTACCCTATGTGCGAGGCTACGGTTCGACGAAATTCCTGTCCGGCGACACGGTGCGCAACGGCCAACCAGCGGCTGTCGCCGCCGACCTTATTGCGCTAATGGATGCGCTCAAGATCGAGAAGGCGACGCTCGCCGGCTTCGACTGGGGCGCGCGATCGGCCAACATCGTTGCGGCGCTGTGGCCCGAGCGCTGCAAAGCCATGGTATCGGTGAGCGGCTATCTGATCGGCAGCCCGGAGGCCGAAAAAAGGCCGCTGCCGCCGAGCGCCGAACTGCAATGGTGGTACCAGTTCTACTTCGCCACTGATCGCGGCCGCGCCGGCTACGACAAATACCGGCACGACTTTGCCAAGCTCATCTGGCAGCTTGCCTCGCCGAAATGGAAATTCGACGACGCCACGTTCAACCGCAGCGCGGCGGCGTTCGACAATCCGGATCACGTCGCGATCGCTATCCACAATTACCGCTGGCGCCTCGGCCTCGCCGAGGGCGAGTCAAAGTACGACGAGGTGGATAAGAAGCTCGCAGCAGCGCCGGTCATCACAGTGCCGACGATCACGCTCGAAGGAGATGCCAATGGCGCGCCGCATCCCGAGCCCGCAGCCTACGCCAAGAAGTTCTCAGGAAAGTATCAGCACCGCACCATCAAGGGCGGCATCGGCCACAACCTGCCGCAGGAAGCGCCGCAGGAGTTCACCGAGGCCGTCATCGATATCAGTGGGCCTCATGCCGGCTGACTCAGCATAAAGCGCTTCGCGAGCGAAGGAAAAGAGTGATCATGCCGGACAGGGAGCAAGTTATGACGACAGTTCGAGGTTCTGGAGACATAGATTACGAGCGTCGCACGCTTCTGGGTGCCGCTACGACCAGCCTCGCTGCCGCGGGCGCCGCGAGCCTTTTCCCGTCACGGGTATCCGCAGCGCCAGCCACCGATGCAATCCGGCCATTCCATTTCAAAGCGTCGGACAAAGATCTTGGGGACCTGCGCCGGCGAATCGAGGCGACGAAGTGGCCCGAGCGCGAACAGGTCACTGACGCAACGCAAGGCGTACAGCTGGCGACGATGCAGAAGCTCGCGCAGTACTGGGCGAACTCGCACGATTGGCGTAAGTGCGAGGCGAAGATCAACGCCCTGCCGAACTTCATCACCGAGATCGACGGACTCGACATTCATTTCGTTCACGTGCGCTCCAAGCATGGCAATGCGTTGCCGATGATCGTCACCCATGGCTGGCCCGGCTCGATCATCGAGCAGATGAAGATCATCGATCCGCTGACCAATCCGACTGAGCACGGCGGGACCGCGGCCGATGCCTTCCATCTCGTGATTCCTTCGCTCCCGGGCTACGGCTTCTCGGCTAAGCCGACGAAGCCGGGATGGAACCCCGTTACCATCGCGAAAGCGTGGGCGACGCTCATGCAACGCCTCGGCTACACAAAATACGTGGCGCAAGGTGGCGATTGGGGCAATGCCATTTCGGAAGTGATGGCTTTGCAACAGCCGCCGGGATTGCTCGGCATTCACACCAACATGGCGGCGACGGTTCCGCCCGATGTTTCGAAGGCGCTGTCCGCGGGCGGCCCGCCACCCGCCGGCCTTTCGCCGGAGGAAAAACACGCGTGGGATCAGCTCGATGATTTCTACAAGAACGGGTTGGGCTACGCCAACGAGATGGCGCTTCGTCCGCAGACGCTCTACGGAATTGTCGACTCACCGGTTGGCCTCGCGGGCTGGATCCTCGATCACGACATTCGCAGCTACCAGATGATCGCCCGCGTCTTCGACGGCAACGCCGAAGGGCTGACGCGCGACGACGTGCTCGACAACATCACGCTCTATTGGCTGACGAACACGGCGATCTCTTCGGCGCGTCTCTACTGGGACACGACGCATAATTTGCCGCCGGCCGGCTTCTTCGACGCGCGAGGCGTCAAGCTTCCGATCGGCGTCAGCGCGTTTGCGGAAGAAATCTATCAAGCGCCGAAAAGCTGGGCGGAGAAGGCCTACGTGAAGCTCGTCTACTACGGCAACCATCCCAAAGGCACGCACTTCGCGGCCTGGGAGCAACCTGCGCTCTTCGTGTTCGATGTGCGGGCAACCTTCAAATCGCTTCGGTCGGTGTGAGGAGGGTTCCATGTCGGAAAGGCTCTTGTCGCGCCGCGAAAGCTTGTTTGCCGTCTCAGGGCAGCACTGGGCATGACTATCCTCCGGCATGAACAGCGACTCCACCCGAGGGCGCCGACACATCCAAGGAACAAGGATTGCAATGCTCCGACCCCACCAGCCAGGCGAAGCAGTTTTTAGAGCGGTCCTGCCCGAAGACGTCGACTGGAAACCGTTTCCGGCGTTTCCACCTTCGGTTCGCCTCGCCGTCGTTGTCGGGGACCCTTCGCAGCCCGGCCCGTACGTGATCAGGGTCAAGGTGCCTTCGGGTGTGAAGCTGATGCCGCACCGGCATCCGGAGGACCGCATCTACACGGTTATGTCGGGCGTTTTTTACATCGGACTTGGCGACGAGTTCGTCGGCGACGAGGTGGTGGCATATCCATCCGGCGCCGTCATTGTTCTGCCCGGCAACACGTCCCATTTCCACTGGGCAAAGTCCGGTGAGTACGTCACCCAGGTAATGGCCATTGGTCCGCTGGGCCTCGAATACTTGGATGCTTCCAACGATCCGCGCCGGCAAGGCCACGGGCGCTTTGCGCCGTCAGCAAATTAATCCTGCGCGAGGGAAGGAGAGCGCAACATGGCCCTCATCATTAACGTCAACGGGAAGATGCACAGTGTCGATGTCGACGGTGACACACCGCTGCTTTGGGTGTTGCGCGACGTGCTAGGCATGACCGGCACGAAGTTCGGCTGCGGCATGGCGTTGTGCGGCGCTTGCACCGTTCATATCGACGGAGCGGCAACCCGCTCTTGCGTCACCCCAGTCGATAGCGTCGGCACATCGAAAGTCACGACCATTGAGGCGATCGGCGCAACGCCGGCAGGCGAAAAAATTCAGAAAGCCTGGATCGATCGAGAGGTGCCGCAGTGCGGCTATTGCCAGTCGGGGCAGATCATGTCCGCAGCGGCGTTGCTCAGGGAGAACCCGCATCCAACTGATTCCGACATCGACGATGCAATGGCCGGCAACATCTGTCGTTGTGGAACGTACAGCCGCATTCGCCAGGCGATCAAACAAGCGGCGCAGGCAACAGGGTTGGGCGATGGAGACTGAGAAGGCGGAAGGGACATAACGAAAATGGATTTATGCGGTGCCAATGGCGCTTCGCGGCGCAACATTTTGATCGGCGGCCTTGGCGCCGCGGTTGCGGCAGCCGTACAGGTGGATCAGGCCTTTGCGGCATCCACCTCTTCAGATCCCAACAACGGAACTCAGACCATGAACACAGTCACCACTAAAGACGGCGTCGAGATCTTCTACAAGGACTGGGGTCAGGGCCAACCCATCGTCTTCCACCATGGCTGGCCGCTCAGCTCGGACGACTGGGACGCGCAGATGCTGTTCTTTCTGCAGAATGGATATCGTGTGATCGGAATCGATCGGCGCGGCCACGGCCGCTCGAATCAGGTGTCCAGCGGTCACGACATGGAGCACTACGCCGCCGACGCGGCCGCGGTCGTCGAGCACCTCGATCTGCGCAACGCCATTCACGTCGGCCACTCTACGGGCGGCGGCGAGGTTGCTCGCTATGTGGCGCGGCACGGCAAGGGCCGGGTCGCCAAAGCGGTGCTGATGTCCGCTGTACCACCGCTTATGTTGAAGACGGCGAGCAATCCAGGCGGGTCGCCGATCGAGGTATTCGACGAGTTGCGCAACGGCCTGGCCGCCAACCGCTCCCAGTTCTACCGCGATATCGCGTCCGGTCCTTTCTATGGCTTCAACCGGCCGGGTGTGAAGCCTATCGAAGGGGCCATCGATAACTGGTGGCGCCAGGGTATGATGGGCGCGGCCAACGCGCATTACCTCGGGATTAAGGTCTTCTCGGAAACCGACTTCACCGACGATCTGAAGAGCATCGACGTGCCCGCATTGGTGATGCACGGCGACGACGATCAAGTCGTTCCCTACAAGGACGCGGGCCTGCTTTCGGCAAAGCTCCTGAAAAAAAGCACGCTGAAGATCTACCCCGGCTATCCGCACGGCATGCTCACGACCCATGCCGATGTGATCAACAAGGACATGCTGGCCTTTTTCCGAAGCTCTTCGTGAATCGACCTGCCCCGGCGGCCCGCATGCAACGTGACCGGAAAGGAAGCCTGCAATGGTGACGAGTCATTTCA
>Ga0335081_10016120_pt1 | contig 12091 bp, 11 predicted proteins | sample Lox_Sample_35_FD_206713 | JGI IMG/M metagenome (GOLD analysis project Ga0335081, IMG submission 206713) | Soil microbial communities from Loxahatchee National Wildlife Refuge, Florida, United States - Lox_Sample_3.5 | ecosystem: Environmental > Terrestrial > Soil > Wetlands | place: USA... | reverse complement strand
CGATTGCGGCTAACACCCACGCCGCTGCACAGCGATGCCGACATCGACGCGCTCGTCGATGCGATGTCAGACATATGGCAGAGCGTGATCTTTCGGAGAGCGGCATGACCACGGACAGCCAAGGTTGTCCGCGTTGAGCACTTTGTCGATATGAACGATTACTATGACAGGATGGAAATATCGCTCCATTGGGCCACTGTCCTACTGGTGACGGCACTTTATGGGCTGGCCCAGGTCTGGTCATTCATCCAACGAGGAGCGCAGTCGCGCATTGAACTGCAGTCGGTCCATGTATCTCTCGGGATGTGTCTCGCAGTCGTACTGGCGCTGCGCATCATCTGGCGAGTGGGGCCGGGCCGACGGCTGCCGTCGGCTGCGTCAGGCATTGCCGAAGTTGCCTCAAAACTCGTTCATTACGCGCTGTACGTGCTGCTTGCCTGTGTAATCGTGCTCGGATTCGGTTTTCGCTGGTCCCAGCACGTGCCGCTCAGCCTTTTCGGATGGTTCGCCGTCCCTGCGCCCTATCCGTTCAGTGAGCAGCAGGAGAAACTGATCGGCGATCTGCACTATTGGGTCGCCACAGCCGCCGTCATTCTCGCTTGTGGACATGCTGGCGCCGCCCTCGTCCATCAGTACGTGCTGCACGATCGAGTGTTGCGACGCATGTTGCCTGCCCGCAGTGCTCGGAAGGGCTGAATTCACCACTGTGGTGCGGATCGAGGCGTAGGTGACGAACCGACCCGTGCGCCCGTGGCAGGCCTGACGGCTTTTCACCACCATTTACCAGTGCTCACTGATCCTAACCGGACAAGGCGGATGCGTACGTATCTAAATGGTGCCGGATCGGGGAGCTCACTTCAGCCATGATCTTCGCCGCCAAGACGACAGCATCCGCGTTGATTGCCCTGTTGATAGCCTTCAGGTTCGAGCTTGATCAGCCGCAATGGACGTTGCTGACGGTTTTTATCGTTTCGCAGCCGCAGCATAGTGGCCCGGTTCTTGCCAAGAGCTTCTACCGGATTATCGGCACATTGATCGGTGCATCCGTTGCCCTGGTGCTCGTAGGCCTATTCGCGCAGGAGCGCGTCCTGTTCCTTGGCGCGCTCGCAATTTGGATCGGCGTTTGCACATTCGGCTCGCAATACGCAAGAAACTTCGCTGCCTATGCTTTCGTCCTAGCCGGTTACACAGCGGCGATAGTCGGCATCCCCGGAGCCTTGGACGCGAATAATGCCTTCTACATCACTACGGCGCGCGTCACAGAGATCTGTCTCGGAATCATGGTCGCTGCCGCGGTCAACCGTATCGTCTTGCCAAGCTCGACCGTCGCGGCGCTCTGGCAATCGGTGACCGCGGCTCGTCAAGCACTCGCGGATCACGTCACCGGCGTATTGAGCGGTGACAATGCTGCGAAATCGACGGCGCTACTCGTGAGCAGGACAATCGCAATCGAGAACCAGCGTGCGTCGGCAATATTCGAGGACCTCAGCCTTCGCGGCCGGAGCAACTCGCTTCGGCTGCTCAACATCGCGCTGCTACGAGCCATTGGAGCCGCGCAGATGGTCGCCGAACAGCTTGACCATTTTCGGCGCGCGGGTCGCCCGATCGGGACAAGAATCGACGACATTCTTACCAGCGTGATCTCGGCAGTGAAGTTGTGGCAAGCAGGCATCATCGACGCCGCCAGCCTTGAACGTAAGTTCCGCGAGATAGATGCCCGGCAGTGCCTAATACAGCAGCTATTCCCGGAACCGTCGTATAATGATGTTGCGCGCCGTCGTGCCGTCACGGCTTCCGTTCTGCGGGAGTTGTTCCTTGCCACGACGGCCTACGCTGAAGCATACGAGTCCTGCATATCGAATGCATCGCCTATTCCGGGCCGTGTGCCATTCGCCCCGGCAAACGACCTGATCGCGGCGCTATGGACAGGGTTGCGTGCCGCTCTCGCTGTGGTCGTTGTCGGCTGTTTCTGGATCATCAGTGCTTGGCCGCACGGGCCGACGGCTGTGATCATCGCGGCCGTGGCGACCGCTCGGCTGGCCACAATGGGACACGCAGTCCCGCTTGCGCTGATCACAACCATCATCTTCGCACTTGCCACGCTACCCGCCTTTGTCATCGTCGAGGTATTGCTGCCTCTTGCTTCCGGCTTTCCAATGTTCGCGCTGATCGTCGGGCCAATGCTGTTCGGTTGCGCGTTTCTGATGTCCAAGCCGAACCCGAAAGCGATGCTGATCGGCTTCATGTCGGCGCTCCTCTTTGCCTCAGTTGGCCAATTCCAGAACCGTATGGTCTACGATGCTGTCGGTCTGCTCAACACCTCGATCGCTGCAGTGCTCGCCGCCTGCGTCAGTCTCGGCTTATGGGCTATCATTGCGCCGGAGACGGCCGAAGCCGCCCGCCGTCGGTTCCTGCGTGTCGCCCGACAAGCAGTCAGTCGGCTGGCGATATCGCGCGATCCGATTGACCTCGCCAACTTCGACAGTCGGATTGCCGAGGCTCTCGACCACTTGCAGAGCCATCTATGTTCCGATCATCCGCGTGACATTGCCGATCTCGCGGCCGGCATCCGACTCCTTGGCGTGCGTTGTGCGTTGCTTGGGCGACGTGAAACGGACAGCATAATCCTGGCCTCCATGGTGAACGATGCCAGTGCTCCCGATAGCTATGTGGCCGGTCTGCTGGAATACAAATACGCCCAATTTCTTACCCAATCCGAGAAAGAGGTGCTTCGTGATGCTGCGTGAATTTGCCATTTCCGGGGCACTTGCACCCTCGGTGCTCTTCTATCTCCTCGCGTCCGTTCCCCTGTTTCTGGTGATCGACCGAATCGCCTGGCCGCTCGGTTTCTATCGTCTGGTGTGGCATCCGCCGTTGGTTCGGCTTGCCCTTTTTGCCTGTCTTTTTTCCGGGCTCGTTCTTTTTACCGGACGCTGAAGGAGACTTAGATGAGGCAGGTTGCGCGTGTGATGCTGACGCTTGTCATTGTAGCCGTCGGCTGTGCAGGTGGATATGAACTATGGGGCTATTACATGCTGTCGCCCTGGACGCGCGATGCACGGGTCCAGGCCGACGTAGTGACGATAGCCCCGGATGTATCGGGTTACGTTCGCGAACTGAAGGTGCGGGACAATCAGCTCGTACACAAGGGCGACGTTCTGTTCGTCCTTGATCAAGATCGCTACGTGCGAGCGTTGGCCACGGCCCAGGCGAACGTCGCGGTGCACAAGGCGGATATGGAAAACGCGCGCCAGCTGGCTGCACGGCGGCTCAAACTAACCAGCCTCTCGGTATCCGACGAAGCGCGGCAAAGTGCCATGTTTACCGCGGATGCTGCCACGGCCGCTTATCAGCAAGCGGTGGCGGACCTCTCGACGGCGCAGCTAAACCTTGATCGCACCGTAATTCGGGCGCCGGTCAATGGCTTCGTGACAAACCTGATCCTGGACGTTGGCCAATATGCCGCGGTTGGCACCCACGTCATGGCATTGATCGACAGCGACTCCTATAGGGTGACAGGGTATTTCGAGGAGACCAAGATCCCGGTGGTGTTGCCCGGCAGACAGGCCGACATCTATCTGATGAGCGGCGGGCCGCCGCTTCGCGGACACGTGGAAAGCGTCAGCCACGGCATAACCGACCGGGATAATCCAGCGGGCCCAGAACTCCTCGCCAATGTTAATCCGACTTTTGAGTGGGTTCGTCTGGCGCAGCGCATCCCGGTGCGTATCCACATCGATAGTGTCCCCGATGGTATCCTAGTCAGTGCGGGAATGACGTGCACGGTCGTTGTCGAGGCTTCGCCCCGGCAATGGGCCGCCCTTGCCGCGTTCTCTCGCCTGGCATCCCGATAGAGGCGCAAGCAGGGCGCTGGGTTTCACACAGAAAGGGGACTCGGTATGCGGGCGGTACTTGAAGCTGCTACCGGGGACCCGCTGGTGGCGTTACTCGCTCTATTGGCGGTAGCGGCAGCGGCATCGCACCTGTTGTTCAGGCATCATCCGCTCGGTCGCGCGGCAGTCCGGATCGCCCTCCTGATCTTGCTTACTTTTGTACTGTTGCGCGCTAATATCGTCCCATACCAGCCGCTGCAATCGGCGGGGGAGCCGATCCAAGACGTAGTCCATGCTGTCCTGAAGATCGCATGGTGGCTGTGGGCAGCTTGGTTTCTGGTTGGTGTTCTGCATGCCTTCCTTATCGTTGAACGCTCGCCGCATGGGGGCAGACTGGTCCAGGATCTGCTAGCCGGCGCGGTCTACCTGGCCGCCCTATTTGCTATCGTCGGTTATGTATTCGACGTGTCCATCCAAGGCGTGCTGGTAACCTCAGGGGTGATGGCAATCATCTTGGGCCTCGCACTGCAAAGCACACTGGGCGACGTATTCTCCGGCATTGTGCTGACCATGAGCAGGCCCTATCGGCCGGGTGACTGGATCAACATCGATGGTGGGCTGGATGGCCGCGTCATCGAAATGAACTGGCGAGCAACTCACATTCTGACCGGCCGCCGCGATCTGGCGATCCTTCCCAACAGCAGCATCACGAAGGCGAAGATTGTCAATGCCAGTTTGCCTGCAGGCGTTCACGGCATTGCCATAACGGTCGAAATCGAAAGCAGTACCCCTCCGTCAGCCGTCGTCGAAATGCTCCAACGGGCCACGCTGAATTGCCGGTCTATGGTGACGACCCCGGCGCCAATCATTGCGGTCAAGGCGATCAGACGCACCTGCACCGAATACGAGGTCACCTTCTTTGTCGCGGATCTCGCCGACTCGACGCGGGCGCAGAATGAATTGTTCGACCTGGCCTATCGCCACCTTGCGGCCGCCGGGATCGAGCTCGCACAGCCAATGGATCGGCATTGGCAATCGGCCGGGTCGCTGCTTGAGCGGGCCCGCACCGAGCCTGAACGCACGCTGGTGCTAGTCGGTGCTTTCCAGCCATTGACGGCGGCAGAGCGATCCGGCCTGGCATTAAAGCTGCGGCCGCATTTCCATGAGCAGGGCGATACCGTACTCGCACGCGGAACGGTCTCACAGTCGCTCTTCATAGTCGCGAGTGGCGTGCTGTCGGTCGCGCTTGATAACTCTGAAGGCGGAGTCGAAATCTCACGCCTTGGACCGGGCGGGCATTTCGGTGAGATAGGCGCGCCGGCGGGAGCCGCGATACCTTTCGAAATTACCGCGCTGACACCGGCGACCGTGTACGAGCTCGGCAAGAGCGACCTGGAGCCTCTACTTGAAGCCCGGCCCGAAGTGATGCGGGGACTTAACTTTATCCAGGCTCGAAGGCAGGACATAATCACAAAAAGTAATACCAAGAATTCCGATCATCCCGTGATGAAAAACCGATTTGAGGCCTGGCTCGCGCAACGCTACGCCAGTACTCCCGGTTGAACCGTTCTAGTGCGACCGCGTGATGCGTCCGATAACATTTGCCGTTCTTTACCTGACTTTACTCGGTAGAGAAGGCCGGTGCCCTGTAGATAGACGTAGGAGCTGCGACGGCTCGCACGACCGATCTTTCTCGCACGTGAACAGGAGATGACGATGCGTCAGATCCATAGACTCATTCTGGTTGCCGGAACCGCACTTGCCGCGGCGCCGCCAACGTTGGCCCAGGACCGCAGTGCCGACATCACATTCTCGGGTGGTAGCATCGCGGCTGGCGTGGGCTATGTCTGGGGCGACGGTACACTGCACTTCCGAGGCAGGAATTGCCGGTTCTCGATCGGCGGCCTGAACGTCGTTGATATCGGCGTCGCACGTATCGACGGTATGGGCGACGTCTACAACCTCCAGCGTATTGAGGACTTCCCTGGCACTTATGTGGCTGCAGCCGCCGGTGCGTCTGTTGCTGGCGGGGGCGATCTTGCCGTGCTCCGAAATCAGAACGGCGTGCAGATCTATGTCCATTCCACGACGCAAGGGCTTAAGGTCGACCTATCCGCGAACGGCGTCGCGGTCGCGCTGAAGTAGGCAGTGGCGCAATGCCGGCTCCCGCTGCCCCCACGCTAAAGGTCGATCGGAAGGGCAATGAAGGCCTTGTGACCATCGCTGGAGATTGGTTGGTCGGCCAGGAGCACATGCGTGCAGTTGTCGGCCTGCACCTGGTGCTTGCAGAGGTCGAGCACTGCGCGCGACTCCGCTTCAATTCAAGCAACCTGGCCCACTGGGACAGCGACCTGGTTATATTGGTCCGGGCGATCCAGGCGTGGGCAGAATCCGCCGAACATCGGCCAAGCATTGAGCTGACAGCCCTGCCGGCAGCCTTGCAGCAGCTTCTGGCGCTGGCGCAGGCTGATCATGGTCAGCACACCAGTGATGTGACGACGACAGCCTCTGCGCTCCGGTGGATCGGCGCCCAGGCATTCCGCGGCTGGGGCCATCTGGTCGAGTCAATGGATCTGATCGGCGCGACAGCTCTCAATATAATCCCTGCACTCCTTGGCCGGGTCCACGCACGTTTCGCCGATCTGATCACGCTGATGCAGGATAGTGGGATTGGCGCGCTGGGCATCATCGCTGTGGTGAACAGCCTGGTGGGCGCGATACTCGCTTTCGTGGGTGCAATACAACTGCAGCGGTTTGGGGCCGGAATTTACATCGCGAACCTTGTCGGCGTGGCGGTCACCCGGGAAATGGCCCCGATCATGACGGCCATTGTCATGACCGGACGCACTGGCGGAGCGTACGCAGCGCAGATATCCACGATGCAGGGCAGCGAGGAGATCGATGCGCTGCGCGTCCTCGGTATTCCACCCCTTCAGTATCTCGTTCTGCCGCGGATCGCCGCGCTGGTCGCCATGATGCCAGTTCTATATTTTTACGGGTGCCTCATGGGTCTGGCCGGCGGGATGGTGGTCAGCGTCGCCATGCTGGGCCTGTCGCCGACGATCTTTCTTGGGCAACTGCGCGGCGCGGTGGACCCGCCGGAATTCTATATTGGCGTGACCAAAAGCATTTGCTTCGGCGCGTTCATCGCGATTTCGAGCTGTCAGATCGGCCTGCGCGCCGGGCGAAGCGCGGCCGAGGTTGGACGGGCCGCAACCAGCGCTGTCGTCGCCGGCATCATAGGCGTCATCGTGTTGGATGCAATTTTCGCGGCATGCACAAATGTGCTCGGAATATGAGCTCGCCAGCTTGCGCAATCCAGGAACGGATGCTGGTTCGGTGCGAGAAGCTGACCGTGGCGTTCGGATCGCATGTAGTGCAATCGAATCTCACCTTCTCGGTACGACGGGGATCGATTTTTGCCGTGATGGGTGGCAGCGGTTGCGGCAAGAGCACAGTTCTTCGCGCATTGTTCGGTTTGCTTACTCCGGCGAGCGGCAGAGTGCTTATCGACGATGAGGACCTCTGGACTTCCGGCAAGGCGCGCAGGGCAGAAATCGGACGCCGCTTCGGGGTGTTATTCCAGGGCGGCGCTCTATGGAGTTCGCTCACCGTTGGCGAGAATGTGGCGTTGCCGCTTCGGATGCTCACTGACCTCAACTCACCTGCCATCGCGGAACTTGTGCGATTGAAGCTGGCCCTCGTCGGGATGACGGCGGCCGAAGGAGTGCTGCCGTCTGCGCTGAGCGGCGGCATGCGCAAGCGGGCAGGATTGGCACGCGCGCTGGCGCTGGATCCGGACATTCTGTTCTTCGACGAGCCGTCGGCAGGGCTAGATCCAATCACGTCGCGGCGGCTTGATGACCTCATTCTGGAGCTCCGCGATGGTCTCGGCGCGACAGTGATCATCGTCAGCCACGAGCTGCCCAGCTTGTTTGGTATCTGCGATGATGGCGTATTCCTGGATGCTGACACCAAGACAGCAATCGGGCACGGCGCGCCGCGCCACCTTCGAGATACGTCCCAGCATCCAACCATTCAAAACTTCATGCAGCGTGTGTCACAAGAAACGATGACGCCGCGAGGGATCCTCCATGCCGACGGTTAAGCCGGCCGCGGTCGGCGGCTTCGTCCTGGGTGGCTTTGCTATCATCGTGGCGGCGATCCTGTTTTTCGGCGGGGGGGAAGTGTTTGCCCCCAAGACCAAAGCCGTGGTTTTTTTCGAAGGCTCGGTGGGCGGTCTCGTGCCCGGGGCAGCAGTGACATTCCGCGGCGTTCGTGTCGGCTCGGTCTCCAATGTGGCGCTGGTGGTCGATCCCGGCGATATGGAGGCGCGCATCCCCGTCTATCTTCGGCTCGAACCTGACCAGGTGACCTTTGTCGGAGGGGAGGCTCACAAGCCCGTGCTGCGCCGCTTGATCCGAGCCGGCCTCCGGGCGTCGTTGGTCCCGGAGAGCTTTGTCACCGGACAAATGCTCGTCGAACTCGACCTCAATCCGCAATTGCCAGCGCATGTGGTGGGCGGCGCGGACCCCGACGTGCCGGAAATCCCGGCGGTGCAGTCCGATCTGCAAAAATTACGCCAGCAATTGACCCAGGCTCCGATCGCCGACACGGTGGCCCAGGCGCAGCGGACGTTGGCAGCGATTGAGAAGGCTGCCAATCGGATAGATAGCGAAATCGGCCCGCTGGCGAGCAGCGTTCATCGGACGCTGGACAGCGTTGGTCATGCATCTGACGTCGCGGCGGCCGCAATTCAGCAAGTGCAGCAAGATGCTACCTCGACTCTCGGCGAGGCCCGCGCGCTGGCAAGCGACGGACGTCACGAACTCGCAGCCCGCAGCGAGGATTTGGGCAGAACGTTGCGGACTGCTGACAAGACCCTGCAGGATGTCGATGCGCTGGTTGCATCGGCGAACAGCTTGGTGGCCCTGCGGTCGCAAACACGCGGCAATCTGGACGCGGCTCTCCGCGATCTTGCCGGCACCACCAGCGCGTTGCGCGATTTTGCCCAGACGGTCGAACGTGACCCCAGCGTCCTGCTGCGCGGCAGAGGGACTCGGTGATGCGCACACCTCTATTGAATTCGTACCTGGGCTTTGCGGCCACGGCGCTTCTGGTGTCGGCGTGCGGCTCGGCGGGGCCACCGCCGCGGCATTATGTGCTCGGAGAACTCGCGCCCATTAGACCAGCCTCGCCTTCCGAATCGGATTTCCCCATCGTCGAGGTGAAATCGGTGAGGGTCCCGGACTTTCTCGACACCACCCAAATCGTGACCCGCCGGGCGGGTGGCGAGATTGTAGCCAGCCAAAGCGCACAGTGGGGTGAGCGCCTGTCGATCGGCGTGACACGCACCGTGGCCTTGTCACTGGCGGGGAGCTTGCCGCAGTTGGCGGTGACGACATCGCCCCCATTGGATGCTCCGAGGTGGCAAGTGCTGATCGATATCGATGCGTTCGACGCGCAGCTGAATGGCTCGTGCACGCTTATGGCCAGATGGAGCATCTGGGAGGGGCGTGGAAACAAGAAGATCAACGAGGGAAGACTTCTGCTCACTGAGCCGGTTGGGACGGGCACCGACGCGCATGTGGTGGCAGCGATGAACCGCGAGGTGGACCAACTGGCCAACCGGATCGCGCAACAGTTGGAGCTGGATGCGCGCCGTTCTCTGGCCTCGCGATAGTGGGATCGGAACTCATGGCTAAATCCCCACTAAAGTGTCGAGACTCTGCGGAAGCGCGCCGGGCAGATGGAGCGCGAGTACGAGCATCTCGAATTGCAGTTTGCATGAGAGCGGCAAGCCTCGCAGCGATGCAAATCGCGATGATGATCGGCAGCTATAGCGTGAGCGTCGAGGCCGGGTGGAGACGGTAACGGACGTATTGCTTCTGCCGCTCGCGGCAGCGTTGAGCGGGTGGATGGTCCGGCTGTCTCCCGTACCGCTGCCGCTGCCCATTGTCCAGATCGGCCTGGGAGCATTGGTTGCCTACGGCTCCGGGCTGAGCATCGCTCTGGAGCCTGAGGTCTTCTTCCTCGTGTTTTTACCGCCGCTGCTGTTCGTCGATGGCTGGCGCATTTCCAAGCGGGACTTCTTCCGTGATTTCGGCACAATTCTCACGCTCGCGATCGGGTTGGTCCTGTTCACCATCCTCGGGATAGGGTTCTTCATCCATTGGCTGATCTCTGGCATGCCGCTGGCGATCGCCTTCGCCCTGGCCGCCGTGCTGTCCCCCACCGATCCGATCGCGGTGTCGTCCTTGGCGGCAAGCGCTCCCATCCCTCGTCGACTAATGCACATCCTCGAAGGCGAGGCGCTGCTGAACGACGCCTCGGGCCTGGTCTGCCTACGCTTTGCAATTGCCGCTGCATTGACCGGCACGTTTTCCTTGCAACAGGCGTTCCTTACCTTCCTGCAACTCGCCCTCGTCGGCGTGGCTGTCGGCACGGTGATCGCTCTGGCAGTGGGCTTCGTCCAGGACCGGTTCGTTCGCCGGATCGGCGAGGACGCCGGGAGCCAGGTTCTGATCAGCCTGCTGGTCCCCTTTGGTGCCTATTTAGGGGCCGAAGATCTTCATGGTTCCGGCATCCTGGCGGCGGTAGCGGCGGGCATCGCCATGAACTACGTCGAAATCTTCGGCCCGCGCCATCCGGCCACCCGGATACGAGGCAGTATCGTTGCGGACATCCTGCAATCCGCGGGAAACGGCATGATGTTCGTTCTATTGGGCGAGCAACTGCCGTCCATCCTGTCCAGCCTCGCTATAAGCGAGGCAGAGGCCGGACACCGAAGCTTCTGGTGGCTGTGCCTTTGCATCGTCGCGATCACCGTCGGGCTGATCGTGTTGCGCTTTTTATGGGTTTGGCTGTCTTTGCATTTTGTTTTGCTTCGCACCGCCCGTCGCGGAGGAGCTTGGCGACGGCCGAATTGGCGCCTTCTCATGGTCGGGTCTCTTGCTGGCGCCAAGGGGGCAATCACGCTGGCTGGAAGCCTGGCCATGCCCCTCACTCTCGCCGATGGATTACCCTTCCCCACGCGCCACCTGGCCGTCCTCCTGGCCCTGGGCGTCGTCCTGCTATCGCTCGTGGTTGCTGCTGTCGGCCTTCCCCCCCTGCTGCACGGAGTGCAGCTGCCGCCCCAGCCCGGACGACAGAGGGAGCGGGACTCGGCCCAGCTTGCTGCCGATCGCGCAGCCGTCCAAGCCATCCACCAGGCACAACATGAGATGGCGCAAGGCTCCCGCGATGCCGAACTTTATGCGGAGGCCGCAGCGCGTGCGGTGGATCCCTACAAGCGTCGGCTCGATGATGGGGGGCTCGGCAGTGAAGCTGCAGCACGCATCCGAATGGTGGTTAATATCGAACGGCACCTCCGGGTTGCCGGCTTGAGGGCCGCACGCGATCGACTTTTTCAGCTGCGTCGGGCACGGCAGATCGACGACGAAGCGTTGAGCCAGATGGTACGCGAGATCGACTTGGCTGAAGCGCAATACCGGTCATGATGGGTTATCGGCAGAGACCAAAAGGCCCGCGAGTATCGATCGATGCGCCTTCTGGATTGTTCGGGCCGACACGCGGTTGCTGCCCTCTCGGTGTCATATCGTTCCGTCGGATCCGATCCGCTAACGCCGAACGGCCGGCATCTGCCGTTGTCCCTATCAGTCCCGAAGACCCGATCACACGGCGCACCCTCCGCGCGTCTGATCGCCATTGTTCCCCCCTATTTTAACCACCGCTCACCTGACCTCACCACACTTGCAGCCCACAGCGGAGTATCAAATCGGGGACAGAGACAAGGACATGAAAGTGGGCCGTGGTGCGCTGGGGCTAATGGACACCGTCATGACGAGCTGTCTGATGGAGTCCGCATTGAGCCGACGTGGTCGGTGTTCGGAAGCCAACATCCGCAAGAAGAGAGCCTCATGTTGGTTTGGTCAGCAGGAGATCAGGTGATGTCCGAACGCGCCACGCAGACCACCGCCGCCGGAATTCCAATGGCGGACAACCAGAACAGCCTGACCGCCGGTCCGCGTGGGCCGATTTTACTGCAGGATTGGCAGCTCCTTGAGAAGCACGCGCATTTCAATCGCGAACGCATCCCAGAGCGGGTTGTGCATGCCAAGGGTTCTGGAGCTTACGGGACGCTGACGGTCACCGGGGACATCAACCGCTACACCAAGGCACGAGCGTTGCAGCGGGGCGCACAAAGCAATTGCCTTCTGCGCTTCTCGACTGTGGCCGGCGAGCGTGGTGCGGCCGAT